>Ga0210409_10004732_pt1 | contig 14545 bp, 11 predicted proteins | sample IncBWH17MmetaG_FD_161649 | JGI IMG/M metagenome (GOLD analysis project Ga0210409, IMG submission 161649) | Forest soil microbial communities from Barre Woods Harvard Forest LTER site, Petersham, Massachusetts, United States - Inc-BW-H-17-M | ecosystem: Environmental > Terrestrial > Soil >... | reverse complement strand
GCCGGTGGTATGTTCTCCGGCGGCGGCGGCCGGGATTGTTTATTTCGGGAGCTACGACGGCCGTTCTACGCACTCGACGAGGCGACAGGCCAGTTGAAATGGAAATTTGAGACGGCCGGCGAGCGGAGTTATGCGGGCCGCCACCTTCACGGGTTGCTTCCAGCGGGCGAAACCATGCCTGACTCCTGGAATTATTTTCTTTCTTCTCCCGTGGTGTGGGACGGGGGCGTGTATTTCGGAACCGGCGACGGCCTCGTGTATGCCTTGGACGCCGTGTCGGGCAAGCTGAAATGCAGGTTCGCAACCGCCGACGTGGCGCACTCGTCGCCCGCGATTTCTGACGGCACGCTGTATATTGGAAGCTGAGACACTTATTTGTATGCGCTGGACGCTGCGACCGGCAAAGAAGTGTGGCGATGCAAGACCGGCGACGACGCGGAAATCCACAATCATGTGGGCATCCAAGCTTGGCCCGCGGTGGCGGACGGCAGCGTGTTTTTTGGGTGTCGCGATTCGAATGTCTACGCGGTGGACGCCAAGACGGGCAAACAAAAGTGGTTTTACTCCACCAAGGGTTCCTGGGTGAACAATTCGGCCGCTGTGTACGACGGCAAGGTCTACTTCGGGATCTCAATTCCCGGTTTGCTGCACGCCGTGCCAAGACCGGCGCGGAGGTGTTTGCTCTCGATACCAAGTTCCCCGTGTTCGCCTCGATCGCCATTTCGAATGGAATGCTGTATTCCGGCGCGCTCGACGGAAAGTTGACCGCAGTGGATTTGAACACGCAAAAGGCGGCTTGGGTGTTTCAGAACGACACGTCCAAGCAGAACCTGGCCGCGGTTCAGAATGCGGATGGAACATTGAACTTCGGCGCCATCATGTCGCAAAACTTTTGTGACGACATGGTGATTGCGGTGAGCAAGTTGTTGAGTATCGGGTCGATTCTCTCTTGGCCGGTGGTGGTGAAGGATGTGACCTACGTGGGAAGCGCGGACGGCAATCTGTACGCTCTGGATTAGCCGGCGTCGGATTACATAGTGCTTTAGGGTTTGGGCTTCGTTTCTGCCAGCGCTGAGATACCTGTCGGCGCCTGCAGGTGTACGCGCGCTCCGATGAATACGTCGGGCACAACGAATTCCGTGAAACCATCCACCTGGGCTGCTTTCAGTTTCTCGCAGCAGGCCCTCTCCGGGGTTTCAACCGTCACGGTTGCGAAATTTCCTCTCACCTGCACCTGGACCTGCGTGGGTTCCTCGTCGTAATTCACCAATTCCACGATGACCTCGCCGGGCTTCTCTGCCGGATAAGCGGCAACCAGAGTCGTCAGCGAGTTCCAGAGGCTGACAGGAATGCGTTCCTTCAGCATCAAGCGCCGCACGTCTCGCGCAAAGGTTTCCGGATCCGTGACTGATTCTCCCAACTCAATCACGCGGCCTTTTCCCACGGTGTACGATACCGAATGTCCGCTCGTGCTTGCGGGCGGGGAAGAATCCCACGGGTAGTTGCCGGGCACATTCACGAGCACTGCCACTCCACCGCGCTCCGCGAACTCGCGAATGTCTGCCGTCAATTCCGTGCTGGGGGCGGCAAACGCAATCAGCACGTCGAAGCCCTGCAGGTCTTGGGCCTTCACTTCGGCCGAATGCAGCACGCGGTACGGGATGTTGTGCCGCGCCATCAGGTTGATCGCTTCGTGCGACGAGTCATAATCGTTGGTGAGCACGCCGACGCGGGCTGCCGATTCCTTCGTTCCCGGATTGCCTCGCTGATAAAATTCAATCGTTCGTTTCACTTCGTTCCAGCTAGCCAACGAATCCTTGTCGCCGCTCGCCAGTCCTTTTTGCTGCCGCGGGTGCAATTCCAGCAGCAAGTCAGCGTGGAACGCTCCGGCCTCTGCGACAGCTAGAGAGTAGTCCGCCGCGCTGGGGCCCCGCTCCTTCACGACCTCGTCGCTGAGGTCCCAGGAAAATGTGTACAGGGGTGGCTGCGCGGTTTGAAATGCGCGTTCGTGGCGGATCATCGCCAGGTTCGCGTCGAGCCATGGCTGCGAGGTCGGGCTGGACACCTGCAAAATCCCATCCTTTTTGAATACCAGCCACCCGCGCAGTTTCGGCTGTCTACCGCCCACGTTTAGAACGAGGATCTTCAATTTCGCGTAGGACGAGCGCAACTTGCTGGCTCTTTCCTCCAACAGGTTCGCCTCGGAAGGTTCACCCTTCAGAATGAGTCCTGCGAGGCCCGACTTTGTCGCTGCTTCAGCTGCTGCTGGTGCCTCCTCCAATCTCACCTCCAGAAATACGTGATATCCCTGCTTTTTTGCGGCTTCAACCAGCCCCTTCGCTGCGTCATTCCACGGAGTCACGAGATCGCTGACGCCCAATACAGTTGTAGATGGCACGGTGCTTTGAGTCCACCTTACATAAACCTTGGCCACGCTCGCCGGTGCCATCACGGCCACGAGAAACACGGTGCATGCAATCTCTTTCCAAATCCTGATCACTTTTCCCTCGAACTTATAGGGCCCAATTTTATTTGGCGCCTTCCGCCTTCGCGGCTTCTCGCTGCGGCTTTTCTCCCAGGCGAATTTGCGGCCCGGTGGTTACCGTTTCCGTTTCGCCTTGTGCGGAAATCCAGATCGCGGCGGCGTCAGCGAGCGATTTCACGATGGGCTTCCCCTTCGCCGGACCAACGAGCAGCAGGGTCGTCGACAGCGCATCCGAAGCGGTTCCTGTTTTCGCCACGATGCTCAGCGCGTATTTGGTCTCGAGGGGTTTGCCGTTTTCTGGGTCGATGATGTGTCCCGCGGACTCGATGCCCAGGAGGCTCGCGGGCGTCTGCTCCGATGTAGAGACGCTGTTCTCACGCAACATCACTTGTGGATCGACGCGGTTCGAAGGATCCCGCAAGTGCACTTCCCACGCGCTTTTGCCTGGCGGCGCGCCCATTCCGTAGATCGTGCTTTGCCCCGCATCGACTAGCGCGTTCACGATCCCGTCGGCGCGCAGAATCTCCACCGCGCGGTCCACCGCGTATCCTTTTCCAATCGATCCAACGTCGATGCGCATGCACGGTGAATGGAATTCCACGCGGTCCGGCGGAATCAGTTCGATCTTTTCGTATCCGACGCACGCCCGCAGTTTCTGCTGCTCTGCCTCGGTCGGAACCCGTTCGCCGCGTAGCGCCGCTTTCCAAAGATCCACCAACGGCGCCACGGTGATATCGAACTTTCCGCCCGACACTTTCGAATAGCGGACCGACTCTTCAATTACACGGTACAAATCCGCGGGGACTTCTTCCGCATGATAGTGCGCGCTGCGGTTCAAGCGGCTTAGATCGCTGTCGGGCTTGAAATTGCTCAGGATGGCGTCCATGCGCCCAATTTCGCTGAAGGCTTTGTCGATGGCTTGCCAGGCGCGTGCCGGCTGATCGTCGTACACGGCGATTTCGTACACCGTTCCCATGATGTACTTTGCTTTGTGGACCAGCGGGGTTTTTGTTTCGGGAGCAGCCGCGATGAGCAGGGGAACCCAAGCCAGCAACGCGCAAGCGAGCGCCCTATTCCAGCGCATACACTTCGCCTTCGTTGCTCGTGAGGTACATTGTCCGTCCCGCGATTACCGGAACATTCTGCACGCCGGAGGCCAGCCCGGCGCGCCACAACATGTTTCCCGTGGTTGCGTCCAGGGCATGCAATCCGCCGGACTGCAGATAAATCGCGGAATCGCCAAAGACAGCCGGAGCTGTAATCACCTGGCTCGCACGGGTTTTCCAGCGCAATTTCCCGGTAGCGATTTCCAGAGCGTAGAGGTAGCCATCCTTGCTTCCGATGACGGTAACTTCTCTGGAAACCGCTGGGGAAGAAGAGACTCCCAGTCCGGTCTCATATTTCCAGCGCACGGCACCATTGCTCGCATCGAGTGCGTAGACATAGAAATCCAGCGACCCGATCAGCAACGTGTCTCCTGCGAGCGCCGGAGAGGAATCAATCCCATTGCCCGTCAGCGTGCTCCAGAGAATCTTGCCCGTTGCCGAGTCCAGGCAGTGCACATGCCCGTCGCCGCAGCCCACGTAGATTTTCTTTTCCGCCGCAAACGCCGTGGAATAGACTCGCCCGGCCAATTCCTGCTTCCAACGTTGCTTTCCCGTTTGCGCTTCCACGGCATACATGTGTCCGTCGGCGCTGCCGAAGAACACCGCTCCTTGCCGCACGACCGGCGAGGTCCAGACTTGTCCCTCGGTGGCTGTCTCCCAGACCTTCGCGCCGGACTCACCGTTCACCGCGTACACTTTCCCGTCATCGCACCCGAAGAGGACGGTATTGCCGTTTAGCGAAGGAGTGGAGTGAATCTGGCCACCGGCCTTGAATTTCCATTTCAGGCGTCCGCTATCCGTCTGGATCGCGTGGAGGTGGCCAGCCGTTGAAGTCACATATAGGGTGCTTTCGCACAGCACCGGAGCGGTGCGAATGGAACTGCCCACGCGCAACTGCCAACGCGCTTTGCCGGGAGATGGCAAAGCCACGGCGCTCTGGCCGCCGCCTCGCGAATTGTCTTTCAGCAGGGTTATCCAATCGTTTTCCGAAACCGCCGGCACATCCGGTACAGAGGGTTTGTTCGCCATTTCCATTAGCCGAGCTGCAATCTCCGGTGATCGATCTGTTTCAGGTCAGACACGCCTAGTCCCAATTTTCCAGCAGCCGCAATATGGCCCGGCTGCCGGTAGAACAGGTTCTTGCTGGCATCTAGATAAAATTCGCGGTTATCCGCGGTGATGCTGGAAGCCTTGTGCTCCCATACGGAAGGCGCACCTTGTTCGAGGCGCTTTTTGTCGATGGCTTGCAGTTCAATCGTGTCCATCGCTACGGGGTCGGTGCTGACCAGCAAAAGGCCAGACGGATAGATGAATTGCTGATTTTGCGTGAGCGGGCCACCGTGCCACACCATGCGCATGCCGTCCATGATGTTCAACACCACTTTCGAGCGCAGCGGTTCTACGGTGCACATCACGCCAATGAACGGATTCGTGAAGGTGTATGGCGCGACATGCGACCGCGCGACATTATTGAACGTTCCATATGCCACGTTCTTCAGGCAGCCTGTCACTCCCGACGCGGAATGGTCCTTGAGCGTGGGTACGTTAATGATCTTGTCCAATCCGCTGGCCACCACACTCGCCATGTACGAGCGCGTTTCCCACTCGCCAAAAAAACTGACCTGGCAATACAAATTGGGGTCGTAGCCGGAAGCGTCGAGCAAACCGTCTTGTATGTTGACCACGCGGACGCCGGGAGGGAGCAACGCGTGGTAGCTGCCCTGGTCCATTTCATCGCCGAAGCGGTCGTAGACCACGATGTTGCGGGCCGGAACTCCCACGGAGCTCACGGTGCTGATAATTTCTCTTACTAGTTCGGGCGAAGAGCAGCAGGCCGGCGCGCCGGATGGATTGATCTTGATGCCAACCACATCTTTCGGCTCGATGAATTTCGCCATCGCTGCCTGCGCGGATGACTCGCCGGTCAGCTCTTTCAGGCCGCGTTCCAGCATCTCGTGCACCATCGGTTGCGAAACTCGGTTTGTGACAATCGATCGCTGGTCCGAGATTTCCACTACGCGCCCGGGAAATAGACCCGGCATTCCCAGAGGAGATTTTTTGGCGAGCGGCGCTTCATGGACATCGATTGGTGGCGGCTGCGGCAGGATTACTTCGTCGCTACCCAGCGCCGGCAATCCGCCGACCAGGAGGCCCGCGCTTCCAATGCACGTTCGCTTAACGAATGTCCTACGGTCCATTCCCATGGTCGCTCCGCGCCGCGCTGGTTCCTGGAAAACGGCAACGCTGACAGTTGTGAACCAACAGCTTACTCTGAAAAGCGGTTTGGTACGAGAGGGTGACAACTTCCTCCGGACTGAGTAGACTCTCATTGATTCGTTTCAATAGCGGATAATTGGTTGTTCGACAGGTTGCCTCATCAATGGCTTCAGGAAAAACCGGATTCAGGGCTTGGCGAAAAACTGTTCTTCTTGATTTTGATGAAGTCTTGTGTAGCGGCTGCTTCTTTACTCCGAGCGTTTTAGGAGCTGAGGCTTGGCGCTTCTGGCATTACGCGTACGTAACAAGTGGAAAGGACCCCGTATGAATTGTTCTGGAAAGGGAATTCACATCGGCGCGGTACTCTCACTTCTAGCCTTGCTTCCTGGCGCCAAAGTGCAAACTCCATCTCCTCGCTATGATCTCGTCCTGAAGGGCGGCCATGTGATCGATCCGGCCAATCACATCGACGCAGCGATGGATGTTGCGGTCTCCGGCGGCAAAATCGCCGCGGTCGAGAAAGACATTCCCGCCACTTCCGCGGGAAAGGTGGTGGACGTTTCGGGGCTTTACGTTACGCCTGGCCTGATCGACATCCATTACCACGTCGGAATGGGCGGGGCGCCGCTGAACTGGTTTGATCCGGAATCGCGTTCGCACGAATCTCCACTGGGCATTCCTGCGGATCTGGCCTTGCAGTCGGGAGTGACCACGATCGTCGACGCGGGAACTTCCGGCGCCGAAACATTTCTCCAGGAAAAAGAAGGGGTGATTGACCACGCCAGGGTGCGTGTTCTGGCTTTCCTGAACATCGTTGCGAACGGCATGAGCGGGGGGCTGGAGCAGAGCGTTTACGAGATGGACGTGAAGCGCTGTACCGAGACGATCAAGAAATATCCCGACCTCATCGTGGGAGTGAAAACGGCGCACTACTGGACGGACGCGCCCTGGGACGGCGAGCACACACCGTGGGCCGCGGTCGATAACGCGATCGCTTGCGCGCAAGCCACCGGCCGGCCGGTAATGTACGATTTCTGGCCGCGTCCCGACCGGACCTACGCCGACTTGATTCTCAAGAAAGCGCGACCCGGCGACATTCACACCCACGTTTTTGCGCAGCAATTTCCCATCCTTCTTGCCGACGGCAAACTGAATCCCATCCTTGCCGAAGCGCGCAGCCGCGGGGTGATTTTCGATGTTGGACACGGCGCTGGAAGTTTCTGGTTCCGCAATGCGGTGCCCGCGGTGAAGCAGGGTTTCATCCCCGATTCCATGTCCACCGATTTGCACACGGGAAATTTCGCCATCCTTAGTTTTGACAATGTTCTCTCCAAGTTCCGGGCAATGGGAGTGCCACTCGAGGATCTGATCAAGCGTTCAACCGTAAATCCCGCGAACGAGATTCACCGCCCAGAGCTTGGCACGCTCTCGGTTGGCAAGGACGCCGATATCGCCGTGCTCGAGGAACTTCACGGCAAATTCGGCTACATTGATTGCGGTGTCGCCCGCATGGATGGAAATGTGCGCATCACGGCGCGCATGACTGTGCGTGCCGGACGAATCGTCTACGATCCTTCTGGCCTCAGCATGGTGCAGTGGGAAAAGGCGCGACAACAGTATTTCACTTCGCCGGTGCTTGGTGATGACAAGCCTTCGACGGCGGATGATTTTCCGCGTCACTGATCGGCGGCTAAAGCCGCGTTGAATTTTCGGAGTTGTGGCACGGCTGAAGCGGTGCCCTCCCTGAAGAACAAGGGTTATCGGACAGACTGTTCGGGTCGGTTGTTTGTGTTAGGTTTTTTGATCTCAGGAGGCTTCTATGCCGGAAAAAATCTCTCGTCGAAAACTTTTGCACAAGGGCGGCTGCGGCGTGCTGGCAGGGGCTGTGGGGGCCTGTGCGGCGCCGGCTCTCCGTGCGTCCGAAGCATCTTCTGGTGTACCGCCCGTGACCGGTGTGGACTACTACCAGAAACTTGGCGTCGCTCCCTTCATCAATGCCGCGGGCACGTACACGGTGTTCTCCGCTTCGACAATGCCCGACGAGGTCCAGGCGGCCATCGCCTTGGCTTCGCGCCAGCCTGTCAACATCATCGAACTGCGGGACGCCGCGGGCGAATATCTTGCCAAGCGTTTGAAATGTGAAGGTGCGCTGGTTACGTCTGGAGCAGCCGCTGCGCTGACGGTTGGCACTGCAGCTTGCATCACGCTGGGCAATAAATCCGCCATCCTTAACCTCCCCACCGACATGACTGGCCTGAAGAATGAAGTTGTCGTGCAGAAAGCGCATCGCTACGACTACGACCACGCGATCCGCAATTGCGGGACGCGCTACGTCGAAGTGGAAACCTTGGATGACTACGAGCGCGCCTTTAACGAGAAGACGGTGATGGCGCTTTTCTTCAACGCTGCGGAGGGCGGCAAAATTTCGCGCGAGGACTGGATCCGCGTGGCCCACAAGCACAATGTCCCTTGCTTTAATGATGCTGCCGCTGATGTGCCACCGATTTCGAATCTCTGGAACTACACGCAGATGGGTTTTGATCTGGTCACTTTTTCGGGCGGGAAAGGGCTTCGCGGTCCGCAGTGTTCAGGCCTGCTCCTGGGACGCAAGGATCTGATCGAAGCCGCCAAGCTGAACAATTCGCCCAACTCCAACACCGTCGGCCGCGGGCTGAAAGTGGCGAAAGAGGAAGTTGTTGGTCTGGTTGCTGCGGTGGATTGGTTTCTGAGCCAGGATGATGCCGCGCTCGAAGCCGAGTTCCAGAAGCGCGCCGACCTGATTGCCGCTGGCGTGAAAACGCTGCCCACCGTTGACGCCAGAACTTTCATTCCGCCCGTTGCCAATCACGTCCCGCATCTCCTGATCACGTACGATCAAAAGCGCATCGCGATCGCGGCCACCGATGTCGCAAAGAAATTGCGGCAGGGAACTCCGCGGATCGAATTGAATCCAGGCACCGGGGGCGCCCCGGCCAGCGCTGGTTTGCCTGGTGGAGCGAATACCATCATCGTGGGTGTGTGGATGCTGCAGCCCGGGGAAGACGCTATCGTTGCGGAGCGCCTGCACGAAGTGCTTCAGGGAGCGCTAAAAAGCTAGCGCGATGGGCTGGCGGGTTTGCAGCGCTTCGAACTCTCGCTACGTGAAATTGCGTGTGGCCCAACACCGGCAAAGTCGTCGCATCGAGTTGTTTTTCAAAATTAAATCGATTCAGGGTATTTGCTCTCATCGCTTCTGATGGTAAAGTCCAGTGCGGTTGCAATTTGGAGGATCTATGAGGCCGCTGCTTTCGTTTGCGACCCACGGCGCCGCCCGCAAGGCGTTGCTCGTCCTTGCTCTACTTGTGGTCGGCGTATTGGCATTTGCGGGGAATCCGTTTGCGCGTACTCGCCCGCAAGCACCTCCAGCGGATGGCGCCGGGTTGCTGGAAGGCTTTCGCCACGTGGAAGTCGCTTCCGTCTCCGACGCGCTCGAACAAATCACTGGCCGCAAGATGTACATGTCGCACCGCATGCGTCCCATCTTCGCCACAAAATTTGCGGGATTCGCGGTGACCGTGCTCCTGAAAAAGGAGGCCAACGATGATCCCAACGCGCTCAGCGGCATGCTGGCTGCCATCGATCGGGGCACCAAGGACTCTGTGTACGTGATGGTGGTAGAAGATGGCATCGACATCGCGGGCATGGGCGGCCTGATGGGTACCGCCATGTATTCGCGGGAATACGCGGGCGCGGTGATTGATGGGGGCGTTCGCGACGTTGCTTACCTGAAGAAGATTGGGTTTCCCGTGTACTCGCTCGGAATCGTTCCTTCCACTTCGATTCATCACTACCGTTTTGGCGGCTCGAATATCCCGGTCGTTTGCGACGGCGTGGAAGTGAAGGCCGCGGACCTTATTACCGCCGATCAGGATGGCGTTGTGGTGGTGCCGCGAGCGGACGCACAAAAAGTTCTGGCCTTAGCGCAGGAAATGGATTTCAAGGAGCACTCCATGTACGCGTACATCGAGAAACTGAAATCCATTGAGGAGGCGGTGAAGAAATTTGGTCGGCTGTGAGGGTCAGAATCTGTGTAAAAACTAGGCATTTTGCGAAAAGCAGATCCCTCGCTTCGCTCGGGATGACAACGAATTGTGATTTTTCCGCATGCTATAAAGCCATGCCCTACCCGGTTAGCGGGTTTTCACACAGACTCTACAGGGCGGGGGAGTGGTTTCGTTTGGCGGGATTTCTATTTGGCGGTACGAATCAATTTCGTCCACTTTAATCAAAGGAGAAACGCAATGCTTTGCAATCTGACCTCTCGCAGGAGCTTTGCCGCTCGTCTGGCGTCACTCTTTACCGGTGTGGGCGCCGCGAGCTTGCTTTCCAATCCCACTGCTACGGCAGCGCAAGCGCCGAGCGGCGTGCAGAAGCTCGATTACGAAGGGAAGCCCGCGGGAACTGGCTTCATCACGCCGCTCGTCATTCACAACGGCGTGATCTACATTGCGGGGCAAGGCGCGCACTCGCACGATCAAAGCGAATTTCCGACGGACATCGAAACGCACAGCAAAAAAGTGATGGAAAACGTCAAGACGCTGGTGACCGCCGGTGGCGGTACCATGGACAGCATTCTGCAACTGACCGTCTATCTGGCGAATATTGACTACTACGACGGGATGAATAACGTCTTCAAGACGTACTTCCCGAAGGGCGGTCCCGCGCGCACCACTGTGGCCGTCGCCGCACTTCCCGGCAAGTCCCTGATCGAAATCAATTGCACCGCCGCGGTAGTGAAGTAAGAGAGCCGGGAGAAACGGAGAACCCTCGTGGGACTCAACTTGAAATGGACTCGCCGAGCGTTCATGGGCAGCCTGGGTGTGTTGACTGGGGGCCTGTTGAATTCCCGACAGCTGTTCTGCTCTCCGCGTCCGCCTTCCTCGCGCGAGACGAAGATCACCGGCCTTGGAGCGACAGGAAACATCTACGAAGAGCTGGGTGTGACGACGGTTATCAATGGGGAGGGAACGATGACCGTTCTGGGCGGCTCGCTGATGCGCCCGGAGGTCGAAGCGGTGATGGCGCTGGCTGGCCAGCACTTTGTGAGCATCCCCGACCTGGAAGTCGCCGCGGGCAAGCGCATCACGGAGATGTTGAAACTGCCAGCGGGCTATTCCGCGATCGTAACGTCTGGCGCGGCCGCGGCGATGCAGTCCGGACTCGCGGGCATTCTGACGGGAGATAATCCCAAATTCATTGAACAAATTCCCGATCTCACGGGAATGAAGTCCGAAGTGATCATCCAGAAGTCGCATCGCAATCCTTTCGACCACCAGCTACGGAACACCGGGGCGAAACTTGTGGTGATTGAGACGCGCGACGATTTGCGGAAGGCCATCAATGCAAAAACCGCGATGATGCACTTTTCCAATTTTGCTAATGAAGAAGGCCAGTTCAAGGTCGATGAGTGGGTGAAATTGGGGAAGGAGAACGGGATTCCTTGCTTCATCGATGCCGCGGCCGACACTCCTCCGGTCTCGCATCTGTGGGACTACGCCAACATGGGTTACGACCTTATCGCGTTCAGTGGTGGCAAGGCCATTCGCGGCCCGCAGTGCGCCGGACTGCTGGTCGGACGCAAGGATTTAGTGGCCTACGCGCTGCTGAACAATAGTCCACACGAGGACACGATCGGGCGCAGCCAGAAAGTGGGCAAGGAAGAAATCGTTGGCATGGTGAAGGCCCTGGAATGCTACCTGAACGAAGACCACGAAGCGTTGAACAAGGAATGGCAGCGTCGCCTAGAATTCATTTCCAGCAAACTGATCACTCTTCCTTCGGTGACGACCGCGTACTTCGTTCCCGATATGGCCAACCACGTTCCGCACATGGAGATTAAGTGGGATCCGCAACGCATTAAGATTACTCCTAACGACGCCAGCGCTGCGCTGCGAAAGGGAAGTCCTTCGGTGGTGGTTTCCACCGGGGAGAGAACTGGCGCGCTCTCGCTGAATTCCTTCATGCTGCAGCCGGGCCAGGAAACCATCATGGCGGACAAGATTTACGAACTGCTGAAAGCTCACTCTGCATGACTGGCTGCCGGCTAGAGTGCAACGAGCGGTGCCGCCATGTCTGAGCAGATAGGGCGCGGCCACGTCCGTTGGTATCTTGTCTTCTGGCTGTTCGTTCTCAGCGCCGTCTCGTTTCTGGACCGAGTCAATATTTCGGTCGCTGGCAGCTCCATCGCCTCCGAATATCACCTGAGCCACATTCAACTGGGCTGGGTGTTCAGCTCTTTTCTTTGGGGCTATGCGTTGTTTCAGACGCTCGGCGGCTGGCTTGCGGACCGCCTGGGACCGCGCGTGGTGCTGACCGCTGGCGTCATCTGGTGGGGCATCTTCACCGCGCTTAGCGCTGCGGTTTCACCGGCTATGGCCGGAGCTGTTTTTCTATTTGTGCTGGTGCGCTTCTTGTTGGGCGCGGGAGAGGCGATCATCTTTCCCGCCTCGAATCAATTTATTTCGCGGTGGATTCCGACGCAAGAGCGCGGCGCTGCGAACGGCGTGATCTTCGCCGGCGTCGGCGCTGGGGCTGGCTCGGCCCCGGCAATCGTCACATACATCATGGTTCATTATGGCTGGCGCTGGTCTTTCTGGATCAGCGCGCTTGTCGGCTTGCTCGTGGGGCTGGTCTGGTTTCTCGCTGCGCGCGACACGCCGGAAACTCACCGCAGCGTCCGCCCTGCCGAGCTGCTCTACATCCAAACCGGCCGCGGCGCGGGAAGGGCCGCGACTCCTGCTGCCAATGCCCGCCTTCTCCCTTGGAGCGTGATCCTCTCCAGCAAGGAAGTATGGCTTGTCACCCTAAGTTATTTTTGCTTCGGCTATGTCGCGTGGATATTCTTCAGCTGGTTTTACATTTACCTGGCCAAAGTGCGTGGCCTCGATCTGAGAGCCAGCGCGTTCTACAGCACGTTTCCTCCGCTGGCCATGGTTGCGTGCAGCCTGTTGGGCGGCGTCATTAACGATAGGTTGACCAAATCTCGCGGCAAGCGTGCGGGACGTTGCGGCATTGCGGTATTTGCTCTGGCGCTCGCGGCCGTTCTGCTGGTGATCGGTTCACAAGCCGCCGGCGCCCGGCTTGCTAGTCTCGTCCTTGCTGGTGGTGCGGGGGCTCTCTACCTTGCGCAGAGCAGCTACTGGTCGGTCACCGCGGATATCTCCGGTCCCAGGGCTGGCTCCGCGTCCGGGTTCATGAACATGGGCGCGCAGCTGGGAGGCGGGCTTACGGCTTTGCTCACTCCGGTCATCGCGGAGCATTTTGGCTGGACGTATCCGTTCCTGGTGGCCGCGACTCTAAGTGCCTTGGGTGCGGTTGCGTGGCTCGCCGTCGATCCCACGCAGACCTTGGGTCAGTTGGGACAAGGTTCGGCGTGAAATCCAGAGTTCCCGTAGCTCAGTTGCCAGCGGAGCAAGTCGAGTTCCGTGAACTGAGCTAAAGCAATCCTTCCAGGCGAACGTAGCTGGTTTCCATTCCGTGTTCCATGCCTGTGGCGAGCATTGGCCGAGCGCGTTTTGGCATCGGGCAGTGTCATTCGAATTGTCATTAGCGGGCCGGTGCCATCCGCGTCGAAGCGCGGTTCAAGTTCACCGCTATGTCTTGGCTCGGTGCTGCCTCAATTGGCAGACTGCTGGAACCGTCGCCCAGGAGGCCCACCGAAACTGGCTTGACTAGGCCCACAACAAGGTTAATCATCTGCTCAGATTCTGGCGTTTTGGTGCGCTAAGGCTCGCAGGATAGCGTCCAGAACTTGATCTAGACATTTGCCGACGTCGTCTGCGAGGAAGCGGAGGACACGATAGCCGTTCTCCTGCAGCAAAGCATCCTTGCGACGATCTCGGCGGTAGGCTTCAGCATCGCCCAGGTGCTGTCTGCCGTCAAGTTCGATGGCGATGTGCGACAGCTCGCAAAGCAGGTCGACTTCCATGCGGCCCCAGCCATCGAACGGAATCGGCAGCTGTGCATTCAAGCGAAACCTCCCTGCCGTCTCGGCTAATGTTTCCAATCGGCGATAGAGAAATGCCTCCGTTGCACTTCGTGCTCGATCGGAACTATCGGCATCGGACGGCGGGATTACCACAGCATGGACAAAGAGTTTGGCCAAAGGGGAACCCAGGCCATCGCGCACCAAGCGGCGGACGCTGGCGGCATATTGGCTTTTCCAGTCGGGATCGATGGGGAGTGGCACGTCTGCGGGCCAGCCCGGCACCGCGCTTCCTGGAAGCTGAATCGTGTAGCCGATACCTTCGTAGCGGCGACAGCGGCGGTCGAACATTCGCGCCAGCATCGGCACGTTGAGATCCGCGTAGTCGTAGACGCGCACCTCCCGCTTGTTGTGAAAGAGGCGATGCAACCGACCGACGTACTGCGTGATCGTCCCTTGCCACGAGACCGGCAGCGTCAGGAATAAGGTGTCGAGTCGGGCATCATCAAAGCCCTCCCCCACATACCGGCCGGTGGCCAAGAGCAGCCGAGCCTCCTCACCAGGAATCGCGACCAAGCGAGCTTGAATAGCGTCAAGCTCCTTTTTGCGCATCCCTCCTCTGAGCACAATCAGGTTCTGCACCTCAGCGGTCAATTGCTTCGTCAGAGAGTCAAGATGCTCATTCCGTTCGGTCAACACCAGCGGCGACCGCCCCTCTCGAAGGGCATGGATGACGTCCTGACAGATGAGTCGATTGCGCTCCTTATCGGCAAT
>Ga0210409_10004730_pt1 | contig 14546 bp, 10 predicted proteins | sample IncBWH17MmetaG_FD_161649 | JGI IMG/M metagenome (GOLD analysis project Ga0210409, IMG submission 161649) | Forest soil microbial communities from Barre Woods Harvard Forest LTER site, Petersham, Massachusetts, United States - Inc-BW-H-17-M | ecosystem: Environmental > Terrestrial > Soil >... | reverse complement strand
GCGCCAAATATCGCCATCATTCCGCAGTCCGGTGGGGGGTTTGAGCATGTTGGCATCACGCCTCCGGAAGGCCGCAATGACATCACGGGCATGCTGGAAGATATCGCCTCCTACAGCCGGGGGAAGCACCAAATCCGGTTCGGCGGCGAAATGCGCCAAGGACATGTCAATGAGTTTTACTACCGGCACTCGCTCGGCCAGTTCACTTTCGACGGAACTCAAGGACCCTGGGCAGGGTCCTGCGGCCCGGCGGCTACAGCAGCACCGGTTTGCTTGGACACCTTAGCTCTGGCGGACTTCCTTGCCGGCGATGTGTCCAGTTCCAGCGTGGCTGTGGGCGACGCCGAGAGGACAGTTACGGTCAACGGCCTGAGCTTTTTCGGCGCAGACCAATGGCAGGTTACGCGGAAATTGAACATCAATTTCGGGTTGCGTTGGGAGTATTTCGGGCCGCTGCACAACGACAGTCAAGACCTGGCCGTCTTTGTTCCCGGCAAAGGAATCCTCGTTCAGGGCAATGGGATCAGTGGCATATTTCCGCCGGATAAGAATAACTTTGCCCCGCGCATCGGGTTTGCCTATCAGCCGACGTCAAAGAACGACCTTGTGGTGCGCGGAGGCTTCGGAGTTTTCTACGATCAGATCAACATGAACCCGTTCCTGGATTATCGTCCGCCAAACAATGCGGCCGATGGTTTGCAGGACAACCCGGCGGGTCCCAAGCCGGTCTCACTTTACAGCGTCAATACGCTCGGCCAGACATCCTATACATGGCAGCCCAACACTTATATCTTCAACGGGGTGAGCACCTGTCCGGGCGGCGTGGTTGGACCCACTGATCCAGGCTGCTCGCAGGGACCGTTTGGAGTCTATTCTGTCGGCCAAAATTTCCGAGCACCTTACATCTTTAATTACAACTTGCAGGTCGAGAAGAGCTTAGGGAGTGCAGCGGTCTTTCAGATCGGCTATGTCGGCATGGAATCCCACAAGCTCTCGGTCATGCAAAATATTAACCAAGTTCCGCTCACGGGCGGCCCGAGGCCCTTCGCGACGCAGTATCCCGCGTTCGGCGATATCAACCAGCTCAACAGTGTTGGCGATTCCAACTACAACTCCCTGCAAACTACTTTTAGACTTAGATCGTGGCACGGACTGACTTCGCAGGTCTCCTACACCTGGGGACATGAACTGGATACGGTGAGCGAGTACCGGGGCGTCATTCCTCTGGATAGCACAAACCTGAAAGCGGAATACGGAAACGGCGACTACGACACGCGAAACAGCTTCACGGCTAGTTTCATATACGACGTGCCGAAAGCGCCGTGGGCTCACGGCTGGACAGAGCAAGTGTTCAACGGCTGGCAGTTGAGCAGTCTGTGGGTTCTCCACGGAGGCCAACCGTTCAATATTACTGGGAACACCAACCGCCCCGGCCTCTGGGTTTTTGGCAATCCTTTCGCGGGCGTGAACCACACGTTCTCGGCAGCAAACGGTGGAGAGCAATGGGTCAATCCGGGAGTCTTTTGCAATCCCCTTGCCTCTCCTCCAGACCCGAGGTGCGACACGCTGTCACCGATGGGCAATCTTTCGCGCAACAAGTGGTATGGGCCGAACTTCAAGGACTTTGACTTTTCCATCTTCAAAAACTTCTCCATCACGGAACGGGTTAGGCTCCAGCTTCGCGGAGAGATCTATAACATTGGTAACCGGATCAATCTGGCTTCCGGTGCTGGGTCTGTCAGTGGAAGCACCGGTTTCGTAACCGATACCATTGGCGACTTCAACGGCGCGCCGGGTCTTGGACCGGGCGAACCTCGCAACGCACAGCTTGTGGCGAAGATCATTTTCTAGCCACTGCGAAAACAATTAACCTAGGCGCCCCGGCCATATCTGCCGGGGCGCTTCTTTTTTGGCCAAGGTCGCTGTGACCGCGGAGCTCGTTCGGAAAGATTAGTGACGCTCTGTCGGGCGTCAGAATGAGCGAAATGAGCTGGGATGCGGTAGAGTGGAAGGTCGCAGCGCTGTTGCGGTTCTCGACTGTCCGCCCGCCGCTTTAACAACATGACGCAAATACTTCCATCGTTGGTGATTCTGGGACGGCCCAATGTGGGCAAATCCACGCTTTTTAACAGGCTGACGGGCACGCGGCGGTCGATCGTGACGAACGAGCCGGGGATTACGCGCGACCGGATTTATGGGAAGGCGGAGTGGCGCGGGAAGGCGCTGGAGATTGTCGATACGGGCGGGATTGTGCCGGACGACAAAGCGTTGATCCCGACGGAGATTTTGCGGCAGGCGCATGTGGCGATCAAGAAGGCGGCGCTCCTCGTCCTGGTGGTGGATAGCCAGGCGGGCGTTACGCCGTTAGATCAGGAGCTGGCGCGGCTTTTGCGCACCACTGGCAAGCCCTTTGTGGTGGCCGTTAACAAGGTGGATGCGGTTTCGCAGGAAGTGAACGCGGCAGTCTTTCATTCTTTGGGTGTGCCTGTGTTTCCGATTGCGGCGGAACATGGGACGGGCGTGGACGATCTTTTGGACGCGGCGCTGGCCGAGGTGGATGCCGTTGAGTCCGAAGAGGAAGTGGCGAAGGAGGACGCCGTCGAGGTGGCGATCATTGGGCGGCCGAATGTGGGCAAATCAACGCTTTTGAACCGGATGGCGGGGGAGGACCGCTCGATCGTTTCGCCGATTCCGGGGACGACCATGGACAACGTCGATACGGAAGTGGTGCACGAGGGGCATACGTACCGTTTTGTGGACACCGCTGGTATCCGGCGCAAAGCCAAGACGACTTTAGTGGCCGAAAAACTGAGTGTGGTGATGGCGCGGCGGGGGTTGGAACGATGTGATGTTGCGCTGCTGGTGGTGGACGGCGAGCAGGGAGTAACGCAGGGCGATGCGCAGATTGCCAGCTATGCGGAAGAGTCGGGGCGATCGGTCATTATTGTGATTAATAAATGGGATTTAGCTGTGGCGGCGGCGCGGAATGCGGCGTCGCGCGACGCAGACAGCGCGAAGGGAAAATCCCGGCGGCCTGCCGGGGAACGGTACCGGTCTGAAGATTTCAATCCGGAGAGGCTGGCGTTCGATTACGAGAAGATGATTCGTGGGAAGTTGAAATTTTTGAGTTATGCGCCGATTGTTTTTCTTTCCGCTAAGACTGGGGAACGGGCGGGTAAACTCTTTCCGTTGATCGATCAGGTGGCGGCTGCACGGAAGCGGCATATTCCTACGCCGGAGTTAAATCGGTGGTTGAAGGAAGACGTGGATTTACAGCGCGGGACTACGCCTAAGGCGCGGCCTGTGCGGATCTATTACATCACACAGGCGAAGACGGCGCCGCCGACGTTTTTGCTTTTCAGCAATCAGAAAGAGCCGATGCATTTTAGTTATGAGCGGTTTTTGGAGAATCAGTTGCGTTCCAAATATGAATTTCTTGGTGCGCCTGTGCGGTTTGTGCAGAGATTGCGGAAACGTGAGCCGCGGCCGCGGAAGAATAAAGAGAAAGACGAAGATTGAATCGAGCACGCTCGCGTTGAGAAGCAACCCAAGACGGGCACGGCGTGCCGTGCCCCTACAGGAAAGTGTTGGAAACTGCTAGGATAGCGGCGTCCCCTGCCGATAGGAAATCGATATGCCGAGTACTGCTACCGCCGCGCAGCCTACTATTGAAAAGGATTTTTATCGGATCGGCGAGGTTAGCCGGCTGACGGCGCTGAAGCCGTTTGTTTTGCGGTATTGGGAGACGGAGTTTCCCATGCTCGAGCCGGTAAAGAGTTCGAGCGGACACCGGCTTTATCGGCAGGAAGATGTGGAGATGGTGCTGCGGATTAAGCGGCTGCTCTACGACGAAGGATTCACGATCGCTGGCGCGCGGCGGCATTTGCGCGAGCAGAATGGTGACGGCGAGAGCTCGGACCCGGCTGGCGCTGGCGCCGGTTCGACCGGCGTGGCGGCTGAGGGAACGGCGCAGCTTCTGAGCCGCAAGATGCTGTTAGACCTGCGAGACACTTTGCGCGCTTTCTTGACGCTTCTCGAACGCAAGTGATAGCCTGATAAAGCAGTAAAGCCCACTTCGCATTGCTTTCGGTCGGGACGTAGCGAAGCCTGGTATCGCGCACCCTTGGGGTGGGTGAGGTCGCTGGTTCAAATCCAGTCGTCCCGACCATTTTCCCACTGAGACCCCCATCGCAGTCATTGCGCTCAGAACTCACAGGATCCTTTGGCTATCGCGAAGCAATTTATCCATAAATACTCCTCCGCGATGAAACCTCTCATCGGACGAGAACTCACACGGAAAGATGGAATCAGTGTTGCCCAGCTTAAGAAATGCGAAACGCGGCTGAAGTTGAAATTGCCCGCGGCCGTGCGCGACTACTACCGAATTGCGGGCAAGCTCTCCATCAACACGGAGCATAACGTTCTGTACGCACCGCTACAACTGAGAATCGAGAGCGGCAAACTGGTATTTATGGAGGAAAACCAGCGGGTTGTGTTTTGCGGACTGGATTTGAAGGAATTGAAAAGGTCGGATCCACGGGTATTTCAGGCAAATAACGAAGCGCCTTTGAGATGGGTCCCAGCGAGGAAGACCTTCTCGGGATTCCTCATCGGAATGTGGCGCTGGTTGCAAGGTATGGATACCTAGGGATCGTCAACAGGAGAAGGAGGAGATCGAGTCAGATCGAGTTGGGCCATGGCACATATTCTATTGACAAACGACGATGGGATTCACGCGGAGGGGTTGCGCGTGCTGGCGGCGGCGTTTGCAGGATTTGCGGACGTGAGCATTGTGGCGCCCAGCAGCGAGCAGAGCGGGAAAGCGCAGTCGCTGACTTTGCGGCAGCCGATAGTTTGCCATCCGGCGGGGGAGCGCGAGTGGGCGGTGGATGGCACGCCGGCGGACTGCGTGATTGTGGCTTTGCACAAACTTTTGACGGAGGAAGTGGATTTGGTGATTTCGGGGATCAATCACGGGGCGAATTTGGGGGAGAACGCGTATTACTCGGGGACCGTCGGGGCGGCGCGGGAGGCGGCATTGCATCACATGCCGGCGGTGGCGATGTCGTTGTGCTCGAAGGGTGAGAAGGTGAGTTTTGAATCGGCGGCGCGGGTGGCGCGGGCGGCGGCGGAACTAATTTTGAAAGAGGGACTGCCGGATCAAGTGCTTCTCAACGTAAATGTGCCGGAGCCGTGGAAGGGTGGCGTGAAGTTTACGCGGCAGTCGAAAAAGATTACGCGGAATCAGTTGACGGAGGGGAAAGACCCGCGAGGGCGGATTTATTTTTGGTTGTACGAGCAGAAGATTGACCGGGATGTGGAGCCGGATACGGATTATGCGGCGATTTTTGAGGGGGCGGTGTCGGTGACGCCTTTGCATTTGGATCCGACGGATACGAAGTCGTTGAAGCAGTTGGCGCATTGGGGAGGTAAGTTAGCGGGAGCATTTCGAAGAGAGCTGTAGAGGGGATGTCCGTGTTTTTGTCTATAAACCGAGAATTTTCTCGACGTGGCTGCGAATTTCATTAGTGGCGTGTTTCCTCCAATTTCCAACATGCCATTCGAGGTATTCGCGAAATGTAGGCCACATGAGGTTGGAAAGCTGCCCACTGATTTGGTTCCAATGCCGAAGCCTGAATTCTCTAGCTTGTTCGTTATATGTGCCCATTTCCAAACAGTCCCAGTCGCCGTCATGTCCGTGATTGATGAGCACCAGGTCCTTTGGCAAGGGTGGTAGGAGCTTACCGTCATTGCCAAAGTCACCTTCGGCTCGAAACGCCTTGTTCAGTTCCAAAATGTGAAGGTAAGAATCATAGTCCGCTCCGATGCTGGCGAACCATGTTCCGTAGCTCGGGCAGTCCTCTGCAAAACGGACTAAGCTGCCGGGTAAGGAAATATTGAGAGCTCGATTGATCCTCTCGATGCTTTCCGCAGTCGGCGGAGTGGCCACGTAGGCCTTCGCGTATGGCTCATTGATCACGGCAAACACTGCAACGAGTTGTTCCCACGTCATTCTTTTCGCTCCAGCTCGAAAGCAAGTGACGCGTTCCGACTACTTTGTCTGTGTCGCCGGGGCTACTAGTGGGACGTTGTTTTTGCGCATGGACTCGTTGAGCGCAGGCAAATCTTTCGCGAGGACTTCGTTCCATTTTGTTAACTGGACTTCCAGGCGTTGGTCGAGGTCGGCGAAGACGGCGGCTTCGGCGGCGGTCGGGGCAGTGTCGGCGCTGTCGATTAGGCTTTGCAGATGGGCTAGCTTGCTGTTGAGCATCGTCGGGTAGTTGGCTTGGTCTTCACTGGATTTGGAATTTACCTGCACTAATTCTTCTTCAATGGCGCTGATTTTTTTGCGGACGTCGGTGGATGCGGCGACTAGGGACTTGGCATCTTCACCGCTGGCGATGCGCTTTTCCAGCGCTTGCAGTTGTGCGCGCAAATCACGAATGGCGATTACCGTTTTGTTCATTTGATCTTGGCGCTCGCTCATTTTGAGCATCAGGTCGAATTGTTTGCGTAGATCGTCCGGGCTGGTTTGGACGCGGGGATCCATTTTTACTTCGAATGGCGCGGTTTGGGTTTTTCCAGCGACGGTTAGGCGCGCTTGATACTTGCCGGCGAGAGCGAGAGCGCCGGCCGGTTCGCCAGCGTCATAAATCAGCGCGGGAACTTTTGCTGGCGGCTCGTAGCGCAGGTCCCAAACGAAAAGATTCATTCCAGCCTTGGCCGGAATGTGCTCGACGGGGAGATCGCGCTCGCCTTCGTCGGGGCCGGTGTCGGTTTTCTTTTCTTCGCTGGTGAAGCTGCGGATGACTTTGCCGTCGGCGTCGAGGAGTTCGAGTTTCGCGGGATCCTTGGGCGCATCTTTCAGGTAGTAATACAAGATTGCGCCGGACGGGGGATTTTCGCCGATGGGATAGCGGCGCGGATTGAAGTGGCCTTCGCGCGTGCGGAAGGCAGTATCCGGAGTGAAGAGATGCGCGTCTTCGGCGGCGATGGAGGCGCTGGCCTGGCGAAGAGGGCCGAGGCCGTCGAGGACCCAGAACGAACGGCCGTGGGTCGCGACGGTGAGTGCGTCATCGTGAATGACCATGTCGTGGATTGGCGTGACGGGGAGATTTAGCTGGAGAGGCTGCCAGTTTGCGCCGTCATTGAAGGAAACATAGATGCCGGTTTCGGTGCCGGCGTAGAGAAGGCCTTTGCGCTTGGGATCTTCGCGAACGGCGTGGACGTAAATATTTTCAGGCAGACCCGTCACGATTTTTGTCCACGTCTTGCCGAAGTCGCTGGTTTTGAAAATGTAGGGCTTGAAATTGTCGAGCTTGTGCGCGTCGACGGCGATGTAGGCGGTGGCGGCGTCGAAGGGCGAAGGTTCGATGAGGCTGATCATCGCCCATTCGGGAATTTCTTTTGGAGTGACTTTGTCCCAGCTCTTGCCGCCATCGTGCGTCACGTGCACGAGGCCATCATCGGTGCCGGCCCAGAGTACACCTTCCTGTTTTGGCGATTCCGCCAGGCTGAAAATGACGTCGTAGTATTCGACGGTGTACTGATCCTTGGTGAGCGGGCCGCCGGAATCTTGCTGTTTGGATTTGTCGTTGCGCGTGAGGTCGGGGCTGATGGTGGCCCAGGTGCGGCCGGAATCGGTGGAGCGAAAAACGTATTGCGCGGTGTGGTAGATGACGTCGGGATTGTGCGAGGAAATCACGATGGGCATCGTCCAGGTGTAGCGATATTTTTGAAGAGCGGCGGCGTGGCCGTTGGGATCTTCGGGCCATTCCTCGATGCTTTGCGCTTGATTGATGCGGCGATCGAAGCGGGTGAGGATGGGGCCTTCGTCGTCCGCGTAGACGATGTTCGAATCGCGCGGATCGGGCACGATGTAGCCGCTTTCGCCGCCGCCCACGGCGTCCCAATCGCCTTGAATGATCGCTCCGTGGTCGCTACGTGTGCGGATGCCGATGGAAGAGTTGTCCTGCTGCGAGCCGTAGACACGGTATTGAAAATCGTTGTCCGCGGCGACGTGGTAGAACTGCGCGGTGGGTTGGTTGTCTTGCGTGGACCAGTTCTTGCCGCCATCGACGCTGATGGTGGCGCCGCCGTCGTTGCCGTTGATCATGCGATTTGTGTTGTTGGGATCGATCCACAGGGCATGATGATCGCCGTGTGGGGCGGCAAGGCGTGCGAAGGTCTTGCCGCCGTCGCTCGAAGCGTAGAGACCGGTATTGGCGATGTAGACGCCGTTGACATTTTTGGGATCGGCCCAGACGTGCGTAAAATACCAGGCGCGTTGGGTGAAGCGGTGATCGTCGGTGACGAGCGACCAGTTCACACCGCCGTCATCGCTGCGATAGAGGCCGCCTTTTTTGGCTTCGATTAGCGCGTAGACGACGTTCGAGTCGGCACCTGAAACCGCGACGCTGATGCGGCCTAGCGTGCCTTCGGGCATGCCGTTGCCCTCAATGCGCTTCCAGGTTGAGCCGTCGTCGTTCGAACGATAGAGGCCGTCCTTGGCGCCGCCGCTGTTGAGCGTCCAAGGAGTGCGCCAGCCTTCCCACATTGCGGCAAATAACACATGGGGATTGTGGGGGTCGAAAACGACTTCGATGCCGCCGGTGCGGTCGTCGAGGTAAAGAACTTTTTCCCAGCTCTTGCCACCATCGCGCGTGCGGTAGATGCCGCGGTCCGGGTTGGGACCGTAAGCGTGGCCAAGTGCGGCGACGAAGACGATGTCGGGGTTCGTGGGATGGATGATGACGTCGCCGATGTGGCGCGTGTCTTTGAGCCCGACGTTGGTCCAGGTTTTTCCCGCGTCGGTTGATTTGTAGACGCCATCGCCGAAAGAGATGTTGCCGCGGATGCAGGCTTCGCCTGAGCCGGCGTAAATCACGTTGGGATCTGAATCGGCGACGGCGATTGCGCCGATGGAGGAGATGCCCTGCTTGTCAAAGAGGGCATCCCAGGATAGGCCACCATCCGTCGTTTTCCAGACGCCGCCGCTGACTGCGCCGAAATAATAGGTGTATGGCTGGCTGGGAACGCCTGCGACGGTAATGGCGCGGCCGCCGCGAAAGGGACCGATGAGGCGCCACTTCATACCGCCGTACGTTTTGGGGTCGATCTGCTGGGCTTGAACGATGAGACAAGCGCAGAAGACGAGAGCACAGGCAGAGATAAAATATTTGACGGGCCGACGCAGGGATTTCACACGAACCTCCGAGGATTAAACGGAACGTTGCATGGTATCACCGGAGGAACCGGAAACTATAGACAGTAGTAGAAATCGTAGCGAACCAGCACGGCTTATCAGGATTCAGCCTCAGCCTCGCGAACGGATTCGCGAATGGGAGACGCAAATTCCTCAACATATAAGCCGAGTTCGGCCGCCCTTGCTCGTGCGGTGGGGCAGGGATGGGGCACGCCGATATACATATAATAGTCCCAACCGAAATGGAGGAAGCCATCGCTTCCTTCCAATCGACACCAAAACTCCTCTCGCAAAATTTGACGAATGATTTCACCGATACGGTCCAACGGCAGGACACTGTCGTTTTGAAAAACGAGCGGCCGCGTTCGAGAATCTTCAAGCCCCGCGACTCTCATCGAGAGCAGGCCACTCTCGAGGAGAAAGCTCAACGCCGCCAAAATGTACGCCTCCTCGACACGCTCATATTCGTCGGACGTGAGCAGTACGCCCGAGAATGTTTGCCCGATTTGTTTGAAGAAGGTCCACTCGACCTTGGTGTAAGCGCCCGACTGGTCGCGAAATGCTGGGTTGTATTTGGTGACGCGATACTCGTGCACAGGAGTCCGTATCCTCATCCCAGCGTAACATCAACCAGCCTATCGCCTGAGTTCTGATAGCGAAGTTACCTCCAACTGACCCACCATCCTAGAGACGAATCGATTGGAATGCGAAAAACGCACAGGCAGGAGTGCCTGTGCTACTGCGAGCAAATACGATAGGATGCTGCGACGATGGCTATTGCGAAGACGTACGATACGGCGATTATTGGGGCGGGGGTGTTTGGGGCGTGGAGCGCGTGGCATTTGGCGCGGCGCGGGCAGCGAGTGGTGCTGCTGGATGCGTATGGGCCTTCGAACGCGCGGGCCAGTTCGGGCGGAGAGACGCGCATCATTCGAATGGGTTATGGAACGGATGAGATTTATACGCGTTCGTCGCAGCGATCGCTGACGCAGTGGAAGAGTTTTTGCGTGGCGACAGGACAACGACTATTTCACGAAACGGGAGTGCTGTGGCTGGCGGGCGAAGATGATTCGCGCGTGCGGCAGACGATGGTGACACTGAAGCGCTGCGAGGTGCCGTTTGAGGAGATGGATAAAGCGTCGCTGGAGAGGCGCTATCCGCAGATTTCGTTCGAACGAGTGACTCGAGGGTTTTTGGAGCCGAAGAGCGGAGTGCTGCTGGCGCGCCGGGCGGTTGCAGCGGTTGTCGACGACGCCGTTAAACAAGGCGCGGAGTTTCGGATTGCTTTGATCAAGACGCCGCGAGGAGCCGGGCGTCTCGCAAGCGTGACCTGCAGCAACGGGGAAACGATTTCGGCGGGGCAATTTGTTTTTGCCTGCGGCTCGTGGCTCGGTAAAGTATTTCCCGAAATTCTTGGGCGGCGGATTTTTCCGAGCAGGCAAGAGGTTTTCTTTTTTGGCGTGCCTGCAGGAGACGAGCGGTTCGCGCCTCCGGCTTTGCCGACGTGGCTTTTTCAGGAGGATGAATATTACGGGATGCCCGACATCGAAGGCCGCGGGCTGAAGATTGCGCTCGATCATCACGGGGAGCGAGTCGATCCGGACACGCAATCGCGTTTGCCTACAGCGGCGGAAGCAGAAGTGGTGCAGAAATATGTGGCCAGCCGTTTTCCGGCGATGCGCAATGCGCCGGTGGTCGAAACGCGGGTGTGCCAGTATGAAAATACTTCGAACGGCGATTTCCTGATTGACCGGCATCCGGAGATGGAGAACGTGTGGTTTGTCGGCGGCGGTTCGGGGCATGGATTCAAGCACGGGCCTGCGGTGGGGGAATATGTTTCGCGGCAGATTTTGGATAAGGCAGCGCCTGAACCGCGATATTCGCTGGCTACGAAGGAAACTGTGCAGCACCGGGCCGTATATTAGTGATTCATGCGCTATGCGGAATGCACGCGCGACTCAGGCTTTTGGGGTCTTGCGGCGAGCATGGAATGCGGCGATGCCGCGCTTTACGCGCCGGGCTTTTTCCGCGTAGAGATCCTGGTCCGCCTCGGAAAGAAGCTTCTCGATTCGTTCTCCATCCCCGCGGTATATCGAAATTCCGATGCTTGCGGAGAGGCTGGGCTGCTCTTCGTCCTCGGACATTACTACGCGAATGCGATTCGCGACGTGCTGCGCTTCTTTGTCCTGCGACTCGGGCAAAACGAGAGCGAACTCATCGCCGCCGTAACGCGCGGCGGTATCGATAGCACGGCAATGAATGCGCAAGATGGCGGCCAGGCGGCAAAGGGCTCTGCTGCCGACGAGATGACCGAAGCGGTCGTTAATTTTCTTCAAGCCGTCGAGATCGAGGAGCAAGACGGCGAAGGGCCTGCCGGTGCGGTTGGTGCGCTCGGTTTCGTTCTCGAGGACGTCGAGGAGCCTGCGGTAATTGGCAAGCCCAGTGAGCGGATCGCTGACAGCGAGATGGCTGACTTGCTCGAAGAGGCGAGCGTTATCGAGCAACGCGCCGCCGAGAGCGAGAGCGTAACTGCTTACGGTGAGGACCTGGGCGAACACAAAGGGCGCGTCGAGAAGGCGTTCGGACTGGCACGCGGCGATTTGAGCGGCGAAGTTCATCCAAGCCGCGGCGTAGATGGTGCGGTCAAACGCAGTGTCCTCCGAATCAAGACGGCGGCGATACCAAATCACGGCGGCGAAAAAGATTATGCCTGGTAGAAGTTGGTGTGGACTGGGTATGAAAGAACCCGGATGGCGGGACGCTTCCGGCGGAAGGCGGCGAAGAGCCGCGGTGACCACATACGTGAATGCGACGACCGCCAGCAGAGCGCCGGTGATTTCCGCTTTGGTGTGTCGCGAACGGGGAATGAAGCGCTCGACGAGCAGCGCGACCAGGAGCAGAAGGGCCAAGAGCATGCGGCTGAGCCACCATGCGACGGGCGCCCAATTCGCACGCAGGGGAGAATCCTGCAGGAATTGAAAAAAGAGAACGCCAGAGGCCGACAAGACCGCGCCAGAGAGTAGATATCCGCCGCCGAGAATCAGGGAGATGCGATCCTGCGTGCCTTGGAACCGGACCAGAGTGAGTGCTGCGAACACGAACGCCAACAGCGCGGAGATGACCTGCAAATATCCTTGAAGAACGGGATCGGGTTCGAGAGAGAAGGGGCGCAGCCAGTATGCCACGAAGAACGTGAGCAGGACGCCCAGAACATGCCACAAGATAACCTTGGTGGGACTACGACCGGTCATGCCTGGTTCCCCGCCCATACGGATGGCCCTCGGCTGGGACGAGGTGCTACTTAATTAGACTACGTGGGCGAGGCGAGCGTTGCGGATAAAGTTAGGAGACTTTAACCAAGAGACACTGACTGTGGAAATTATTCGTACTGTACGAAAGGACAGGTGGAAATCACAAGTTTGGATGGAAAGAAGGAGCAATTTGCGTTTCGCGAGTGAGGAACGATGCGAAGTTTGTGCTTGCGCGAGGCAGAGAGTTCTTGGAAAATGCCTTTATTGAAACGATTCAATGGTTCGAGCAAGGCATCGGTGATGGCTTCCATCCTTCCCTGAAAACAGCTGGGCGACTCCGAGCGGACTTCGAGATGGAGAAAGGGACTTAGGCTGCGCGTGAAAAAAGATAGAGGACGAGTCTTGAAAAAGAGTGGGCGTGCTCCGCGCGGCGGAAGGCCGGCATCGAGGGTTGCAGGGAAGCAGACACTGCAGGAAATCCTGTCACAGCCGGAGACGTGGATGGAAACGGCACAGCAGCTCGAACAAAACGCCGAGTTGCTTGGAGTGTTCGAACGCTTTTCTGCTCGGGAACCTTGGTTGTTTGTGGCTTGTGGGTCGAGTTATTACCTTTCGCGGACGATTTCGGCACAGTGGGCAAAACTTCTGCAAGTGGCGTGCACGGCGGTGCCGGCATCGGAGCTGTTATTTGCGCCGCATGAGGTGATGCAGCGGACAGGTGCGCGGCAGGTGGTGCTTGTTTCGCGTTCGGGGAAGACCACGGAGGTTTTGCGCGCGGCGGAATGGTTGAAGGCCAACGCGGCAATTCGAACGCTCGGCGTGACTTGCAGCAGCGACAGCGTGCTTGAAGAGTTGTGCACACATACTTTGCAGCTGCCGTGGGCCGACGAGAAGAGCATGGTGATGACGCGATCATTCACGTCGATCCTGCTGCTCTTCGAACGGCTGGGCGCAAAGTTCGCGGGCGATGGCGGGATGGCATCCGCGCTGGATGGTTTGCCGGAAAAGGCCGCGCGATGGCTCGACGTAAATGCTGATAAGATTCGGGCGTTTGGCACGAAGCGGCGATTTGCGGATTTTGTGTTTCTGGGGCAAGGCGCGCATTACTGGCTCGCGCAGGAGGCGGCGCTGAAACTTACCGAAATGTCTTCTTCTTACGCGCAGGCATATCACACGCTTGAATTTCGTCACGGGCCAAAATCGATCGCAAGTAAAGACACACTGATTACATTTCTACTTTCTGATGCGGCTGCGGAAGAAGAGAGCTTGCTCGTTGGCGAGTTGAAGAAGTTGGGAGCGGCGAGTTTCGTGGTCGCCAACCGCGCGACACCGGCGTTGCGACGAGACGCGGATCTACTGATCGAGCTTGGCCTGGATGAGCCAGAGTTTGCGCGGCTGGCGCTGGCTGCGATTCCGGCCCAACTGCTGGGGCTGGCGGTGGGCTTGCGCATGGGACTGAATCCCGATGTGCCGAAGAATTTGACGCGCGCGGTGGTGCTCGATACGAAAAACGGAGCGCCTGCGAAAAGGAGAAGCGCTTGAGCAACGAAGCTGGCGGAGGCGGGCCGCAACTGCGGCGCACGCTCAAGCTGTCGGACCTGATTTTCTACGGGATCGTTCTCATCCAGCCGATCGCGCCCGTTCCGCTCTACGGCGTGGCGCAGAAACTTTCGGACGGCCACTTTGTCCTGATCATTCTGATCGCGCTGTTTGCGATGCTGATCACTGCCGTCAGCTACGGACGTATGGCTACGCTCTATCCGACGGCCGGGTCGGCTTACACTTACGTTGGCAAGGGGCTGAACCCGCATCTTGGATTCCTGGCCGGCTGGGCGATGATCCTCGATTATCTGCTGCAGCCGCTGATCAATACCGTGTGGATCTCGACGGCGCTGCACGAACGCGCCGCGTATTTCCACATTCCGCAGATTCCTTTTGTCATCTGGGCCCTAGTTATTGCCGGAATTATGACGGCTTTGAATCTGGCTGGAGTCAAGGCCTCCGCGACCGCCAACAAGGTTCTGTTAGCAGTCATGTCGGTGGTCGTGGTGTACTTTATTGTGGTTGCGGTTCGCTTCCTGTATGCCGGG
>Ga0210409_10004729_pt1 | contig 14547 bp, 16 predicted proteins | sample IncBWH17MmetaG_FD_161649 | JGI IMG/M metagenome (GOLD analysis project Ga0210409, IMG submission 161649) | Forest soil microbial communities from Barre Woods Harvard Forest LTER site, Petersham, Massachusetts, United States - Inc-BW-H-17-M | ecosystem: Environmental > Terrestrial > Soil >... | reverse complement strand
TGATGGCCGTGCCGTGCCGCTGAGACCAGCAGGGAGTGAACTGTTTCTTGTAGCCTGCCCGCCGGAGCGCTGAGCTTGTGGACGTTGCGCACCTGTGCTGAGGCAGGGATCAAATCGAGAATTTCCCTAGAAACCAGGTCGTCATGCAGGACCACCTCGGCGGCACGCAGCACGCGAACCGCCTGGTCGGTCAGGAGGTTGGGATCGCCCGAGGCGGCCCCCATCACATAGATTTTGCCCTTCATAATCGACGTTTGCATCGGATACCACCTTGCCGCTGGACTTACCCAGCGGCTTTTCTTGCGGGGCAGTTGAAATCAACAGCCAGCCGCTAATGCCACACTCAGACACTAGCACTGACGCGGGCAGGCGAATTCGCGGAAAAATGAATTTTCAGTATCGATATTTTCGATAACCGGCGGGCAAAATGGCCGGGTTGCGCAAGACACGGAAGGCCCAGCCAGAGCTCTTCACCGGTGGCGACTTCGCAGGAACGCCTGGAAGGCTTCTTCGCTGGCGATCTCGTGCAGCAGGCGTTTCCGCCTGTCAGGATCCATGTCTGTGGAATGAAGCTTTTCGCGAGCCTCACCCAATTGCGCGAGCCATTCTTCGTATTCGGGGCCAAATTCAGTTTCAAGCTGTTTTCTGAGGCGTTGGGCCAGGGCCGGGCTTAGCCCAGCAGTGGACACGGCGATTTGGAGCGCTCCGCGCTGTACAACAGAGGGATAGTAGAAATCGCAAAGGGGCGGAACGTCTACGATATTAGAAAGAACGCGAAGCTGCGAGGCCAACTCGAAGATGCGTTCGTGGAGTTCGGTGGAGGAGGTGGCAGCGACGACCAGGAATATTCCTTCCAGATCTCTGGGTTGAAAGGACCGCTGATGCCACTCGATGGCCTTCGATTGTGCCCAGGAGCGGACTTGAGCGGTCGCTTCCGGCGCCACGACGCGAATCTTGGCGCCAGTTTCGAGGAGGCCCGCGATTTTTGCTTCCGCAATGGTTCCAGCTCCGACGACTAGGCATGCGCGGGACGAAAGCTTCAGGAACATCGGAAACAGTTTTTCCGGTTTCATGCGTGTGGCCTGCGCCCTCCAAGTAAGAACTCGAATAGCCGCGCTGAAGCAGCTCTAACTTGCCATTGTACTCAGGGTCCAGGCGAGAGCGGCTGTAATTCGGACTCACCGTAATGAGCCATTCCCGGCGTTAATCAAATAACTAATCAGCTCGCGCTCCTGCCCACGGAACTAGACTGCCGGCACTCACTCGCATACCCTTGCGATATGAAGCTGTCCGGGCAACTCGGCCTCAAGGACTTCCTGCTCCCCGGCTCCTTTTGGCGACATCCGGGGTTCTTGTGGAGCCTGACATGGATCGCTTTTCAAAAGCCTTGGGGAAGGCTCGGATGTTGGGTTTCTAGGGGATTATCGTCGGATTTTTAATCACTCGCACTATTTTGGTGGGTCGCCTTCGGCTTTTTCCTCCTTGCCATTTTGCCGGCCTGGCAAGTGCCACATGTTGGGCCGACACTATGTTTGGAGGCTTGGCACCCTTTCTGGATGCGAAACAAAAGGCAACTATTTGTAGAAATGCGCCGGTGGAGAAGTGTATGTCCGTCAAGGAACACGATTTATGGAGCTTCTGGCCGGCGACAGCAGACGGCCTTACAAAAGGCTTGTTGGTTTTCGCAAATGGGCAGACCATTCAGCTAACTGAGATGCTCGTTGCGGAATCCCCTTGGAGCCAGAGTCGCGGACCAGTAGCGACCGGTTTGCCGAGCAACAGATCATGAAGAATCTGACGAGTGCGACGTGGATCAAAGCAAAAGGAATCCTCTTTCTGCTCTTAGGGTTGCTTTCGGGGACTCTTCTGTTCTTCGAACATCCCACAGTCAAGACGGGCTCTCTGATGGTCATTGCCGTGTGGTCTTTTTGCCGCTTTTATTATTTTGCGTTCTACGTGATCGAGAGCTATGTCGACCCGGGTTACCGGTTTTCGGGGCTTCTATCTCTTGCTCTCTACATGACTCAGAAAAAACAACCAAACACTCGTGCTGACAAGTGAAGGAAATGTCCTGGCATCGAGCGATCGGCCTTGTCAGGGGTGACTAACTCCTCAAGTCGGATAATGGGAAACGGGCCCGCTACTGGACTTAGGAGAGACGGTCGGGAGTGAGGAGAGCGGTCATTTCGAGGACGCGATGATAGTAATCGCGCTGCGTGAGTTGCGAAGCGGCGGCATCGTCAATAATAAACGTCACGTCGGGATGAAGTTGCAGGGCGGAGGCGGAAACTGCGGAAGTGATCGGGCCTTCAATGGACTTTGCGACGGCGGTGGATTTGGACTTGCCGGTGGCGAGCAAGAGAATTTTCCGGGCCTCGAGGATGGTGCCGATTCCCATGGTGATGGCGCAGCGGGGGCTCTCCTCGCCCTGGGCGAAGAACTTGGAGTTGTCGTCTATCGTTTCCTGGCTCAAGACCTTCAGGCGCGTGCGAGAGCCGATACTGGATGTCGGCTCGTTGAAACCGATATGGCCGTTGCGGCCGATACCCAATAGCTGGAGATCGATTCCGCCGGCTTTGCGGATGGAGTTTTCATACGAAGCGCAATATTCGTCGTATTTGCCGCGAATGGTTCCGTCGGGAATGTGGATGTTGCGGGAATTGACGTTGACGTGGGCGAAGAGGTTTTCGTGCATGAAATGCCGAAAGCTCCGGGGATGAGTAGGGGGAAGTCCCAAGTACTCATCGAGATTGAACGTCACAACGCGCGAGAAATCGAGGAGCCCTGTTTGTGAAGACCGACGAGATGCTTGTAAACGCCGACCATGGTGCTACCGGTGGCCAAACCAAGCACCAGCGCGGGCTTCTTATGAACCGCCCCGGCGATGAGTTGCGCGGCCTGCAGACTGATTGCTTCGTCGTCGCGTTTCAGGATAACCAGCATGCAGCGTCCCCTCAGAACCAAGCGTTAGGCAGTGCCCGAAACAAGCATGAGGCCGCGAATGAAATTCATCAGCACTAGCGGAACCGGCGAATAACCAGATTGTGCCGGTCCGAGCGATAGAAACCCAGCACATACATGATGGCCTGACCCTTGGTGGAATAGATGACCTGGCGAATACGGAGCAGGGGATCGCGGCGAGGAATGGAGAGAATTTCCGCGATTCGAGGGTCGGCCGCGGTCGCGTCAACTTCTTCGTCGGCATAGCCTAGCTCGATCTTGTAGTTGCGTTCGAGGATACCGAAAAGAGACTCGCGGCCGATGGCAGCGTCCAGGAGCCCCGAGAAATCAGTGGCGCTGAGATAACAGGTTTCGAGAGCAAAAGGTTCGCCGGCAGCATGGCGCAAGCGTTCGAGTTTGACGACTTGGCTGGTGGGAGGAAGGGAGAGCCGGGCGGCGGCCTCATTTTCGTTGTCGAGCACTTTGGCGAAGAGAACTTTAGAGCCGGCGACGAGGCTGCGGCTGGACATCTGCTCGGTGTAACTCATCAATTTGTTGAAATGAATTTTTGGGGCGGCGACGAAGGTCCCGATGCCTCGGCGGCGCTCGACGATGCCTTCGCGTTCGAGAGAGGCGAGAGCGTGGCGTGCGGTCATGAGGCTGACCTGATGAATTTTGGCGAGATCGCGTTCGGAGGCCACGGCGTCACCGGGATGCAATTGGCCGGCATCAATGCGCTTGCGGATGGCGCTCTGAATCCGCTGGTAGGCGGGCAAACCGTTGCGATTCTTCGCTGGCATTCTGTCTCCCGAACTGTTGCGGAGCGTCTTCCTGGGCGCCTGGGGTGAAGCCGGATTCATAACAAGAACGATATTCTATTCTGATTCCAGGTCAAGCCCCGAAAGGGGGTGCGTTCCTTGCCAAGCCCAAGGTGTTATAGAGCGGGGTTGCGGCAGTGCTATAGTCCTCTCTCTCAGTATCTTTATAAAACATAAATTAACTCTTGACAACCAAAAAAAGGTGCTATATAGCTATGCGCAACTCGGCCATATAGCTGGCCAGAGGCGCTGGTGGCGCGCCGCACGTCTTCCGGGGAGGGTTTGCCGGGAAGCAAGATCGAGCTTCTTCCAAGTGGAACCCAGGTCTCGAAGGAGAGGTTGAGCAATGAGAAACACCAGCAGCGTATCCAGCACCGGTGTCAAGAACAAGTGGACGCCGGCGATCGAAGCCATGAGCTACCAGAGCCTGGCCGGCGGCCTGGCTGACGAGATGATGGGTTTCATCCGGCCAAGCGAATCCCGCAAGTGCAGCCCGCCGTTCAAGATGATCATCATTGACAAGAGCGGCACAGTGGTATTTGAATGCAAAGTGAGCAAGGACGGCAAGGTGCGGCCATTCGGATTGGCGCGCAAGGTGAGAGACTCTCACTTCCCGGCGACAGCGCTGCTCACGGACAGTTCGTTCGTGACGCGAACATTCCTGATCGAGCGCGACGTCCAATAACGTTAGAAACTCAAGAACGCGGCAAGTTCGTCGGTGAAGCGGTCCTGGTCTTCGATATTGGAAAGATGCGCCGCGTTTAATTCAACAAATCTGGCAGCCGGGATGTTTTGCGCGAGGAAACGGCCGTCGGCTGGCGGCGTAGCCGGATCGTGCGCTCCGGCGATAACCAGAGTTGGTGTAGGAATCCTGCCTAATTGATCGCGGCAGTCGAAATCGCGAACGGCGGCGCAGCAAGATACATAGCCATCCGGATTTGTTGCCTCCAGCATTTTGAGGATGCGTGAAATTGCCTCCGGCTCTTTCTGTCGAAAGGCAGGCGTGAACCACCGCTCGATAACCGCCGGAGCGCTGGAGTTCATGCCGCGCTTTTGAACGGCTTCGATGCGCGCTCTCCAAGACTCCGGCGTTCCAATTTTCGCGCCGGTGTTGCAGAGGACGAGACGATTGAGTCTTTCCGGCGCGTTGAGTCCAAGCCACATGCCGATCATCCCGCCCATGGACAGACCGCAAAAGTGGACGCGGTCGAGGCGCAAGGAGTCGAGGAGAGCGAGGACATCTTTGCCGAGTTGCTCGATCGAATAGGGGCCGGGCGTCGGAGAGGATTGACCGTGGCCTCTGGTGTCGTAACGCAAGGTGCGAAACTTCTTTTGGAACTCGGCAGCCTGCGGGTCCCACATGGAAAAATCCGCACCGAGGGAATTCGAGAACATCAGGATGGGCGCTCCGCTTTGACCTTCGATGGCGTAATGGATGCGGGAATCTCCGGAATTATAGATGGGCATTGAGCTTACTCTTCCCGAGCAGGAATCATACTTCGGTTAGACACGTTCCAGAATCAGGGCAATGCCCTGGCCTACGCCGATGCACATGGTGCACAACGCGTATTGTCCCTTTGTGCGCAGGAGTTGGTAGAGCGCCGTGGTGACAAGGCGCGCGCCGCTGGCTCCCAAGGGATGGCCGATGGCGATGGCACCGCCATTTGGATTCACGTGAGGCGCGTCGTCTGGAATCTGCAAGTCGCGCAAGACAGCGAGTGCCTGCGATGCGAAGGCTTCGTTCAACTCGATCACGTCCATTTGCGCTAGCGACAAACCGGCTTTGGCCAGAACTTTGCGCGTGGCGGGAGCAGGGCCCAGGCCCATAATTCGAGGAGCGACGCCGGCGGCTGCAGAGGCGACGACGCGAGCTCGCGGCGTCAATTTGTTTTTTTTCAGCGCCGCTTCTGACGCCAACAGGAGGGCACCGGCTCCATCGTTTATTCCCGAGGCGTTTCCGGCGGTGATGGTGCCGGTTGGTTTTACAACTGGCTTCAATTTCGAGAGTGCTTCGAGGGTCGTGTCCGGACGGGGATGCTCATCTTCCAGGAAGGAAAGCGGCTCGTCCCTTTTTTGTGGAATGGCCACGGCGACGATTTCCTGTTTGAGCCTGCCGGTGCGAATGGCTTCCGCGGCGCGCTGCTGGCTGCGGAGAGCAAACAGATCCTGGTCCTTGCGCGAGATGAGATATTCTTCGGCGACGTTTTCGCCGGTTTCCGGCATGGAATCGACACCGTACTTTGATTTCATCAAGGGATTGATGAACCGCCAGCCGAGCGTGGTGTCCTCCATTCTCATGGAGCGCGAATAGGCGGCGTCGGCCTTGGCGATGACGAAGGGAGCTCGCGACATACTTTCGACGCCGCCGGCAATCATCAAATCAGTTTCGCCGGAGTTGATAGCGCGCGCGGCGGAGGCGATGGCGTCCATGCTCGAGCCACAAAGCCGATTAACCGTCGTGCCCGGCACTTCTTTTGGCAACCCTGCGAGCAGGAGGGCCATGCGGGCAACGTTGCGGTTGTCTTCGCCAGACTGATTCGCGCAGCCAAAGACGACGTCGTCCACAGCGTTCCAATCGACACTTGCGTTACGCTCGACCAGGGCCTTGAGAGGAATGGCCGCCAGGTCATCGGTGCGGATCGCGGCCAGCGATCCGCCATAGCGGCCGAACGGCGTTCGGATGGCGTCGCAGAGGTATGCAGTCTCCATGGTTATCCTTGGAAGTTCAGCGCATCTATCTTATACGGAAGAGCCGCGACGCGTGCCACCGGCTAGCAATGTCAGGAGTGCCTCCGGTCTCATCTGTCAGCAATGGGGGCGATTTCGTCGCTGAAGGCATCCGCCATCAAAGAAAACTCTCAATAGAACTAATGAAATGCGATGGCTCCGCAAATTGCTGCGATTGCCAAGCAAAGCATGGCTTTTCTCATGGCTAAAATGTGGGCTCCGTGAGATCCCATGACAAAGGGAGAGCTCGCAAAGTGTCTAAGACCAGAATAATTGAGAGCCTCGGCGACGGAGCGGAAAAGTGACGACTTGGTGCTGAAATAATGCTGGTGGCGGGAGACGAAAGGATCGCGGACAAGCGAAGAACTTACTCCTACGAAAGGAGCCGGCTATCTCGTTGAAAACAAAACATCGGGCCGGCTCCTTTCATCCTTCGGGGTGGTCCCCAGAGGGACCATGACTTACTCGTAGCGGAGAGCTTCGACGGGATTGAGGCGCGCGGCGCGGGACGCGGGATAGAGTCCCGCGAGGAGGCTGACTACGACAGCGAATCCGATGGCGCTGAGCGCGAGCCACCAGGGAACATACGAGATTTTCACGCCGGGCAAATTCTGACGGTGAAGATAAATGGTGGTGCCCCAAGTTAGCGCGGAGCCGATCAGCCATCCGAGCGCGACGCCGAAAAAGCCGCCGAAGAGACCCATGGCGCCGGCTTCTGCAAAAAAGAGGCTGCGGACGTCGCGGTCCGTGGCGCCGAGCGCTTTCAGAATGCCGATTTCGCGGCGGCGCTCGAGGATAGCCATTACCAGCGTGTTGATGATGCCGAGAGAAGCTACGGTGAGCGCCAGGCTTCCGAAGAGGCCCAGAAAGAGATCAAACACCGTGAAGACAAGGCGGAGATTTTTCGTGGCGTCGAGCAGGGAAAAGGTCGCAAAACCTAGCTCTTTAATGGCCGTTTCGACTTGCGGCACGTTCTTGGGCGAACGAACACGCACGGTCAACGCCATGTAGGTGGGCTTGGCGGAATTGCCGGACATGAAGGATTGCAAATCATCGGGTTGCGCAACATGGAGTTGCTCGGCGGTTTTGAGCGGAATATAAACGCGGGCGCCTCCGAAGCCGCCAATCCCCGCGGAAGGGTCAGATTCAATGACACCGACAATCCGCAGGTTTTTCTCGTGCGGGACGATCGAAATGCCTCCCGGTTTGCCTGAGCCCGTCAGGCTGTCGAGGAGGGCTTCGTCGTCGGCATCTTTTGAGAGAGCGGCGCGCTGCGCATAACGGAGTGTCAGTTCTTTTCCCACCAGCGAGGGAGGCTGATCGGAGAGCAGTTTTGCAAATTCGATCTGAAGGATGGCCTCATCGGCAGTGGGCGACGAAAAAAAGTTTCCGGTGATCCCCTCGAAGGAACCGCTTGAACGCGAGGAATCGGGGACGGCGAGAACGGAAGTGGATTCGGATTTGCCAGCGTAGCGGACATCGGTGACAAAGCGGATTTGCGGATAGACTTCTGTAACGTTGGAAAGCCTGGCCAATTGTTGACGGACGTCCTCATCGAGCGCGCGCGATTCCTTTTTTGCCGCGGGGTCGGACGGTGGGGGCTGCCTCGGGCCGCGAAAATTGCGTTGCGACGTGACGAAAACCGCATCAAAGAGACCCGAGCGGGTGAGGCGCTGCGAGGCCAGAGTCTGCAGGCCGACGCCCAGCGAAAGCATGGCCACCAAGGAAGCAACGCCAACGGCAACGCCCAAGGTTGTGAGCGAGTTGCGAAGCACCGCTTCGCGCAAATTGCGAATCGCCAATTCGCTCAAATCGCGGGTTTTCAACGTTGTACTCCGTCGCTGACGAGGCGACCATCGGAAAGAACCGCGATGCGGTTCGCAAACTTCTCGGCAAGAGGCCGCTCGTGAGTGACCATGATGATGGTCATACCTAGGGAACCTTGAATCTCACGCAGCAAGAGAAGAATCTGTTCGCCGTTAACGCTATCGAGGTTACCGGTCGGTTCATCGGCAAATAGAATTGCCGGGCGATTGACGAGGGCGCGCGCCAGGGCGCCGCGCTGTTGCTCGCCGCCGGAAAGCTCGCTCGGCCGATGTTTTCTTCTTGCGGCAAGGCCAACGCGATTGAGGGCTTCGGTTACGCGGGACTCGCGGTCCGGACGATTCACTTCGGCCAAACGCAGCGGCAATTCGACATTTTCCTCGAGGGTCATGCGGGGCAGCAGGTTAAACGACTGAAAAACCATGCCCACGGTTTCACGGCGATATCGCGCGAGTTCGTCCGCTTCGAGTTCGGCCAGGTTGCGGTCGCGCACACGGATAGCGCCGGAGGTTGGGCGGTCGAGGCCAGCCATCATGCTCAACAGTGTTGACTTGCCTGAGCCGGAACTTCCGAGCAGAGCGAGGAATTCACCTTTTTCGACGTCTAAAGAGACGGCATCGACGGCGCGAATGACAGTTTCACCGAGACGATATTCCCGGGACACCGTTTCCGCTTGAATGAGCGTGGGGGCAATAGGCATGGTTGAGCCGCTTCATTGTAGTACGTTGAGCGGACAAGGAAGTTACGGGGTTTCTTGTTGCGAAATTGGAGCAAAACGCTCAGTCGAACGGGGAAAACCGGCGAGCGCAGCTGAGTCTACAAACTCTCGTAGCGAACAGCGCCCGCCGTAGAGGTGGACGGTTACTTCTGTCTGATGGTGACGGGTTGCAGAAGCTTGAAATCGAGTGCCGTTTCCGCGGCCAGTGTGATGTCGCGATTGCCGGTGAGCCCCGCACCACCGGTACCTGCCGCGGCACCGATTAACGCGCCGATGGCAGCACCCTTGCCGCCGCCAGCGACCGCCCCGATGGCAGCTCCACCGGCCGCGCCACCGCCGACCATGACGGCCGTGCGCTTGCCTTTTCCTTTGCTGGATGTCATTGCGGAAGAAGTCTGAATTTCATGGTCCCTTCCGCTGACAGTGACGCTCGTGAGCGTGAGGTTCAGCGCGGCGCCGCCTTTGAAGCGGCCGGCGGCTTTCGCGTCACTCACGACGCCTTCAGCGCGGGCGCCTTTCGGAATAGCGACCTTGCCTTCGATCTCGACGGGAGATTCGACGGTCGCAGTGAACTTGTCCCCAGATTTGCTGGTCTTCGAGCTTATGGTCTGATCCAGAACGACAGCGATCACAGTGTCGGCCGGAACGACAAGCGGCTTGGGCTCGATGGCTTTTTTCACGGCGGACTTTGCTGCCTCCGCCATGGAAGGAGAAGCGTTGGCGTCCGGGCTGGACGACTGGTCAGCGGACTTTTGACAGCCAGCGACGATGGCCCCTATGAAAAAAGCGGACAACGATATGGCGGCAAAGCGACGATTCATCTAGTCCTCCGTGGGGCTGGAAATATTTATTCTCTAAAGATACGCCAATCCGTTATGAAGTCAATTTAGAGCAAACAACGGGCCAATTCAAAACGATTGTCTCGTCCCGATCTGGCACGTCTTCTAGACTTCGCGCCGAAAAGTCTGCCTCAAGGCTGCACGCCTGCGTAAACAGGTATCGCTCCGCGCTGAACATTCTTGTAAACCACGCCACCCTGCATTACAAACACGACCCGGCGCACCGCTGTAATGTCCTTCACCGGGTCACCATCCAGAGCGATTACATCGGCTTGGAACCCTGGCGCAATCGTCCCGATCTGGTCTGCCATCCCCATGGCTTCCGCCCCTATGGAATTCGCGGACACCATCGCTTGCATGGGGTCCTGCCCGCCATCTCGCACCCGGTCAATGAACTCCTCCGCGTTGCGTCCGTGCGCGCCCGCCACCGCGTCCGTGCCAAAAACAATTTTCAGGCCCGGAGTCTTCACTGCATGCTGAACCAGCTCGTGGTTCATCGGAAGAATCTTCTCCATCGCTGCAAACCCCTCCGCTGTGTATCCGGGCGTACCGAGATACTGCTCCTTGTGGAGAAGATAGTTTTCAATGATCAGCCCGGCCTGAGGGTCCAGATAGACGCCCTTCTCTGCCATCAACTTCAAATCGTCGTCCGTCGCGAGGGTTCCGTGTTCGATCTCGGTGCACCCGGCCAACGTCGCGGCGCGGACCGCATCCTTATAAGCGTGCACTAGCGTGCGCAGCCCCTGTTTCTTCGCTTCATCGCAAGCCGCATTCAGTTGTTCCTGCGAAAGGGTCATCCCTCCGCCTTGCCGGATGCTCTGGGACGCGAAGATCTTGATGACGTCAGCTCCAGCGGCCTTCTGCTTCCTTACAAACGCGCGAATTTCTTCCGGCGTTCCGGTTTTCTCTCCTTGCCCGAACAATGGCTCCGCGGCCGTCAGGATCCGCGGGCCTGCAAGGATTCCTTTCGCGATGGCGTCGCGCAGCGGAATATCGTTCAGCGCACCCGGGCTTTGCACCGTCGTGAACCCCGCCATCAGCGTCACCCACGCATTCGACGCCGATTGATACGCGTCCTCCTGCGTCGTTCCTGCCATCCCCGCATTTTTCCCGTCTTTACCGAAGTTCCAGGTGATGTGCGCATGCGCGTCAATCCATCCCGGCAACACCGTTAACCCGCGCAAATCGTAGTCCACCGGGCCCGCTTTCGCATCAATCGCGAAAATCTTCGAATCTTTCACCACAATGCGCGTGTCGCGCAGCACTCCGCCCTTTCCATCCAGCACCGTGCTTGCGGCAATCACAATGCGTTTGTTTTGCGCGCTCGCCAGCGCAACAAATAGCTGGCCGACACTGTACACACAAGCCACGCCGAGAACGCCCACCACAATCTTTGTGATTCGCATGTTTGCCTCCCCCTCAAATCTAACATGCGGCGGAAAAAAGCAAGCCTGTCATGACCCGGCATCCGACAACGAAACGCCTCCGTGACTCACGCGCGCCGGACCGAGTGGGAAGGAGTGGGGCCGAATCCATCCCTTTGTCTTATCGAGTAAAGACTTGCTTGAGCAGGGTGGTGACGCGGGCGGCGGGATCCGTGCGGATTTTCTTTTCTTCCTGGCCCAGCATGAAAAAGAAGCCGTCGAGAGCCTTGCCGACGACATACTGGTTGATGTCGATGGAGGGGCTCTTGGCGAAGGGGATAGATTGGAACTGTCCCACGAGGGAGTTCCACTGCTGGGTGACGGTGAACTTTTCCATGGACTGTTCGACGATGGGGCGGAATGCGATGGTCAGCTCGCCGGTTGTTTTTGATTTGAAGTAGTCGGTCGCGGCGGTGTCGCTACCATTGAGGATTTTGCGGGCGTCGTCAATGCCCATTTTTAGAATGGCGTCGGCGAAGATCTTTCTTGCTTCGGGAGCGGCGGACTCCGCGGCGCGATTCATGCTCAGCTCGAACTCGTCGATTTTTGCTCCGCCACCAAGGGCTCGGAGGCCTTTCTCGAGAGAGCGGACGTTTTTTGGCATGAGGATTTTGATGGCGTCGTTGCGATAGTAGCCATCGGTCTTGCCGGTGAGCTTGACGGCGTTTTCAGCTCCGACTTTGAGGGCTTCCTTGAGGCCGGAGGCGATTTTGGCGTCGCCGAGCTGGGTGGTTGAGCCGAGACCAATGGCTTTGCTGAGTTGTTCGACTTGGGCAGAGGCGGTGCTTACGGCACAAAGAAAAATGGATGCCGCTATCAGGGATCGCTGTCGCATTTTGTCAGCAGCGCTTTCCAAAAAAGGGGCCTGGTGGAGTGGTTGGTGGCTGGTTGGCAGAGTGGCTCACTGATACGGGAATTGCAAGGTCGGAATAGAGAAGTTGGAAGCAGGAAAAAGGACGCCGGCGAGGAACGGGCCCCGGACCTCGCAAAATTCGAAGCCCGCGATGACGTCCTCGGAGGCATTCCGACGAAGGGCATCGCGGGCCTATCACTCCTTCACACTATCCGGGGAAAAGATAAGACGCGTGCAGGGACTTGTCTGTTCAAAATTGCACACAGCTCAAATTATGAAGACTGAACGGAGTTAGACGTCGCAGAGGTCGACGGCTTGGCGTAAGGACGTAAGCGGGTCGCGGGTGGGAACGAATTCGTGGGCGACGTAGCCGCGGAAGTCGGTGGCGGCGATGCCACGCATCACACCGTCCCACTGGACTTCCTGCGTGGCGTCGAGTTCGTGGCGGCCCGGAACGCCGCCGGTGTGAAAGTGGCCGATCCAGTCGATGTTTTTCTGAATGGTGCGGACGAGATCGCCTTCCATGATTTGCATGTGATAGATATCGAACAGCAGCTTGACGCGCGGGGAGTTGACGGCCTGTACGACCTCAACGCCCCAGGCGGAGTGGTCGCACATGTAATCGTGGTGATCGACCTTGCTGTTAAGCAATTCAATGCAGATAGTGACGCCGTGGTCTTCGGCAATTTTTTTGACGCGGTTGAGGCCGGCGATGGTATTTTTGGCGCCCTCTTCGTCGGACATGCCCTTGCGGTTTCCGGAAAACGTGATGACGCTGGTTACCCCGGCCTTGGCAGCTAGCGGTATGTATTTGCGAAAACCTTCTTCAATTCTGGCGTGGTTTTCGACGCGGTTCATGGCGCTGCCAATTTCGCCGCCCTCGGCGTAGCCCATGCTGCAGATCAGGCCGTAGCGCGCGGGGACTTGGAATTCGTCGGGATTGAGAAGGTCGATGGCCTTCAATCCGATCTCGGCAGCGTAGGCGCAGAGTTTGTCGAGCGGAATCTTCTGATAACACCAGCGGGAAACGGACTGACGGATATTGCCTTTGCGTTTGACCGGAGCGGTCCCCTGTGGCCAGGAGACTGAAGGGAGCGAGGCGACGGCGGCTCCGGTGACGACTGTTTTGAGAACCTTGCGGCGCGATAGTCTGGACATGGCGGACACGCAGAGTGTAACGAAGAAAAGCCAGAGGAAGGAGAAGAAATTATTTTTTTGAGGGCTTGGGGTTCTCCGCGGGCTGGGCGGCAGGGGTTTTGGGAAGTTCAACGCGCCAGATATTCTTTTCTGACTGGAGGCCGACGACGCCGACTTGATTGGATTCGGAGGTTCCAACGTGGCCGATCCAGACGACGCGGAAACGGGCTTTGCGCCAGCGGCGGCGGACTTCAATGGTCTGCCCGGGAGTGGTCAGGAAGCCGATGCCGTCGAGACGGGCGCCATCCTCGCTGAGATCGACGGTGTAGGCGCTCTGGGCGAAAGGATGTCCTTTGGGGTCGATGCCTTTGACGATGACGCGAAGAGTCTTTGGGATGCGTGGTTTCTTGCGTTTTTTTTTCCAGAAGTCGGAGATAGGCTTCTTAAACGCGAGACCAACGCGAGTTTCGCGGTCGGAATAGGCGTCAAGGTAGACGACGCGGACTTCCTGCTCCTGGCGGCTGCTCTTGTGGATGAGAAAAACGGTGTCGCCCAAGGCGAGTTTGGCCTTCAGGGTGATCAGGGCGCCGCTGGAATTGACGAGGACGGTTTCGGCGTCTTCGTGGAAGGCACCCCCTTTCCCGGCAAAACCATAAATCACGACAGGAACCCGCATGGGGATGCGTTCACTGGAGCGGGGGCTCTTTTTTTCAGGCGTGGCCGGGAAGGGAATTGCAAAAGAGCCGGCCGATTTTGGTTCGGGTTGGGGATCGTCGATGGGGGCGACTTCCATGGCTTCCTGCGGAATACCTTGCTGAGGGCCATGCTCGCGGCACTTGAATTCCCAGGATTGCTGGAGGATCTGCTCGAGGGATTCCTCGCGGTTAGAAAGAGTAACCCAGGAGTCGCTATCCCCTTTGGGGCACCTGAGCCGGATGGCAAAATTCCTAGGCATGAGAGATCCCCACGTAGTTTCATGATACCCGTTTGCGGAAGGTGTGACGGCGGGTCTGGTGTGACATTCATCGAAAAGTAAACGGAGGAAAGGCGGGAGGATCACCGCGTTTTTCGGGGCTGTAACCTTTGACGGAGAGGGGACTCGTATGGAGCGAACAGGATGGAGGAGCGGGGGAGCCGCCCTTCAAGACTCAACAATACAGGAGAAATTCGAATGATGCGGATGATCAAGGCAAGTTTGGCATTTACAGCGCTGGCGGGGGCTCTGTTGCTCCAGCCAACGCTGCGCGCGCAGGACAACATGAAGCAA
>Ga0210409_10004728_pt1 | contig 14549 bp, 15 predicted proteins | sample IncBWH17MmetaG_FD_161649 | JGI IMG/M metagenome (GOLD analysis project Ga0210409, IMG submission 161649) | Forest soil microbial communities from Barre Woods Harvard Forest LTER site, Petersham, Massachusetts, United States - Inc-BW-H-17-M | ecosystem: Environmental > Terrestrial > Soil >... | reverse complement strand
TGAGCCTTTGGACACTTCGGTCCGATACGGATTCTTCGCAATTTAGCCAGAAAACAAAGACGGCCGTAGGTGCGCCGAACGATCAGCGGGGTGACATCGATGCCTCTCCTCGACGCGATCGCTAATCGGTAGACGCGGAGGAAACAGTGGGTGTCAGATAAACTGGTGCGGGCATCGGTGAATCAAGCAGGCTATCCTTCTTGACTCACCTGCGCTTTGCAGTTCAAATGATTTGCTCAAATCCCAGCGGTGACGTGACCCAGGGGATCTAAGAATTGTTGCCGATGGGAATCAGCGTACTCGACCTCTCCGCTTATATCGGTTTAGTCGCCGTTGCGGCCGTGACCTTGAACATGGTCCTCGGCATAATGATGGCCTTTCGGTACAGCCCTGTTCGTTCCTGGCCTCATCGAAGATTCAACTATTTCCGTCTGCACAATTGGTCGGGATACATCGCGCTTGCTGCCTCATTGCTGCATCCCGCGCTGTTGCTGCTCAATAAAAAACCGGTTTTCCGCATCCGCGATCTGCTCTTCCCAGTGCATTCGCCGAGCCAGCCATTAGAAAATACCGTTGGAGCGGTGGCGCTATATCTCCTCGCTTTTGTCGTGGTTACGTCGTACTTCCGCTTGCGCCTCGGGCGCCGCCTGTGGAAAGCATTTCACTTCGGCATTTATATCGCCGCGCTCCCGCTGTTCTTCCATAGTCTGCTGACCGATCCCAACCTGAAAAATTCCGTGGATTGGCTTGATGGTGGGAAAGTATTTATTGAGTTAGCTCTTCTAGCGATCGTGGTCCTAACGGTGCTTCGCTTTCGCAAAGCGCGCATTCATCTTTGATTTCGTTTCCCGTTAGTTACAGCATGATCAAGCCGTGGCGAATTCCAGAAGTAACCGCTTCGGTGCGGCTGGAGGCGTTCAGCTTGCCCATTATCGATGCCACGTGGAATTTTACGGTGTGCTCCGAGATGCCTAGCCGCGTGGAAATTTCTTTATTTCCCCAGCCCTCAACCATCATGCCCAGGACTTCAATTTCGCGTGGGGTCAACGCCTCAACCAGCGGCGGTGACACCGCCCGGTGCGATGCGGTGCTTTCTCGCAGAAGAGTGTCGACGCCCTCGGGCAGCAGCACAGCCAACCCAGCGCCGACAGCTTCCACCGCCGCGACGATTCCAACTGGGCTCATGTTTCGCGGCAACACGGCTCGGACGCCGTTACGCAAAGCGTCCAGGTCCCGCTCCGAATTTGCATCGTCGACCAAGAGGACAATCGCCACCGGAGCTTCTTCTGAAAGCTTCAGGATTTCTTCCGGCAGTGTTCTATCTTGACCCGCGATTTCGGCGACGAGCACGTCGGGTTGCAGCTCTTCGAGGTTCTCGGAAAGCTGCCTCAAGTCCGAAAGAACACCCACAACCTGCAAGGACGTGCTGGCCCGCAACAAATCTTCCAATCCACGCTGTGAAATGGAAGACGACGCCACGATCAAAACGCGAATCATGCTGCGACGCGACGCGCCATCCCGAGTCTGACAGCAACCCGGCGAATATTTCGTCTGTCCCCTCGAAGAAAGAGCAGATGCAAAATGCGTTCAGCGGTTCCCTGAAGGGCGATCTCCAGGTCGTTGACGGAACGGAAAAGCACGCCATCGGCTCCGACCAGGATGTCGCCGATCATGAGTGACGCCATGTTCGCGGGCCCTCCAAGAGTGACGCCCATTACCAGCAGTCCAATTCTGTTTTCGTCGCGTACAACAATGCGCACCGGACGGGTCTCGACGCCAAGTACTGAATGCGAAGGCCCGTTGGCGAGAAATCGCGCGATGTCATTGCTCGGAATCGCGAGCGCCAAGCCACCGGCGACCATTGTATTGATGCCCAAGACTTGACCTTGGGCATTCGCTAGCGGCCCGCCCGAATTTCCCGGCGCGAGTTTTACATCGGCTTGCAGCCACGAGCTCATGCCCAGACCATGCACCGAGCCTGCAGCATGAATTATCCCGGTGCTCAACGCGCCGACAAATCCGAGCGGATTGCCAACCGCCAACACAAGTTCTCCGACTCGTGCTTTGCTTGAATCCGCCAGAGTCGCTGATGGCAGACCGGAGGCGGAAGCAAGCAAGGCTGCCAAATCTCGCGCCAGATCACGCGAAGTTACGGCAGCATCCAAAGTGCGGCCATCCCAGAGTTTCACCTGGGCGTGCGAAGACCGCACCACATGCGCGTTGGTAACGATTAAACCGTCTGCACTGAGGATAACGCCGGATCCGAGTCCTCGCCCGCTGCTGCTTACTTGCACCGTGGTGCGCCGAAGCGCTTCCGCAACTTCTCCAAATCCATCTTGTGCCATGGGGTTAACTCCTGCGCGGCCGTTCTGCGATTTGGACGGACAACTCGACGAGTTTGCCCCCACGAATAGCTTGAACTTTCCTGGATTTTCCTACCGCGTCGGCATTCAAGACCGCCTGCAAATCGTCGGTCTGTTCCAAAGCGTGGCCTTCCAGAGTGAGCAGGATGTCGCCGATCATCACGCCGCCTCGTTCTGCGGGACCGCCCGACTCGACGCTCAGCACAATTATTCCGTTCGTATTGGCCAGCGCGAGTTTGGTCTTCAAATCTGCGGGAATCGAAACCGGCTGCAAACCGATTCCAAGATAACCGCGTGGAATGTGCCCTTTTTCCAGCAACGTCGCGGTTACGCGGTTCACCGTCGAGACCGGAACTGTAAGCGGAGCCACGCGCGATAGTGCTGCAGTGGCCATGCCCATAATTCGTCCTTCCACGTCAACGACGCTGCCGCCGGATGAGCCTGGATACAGCGCGACATCCAGGCGGATGTAGCGATCAAGAGTTCCGCCCGCCCACGTGCGGCGAGAATCAGCAACCAGGCTTACTGCTCCAAGTGACGCCATCAAGCCATTTTCCTGATGGCGGCCCAGCACTAACGCCAGATTGCCTACGCGAGCCGTTGATGCGTCGCTAAACTGCGCGGAAGATTCACCCAGCCCCTCAACCTTTAGGACTGCGACATCCGTGCCGCCATCGCGGCCTACCAGTGTGGCCTTTAACGTCCGGCCGTCCGGCAACGTGACGGCGATATCCTCATCACGCTTCACGGTGTGGTTTGCGGTGACCACCACATCACGCCGCCAATGGATCCCGCTGGAACTTCCGTGCGACCGTCCACCGACGTTAACCACCGAAGTGCCGGCACGCTCCGCAGCGGCCGCTAATTGGTTAGAAATCTCTACTAGTGCGCTTCCCATTTCTAATTCCTCCTGAGCCCAGTCTGCAGAAGTTTGTTGGCGCGCACATCAGTCGAATAGCTAGGCACGAGACCGGAAGAAAGGCTGGGCAGCAGGGAAGTAACGCATTAGTTCGATGCTCCGACCGAGCGTTTTATAGAGGACCCGCGCCGCCCGCGTCACCTTCTGTGGCCGCACCAGCTTCCGTATGTTTCCTAGAGCGAACAAGTTCCCACGCTGACGTGGCGGCGATCGCGGTGAGCAGGCAGAGCACCGGGTCAATCGGGTGGCGATAGCGAAGGTCCGCGTGCGTAACGTAATACAAGCACGGAAAAATTAACGGGAATACCGCGAGTGGAAAAGCTGCTACGCTTCGTCTTCGCCACAAGACCAGTACTCCGACAAACGCGCCGAGGCCAGTAAGCAAACTGCACAACAATATTCCTCTGATCAAGATGGAATCCGTTTCGCGAAAGCTTTTAATTGGAGATTCCACGCCGGTCCAAAAAGCGTTGAACTTTCTTCGCGTTAACCGCAATTCCAAACCAGCGTGCGATACCATGAAGGAAGTGGCTATTTGCCATTTCTCTTCCATGTACGCCGTCTCTCCGAGCTGCGCATATCTTCTTGTTTCTTCCGTCCTGGTGATCACCTTTCTGCCGTTCCGGGCGTGCTCGTCGAAAATGTCATTGTTACCGAGCCACAGCTCGAAAGGGAAGTTTGAACGCAGGGGGATAAAGCGATGGAAGGCAGAATAATTGCGAATCGTCCAGGGCACGCAACACAGAACGGCGACGCCAGCTGCCAGCGCTACGCGCTCCCATCGCTGACGGCTTTCGCCCAGACCGCGATAGGATTGCCCACCGCGGCAGGCAAGCCATCCCAGCATAAATGGCAGCAGCGTGCCGAGCGCTGGATTGGTCAGCAACGCAAATCCCCATAACAGCCCGTATGCGCACCAATTGAGAACGCGGTCTGATTCCGCGATCGCCAGCGTCGCCCACAAAATTGTGGCGGCTAGCAGAGCTGACAGGGAAGTATCCCAAATCCACTCGAAGGGGATCATGATGGCATTCGGAAAAAGCGCCCATAGCCATGCCACCAGGCTAGCCACGATCAAACCGCCGACTCGTTTTCCGGCAAAGAAGACCGGCACGCAAGCCGCCGAGGAGAAAAGAACATTCAGGGAGACCGCCGCAAAGAAAGCTGTCGTAGTGAAACTTCCCAAAATCTTAAATACCCCCGCGACCATCAAGGGATAAATCGGAGCAAGCCAGGCGGTAGGGCCAGTATCCGCGCGAAACACCGAGCCGAAGCCTTTGCCTTGAGCCAGCGAATAGGCTATGTTCCCGGTTTCCTGCTGAAACGGAACAATCGCCAAAACTCCAGGCGGAATTTTGCGAGCCTGATCCCACGCGAAAGTAATTCGCGCAGCCATCGCCACCAGCACGATGAACGCAAGGGAAGTCGTGACCCCTCGAATGGCCTTTTTCATACGCAATTTCCCGTGGTCAGCATTATTTCCCCTGACGTGAAATTTTTATCCCCGTTCCCACGTATCATTGATGGAACTCAAGATTGACGCCAAACTCGTGCTGCTTCCCGCTCCCGCCATCCAACTCGATCATATCTCTCGCCACTACACCATGGGCGCGAGCAGCGTGCGAGCTGTCGATGATCTTTCTATGGTCATCGCCCAAAATGAATTTCTCGCTCTTCTCGGCTCTTCAGGTTCCGGCAAATCAACACTGTTGAATTTAATCGGAGGGCTGGATCGCCCGACTTCCGGCTCAATCGTTTCAAATGGGCGGAATATCGCCACGCTTTCTTCTCTGGAGCTGGCGCGCTATCGCCGCAATACCGTCGGAATGGTTTTTCAGTCCTTCAACCTGCTCACGCGCATGACACTGGAAGAAAATGTTGAGCTGCCGCTTCGCCTTGCGGAAGTTGATCGCGCGGAACGTGCCGGGCGCGTGCGGGAAGCATTGGAACGCGTGCGACTGACCCATCGGTTAGGTCACCGTCCCGCGGAACTATCAGGCGGCGAGCAGCAGCGCGTGGCCATTGCGCGTGCGCTGGTCAACCGCCCGAAAATTCTTCTCGCCGATGAACCAACCGGGAATCTTGATTCCGCCACTGGTGAAGCCATTCTCACTTTGCTTCAGGAACAAACAAAGTACGGCATGACCATCGTGATGGTGACCCACGAGCGTGGGCTGGCTGAAAAATTCGCTGACCGCCTCGCCATCATGGGCGACGGGAAGCTGCTGTCCACGTCGCCAGCGAAAGGTCTCGCGCAATGAAAGCACGGGACCTCACCGATTTGGCGCTGCGCAATCTGCGCGAAGCTTTGTTTCGCAACGCGCTCACTACTCTCGGCGTCGCTGTGGGAGTAGCTTCTCTCGTGGCGATGCTTTCGCTTGGCGTCGGCTTGCAAGAACTCGCTTCCAAGCGACTGTCGCAGAGCGGGCTGTTCGATACAATTTTGGTGACGCCCAAGAACAATTTTCGGGGAGGGGGTCGGCCGCAGCGCGAAGAGCAACAGCCGGGTAAACCTGTCCGCGTACTTGATGAAGACGCCCGCAAAGAGATCGAGAAGTTCCCAAATGTAGTGGAGGTCTATCCGCAAATTCGTTTCTTCACGGAAGTGCGCTTCAATAACAAGCCGTTCGCGACCGTAGTCGCAGGAATGCCGGAATCCTCTAAGAATTCCGGTTCTTTCGATGGCATGAAGGGGCATTTTTTTTCGTCGCCTGCCGCCGATGAAGCCATTCTGCAAATTGAATTCACAAAAGAAATTTCTGAAAACACCGATTCGCTGATTGGGCAGGAACTAATACTGCGTTACGCGGAACGTCAAGCGCTGCAAGCGAATGGCGTCGGTTCTGCGGATCACACAGCGGAGCCCTCGGGCGGTTTTTCAGTAGTTCCAAAAGAGCTGCGCCTCAAGATCATCGGTATCGTGGAAACGGAACCTGCTCAGGGATACGGCGGATACGGCAACGCCAGGCTGCTAATCCCTCTGGAAACTGCCGCAACGCTGCGCGCTGCGCAGGTGAATGATTTGCGCGACATCGTCCGTGATTCAGCCGCGAATAAGACCACCTATGCTTCGCTTTCCGTGCGCGCGAGGTCGCCCTCGCAGGTTGAGGCCGTGGAAGCCTCGATCAAGAATTTCGGCTTTAATGCGTTCTCTCTACTAGATGCGTCAAAATCGCTGCGCACTTTTTTCTCCGTCTTTGATTCACTGTTGGGAATATTTGGAGCCTTGGCGCTAGCAGTTGCCACGCTTGGCATCGTCAATACCCTGGTTATGTCCATTCTTGAGCGGCGCCGCGAAATCGGCGTACTAAAAGCCCTGGGAGCCGCCGATTCCGATGTGCAGCGGCTTTTTTTTGTCGAAGCCGGAGTCATGGGTTTGCTGGGAGGAATACTTGGCGTGACTTTTGGCTGGTTGCTCGGTCGGGCCGTCACTTACGGAACTAACGTGTATCTGCACCGCCAAAATCTCAATTCTATTGAGCTCTCTTCCGTTCCGTGGTGGCTGGTGGTGGCTGCGCTCGTCTTTGCGGTGCTTGTGAGTCTCGCCGCTGGCCTCTATCCTGCTTCCCGTGCAGCCGAGCTCAATCCCGTTGATGCTCTCCGTTATGAATAGACTGGCGCGACGATTTGTCGAATTGTGCTTACTAATTTGCGTCGTTTTTCTGCCGCGACAGGCTTTGGCGGCCGGCCGCGTTGAATGCAATTCTCTGTCCAGCAAAATCCTGGCCCGTGCCGTGTCTTACTGCATCGTTCTTCCGCGCTCTTTTGATGCCGACAAAGCGCGGACTTTCCCCGTCTTGTATTTCTTCCATGGTCTGGGAGATAACGAACAATTCTTTGTCCATTCCGGCGCATGGAATCTTCTGGAGGACATGCGCGACAAAGGCGAGCTAAAAGATTTTTTAATCGCCACGCCCGATGCCCGCTCCACTTTCTATATCAATGCCCGCGACGGAAAAGAGCGCTACGAAGATTTCCTGTTACAGGAATTTTTCCCCTACGTGGAAAAGCATTATCGAGCGGCAGCAGGCCGGTCCAATCGAGCGATTTCCGGAATTTCGATGGGCGGTTACGGCGCTCTGTATTTAGCGGTTCGGCATCCACAGCTTTTTTCCTCGGTAAGCGCGCATAGCGCCGCATTGATAGATAAGCTTCCCAATTTTCTGGCTGGTGCGCTGCCAAATTCGCCCAGGGCTCGCGTGCTGGGGGACGCGTTTGGGAATCCGCCCGATCCCGTTTTCTGGCAGGCACACAATCCCATCGTCATTGCACGGACGGCAAATTTGGCGCATCTAAATATTTATTTTGATTGTGGAGACCGGGATGACTTTGGCTTTGAAGCCGGAGCGATTGCTCTCGATAAAGTACTGACGTCTCGACAAATTCCTCACGAATTTCACATTTACCCAGGCCGCCATGACGCGTCGTACTTCGCCGAACATCTCCCGGGATCACTGGAATTTCACTCGCGCCATTTTCCGAAGTAGCGGCACAAATGCTTCATCGACAATTTCTTCTAATTCGCCGGTTATTGTGGCTCGGGAGGATGCGGAGGTTCTGATGGTCCGACAGCGGGCGTATCCGCGCCACCTTTTGGCTTGCCCACGGTGGATATGCTTTCGACGTTGAATCTCCTATAGTCCGAGTAGCGGATCACCGCGTTTACCTTAAAGCCTTTCACCAGCAAGACGCGAACGCCAACATGAACTTCTGCGTACGTCGGCAGCCATACTTCGTTGTTGGTAAACGCTTGCTCAAAAACGAAGCTCGTACCTTTCTGCAAATCGGCCAGCATTCCTGCCGCTAACTTGAAGTCGCCTATAAAATAAGCTTCGAGGCGCGCCACGTCGTGGCTCTTTTCGTCTATCCAAACAACGCCCGCGAGCTTCTGTGCCAGTTTTTCCGCGAGTTTGTGGGGTTTAAACTCGGGATTCGGCTCGAAATCAAAAACCAGTACGTCCTGTCCGCGAAAGCGCTCACGCCTGGGATTCACAAACTGGCACGCCCGCAAGAAAACCTCGATGCCGGGGTCGTCATCTTCTTTCTTTGGTTTTTCTTTATCTTTGGCGTCCTTTTTCTCGTGCTCGCGAATTTCTTTCTGTGTTTTTTCGTTTTCTTTCTTTTGTTCTTCCTCACCAAGTGGCTTGCCATCTTTACTGATCAGGGTGGAAATCTCGTCGCCGTCCAAATAGAAGAAGGTGTACTCCTTGGCCTCGCGTTTGGTCACTTTTCCGGTTTTGTCGTATTCGGTTTCTTCTTCCGCGCGGGTGCCGGTGTAATTTTCTTTTATTTTGTCGATGACTTTCTGATTGTCGTCGATTTCCTTGAACAGCGCTTTGAGATCGGGCAACTGTACCTGCGACTTCTTCGGAAAATCGAAAACTCTCTCGCCCACCGTGCCGTTCACAACCGTGCGCGTGACGGTGATGTCGTAAACGTCGCTTCCACGGTGTAGTTCGATTTTGAACGGAAGCTTCACGCGGTCCTGGGTGCGGTAATCGTCGTACAGGATCTGCTGATCGATGCCACCGATCGGCGCTGCTTCTTTCACGATAAGGTGCGTCTGCGGATCGAAGAAAATCTCCCGCTTCAAACCTGCGGAGGTGGTCACTTCAATCTGCAGTGCGTCCTTCCCGCGCACCTGTGCATGGCCGATAAGAGCGATGCCCAGTTTGTTCTTTTTTGCATTGACCAGCCGCGAATTGTAGTACTGACCTGCGGCTTCCAGTTGAGTGCCTTCCGGCCCCACCAGGGTCGCAAGCTCGCCTGCGTTCTGGTGCCAGGCGGATTTCCCGTTGTAGGCCTCGATTGAAGTTCGAGCGCCATCGACGAGTTCTGAATAGTAGCGGTTTGATTGCTTGGTAATCAGGGTGTACGTGCCAGCCTTCTCATTCGCGCTGTTGGCAAACGTACCTTCGAGCGTCAGGGTATTAACCTTCGCTAAAACTTTTGAACCGCCCTCGGCTTTGATGTACTGGTCTACAATCTTTGCAGCGTCCTGCGCACGGGCAGGAGTGGTGATACACGCCGGGATGAGCGCGAGAATCGCCCGAAGCAGGTGCGTGCGCATAGGTCTTACTGGTATGAACGCAGAAACGCGTGAAAGGTTTCATTCCATGCGGCATCGATTGATTAGGAGGCATATTTGTGGCGACCGCAACAAACAACGGGATAGTTAACAAACCCAGTAAACACTCTGTGGAACAAACGGTCGAAGCGCTCAGCAATATTCTCAAAAGCAAGGGAGTCGCGGTGTTCGCGCTGATCGACCACAGTGGCGAGGCGGAAAAAGTGGGCTTGAAAATGCGGCCTACCAAGTTATTGATTTTTGGTAGCCCAAAGGCAGGCACGCCATTGATGTTGGCGTCGCCCAGCAGCGCCATCGACCTACCGCTGAAATTGCTCGTCTGGGAAGACGCTCAAGGTAAGGTCTGGCTTTCGTACAACAGCTCCGAATATTTAAGGGAGCGGCACGGGCTGCCTCAAGAGCTGATGCAAAACATTGCCGTCGTGGAAGGTCTAGCGACGAAAGCCGGGGAATGAATCCGCGAAGATTCGGCGCCGTTTGAACAGGGATGTCGACGCGCCGACAATTGAACAAACTGTCGGCGTGTCGACAATTGAACCGATGTTCGCTGACCGCAATGTCGACGTGTCGACAATTGCACAAATTGTCGGCCGCAGAAATGTCAGAAGGCCGACAATTTGTACTTTTGTATCGAGAGTCGGCAGAAGTAAGACAAAATTATTGTTTCACGTGAAACAGAAATCATTCGAACGGGGACTGTCATTCGAACGCGGACGTAATTCGAATGGGCCAGTCATTCGAACGGGCGTCGCAGTTCGAAGCGCGGTTACTCGGCGTAGTTAAACGGACGGCGACGCTGAATAGTCTAGAGATCGTAATAGCGTCCGTTTGCTTCATCGCCGATGATGGCAAAGTCACAATTGGAGGTTTCGAGTAGATCGGACTTCCACGAAAATCCGGCGGAGGGCACTTCAACTTGTGCTTCCAGTTGGCAACTCGCCGCCGTGTCTGAAAAATGGAAATGCCGGGAAGCGTCTTCATAGCGCACGGTCTGTCCATTCGATTTCCAAATTATCTTGAAGGTCATCCGTGCCGGAGTTGCCACCGAGTCCAGCGCCGGCCAGCGCGGTTGATCCACGACTGCGACGTCACGCATCTCCACTGTGCAGGTATTACCATCGGGACTGAATTTAGCCCCACCCTCGGGAACCGCAACAACCCAGTAAAGTCCTGATGGCGAAATGGGAGGATGAAAGTCATGAATCTGATTGGCAGGGACAGCCTGCCCCTGAAATAGCGTAAGTCAAATGTGCGTGAAGGTGCCTTGCTGTGTTGTTCGGCCGGCCCAATACTCGCCCTGCATCAGGCCATAATCGGTAGTAGCGCTGCCAAAGGCGATTCGATTTCCGTTGTTATCCGTGCCCATCCCATTGAAGGTGCTGCAGCGTGCTACCCGGCCCTTGAAATGATAGATGTGTGACGGTTCGAGGTTTAGGCCCGCAGGCTGATTGTGACTGCCGTTTTTATCGAGCCAGGGAATCGGATACGGATCGGTTCCACCATTCGCGGTGGGATAAAGATTGAACTTCAAGAGCATGAATTGCTCCAGGAATTGCGAGCGGCACAAGCAACGCTCCGCTGGCTTTGAGAATATCTCTAACGAGTGCATAAAGCACAGGAAGTTATAGACGATGTCATTGTGTCCCTCCGCTGATGGATGACGCGGGTGCCACGATAGCGCACTGGAAACAACGGCTACAACCTGTTTGTGGTTCGAGACGTGAAAAGGGCCGGGCTCCTTATGGAGAACCCGGCCCTTTCTGATCGATCATGTTGCAGTTGCCGGAACTCGCGGTGTGCTCGGAAGTTCCAGACACGCTCTAATTTTGCGACTTAGAGTCCCCTGCGAGCTTCGTCGGCTTCTTCAGCCAAGCGCATGAGCACAGAGACGATTCCGGTGTTTTTTCCGGTCGCAGGGTCGAGGAACAGTCCGTCCTGAGCAAAGCTGACGACGGACGCTACGGCTCCGCCCTGTGCGGTGGACGTTGGACGGATGATCGCTACCGGCCCCAGCTTGGGATCCAGGAATATCGTCGGTTCAGGCATGATCAAGTTGGTCTGGAAGGAATCGGCGGCACCGGTTGCTCCGGTATTCGGGTCGATCCCCTTGTTGAGGTCTGGGAAGGTCAGACTGCCGTCAGTGAGCGGGGTGGCGTTGCCGGCTTTGTCGTGCCAGGTTTGGAAGTGCATGATTTCGCTGCCGCCGATGCTCAGCAGCACGCGCAAAACCTCCACGTCCGTCACCTTTTGGGCCAGCGCGGGATACAAGCTGCTGCCGCCTTGCTCGATGAATGCAAAGTGGAAGCCCGCGGTATTGGCGATGGCTTGGAGGTGGTTGGAAATGTTACCCGATTTGTCCACACCGAGGTCAGCGTCGCTTAAAGGAATAGCGGGATGTTGTCCCTTGGCGAGATCTGGAACAGCATTCTCGAAGGTTCCTCCGAGATCCGGATTGGCGCTGTCGCTGCGGTAACGGGTCCACCAGGAGGTGTCGACGGTTAATTGCTTTAAGTTGGTAAGGCGGCCATTTTGCGGAACCCCGGATACCTCGCTCGGCGGCAGTATGGCAAAACTGCTCAGATCGATGGTTTTTGCGCCTTTGGACTGCAGGTAATTGTTCAGGAATCTGTGATGGCTGATTTCATCGTCGGTATTGTCGGCAATATATTGGGGCATATCGCCGTCTAACACTAGAAGGCCGGTGATGTAATCGGGGGCGAGTCCGGTTTTGAATGGGATATCGATGGGAGACAGCCCTTGATTGGTGGCACCGCCAAGTTCGGCGTACTGTATCCACAGATCGGCTTCGACCTGCTCGAGGGCGCTTAGAAACGTGAGAATGGCAATATCCCCTTTTGTGACACGGCTTTTGCTTTCATCGGCGAACGCGCTGGTGGCGGTGCCGGCCAAGCCGGCTCCGATGGCGACGGCACCACCTGCCAACGCGCCGGTCTTGAGGAGCGACCTCCGATTCACTGAACGGTTCATAAGACTTTTTTCTCTCTCCATTTCACTCCTTTCTTTCTGTTGTTTGAAATTTGTGCTGCGGAGGAGCTACGGTAATTGGATCTGGGTGGAGAAGTGCCACGGGTTGGTCACGCGATTGTCCAATTTGTGTAATGTTTCTGGTAATCCGGTCTGCAGATAGTTTTGCTTTTCAAGCGACCGGCGCGGCGAATTTCAGAGTTTTGGCATCCAATAAACGCAGATGATTGACCTGCTGGCCACTTTGATTATCAAGGTTCGTATACAGATATGCAGTGTTCGCTGAGTCGGCAGTACCGCTTCCCGCTGCTCTGTAATCTGGGAATATAAATTTCGTAGCGATCGTCCACGAGCAATCACCGTCGTCAAAGAGGATCACCATGCAAAATAAACGGCGCTTCCGAATTCATTTCGAGCTCATTGCGATGACAGCACTTTTTGCCTTTTTGCCGCTTGCGGCCAGATGTCAAAACGCTGCCACTTCTCCAACTCCAGCGTCGACAGAGATGGCCGCCGACATAAAGGCACTGGTAGCGTCGGTGAACCGCCTGCAATCGCAGGTTGAAACCTTGAATTCGCAAATGAGTGAGTTGCGGAATGCGCAGCAGGAAGCGCTGCGAGGGGCCGAACAGCTGCGAACCGAACTTAGTCAAACCAAAGAGCAGTTGGCGGCCAAAACCGGCAGCACCCCGGCGCTTTACGAGGCGCGTCCGGCACCATCGCAGGTTTCGTCTACATCCGTTCCGTACTCGTCATCATTGTCCTCAACTTCGGCAAGTTCAGCGGGGCAAGCACAGCGGCTTGACGATTCTTCCCATGGAGATTTGCAACAGAGAGTCTCCAAGCTGGAAGACGAGCAGCAATTGATGAATGACAAAATTGTTGAGCAAAGCCAGACAAAAGTGGAAAGCGGTTCAAAATATCGCGTGCGGCTGTCTGGCCTCGTACTTCTCAACACCGCGGTCACCCGCGGCTCGGTGGATAATCTCGACATCCCGCAATTTGCATTGCCACCCGAGGCGCCCGGAGTAGCGGGATCTTTTTCGGGCTCACTTCGTCAATCGCAAATTGGAGTTGAAACTTTCGGGCCAGATATTGCCGGGGCCCGCACCAGCGCCAATGTGAAATTTGATTTCGCCGGAGGCTTCCCGAACGTACCAAATGGCGCGGCATTCGGAATCGTTCGTTTGCGCACCGGTACAGTTCGCCTGGATTGGGCGAATACCTCTATAGTTGCGGGACAGGATGGTATTTTCTTCGCGCCGCTTACTCCCACGACTCTGTCTTCTCTGGCAATTCCGGCGCTGTCTTATACCGGTAATCTGTGGAGCTGGACTCCGCAGGTGCGCATCGAGCATCGGTTCGCGCTCTCCGAAAATTCGGGAATTCGAATTCAGGCGGGCATTCTTGATTCGTTGACCGGTGATATTCCGCCGTTTCAGAGTTATCGTTCCCCCAGCGTGGGTGAAGCATCGGGGCAGCCGGCTTATGCAACGCACATCGGCTACAGCCAGCGCATTTTTGGAAGGGATTTGAATGTTGGAATCGGCGGTTATTATGGACGTCAGAACTGGGGGTTTGGGCGAGCCGTCGATGGGTGGGCCGGCGTTACTGATGTGACTGTGCCCCTCGGAGAGTTCCTTGATTTCAGCGCGGAGTTTTATCGCGGACGTGCGGTCGGCGGATTGGGCGGCGGAGTCGGACAAAGTATTCTGCTCTCAGGTCCCGTCTACAATCCAAACACGGCGATTTATGGCCTGGATTCAACTGGCGGCTGGGTGCAGTTGAAGTTCAAACCAAAACCAAATTTCGAAGTAAACTTCGCCTATGGCGAAGACGTACCGTTTGCCAGCGAGCTGAAACGGTTCCCGGCCAGTGCGCTTTATTATGGTTACTCGATTTCCAGGAACCAGAGTCCTTTTGTTAATTTTATTTATCGGGTGCGGTCAGATGTGCTCGCCTCGGTCGAATACAAACGTCTGCAGACCAGTCCATTGAATGGCAACGCCTACATTGCTAATCAGGTGATCATGAGCTTAGGGTATGCGTTTTGATGTGGGCCGCAAGATGAGCAAGTTTTTCAAGGCGCTCGGCGGCATGATCCTGCTGGCAGGGTATTTGGGCGGGTCGCAAATTTGCGCGCAACAAAAAATAGTTTCCGCGAAAGTTACGGTTACGCGGTCCGACTCGAAAG
>Ga0210409_10004726_pt1 | contig 14551 bp, 10 predicted proteins | sample IncBWH17MmetaG_FD_161649 | JGI IMG/M metagenome (GOLD analysis project Ga0210409, IMG submission 161649) | Forest soil microbial communities from Barre Woods Harvard Forest LTER site, Petersham, Massachusetts, United States - Inc-BW-H-17-M | ecosystem: Environmental > Terrestrial > Soil >... | reverse complement strand
CCAACTTCGCGGCGCCTGGAACCACGGCGACAGGATCGCTCACGCAAAGCAGCCTGCCCACGATGCTGGCAGGAGTCTGTGTGACGTTCGGCGGCGTCACGGCTCCTCTGTCGCTGGTTTCGCCCACCCAGATCAACGCACTGGTTCCCGGCGTCGCCACCGGTCAAACCGTACCGGTTCAGGTCGTGCAGAATTGCGGCGCTGCGAAACCTCAGCCGAGCTCGCCCGCGTTCGCGCCAGTGCAACCGGCCTCGCCGGAGTTCCTCTACTGGTCGCCCGACGCGGCGGGACACAGCGCGGTGGTCGCGGTCAACGCCGTCACGGGAGCGTACGTCGGTCCGCCGGGACTGCTGCCAACCGTTACGCTCGCGCCGGCGAAGCCCGGCGATTACCTGACGATTTACTCAATCGGTTTCGGAGCCACCAGTCCTCCATACCTGATCGGCGTCGCCCCTCCCGCCGCGGCTCCAGCGGTGCTGAGCCCTAGCGTCAGCCTGGGGACGCAGCTCACATCCGATGAGATTCTGTACGCCGGCATCTCGCCCAACTCGCCCGGCCTGTATCAACTAAACATCCAAGTCCCGCCGAACATCCCCGATGGCGATTACGCGATCACGCTCCAGCTAGGGAAATACTCAACTCCCCCGGGACCATATCTTTCCATTCGACACTAGATCTCTTTGTCGGGCAGGTTGGTAACCTGCGGCGGGTTGGCAACCCGCCTGGTCGCGTATCGCACGATACCGGCTACCATCCCACCCCACAAAGAACTCAATCACACTCTAAGAACTAGCGCGTCAAAGCAGAAACTTCCGCGGCGCCCCGGAGACTTCTGTCACCGCTTCCGCCGCCAGATAGCCGCTCCGCACGGCGCCCTCCATCGTCGCGGGCCAGCCGCAGCGAGTCCAATCGCCCGCTAGAAACAGATTCTTAAACTCGGTCCGAGCCGCCGGCCGCAACGCTTCCAAGCCTGGCCGCGCCGAGAACACCGCCCGGACTTCTTTCACCACGTGCGCCTTTTCCAGTCGCGCTTCTTTGACGAGCGGAAAGAATTCCTCCATCTCGCGCACGCATAGCGCGATCACCTCAGCGCGAGGCATCTCCACCAGGCTGCGCGACGCACTCACCACCAGTTGCACATAGCGGCCTTCGTGCTTGTTGAACATCCACTGGATGGTGCGATCAAGTAACGTCGCATGCGGCAGATCCGTCACCGGGCGGTCGAACCACAAGTGGATCCCGGTGATGGGCGAGTGCTCAAAAGACGTGGTGTCGATAGGAAGCTCCATGGCCGCGATCCGCTCAAAGGGCAAAGCGCAGATGTAGGTATCCGCGTGAAGCTCGCTACCCGCGGCCGTCAGCGATTGCACCGCGCCGCCGGAAATCTGGATGCGCTCCACGGGCGTCCGCAGGAGGATTTCGACATCGCCCATCCGTGCCCACGCATCGCTCGCGTAAAGTCGCCCCAGAGGCACCGACGGCAAGCCCATCTCATAGTTGTGCTTGTTCGCCAGGAATGCCACTCGGAACACCTGCAGGCCGTGCGAGGCGGCCATTCGGTCCAGCTCTTCGCTGATCGCGCTGACCAGCACCTGGCGCCAGAATCGCTCCACCGCCCGCGGAGGCTGGCGCTGTTCCTGCAGCCACTCCTGCATCGTGATCTGGTCTAGGTCCAGCCGGGTGCTCTCCCGATTGACGGCTCGCAAGGCCCGCGCCACGGCTAGCTTTTCTCCAAGACTTAGGAATTTCAGGTTAAGGAACGATCCGGTGAAATGAACCGGGGCCGGCAGGATTCCCGCCCGCAGGATGCTGATGCGGCCGCCGGGCTCGATGAAGTTAAACTCGCGGTGGAATGTGATTAAGCTCTCGACGCCCAGCCGCCGGTAGAAGTCGAGCAGGTTGGTGCAGCAGCGCAGCAGAAGATGCTGGCAGTTGTCGATGGTATCGCCCTGCGGCGATTCGTAGGATGTCGCCCGGCCGCCCAGGAACGGGCGCGCTTCCAGGACTCGCACGTGGTGGCCGGATTGGGCCAGGGCTGCAGCCGCGGCTAAGCCCGACAGGCCTCCGCCGATTACGATGACTTCGGACATTTGGGGCAGAAGGCAGGATTGCCTTCCTCACACCGAATCACTGTTGGTGAACGGGAACTCGGGATCTGCGGCCGCCGCCACCACCGCCACCGTCGATGGACGTAGCCAGCCAGATCACGATCGCGATAAACAGCACGAAGGCCAGATCCGAGGGGTCGAAGTGCATTGGGATGTAAAGTGAGGCTGCTGTCCAGTATGACCGATGGGACCATCAGGGGGCAAGTACTAAGTACCTACACGGGCTCGGCCCAGTACACGGATTACATTCTCCATCAGGCGCAGGCCGCAGTCTCCCTCCAGCGTCAGAATCGATTCCGGATGGAATTGCACGGCTTCCATGGGCAGGTCGCGATGCCGCACTCCCATGATCACGCGGCCGCCTTCGGCGTCGGGGTCTTCGCACTCCGCCGTTACTTCCAGGCACGACGGCAGCTTGTGCGGGAGCGCATAGAGCGAGTGATAGCGGCCCACTCGGAATTCCTTGGGCAGGCCTTCGAAGACACCCTGGCCGCGATTCTGAACCAGCGCGGGCTTGCCGTGTTTGGGGTAACCCAGAACGCCGAGTTCTCCGCCGAAGGCTTCCACCATTCCCTGCAGACCCAGGCAGACTCCGAAAACCGGCACTTCGAGCTTCGCAGCGTGGCGGATTAACGCTGGGATGCCGAAATCCTCAGGACGTCCGGGCCCAGGTGAAACCAAGATCAGCGACGGCTGGATTTGCTGGATCATCTCCAGCGGAAATCCGGCGCGATAGGTGATCACCTCAGCTCCGGTCTGCCGTGCGTAGTTGGCGAGCGTGTGGATGAAGCAATCTTCGTTATCCACCAGCAGGAGCCGCACGCCGCGGCCGTCTTCTTTACTCGGCAGGAAAGCGGGCGCCCCTGTGGGCTGGGCGTTGAGCGCACGAAAATAGCCGGTGGCTTTCAGATGGCACTCGCGGTCTTCGTCTTCCGGGATCGAATCGTAGAGCAAGGTCGCGCCCGCGCCGTAGGCCGCGATCCCGTCGCGCAGATGAATGGTTCGGATGGTGATGCCGGTGTTGATGTCGCCATCGAGCGAGATCATCCCCACCGCGCCGCCGTACCAGCCTCGGGCGTCAAGTTCCAGATCCTCGATGGCTTGCGCCGCCCACTTCTTGGGCGCGCCGATGACGGTCACGGCCCACATGTGGGTGAGGAACGCGTCCAGCGAATCGAAGCCCGGCGCTAGAATTCCCTCCACGTGATCGACGGTGTGGAACACGCCCGCGTAGCGCTCGATCAGGCGGCGGCCGATTACCTTCACTGATCCAGGCTCACAGACGCGCGACTTGTCGTTACGGTCCACGTCGCTGCACATGGTCAGCTCGGACTCTTCCTTGGTGGAGACCAGAAGATCGCGGATGTTATCAGCATCGCGCAGCACGTCGCCGGTGCGGCGCGCGGTGCCGGCTATGGGACACGTTTCAACGCGGCGGCCCTCCACTCTGACGAACATCTCCACGGACGCTCCGATCAACTGCTCATCGCCCAGTTGCAGGAAGAATTCGTAGGGGCTGGGGCTGGCGGTCTGAATTTTCTGGAACAGCTCGGACGGGCTGCCGGAGTACGGGGAGCGAAAGGTTTGCCGCAGCACCACTTCGTAATAATTGCCCCGGCGCATGCCTTCGCGAACCGTCTGGACTTTGTCCATGTACTGCTGCGGCGTGTGGTCGCTGGCGATCGGCGCGGGGGCGAGCTTCCTCGGCTTCTTGATGCGCTCAGCGGAGCGTTTCGCTCCGCGCGTGGTCTCTTCTCCACGAGTGAAGTCGAACTGGTTGCGCTCGATTTGTTCCTTCTTGCGATCCATGTAATAGATGTCGTCGCACAGGAAGAGGTGGAGACCCTTGACGCCTTTGCGGGGGTGCTTCAGTTGGATGGGATCGAACTCCAGGAGCAGATCGTAGCCGAATGCACCGACCAGCGGCAGCCGGGCGGCCAGGGGATTTCGGAATTCGTCCAGCAACGCTCGCAGGATGGAGAAGGGCGTGGGCTGCTTGCTGCGCTCCTCTTCGGGAAACAATGCAGGCAAGGGCTTGAGCGTGCCGTGAATCGCGCCGTGTTCGGCGTGGAACGTTTCCCAGTGCGGATGGTTCGCCAGCACTGACTCCAGCATGCGGTTGATGGCCGCGCCCCTCGCGTTCAGAGGCTTGAAGTAGACCTCGCGTCCGGCGGCGACGATCTCCAGCGGCGGAGCCACCGCGGCTACATCCCAGCGCGAATAGCGCTCCGGGTATTCGTAACCCGAGGACAAATAGATGCCGCGCTGCGTGTCGAGCTTCTTGAGGATCGCGTGCAGACCGCGATGGTACGGAACGCTGGAGGTGCTCCGCTCGACTACGATTCCGCTGGGAGTTGTATAGCTTTCGAGCCGCATGGTGCTGCCCCGCGAACTGATCGGGCAATTGCTACAAGGGTATCATGCGCTGCCCGCCCGGCACTTACTTGGTAGAGCGGTTCGGTTAGCTTAACTTAGCGCGGCGCGACACCCGGCCTGGAAGCCGGCCACACCCAGCGGCGGTTGGGTGTATAATTACCCCACTTCGGAAAGCCAAAACTAAATTCCGGGTTAACCGCCTTTAGAGAGGGAGGTGTTATCGTGCGAATCGTTTGGTCTTTGGGGTTCATCGTTTGTCTAGCCACTACTGCGCTGCCGGCTTTCGGTCAAGGCGTGAACGCAACAGTTACGGGCACGGTTACCGATCCGGGTGGCCTGGTGGTTTCGGGCGCGTCCGTTGAGGCTGCGAATGTCGAGACAGGGGCTCTTTATACTGCTGCTTCCACCAACGTAGGGAACTATGCGATCCCGAATTTGCCGGTCGGCACTTACACGGTCACGGTGAAGGTGGCTGGGTTCAAGACTTACACTCACACCAATCTGGCCGTCGCAGCAGGACAAATCTTGAGGGAAGACATCTCGTTGCAAGTAGGTTCTGCCGCTGAGTCAGTGACCGTGTCGGCCGAAGCGTCTCTCCTCAAGACGGAGAGCGGCGAAACGGCGCACAACATCACACTCAAGGAAATGGACGAGTTGCCTCTCATCACGATCACGGCAGGCTACCGGAATCCATACGCCACACTCACGACACTTCCGGGCAGTTCCGGCGGCGCCGTCATGAATGGATTAGGTGGGAATAACACCAACGCGGCCTATCGCATCGAGGGTCAGGACTCCAGCGACCGCCTTTTCAACTTAACCGAGTACCCCGGCATGGCGCAGGCGAATGTAGACGCGATTCAGGAAGTCAGCTACCAGACCAGCAACTACGCCCCCGAGTTCGGACAGGGAGGAGGGATGGTCGTCAACATGACCATGAAGTCGGGGACGAACCAATATCACGGCACCGGGTTCGAGTATTTCGTCAACGAGGATTTGAACGCGGGATACCCATTCAGTATTAGCGGTGGTCCGGGCAGTATCCTTGGCGGCGATGGAGGCAAACTCCGTCCACGTTACCGGCGGCACGATTTCGGCGGCACCCTGGGCGGTCCGGTTAGCATCCCCAAACTCTATAACGGGAAAGACAAGACTTTCTTTCAATGGAGTTATGAAGAGTTTAAATATAACCAGCTCTTCACGTTCGCCGACACCGTGCCGACCCCGGCTTTTCGTAGCGGGGACTTTTCGGCGATTTCGACGATCGGTAACTGCAGTTTGTGCGCCGCTTACGGGATTCCGGCCGGACCCTTGGGAGGAGCGAGCTACACCGATGCTTTGGGCCGCCCGATGTACGCGAATGAGATTTACGATCCTTTGACGCGCGCGACGCTTGCGAACGGCCTGCAGTACGCGAATCCCTTCCCGAACAACAAGGTCCCGGCTACCCGTTTCAATGCGACCGCTTTGGCCATGCAAGCCTTGTTTCCTAACCCGAATCCGGGCAATACCAATTTGGTCTCCAACTATGCCGGCAGTATTACTGGTGGACAATACTCAGCCATCCCGACGCTGAAGATCGATGAAATCATCAGCAGCAAGGACAAGCTGTCGTTTTACTGGTCGAGAAATAATGTCGAGACCTCTATCAACACCGGTCCGTTCGCCGCGGATGGCTTGCCGTTAGAGATCGGGCAATATCGCGGCGGATTGATTCCCACCAACACCTGGAGGATCAACTACGACCGGACGCTGACTCCAACGCTGCTGCTACACTTTGGCGCCGGCTACATGGACACGATTTTCAACGACCGGGCTCCATTTCTGAGTTTCGATCCTTCCGCTTTCGGACTCACGGGCTTTATCCAGCACCGCCAGTTTCCCAGCGTGACGGGGATGTGCGCGGGCACGCTCTGCGCGGGGAGCTATGGCGGAATGCAGAATATCGGCACCTCTGGCCAATTGCAGTCGTGGATCCACGAGGAAAGGCCTACCGTCAATCTCAACGCAACATGGGTGAAGGGCGCCCACAGGTTCAAGGCAGGTGTGGAAGGGGAACTCGAGGGTGTGATCGGCTACAACGCGGACCTCTCCGGCGTAACCCTCGCTACGGGCGTGGGTCCCACGTCACAACCCTTCGCGCCTTCGGTAAGCTTTAACGGATTTACGCAAGGCTTCGGCTACGCCAGTTTTCTGCTGGGTGACTTCACTTCCGTCAACCAGACACCCAATTTTGTGGGTGTGAGGAATGGTTATCAGGCGTGGGGACTGTTCGTGCAAGACTCCTGGAAGGTGACTCGTAAGCTGACGGTCGATTATGGCGTGCGCTGGGATTATGCAACTCCCCAGCGGGAGGAACACGGGCGGTTGGGGCAGATCGACCCGGCGACAGCCAATCCCAACGCCGGTGGACGCCTCGGGGCGATTCAATACGGGAGCACGTGCAACTGCGCGTTCTACAAGCCGACGTATCCGTACGGTATCGGGCCCCGGCTGGGCGTGGCCTACCAAATCAACCCCAAGACGGTAATCCGAGGTGGATGGGGGATCAGTTATCAGTACATCGCGGGATTTGCCGGCACCATCATCGCCACGCCGGGGACTACTTCGATTCCCCCCCAGCCAAACGGCGCGCAGTTTATCAACGTGTCGACTCCAGGATCCATCGTCACGCCCCAATTTCCAACGACCGACCCATTCGTGCTTCCGGTTCCCGGCACCACGGGCGGCATCCCCTCGGTTACCAATGGCGTGTTTGTGCCCGACGGGGGTCAGAACCGGCCGCCCCGCGTGAATCAATTCAGTTTCGGATTCCAGCGGGAAGTCACGCGGAACTTAGTGGTCGAGGCGAGCTATGTGGCCAACCGTGCGGCATGGCTCGGGAACGGCCCTCTCGGTTTCCTGAGCCAGATATCGCCGCAAACTTATGCGCACTTCGGATTCTATCCGTATCCTGGAACTGGCCCTTGTAACTCAGGCGGGGGAGTCTGCCCGAGCACGGCATATAACAACGACCAGGATCGCATCTTGCTGACCCAGCCGTTGAGCAGCGCCGCGGTCCAAAACGCGCTAACGGCACACGGCTTCCCCAACTTCCGGCCGTATAGCGGTTTTCCGTTAGGGAACACCCTGCAAAGCGCACTCTACCCGTTCCCGCAGTTTGGATCGATCAATCCCTCGGGATCCCCCACCGGGGGTTCCAAGTACGACTCATTGCAAATTAAGGCTACCAAGCGGCTCTCCCACAACCTACAAGGCAGCGGGGCGTTTACGTGGGGCCAGGGATTCAACCGGCCGACCCGGCAGGATTTCTTCAACCCGGCAAGCGCTGGATGGCAATTGCAAAATAACGCCCCCCGTGTGCTGACCTTCAATATGATCTACACGGTCCCGAAAGCCAGCTTCCTGCCGCGATTGGTCAATGCCGTGAGCAAGGATTGGCAGTTGGGGTGGTATTCGCGTTATCAGACGGCTGCGTACCTTGCCCCTCCCGTCAGCACCCAATTCGCGAATTTCCTGCCGAGCGAGGACACGCGCGTTGCGGGTCAGCCACTGTACACTCCGGGAGTTGATATCAACAATCGCGGCACCTTCAATGCATATTACACGCAGGTGCTGAATCCCAAGGCTTGGGCGGCCTGCCCCACCAATTCAACTTGCGCGGCAGCATCCAGCGGCGCCTTCGGGAACACTGCTACGGTCTACTACAAGGACTTCCGTGGACCCCGACTGCCATCGGAGAACGCCAACATCGGCCGCCATTTCCGCGTGGGCAAAGAAGGCAAGTACGATTTCTACGTCCGCGGCGAATTCGTCAACATCTTCAATCGCACGTTGCTGGCAACTCCAAGTGGTTTTACAACGAATCCGCAGAATCCGCCGGCGAAAGGCGCCGGCGGCGGCACCATCTACACCAGCGGGTTTGGAACCTTTAGCAACGCTTATCTTACGCCGGACACAGCATACGCGAATCCTGGCCGGTCGGGAACGCTGATCGCGCGTTTCCAATTTTAGGGAGATTCGGGCCTGGTTACTTGTGCCAGTAGACCAGATCGACTCTGTCGCAGTCCGATGGCTTCAGGAAGGCGTGCTCCAGCTTGCTCCCGATTTTCACATCCCGCGCGGTGTATCCGCCGTGATGGATAATGCGCCCCGGGCCGGAGTAGTTGACGCCGATCTCCGGGATGGTCTCGCTAACATCGACGTCTTCGGTGGGCCGGATCTCAACGGTGCAAATAGAGCTATTCACAGTCCGCTCCGACTTCCACCGGTATTCGAAGCGGCTGTCGTTGAAATCCCTTCGCTTCCAGGGGTTCATTGGGCCATCCCTGTTGAGGATGATCGGCTTCCAGGCTGAGAAGCCGGTCAACTGGGACGGGCCGTTCGCGCGGTCCGCGCCGGAGGACGGCTTGCCGCCGGTGTCGGCATTCGCAACCAGCAGCATCGACAGCGTGGCGCAAACGAGTTCAGCCACGTGGCTCATAACCGCTTGTCTTTCACCTCCGGACCATTATGGCAGCGTGGTGGGCGGAGCGTCCGGCACCTCACGTCCCGTTCCAGGCATGTGTACACAAAACGTGCTACGTTATAGGGGGTGGAGTTCGAGTGGGACGAACACAAACGCCGGGCAAATCTCAGCGCCCATGGAATCGACTTTGAAGACGCCCTTGGGATTTGGGATGCCCCGGTGTTGGAAGTTCCGTCCGCTCAGACCCACCACGGCGAGGAACGGTTTCTCGCGATTGGCCGGTTGAAGGACCTTATGGTCACCGTGGTGTTCACCCGGCGCGGTGAGAATCGGCGGCTGATCTCGGCCAGAATAGCGAGGCGCGATGAGCGGGAAGAGTACAACCAGGCGATTCACGGAACGGAGGAACGGTAAGACCGACTGGGCGCGGGTTCGCTCCATCACGGAGCAGCAATTGAAGCGCTCGATCGCGGCCGATCCCGATTCCGACATCGTGCATCCCGACTGGACCAAGGCGCGGCTGGTGACGCCTCAACCGAAGGAATCCGTTCATCTGCGGATCGACCCGGATGTACTGGCTTGGTTCCGGTCGCAGGGCCAAGGTCATCTCACACGAATGAACGCTGTGCTTCGGTCGTATATGGAGGCGCACCGGCGGGGTTAATTCTCCGTCGGCCTCTCAATCCGCTCGATCTGGAACATCTCCACCGGAGCCTTTTGCGATTCCAGCTTCAGGCCCAGTTGCTCCTCGAGCGCGGTGAACAGAGTGGGGCCCTGCCAGTCCGGAGCAGGGGCGCCGAAGCCTTCCGGCACTCCGATCGACTGGAAATTCGCGACCTGGTTTTCGTCCGGCGACCATTCAACGGTCAGATCGTACATACCGGTCAGGCCGGTCTTATCGATAACCGTACGCCCGACAATGTTGGCAAGATTCGCCGCGAGCCCCGCCATATTCGTCATCTGCGTAGTCAACCGGCCGCGGCGAATGATGGAAACTCCCGCTCGGCGGCCTTCAACGTTCGGCAGATCCGTGCGGCCCTGAAGCTGGGGGATTACCGGATCCGACTCGTGCGCGTCCTTGAACTTCGGGCCACTCTTGTCGACCACCAGCGCGTACACCGGCATTTCCTTGGTCTCGCGCCGGACGACGAGTCCGAATCGATCCGCGAGCAGAGACTGCAGCATGAGCCCGAATTGGTCCGGCCTCGTGGGACCCTCCGGCTTGGCGGAGATGTCGTATAGGTCCGAGCCGGTCCAAGAAGGTCCGCCTGCTATCTGGAAGTCCTTGATGTTGTAGGCATTGCGCACCAGCGATCTCACGGTGACGTTGGACGCGGTGAATTGGCCGCCGGAAGGGACGTTGAACATGTTGAAGAACGGGCGTCGATCCGCGGAGTTGCTCGGCCTGACCGACGTCACTTCGAACTTTGGTTGAGATTGCGATTGCGCGTGGGCGCCGGCCGACGCCAGCAGGTACGCTGCCAGGAGATATCGCATGTCCGGCTCCTTGGTAATTCATTGTACCGGAAGCCACGTGTTACTCGGTCGAGCGTCTGATGCGATTCCTGGTCGCGCTGGGGCGCGATGTGGAAATCGCCGTGAAGCCCCGCAAGCGCGGCGCCGCCGAACTTCGCGTCACCTTGGATTAAGCCGCGTCCCGGACTTCCACCGTCATCTGTTTGCCCAACACGGCGAGGGCAGCCTGTATCCGCTCGGCCTTCGTTGCATGTTGTGGATCGAGCATGCGGCGCAGCACCCGCTCGTGGACACCGAGGCGGCGGGCCAATTCCGAGTTGTTGACATGCTGGTCGCGCATCGCCAGGTAGAGGGCCAGCTTCGGCGCGAGCCAAAGCGGCACCGGCACCAGGCGATAGCCGCGCTTGGCGGCCCTGGGTACCGGGATCTCCTCGCGACGGGAAAGGCGAATGGAAAGATCGGATCCGAGCGCGTCCATGGCCTCCTCAAACGCCTCGCGCGCGTCCTTGCCGTCCGTTGCTACACGGGGAAGATCTACAAACTCAACCAGAATGCGGCCATCGCGGCCGGCCGTAAACTTAGCAGGATACGCAAAAGCAAACATAGCTACCCCTTCATAACTCATGGGGATCGATTTTCAGATCACGGCACATCTTGACCAACAGGTCCCGTCCAATCTCCTTCTTCCGATCCTTGAGGGTGGTGAATTCCTCACCGAAATAGAAACGCCCATGGCTTCCTTTTCCCTTGTCGGCCACGAACTGGCAAACGACCTTCTTGCGCCGGGCGAGCTTCCGTATGCGGCGTTCGAATTCCGCACCCGTCATTCGGTACCATGTTCGGACACTTGTGTCCGACCGTCAAGTACGGGATGAGGCGCGCCGACGGACGCAAATGAAAACGGCTTTGCGGCTGCTCTGAATTCCAGGAAGTGGTAGCATACCGCTATGCGCTACCTAGCTGCCATTTCGACGTTTCTTGGCGTAGCCGCCGCCGTCGCCCTGCTCGCGCAAACCGCTCCCCCCAACGCGGCGGGGATCTCGATGGGTCACATTCATTTGGTCGTGCCCGACCCTCCCGCGATGCAGAAAGTTTGGGTGGACGTGATGGGCGGAAAACCCGACATGGCGGGTCCGTTGACGCTGGTCAAGTTGCCGAACGTCTTCATCATCATCACCGGAGGCGCCAATGCCGCGGGCCGCGACGGCACCGACGGTTCCGTGGTGAACCACGTCGGATTCTCCGTCAAGAGCTACGCGGCAACGAAGGCCAAAGCCGAGGCCGCCGGTCTGGCCGTGCGCGAGCTGACGCCGGGACAGCAGGCCTTCGTGACGTTTCCCAACAAAGTCACTGTCGAGATTCAGGAGGACACCTCGATCGCCACCGAGTCCGAGTTCAGCCACTTCCACCTCTCGGTTCCGGATCAAAACGCCGCGCGCGAGTGGTACATCAAGACCTTCGGCGGCGAAGAAGGACAGCGCCGCAAGGGTCTCAGGGGCGCGAAAATTCCCGGCGGTTACGTCGATTTTCTGGGTACTGGCGGTGGCGGGAGAGGTAAGAAGGCCGCCGACGCTCCGCCGCCTCCTCCGCCCGCGCCGCTGGCAGGGTCGATGGGACGAGTGCTGGATCACATCGGCTTCGAGGTGAAAGACCTCAAGGCGTTCACCGATCGCCTGGTGGCGGACGGAATCAAACTGGACCGGCCGCTCACCGACGCCACCAGCAAGATGGGCCTGAAGATCGCGTTCATCACCGATCCCAACGGAACCTACATTGAGCTGACCGAGGGCCTCCGGGCGAAGTAGTGCGGCCGCCTGACTTCGAAGGCACGATGAATCAAGCCATCAAACGTCTGCTCACGATCCTTCTGACGATCGCTACCATTGGCATCGCCGCGATGGCCACGCGCGTACGCGTGCTGGCGCAGAATCGGATGAACTACTCGATCGTCGGCCAGAACAGCGGCCACGTCGCTCTCGGCCTCGCGATTCGCAAGCTCGGAGTGTACGGCACGTTCCTCCAGGCTCCCGCGCATCCCGACGACGAAACCAACGCGCTGTTCGCGATGTTCACCCACGGCATGGGCCTGCGCTCGATCGACCTGCAGAACAATCGCGGCGACGGCGGACAAAATGAAATCGGTCCCGAGCTCTTCCGCGACATCGCCGTCCTGCGCACCTCAGAACTGCTCTCGGCGCATCGCATTGACGGAGCCGAACAGTTCTTCACCCGAGCCATCGACTACGGCTACTCCTTCGATCCCCAGGAAGTGATCCAGAAATGGGGCCGCGAGGACATCGTCGGCGATTACGTCCGCCTCCTGCGCACCCTCCGCCCCGACGTCGTGCTGACCATGAACATTCAAGGCCGCGGCGGCGATCGCGCTCATGAGGCGACCACGATCCTGTTTCGCGAGGCCTACTACGCAGCCGGCGATCCGGCGAAATATCCCGAGCAACTCCGCGCCGGACTCAGGCCCTGGCAGCCGAAGAAACTGTACTTCAGCGCACCTCCCGCTCCAGCCGGCGCAGGTGGAGGAGCCGGAGGTCGCGGAGGACCGGGACGCGGCCGCGGCGGTGCTGCGCCTCCTGCAACGACTCAGGCCGCTCCGCCAACTGCGGCAACGCCCGCCGTCAAGCTCACCCCCGTCAACACCAACACGTACGACGAGCTTCTGGGCCGCACCTACGCCGAAATCGGCGCCGACGCGCGCAGCAACCATAAATGCCAGGGGACCGGCGGCCTCCCCGCCCTGCCCGGATTCAATAACGGACGCGGCGGCGGCGCAGGTCCGGGCGCGGCCCCAGGGGCGCAAGGCGGACCGCCTCAGGCCGCTCCCGGTCGAGGTGGCACAGCCCAACCCGCCGCAGGTCCCGCTCCGGCAGGTCCAGGCGGAGGTGGTCCCGGCGGAGGCGGCTATCAGCTCATCGACAGCACCATCGCCGGACAAAAAGACAAGACCGAGACCTCGCTCTTCGACGGCGTCGACACGCGCCTGGAAGCGATCGCCCAGTACGCGGGCCCCAACCCGCCCGCGACTCTGATCGCCGGAATCGGCATGATCGCCGCCGCCGCCAAGGCCGCGCGAACAGCATTCGATTCGGGTAACGACGCCGCAACCGCGCAGCCCGTCGAGGCCGGCCTCGCCGCCATCCGAGCCCTCCGCGCACAACTTGCCGGAATGGGGCTCACCGACTCAGCCCGCTACGAAATCGATTTCCGTCTCCGCATCAAGGAGCGCGACTTCCAGGACGCCGTCCTCGCCGCGCACGGACTCTCCTTCGACGCCGTAGCCGACGACGGGCTGGTGATCGCGGGACAGCCGTTGAAGCTCTCCATTCTGGCCGTGAACCGCGGAGCCTCGGACGTCAGCGTCACCAGCGTCTCGATCTCGGGCTTCGACGCCCCCGCGGCCTGCGCCGCAGGCAGCGTGAAGAAAGACGCCGTGTACACCTGCACGTCCGACGCCCACGTTCCGAGAAACGCCAAGCTGACCACGCCGTACTTCCACGACAATTATTGGAAGCACCCTGAAAACCAGGCGATTCAAATCCTGGACCCGGATGTCGAGTTCGGCGTTCCCTTCGCCCCCACGCCCTTCCGCGTCACGTTCCACATCAAGGCGGGCGATGCCGAGGTCACCCGCGAAGTGCCCGTCGAATTCCGCTACGTGCGGGACCTCTATCTGGGCGACAAGCGCATGGAGCTCAACGTCGTCCCGCCGTTCTCGGTGAGCGTCACTCCGGCTCTAGCCGTATTTCCGGCTTCTGGTGCGACTTCAGCGCCGGTCAAGCGCGAGATCCACGTCACCGTAGCCAACGGCGCCAAGGCAGCAGCGAAGGCCACCGTGGCTCTGGATCTGCCCGCCGGTTGGAAGGCGACTCCCGCGAACGCGCAGCTCAGCTTCGCGCACGAGAACGAAGCGCTCTCGGCCCGATTCGAAGTCACCGCTCCCGCCGCGCCCAAAACCGGCGACTACACTCTGCGCGCGGTGGTCACTTCCCCGGCCTTCCCGAATGAGAAGTTCTCCGATGGCTATCAGGTGATCGAGTATCCGCACGTGCAGCGCCGCCAGGTGATCAAGCCCGCCGAAGCCGCGCTCAAGGTCGTGGATGTGAAGGTC
>Ga0210409_10004725_pt1 | contig 14551 bp, 20 predicted proteins | sample IncBWH17MmetaG_FD_161649 | JGI IMG/M metagenome (GOLD analysis project Ga0210409, IMG submission 161649) | Forest soil microbial communities from Barre Woods Harvard Forest LTER site, Petersham, Massachusetts, United States - Inc-BW-H-17-M | ecosystem: Environmental > Terrestrial > Soil >... | reverse complement strand
ACCGTGTAACGATGATTCCTTTGAGCTTCGCGGTGAGCGGAGCGATTGTTGAGCTTCCACTTGGCACGAGCCTTGTGAGCAATCTCTCGCCAACGTTCGGGATTCTCAGTGCGCCATTTCCTCATGTACTCAGCATGTGAAGTCATAAAACCTCCTCGTTTCAGGAGGTCTTATATTACTCCATCTACTGAGTATTAGGAAGACTATTCCTCCCACGTCGTGCTGAACGACGTGTTCGCGCTCGCCCCGACCACGTTACCGCATCCAATCTGGTTAAAAAGTGTCCCCAAAGCCCCACCGACTACGAACCACTCTCCACCAATCGGGAGGACAATCGTTCCACCCCCACCCTGGCTGTTCCAGTCCACCGACAAAAGTCCGGCAGGAGAGGCTGTAGAAGTGGGAGTCGTGCTATAGGTGTTATAGCTCGCCATCGCGGTTGTATTGGGATTGCTGTTCTGGATAGTGAGTGCTGTTGGGGTCGCAGGAGTATTCGATACCCTCGCCCACCGAGTGGCATAGGCCACCAATGAGGTATCCGACCCACCCCACGAGACCATCTTCACCTTCGAGAGCATACCGACCGTCAACACGGTAAGGGTTCCGTTGTTCAACTGCGTGCCTGAAGCCGTTCCGGCGACCCCACGCTGTACACCTGTAAATTGAGCCATAAAAACCTCTTCAGTCCGGCAAGATAAGAGTTGCAGGCTTAGCCGGTTCAAGCCCTGCAACCTTCAAATACTGTTCGTACTTCACTAATGCCTCGCCGTGGGCCTCTATCCGTTTAAGGGCAGGCTCACAACCGTATTTCAAAGCCCTGTCTGCACAAGGCCCGCATAAAGGCTTCTGCTCGCTCCTGCACCATCCGCCGTCTTCCTTCCAGTTCGGTTGACCGGGAACGTCATGCAGATACAGGACTTTACTACAATGCGCACAGGTCATTATTCCCGCTTCATCTGGGCGGGAATCACCTGTAAAGCGGTTGATGAAATAGCCTTCGCCCTTCATGGTCCTCTCTGATAAGGACTCGCGACCTTACGAAGAACAGCACCCTTCTCCAGATATGTCACCGTTAAACCAAAATTCAGCCAAAACACTGAAAACCCCCCAACTCCATCTCCTCCGTGACGTATAAAGCCCCACCTTAAAGACCAATCCTTAAGGCTTAAATGGAGACCTATCCATCTTCGCGGGTAGTCAGGAATTGTCATCGCAGTCTCTCAGCCAGTGCGGCTAGCTCTGCACGAGGATCGTAGTCCTCCAGCTTCGGCTTCTGGGCATCCTGGAGCGCATCGAGATAGATCACCAGGAGTCTCGCGGCAACATCGAAGTCCTTCTCCCTCATCAGGTCAAGGATATGGGTAATAGCCGCTATCTCATCTGAGCGGTCCGTATACCTCAATGTTTGCTGTAGATGTCTCATGTATGAGAATCCTTCAATATGTCCGTCACGGCATTACATAGATCTGGCGTGGGAGTGGACCGCTGGAAGTTGCAGCTACGAAAGGATCGGTTCCCGTAAAAACCGATATGAAACTCGCGTTCACGTTGCCGTCCGTATACCAAAGTCCTGGTTGACCTGAGGTATAGGTGGAATCAGTCGTAGAGATGATCGTCGAGCCGTTTACTGCTGCTGCGAGGGTGTGAGTGCTCAGGGTGTAACTGAGCTTCAGCACATCATTCAGTGCCCAGGTGTGGGAGCCGCTGGTCAGCTGGGTTGCTGTTCCACTATCTACACGATTGATGAAAATGGAGTTCCCGCTAAAACCTGTAGAGGCGTAATACCCGTTTGCCGTAGCCCCAGAACCTGTACAGAGAACCGATGCCCCCACATCGTCGAAGTTACCCTTAGCTCCGATGGTTGCGCTCGATGTCTGCCCGTCTGCGAGAAAAGTGTAATCGGAGGTGTTCCAGACCATCGCGGCGAAAGACCCTGAAACCGCATTCACCCCGCTTCCGGCAGTGGCTTTGAGGTTAGTAGTCCCCCAAGCGATCCACGCCCCATCCGCTCCTGAGGAAGCGAGAGGGTTCTGGCTATTGGGAAAGCTTGAGGTCTTGGTGGTCAAAAGTTGCACCCGATGGTGGAGGGAGGACTATTGCCCCACGCACCCATATCACAAGCCGTTCCTCCACTCGTCCCATTGCTCGATCCGGTCCCCTGTCCGGTCGTCCCATTGGTAAGCTTGAAACCGGAGGTATTGAGCGATGAGGTGCTATTGAAGGTCGGACTGCCTATGACCGAATGAGCATCGACACCGATAGTCGATTGCCAGTTCGCGAAAGTGTAAGTGTTCGTGGGAGTGAAACCCCCACTGATCGCACCGATACAGAAAGAAGCCCCACTCCCTGAATAAGCATTGTAATCAGAGAGTGAAATACTCCCCGTCGTGTAATAGACGAATCCCTGGTAATTCGGCGCTCCCGCACAATCGAAGATGTTATTGTAGGAGTTGATCACAGCGGTTCCCGAACCATTGGCGGGATACCACAAACCACCTGAATTGAAGGCCCCCGTCCAGTAACAGGTATTGTTGTAGAAGGTCAGTCCTGCCAAAGAGGGATCATTGAATGAATTCGATCCCTGCCAGGTATCCGGTGCAATGAAGACGTTGTGATGGACGTTCATTACATCTGTTGAGCTTCCCCCCGCACTGTCGTTGATGCAGTACAAAGCATAGGGACCGAAAGCCACCCTAGAGGTATCGGTCGTCTGCTCGATGTAGTTATACCGATAAGTGTGATTCCCATTGGTGGCGTTCTTGTCATAGATGCCGACAGAGGAGGCGAATATGGTGTTGTACTCATAGACGTTGGACTTGCAGTTGAATGAGAAGATCGCTGCATTGTCCTGCTGGCTCACATTCCCCGAGGTCGAGATGATGTGATGGATCTTGTTTCCGTGAACCGTAGCTCCGGTGACGTTCCAGAGAAGGACACCCGAGGTATTGTCGTTCTCGTAACCTGCGATGTCACAAATCTCACAGTTCTGGATGATGATCCCGAAACTGTCTCCTCCCTGACCACTCGCTGTATCGGGTCTGAACCCGATTCCCATCTCATAGCTACCAGTGATCACTAAACCATCTAGCGTGGTGTAACCTGGATTGGCCTGGAGAGAGCCGCCCCCATTTGCTAGTCCTTGACCGATGATCCCGCATTCCCCACTAGGGAAGTTTGCTGAAGCAGTCCCACCACTCACATAGGTCCCCCAAGAAGTGCTATTGGCATTGAGAGTGATCGTCCAGGCATTCTGCACTCCCCCTGTAGCGGTAATCGTCCACATCCAGATTGAGCCGGTTCCTGTGTCGGGACTTTGGATCTGAGGCATCCCCACCACCCCGTAGATGGCTACACGTGTTAAGCCGGTATAAGGATTAGATGCTGCTGCAGAGTTGATCGTCACTACCGCAGAGGCAGCATTGGTAATCCCGCTGATCGGATTCTGTATGGGGTGAGCGTCCAGTACCGAAACTCTGGGCGTATAGACCCCGGAAGCATTGGAAGACCCTATATAGGTCTGATTGCTTACCGTCCCGCCATTGACAGCCAAAGCCACCAAATTCAAAGAACCGGCATTCCCTGAGCCCATGAGGGAGTTCACGTTGTAGACCCCAGCGAGGACTCCGACCCGTTTACCTGTATAGGTAGCCTGCTTCGTATTGATCGAGGTGATAGCCCAGGGGGAGACGAGAGTCCCAGGATTCGAATCACTCCCAGTGGTGGAGATGAAGAAGTCAAAGGACTGCACCACAGGCGGCGCATTCGGAACGACTATCGTGCGCCACATCAGTGAAGTTCAGAGATGCGCCCATCCTTGTCCCTGACGATCTTCCTGGGCTTCTTGAAGTGCTCGACCATCTCCTTCACCGCTTTGGAAACCTCGTCCTCCCGCACGTTATCCGGGTCCCGTTCGTGCATTCCCGCCTCATGATTTAGCTCCAGGCGCTTCTGCTTCAAAGCATGCCCTGCTTTGACCTCTTCAGTCTTCTGGGCGTGCTCGCCTTTGACTTTCTCCACCTCCAGCTGATGGCCTGCCTTGACCTGCTCTATTTGAACCTGGTGACCGGCCTTCATCTGCTCGATCTTCATCTTCGTCTCGCCTTCGTACTGGACCTTCTCCGCCTCGAACTGGAGCTTCATCTGCTCGATCTCACGCTTCGAGGCAAACTCGATCTGAGTCTTATGGGCCTGGAGCTTGGCCTGTAGCTCTGCGTCCTGCTGCGCCCTGGCAGCTTCCAGCTGGTTCTCGATCTGATCCTGCTTGCTCTCAGCCTGCTGCTTGGCGTCCGCAATCTGCTTATCGAGCTGAGCCTGTTGAGTAGCAATAGCGATCTTGGTCTGAGCCTCCAGTTGGGCTTTCATCATCTCGGGGTTCGGTTTTGGTTGTTTAGCCGCCTTCTGGAGAGCATCCATTGCATCCTCGAAAGCCTGCTCTATCGGTCTCGCAGACCGATAAGCCCGTACCCCGAACATCAGGAGTTCACCCAGCATGGGAACAATCTCAGGAGCCTGCGAGCCGGCAAGGATAGCTTTGTCCAGGAATCCCCCCACAGCAGCAATCAGCTCGATCCTCGCTTTCTGTTCCACCTCATCGTCCATGCGGATAGTGGAATCGGTCTCGATGTCCAACCGAAACTCCCTCAATACTGGGTTCTTCAATAGCCCCTCGATCTCCTCCCAGGTGGGAAGCTCTAGGAGCTTCATCTTGTCTGGGGAGAGAGTGGCTTGACCGGATGCAGGAGTCATCGCTTGGGGAGGCGCTTGGGGATGCATTTGCCCCTGTTGTGCTTGCTGTGGAGCGGCCCCCGGCCCCGTCAATTGCGGAGCGCTAGAACCAGTAGGCCCACCCTGAGGGGCCGGAGGCTGCTGTTGCATCTGCTGTTGAGCAGCCTGCATAGCCAATTGGAACTGTAGCTGCTGCTTTTCCAAGTTCGTGAGAAGCTTCACCCCGGAAATGCACTTCAGCGTCTCAATACTGTATCCCGCGACGATCTCCCCCACGATTCGGACGATATCCCGAACGAATCTCTGAACCTCGGTCTGAGCGTCCTGGATACGGATGATCGAGAAGTCACCCTTCAGCTGTTGAGCGGTAGCCGTCTCATTGGGGTCTGAAAAGCCCCTGACGATGTCTGCAATACCTGTGAGCTGGTAGACGTCCTCGATCAACTCCTTTCTCTGTTCCCTGAGGTAACCGAGACATTCCGCAATCTCAGCAATAGGCAGGAGTTCGAAGGAGCCTTTAAGCCCTCCCTTATCCGCATGTACTGCCCAACCAGAGACAGGAACGAGCTGGTTCTCAACCCCCTCGGATAGCAGACGGTCCAAAGCCTCAGCGCTAGCATCTCTAACGCCAGCCACCTTAAGTGCCTTTGTGATAGCCACGATTCTGGTGGAAAGTTCATCAATCTCATTCGCCTGGTCCTGGTAGAAAGAGAGGTTTGGCGTGGGTATCAGTTCGTCAGATAAGGCATTAGCCATCAATGGACGGGGAACGGGGAAGAACTTCGTTAAGCCTAAATCGTCATCTCGCTCATCGAGGACTTTGGGGAAGTTCTTGACGAGCCAGTATCGCTTCCTCTCGTGTTTGTCGTGAACCTCATAAACCACGGCTTTCTTGCGAGTGATTCTTATTTGGGTATCCGTGAGGTTCTTAGGCGACCAGTCGAGGGGAATCTGAAGAATCTCCTCCTCGGTCAATCCTCCTTTCCCCCCAAACCGCTCTCGAAGCTCGTCCCTGTCCATGAAAACACGCTTCCAGAGTAGCCTCACCTCCTGCCAAGTTCTGGCCCAGGACCAGCCCACATCCTCCCAGGAGACATAATCGATCTTCGTCTCCTCGTGCTTAAGCTCTAGTTCCTGGACCTCGTCCTCTTCTGCACTGGTAGTCGAACTACCTTCGCTCTCGGTTTCCAGGTTCTCCTTCTCAGGCTCCATCCCTTCTTCAACCGCACCAGGAAGCTCAGGATCGTGGAAGTGAGGCTCATACCGAATCCATACAGCCGCTAATCCCGGACCCTCATAGTCGAGGATCGCCAGCCTCATTGTGTAGAAGAAGTCGTTTACATGCTCCAGGGTATATTCGATGCTGCGCTCAAGGATCTCCGCAGCTGTTCGTCCGATGGGATCTCTGTCTTTGTATCGTCGTTCGACCAGAGGCTTAGGGTTTCTCGCATACAGTGCCGGCAAACGCGTCTGTACGTTTGCCCAGAAAATGTTATATCGAGTAATAGCGTCTTCCCGTGGACTACGCACATCCCTGTATTTCTTAATGATTTTACGTCCACGACGATGAAACTTGTCGAAGATTCGCTCATGGGTATCTATCTCATCCTTCAGCCACGCTACGGTGGCAGTCAATGCGAGTTCCGGCTCCTCATTCTTGAGCTTCTTCTTAAGAGGACTCCCATCGGGAGCTAGGAGAGTCTTAGCCACCTAGATGACTACGAGGCAGATGGTTGTCGCTGCAGCAGCATTCACCACAAGCCCGTTCACAAAGACTACCGGGAATGGATTCCACCCCACCGCGCAGGCTGAGGTGGTCAGGATCTGGTTTCCTGCAGCCACTCCTGCCGTGGTCGCTACGTCATTCAAGACTACTGACCCGGTAGCCGCGGCCCACCAGCCGAGTAAGACTCCATCCCGTGCTACAACGACCTTTGCTGAACCTGTCCCCGGAGTGATTGGGGTACCGGCAGATACTGCACCAGGGGTGGGCATTAGACTTTCTCCTGAGATTCATTCAAAGGCTTGAGAGTACGCCAGTTCCATAATCCGTATTCAGATCCCAGCTTCTTAGCGAGCTTCTCCCCCGTAGACCGACTGAATACCCTCTGGGCGCCGGCAGTGATAAAATGGACCTTACCGTTCTCATCCTCATATCCGACCAGCCATTCCACCAGCTCGCTCATATGCGCTCGATCTTGAAGGGCTTGGGCTTGGGGAAGAAGAGTTCTCCAGAGGGCTGTCCGAGGGGCCAGATGGGAGTGGGTTTAGCGAGGGATTCGCTCTTGATGTAGGGCCTGCTCATACAGGCATATCTCGTCTCATCCGCTGCATGATCCTCCCCATCCGTATCCACATCCTCGGCTCTCGCTGAGTCGTGCTGAAGCACAGGGAGGGTCCTGATCGTATGAGTACAGGTGGAGAAGAAGTATATCGCAGGCTTCTCTCCATCACCCTTTAATCGCGCCCTGAGCTGATCCCAGCCTCCGAGAGCGCCTAATGTCGCTACCCGCTTGTTATCACCGGGTTGAGTGAATAAAGCCCCTGCGGCTGCCATACGCTCTACAATCGAAGGTCCCCCATTAGTCGCAGCAGCACTCGGGTCAATCACCCCGTAATTCACTTCTCCAGGCTTCTCACGCTCATTGATCCCTCTCGCCACCTCTTCAGCGGTGAGCTTCAATCCCGTATTCATATGCTGCTTGGGGTCTTGGCCATACCATTCCCGGTACTTGACCAAAGATCCCCTGGGAAGCTCGTCGTGATCCCCAACCACTGCATACCAGCCCACACAGAACGGTTTGGCAGAACCCCAGTCCATGCTCCTGAACCGCAACCAGGTAGAGGGTAAGGCCCTGGGTGCAATCACATGCTTCTCTAAGCTGAACTCAGGGAAGTACGCCCCCTCGACTGCAGACCAGTCGCCCTCCAGCCATGCCTTGACCAGCTGGGGAGAGCCGACCAAGTAAAGTCTATTGATGTAGTCGGGGTCATTCCTCAAGAGGATCTGATTGTTATAGACCTTCGAGGGGATGAATACGTATTGATGCTTCTGACCGTTGGGGAGTTCTCGGATCAGGATCTTAAGTCCTAATGGAGCAGGATCTATGTATCGCTGCTTGATCCAGCCCTGTCCCGCTCCTCCTGGATTCCCTGTGAGCAGTAGTTGAGTAGGCACTCCGTGGGCTGAACGTAGGCAAGCATTAAGTCGGTCGATTGGAGCAGGCGAAACGTAGTTTCCGACCTCTTCGACTGCAGCGTCTGTAATGGATTGCCCCTGATACTTCTCAGCATCCGCAATGTTCTCCAATGGACGGAAGCGAATGCGTCCTCCTCGGGGCATGTCGAAGAGCTTCTTCTGGTCACTGAAATGGCCCCCTATCGGTTGGTAGATCTCCTTCGCTCTCTCGATCAGATCATCCTGCTGAGGCATCTCCTTGCGGAAGAAGACCGCATTGAAGGCCTTCCCATACCTCTGGGCCTTGAGAGCGTATTTCCCCAATACCCCGTCAGTCTTCCCCCCACCTCTCGCTCCCCCATAGAAGATCTCCGATACGGGACAGCTAATTAGCAGGGCCTGGGGGCCTTTCTGTGGTGCCCAGATCAGCCTGGGCTTGGGCTGCCCACTCCTCTGCAGTAATGGGTTTGTCTGAGATGACTCCAAGCTGTCCACCTAGGGTTACGTCTGACTGTATGGGTACTAATCGTCCTACGAGTCCGAAGAATGCTGCCGGATACTCCTTAGCCTGCTTCTTGAGCCATTCGTCCCCGCCTAAGCCCCTCAGTGCCTCGTAGATCATGGCCTTTACATCCGTAATCCTCTTAGGCTGAGTACCGCGTGCAGGGCCTATGCCGGCCTTTGGTGGCCTGATTGGCGTGCCATCCTTCCTATAGCCCTTTGGCATATCTCAATTCCCGGCTAAGAAGCTTAAGCTGAGACTGAAGCGGCCCAGACATCGGGGCCACCTGATATCAGTACGAATGTAGCCATCTTGGTCGCTGAGACGCTGAAGCCTGCCCCCGCACTGCCATTGGCTATTTTCCCTGTTGCAGCAAAGGGATAGACAGTGAGCGTGTTAGCTCCATGATTTACCACGATAATACTGTCTACTGGCAGGCAGGGGCCTGTAGCTGCCGCTACTGTGCCTAGAAGCGTGCATCCTGTACTTGCTGCAACGGTGGTAAACACGCAGAAATCGGTCTGCAGCTGTAAAGCTGTTGCCAGACTGTTCCCCGTGGCGGTCAGTCCTGTCGATGGGAGTCCTGCCTGGGCCTGACGGAGGTATTCCGCGGTACCTAAGAGATTCGCTTGGAGTGTCATTAGTACATCCTCGATTTCTTGCGTCCCTCGGCTGAGGTTCTTGCCCTGCCGGACATGTGTTCCATTCGTCCTGGATGGCCGTGGCGGCTTCCAATAGGAGCTGTGCCTTTATGAGCTTCTGAGGCTGGCTGCCCTTCCCCGGACATATGGTAGTGACCTGGTTTACCTGTGGAGTCGGACTTGTAGTTCTTCGTCATCGTACCGGCACCATCCCGGTAGATATGCTCCTCATTCCTTGCACGTCCTTTGTGCCCGATAGGACCTTCGCGCTTTGGCCCTATACCGGAATGGCCCCTTGCAATAGATTCTCCGTCCTTCCCTTGTCCTGTCTTGATATAGCCAGGCATTCCTTCCATCGACTGCTTCTCTTTTGGAACTCTCGTCGCCTGTTTGGCGGGGAGGACATTCGCGGCTTCCAGGTCTTTGCGTGACATTTCAATACCTTCCGGCTTTGCCGTGACGGTGTTTATGAGATTTCTCAGCGGATGAGTGAGCCTTACCTTTCAAGCTCTCCATTTTCCCCTTTGATCCGTGCTCCCATTTGCCAACCTTCTTGTCAGCTTGGTGGAATTCCTCAGCCACTGCCTGACTGGGGCCCTTCTCTCCTGATGGATGCCATCCGTGAGCGACAGCACTCATGAAATGAGCCTGTTTCTTCGTGCTACTCGGCACGGATACGCCTCAGGAAAGTATCGGAGTCCTCTAGGGGAGGAGGAGGTTCTGCAGGGATTCTGGGAGCTTTTCGTTCGATCCAGGCGAGATAGGAATCATTCCATAAGAGACGCTCATCTTCCCAGTAGAAGGGGGATTCAGGCTCTCTAGCGAGAGGAATGCGCATAGCTCTAGTGTGCGCTTCAATCATTTCAAAGGGAATAGACAATCGACCAGCCTGCGGCGATCCCAGCAGCCCCCGATGAAGTGAAACTATTAGCCACCCCGATAAAAGACCCGGAAACGCCAAATGGATCAATGGCAATCGTATTATTAGTCTCTACCAAAGCTCTGGCTAACACAAAGGACCCGTTGTTCTCAATCTGCGTACATGCGCAAGCTCGCGTAGAACTAGGAGTAATTGCAGCCGGGAGTGCGCTCGCCGACAATGCAGTGCCGGCAATAGAGGTCTGTGTGATTGCACTATCACACCAGATCGTTACCTGAGTTCCTTGACGTTCCCACTTCAATGTCCCTGTGGGATTATTCCCCACTAGCCAAGGTCCAGAGAGCGTAGTTGTCCACGAACCCTTATCGGGTGTCATATCCACTTGGGTACCGGCCACAGGACCTAGATAGGTCACTGTAGTAGCACCCACATTGAAACCGGTGGAGGTGAGAAGTAGAGCTGCGGTTGTGCTGAGCGTTAAACCACCCCCAGTAACAGCCAGAGTCACTCCAGAAGCGTCTAATACCGAGGCTTGAATCCTCGGGTTATTTGATCCTCCAGTACGGGCCAGGGACCAAAGGTTCCCATCGGTCCCACGGGTCCAGTTCATCTGGACTGCCCAGTTCAGCGTGGCATTAGGCTTATTCAGCCCGTCAATCGTCAGGCAATTGTTTAAACCAGCGGCAAAATCATTGTCTTCGGTATCGAATTTAGTCGCAGAGATCGGAAGACTGTTATTGGCATCAGAGACCCAGGAAGCATAGCCCCTCGTGTAAACCCCTGAATTCCAAGGCATATACGACTCCTCAACTAGGAGTCATACTTTACCACGATATGATTAAGCGGGGAGTGCTGAGTACCTGTATTAAACGTGGGTTGATGATGGAAATGAAACAGGAATATCCAGAAGTAGAAAAAGAACATTACAGCTCCTCGTTGTATGCGGCTCTGAAAGCCTCTTTGAACGTCTGAGGTTTCCCTTTGAGCTTCCAGCACTCTTTCTCGGAAATACCGGAATCCTTGATAGCTGTTCTTGCTTTTTCTTTCCTTTGCTCGAAATCGGTGACACCGGAAAAGAGGTTTACCCCGAGTCCTAAGAGACGGAGCTTAGAGTTCAAGTACCACTCGTCATCTAGCATTATCTTCGGTCTCTCCAGTAGATGTGGTGTCTTAGGTTCTTGTACTGCTCCATCGTCCATTCTCCCCACTCCATTGTGATCGGGATCTCAGCGTATAAGCGCTTCGAGGGCTTCTTCCACGGAAGAAACCACAGGAGTTCCGGTCTCTGAGAGGAACAACCGTTGCTTCGGCTGGTCATTTCTTTTCCTGTTCTTGACCTCAAGTAACCTCCAGTAGTTCTTACCGACCATTACACAAAGGTCTACGGGTTGCTTGATGATCTCAACTCGGTATCCACATTTCCTTAATCCTTCCACTATGGATTTCTGAGTATTGTCTACCTTAGATGCTCTTCTCATCAGGCTCTCTCACACCAGACGGAGGCGTATCAGTCCTATCCTCTCCGTGGCAGGATTCAGCTGGTTTTGCGTGTGGTTCCTGATACCGGAGATAGCAGTACAAGCAGACAAACTTCCCCGATCTAACATCCCGACATACTTCGTATCGGATCTGCTTACAGATTTCACAGTAACGGTTGAAGGTCATCAGAAGTATCCGTGCCTACTCCAATACGCTCTTAGATGGAGGTAGCATCTTTGGTAGCCAGGAACCTTCCTATTCCTGCAATACCTATGCTTCTTGGTCAGTTCTGTGCAGTGGTTCTTCATCTTGGATTTACCACTTCCTCACGCCAAACTCTTCTTTCTTGGGGCGGCACTCCTGACTCGGAATAACGAAGCCTAGGAGTAACACACGGCAGATAACCACAAACAGAGGATTCTGAGTCTTAGTTAGAGTGCCAGTCTTCAAGGCATAGGTCTCCTGTACCGGTAGAGCCAGCGTTAAATGAATCCCTTGGATAACAGTTCATGACCCGTTATCTCGCGGTTTAAGAGGCATTTGATTGCCCCCAGTCCGCCCCTAGAAGAGAGATGACGGCAACCCGGACTAGGGGAGGGGCTGTCTCCGCAGGATCAGTGCGGATAAGCCGTCGGCAGTAATCATACGCTATTCGTTTCCAGATTCAAGGCCCCGACTCCTCCCAGGATGTTCGGGGCTGTGCAGCTTTCTCCACAACTAATGATCCCCATTGATCGGCCATCGCATCCGCTATCCCTTGGAGCGTCCTGGAGCGTTCTTTCCAGCGATTTGGTCCGGGACTCGCATAGTGAACTCTGGGTTTCCTCCCTTTAACCACATTCGGAGGAATGAGTTTCGGGAGGTTTTTGAGCCAGAGACAAGTCGCTTTGGTTTCGCCATGTCCAAACATCCACGGTTGAATAATCTGATCGGGTTTACGCCAGTACGTCGAAAAAACCCCTATGGGGTTCTCCATTGCAATGCGTGGGATGGGTCTCTCCAGGATATCCCGCATGAAATCCAAGGCTTCTCTTTGTAGACCAATTTTGTTCTTGAACCATCGAGCGCCGCTTACAGCGACATGCGTGCAAGGCGGAAAGGCAATCATCAGATCGAATGGTTGTCCCCAATCCTGCCTCAGAAACTCCCAGATAGATCCGATGAAATGCGGACCGGGCTTCTCTGAAGGTAACAGATCGCAACTGATGGCAAAGTGACCGCGACGAGTAAATGCATCACGCACTACACCAGAAAACTCACACGCAATTATCACCCTCACTTCTGCACCTCTACTCGCACCCTGAAACCACTAGAACCTAGGCCGAATTACCCTAAACTTGCACCGATCTTCGCCTATCTTCTACAATCTCCCTCTAAGTCCTAGAAGCTCCTTTGAGTTGACTCTAGGCCCCTCCTGAGGGGGCTATCTCGTGTAAACCTAGGCCTGTTACTGGCGAGATAGCTCCCTCTTTCCTCAATCGTCAGGGAAGACGGCCATCTTGCGCACTCGGTACCTTCCGCCGCCCTTGGTGGTAAGCCTATGGCTCATCTCTCGGGCCTCACGCCTTGACCACCAGAAAACGGGATGCCTGGTACCGACGAAGCACCAAAAATCCTCGTGCTCGTCGATAAGAACCCATATCTCAAAGGTAATCACTGCCTTCCCCCAAACAAGGTCACTTGCCACCGTTCCTGCGCTTACGCTGAAGCTTAGAGTGCTTCCGCATGTAGATCCGCTGGTACTCCGCATTTCCGCCTTTGCATAGCTCGCACCGGCATCTGTGATTGATATAGGTGCTCCGGAGCCCATGCACAGGGGAAACATTCTTTTCCATGATTTGACCTTATCACTAGTTGACATGCTAGTCAAGGCATGTTAGGCTTCTTCACATGGAGGCAATCATGAATACGCAGCACACACCGGGACCGTGGACACTTTCAGGAGGGAATTATGCCATCATCACCAAAGATGGAGAGTTGGTGCCAGTAATTAACTTAGCCAACGCTCGCCTCATCGCCGCAGCTCCTGAGCTTCTGGCAACGCTTAAAGAAGTTTGCGAATGGTATCTCAAGGTAGGCTCGGCCTATCACCCCACGCCCGCACAGATTCAGCGAGCCATGGCGGTCGTGGACAAGGCAGAAGGCAAGTGAAACTCACCCCCACCCAATCCGCTCACAGCTGGCTCATCCGTAACTACGGCTGTTTCCTGGTCACGATGCAGCCTGCGGCGCAGAAGCAGCTACGAACTGCATATCTAGCCGGGTTTAGGGCTGGGGCGAGGCGGGTAAATGGTTCGAGGCGCGGTAGTGCAAGGTAGTGCCATGTCTGGCGTAGCCGAGCGCTGCTATGCATGGTGCGGCAGGGCTTACCCGGGCCGTCCGGAGCAAGGCCGTCCCAGGCAGGGCAAGGTGGGGTAATGCAATCTCAGGCATGGAACTGCGCGGAACGGCACAGCGAGGTTTGGCAACGTACTGCCGGGCGTGGTGGCGCAACGCGATGCCTGTCTAGGCCGGGTCTGGCATGGCAAGGTTTATTAACGAGGAACTATGAAACTCTCAATCAGAATTGAAGGCGTGACTCCCCTGATCTGCAATCGGTTCACGGATGCAGCTGCAGAAGCTAGTTCTGCTGGCGTCCGAGGCTCCGGTGCCGCTCAGGATCGCGGGACTCCCTTGGAGATCGCTGAATCCAAGCTCTACAAGGGACTCGATGGAAAGCCGATGATCCCTCAGCCCAACCTCATGCGATGCATCATGGAGGGTGGCCGGTTTCACAAGGCAGGAAAGACTCAGCTGACCACCAGCAAGTCGAGCCACATGTATGCCTGCGTTGATATCGCTGGCGCCGAGATCCCGCTGCTTCACGATCAGCCTTGGAAAGTAGATACCCGCGCAGTGCGAATCCCTTCCACTGGAGGACGGATTCTGGCTCACCGTCCGATGTTCGATGACTGGGCGCTTGAATTCATCGTAGACCTTGATACTTCCATTGTGGGAGCCAAGGTATTCCGCATGGTGGTAGATGATGCTGGCAAGCGCATCGGTCTTGGAGACTTCCGACCGGCAACCAAAGGCCCCTACGGGAAGTTCGTAGTGACGAAGTGGCAGGAAGTCTCGCAGCTTGAGGCGGTAGCGTGAATGAGCAT
>Ga0210409_10004722_pt1 | contig 14562 bp, 14 predicted proteins | sample IncBWH17MmetaG_FD_161649 | JGI IMG/M metagenome (GOLD analysis project Ga0210409, IMG submission 161649) | Forest soil microbial communities from Barre Woods Harvard Forest LTER site, Petersham, Massachusetts, United States - Inc-BW-H-17-M | ecosystem: Environmental > Terrestrial > Soil >... | reverse complement strand
CGAGCACAGCTTTAGCTGTGCGGACGGAACGGCCAGGCGCTTAGAAGTGGATTACCGCCCCAAGGGTGCCCTGGACGTTGTTCTGGTCCTGACTGAAGAACATGGTGCGCACATAGTCGGCGTTGCCACGCAGAGACAACCGTGAATTTACGCGGAAATCCAGACCAATGCCTGCCAGGAACATAAAGGCGTTTTTGCTGTTGCCCGCGGTTTGCGGCTGCAAGTGCGCTCCACCGAGCTGGAAGTGGCCCCAGGGTTCAAAGCGGGCGCGGCGAGTACCGATGCGGACTCCACCCGAGTAAGCAAATAGCTTGACGTGCTCGCGATCGTAAATCTGCGGAGCGAATCCGGTTGCAAGGCTGCCCTCCAGCCCCAGCCAGGAATTGGTGAAGTACGTGAGAGTGGTGTTCGTGCCCACCAGCGTGGCGTTAATCAGATTGGATTGAAAACGGAACAGCTCGACGCCGAATCCCAGTTGCCAGCGATAGTCGTCGCGATCTCCGAAGACAAATTTGGGCTTTGGCGTTGGGCTGGCAGGAAGCGCCGCCGGACTTGGTGGAACAGCTTCCGCAGTATCCGCGGAGGCACTCAAGGCTGCAGAGGGCGTAAAGCTGACTGGATCGAATGAAGCGCTGGAAGTGGAAAGCAGATTCACGTTCGCAGCAGAAGTGGCTTCAAATGCTTGCGCGGCGTTGAACGAATTTTTCGGCTGGGTAGCTGCGGGCGAAGTAGTTGTGGGGACGTTCTCCTGTCCCAAAACGGCACAAGTCACCGCCAGCATTACCGCCAATCCCATCAGTGGCCTTCTCATACGCTTCCCTCTGCCTGTCCAGCCGGCGCGGTCATAGCGCCTTGGCCTGAAGTATGGGCGAGAACTTGGTCTGCCAAGTGTACCGTGACGAGGCAGCGGAAGGCGCGGAAAAAATTAAGGTGGGGCAAAACGCCAAGAGGCGTGAACAGTAGTGGACGCCGAGCAAGGCCAATCGCGTTACGTACAAAAGTCGTTATCCCGACAACGGCCGTTACTTCAGCCAACCACCTGGCGATGCCCAAATACTTTTGTAATTTCGTCGAGCGGTAGGATTTCTGTTCAGTGTGGAGCTTTGGTACGCGTGCGTACGGAATCAAAAAATTTGCTTAGCGACCGTTTGCAGGTAGTTGCGGCGACGCAACCTGACGAAGACAAATTGAATCCAACACCAACGGATTAAGCGCCCGCAGGTAATCCAACTGTACTTTTGCGACAAGCTTTCCGAACGATGAGAAGGCAGTTGCCTTGACAGCGGATGGAGAGCGGCGTAGAGTCTAGAGTTTTTAGATGGCCCCTGAAAGCCACTAGGGGAAGGGTGACATGGATAAGAAGCGATTGGAATACTACAAGAAGAAGCTGCTGAACCGCCGCGACGAGCTGGTGAAGACCATTACGCGGACCGAGGAAGAGGGCCGGCAAGCCGACGACGATCCCACCGTGGACCTTGCGGACAAGGCTGCGAACTCGTACACCAAGGAATTCCTGTTTGGCCAGACCAACACCGACCGGACCATCCTGAACATGATCGATGAAGCGTTGAAGCGCATCCGCACCGAAGATTATGGAACCTGCGCGAACTGTCAGGAAGAGCTCCAGCAAAAGCGGCTGGAAGCGGTGCCGTGGGCCAAGAACTGCATCACCTGCCAGGAAAAACACGAGCAAGGGCTGCTGTAATTTACGCCTCATGGGCTAAAGCCCACAAATGAGAATCGATTTCGGCATGACTGAAGCCGCGCCCTTCCGTTTCCCTTTGAGCCGCAAGTCTGGTCAGCCCGAAGAACAATAAAGTTAACTCACTCTATACTTATCTCGGATATAATCGCGCCGCAGAAGTGGAGGCGCGACATGGGCAGTGTATCCAGGACCAGCACGCTAGTGCGTTGGATGGAGAGTTGCGGAGGCGCACTGGCCAGCGTGGTGTTCCCCGCGGATTGCCGGTTGTGCAAACGGCTGCTGACGCGCGCGAGCCGCATTCCGATTTGCGGGGAGTGCCTGACTGCGTTTCAAAAAGTTTCCGCTGAACACTGCGTTGGCTGCGGTCAGCCCTGGCTGATTGCCGGCGAGGCCGGCGGCAAAGAACAAATTTGCCGGGAGTGCCGGGACCGCAAGTACGCGTTCGACGCGGCGCGAAGTTACGGAATTTACGAAGGGGCGCTGGCACGGGCGATTGTTTTAATGAAGTACGAGAAAATCGAACCGCTGGGCACGTGGTTCGCGAAACAACTGGACGGGGTGGTAAGGGCGGAAGGATCGCGATTGGAAGCAGACATCGTTGTCCCCGTGCCGTTGCACCGGCAGAGAGAGAAAGAACGGGGCTATAACCAGGTGGACCTGTTCGCGAAATCGCTGGCACGGCGCCTCGGTTTGCCTTACCGGCCGGTATTGCTGAAGCGCGCCAAGCCCCGGCCGGAGAAGCATTTGCTGCGGCAGGAGGAGCGCTGGGAAGCGGTACGTGGCGCTTTTGCCATGGAAAACGGCGGTCGAGTTGACAATTCCCGAATCTTGCTGCTAGATGATGTAATGACGACGGGAGCCACGTTAGACGCCTGTACACGGGTGTTACGCGAGGCTGGCGCGAAATCGGTTCTGGCAGTAACGATTGCCAGGGCTTCCAGGCCTACACGTCCCGCCGGCGAAACGATTTGAGCTGATAGAGAACGCGCGATGAGCGCCAGACGACCAGAGGCGGCCGACCCCCGGGGGCGATTTACCCCCGAAGTGAGCGGCGCACATGTGCCTATCGCTTCGGGGAATGCTGGTAGCCGGCATCTAGCTCCCCCACCCCTGCGACGCGCATCGCTGATGCAAGAACCAGTACTGGTCCTGAACGCTACCTACGAACCCATCAATGTGACGGCTGTGCGGCGCGCGATGGTGCTGCTCCTGAAGGGTGTGGCCCAGGCGGAAGAGATGCATCTGGCGGAGGTGCACTCCGCAGCGCATTCGCACCGGGTGCCCTCGGTGATTCGTTTGCTGGCTTACCGGCACATTCCCCAGCAGAGCCGGGCGCTCTCCAGGAAGAATATATTGCTGCGGGACCGCAACACCTGCCAATTCTGCGGAAAGCTGTTTCCGAGTTCGGAATTGACGCTCGATCACGTAATGCCGAGATCCCGTGGCGGGCGATCTTCGTGGGAAAATCTGGTGGCCTGCTGCTACCGGTGTAACAACACCAAGGGCGATCGCACTCCGGAAGAGGCTGGGTTGAAGCTGGCGCGCAAGCCGCGACCCTTCACTTTACACACTTCGCGGCAGCTAATGCGGTTGATCGGGCACCGCGACGAGCGCTGGCGCAAGTATTTATTTTACTGATACTTAGCCGCGATTCGGTACGCGAATCCCTTTAGTAAATCGATTAGCTCTGGTGCTGGTCGAAGATTTAGGAAACCTTTTACGCCGCGGTGCATCTAACTTAGCAATACCACTTCGAGGACACACCCCGGGAGGCAGTTAGGGTCCAAACCCTAACTGCTTCTCTCCTTTTACGGCTGATTTTTTCGCTTCTTACAAACCAACTGAAACACGAACGCAGTTGTCTTCGCTCGCATCGCTGGCGTAACCCTGCCGCGCTGTCATTCTGAGACCATCTGTGTAGCGGCCGCCTTCTGAGGCGGGCGCCTTTTTGCGGCACACCAACTCAACCGATTTAAATATCGGCCACTACATCGGAGAGAGCGGACAAATTCTTATTACAGTTGAGATTTGTGTTGGGACTCGGGGAAGCTTTGCAGGGCCGAGGCTTCGTCGGGAAATTCGGGAAAGACTTGATAGAGTTGCGTGACCTTTAGGATTTCTTCCACCTTCGGCGCCAGGCCGACCACTTTCATCGCGCCGCCCTTTTTGACCACATCCAAATAGTTGCGCACCAGTTCGCCGATCCCGGAACTATCGAGATACTCGAGCGCGGTGAGATTCAAAAGAATATTTTTGTGGCCTTGCTTGAGCAGCCCCTGGATGGCGTCGCGTAACGCTTTGGATTCAAAAAAGGTGAGCCGACCGCTAACCTCGACAAGAGAAATGGAATCTGCTTGCCGGATATTGATGACGAAATTCACGGAAGGCACCTCGGGCCCAGGGGGAGATGAGATTCTACCGCGAAATGGGTAGAAGGCAACATGAACAAAGCGAGGTTATTTTGTAAGTTTTTGACGCAGCTTGACGCGGATGCCGCGGCGCCAGCTTTCCGATAGGCCAATACGCACGATTTCCATCTCCGGGGTGAGGTGGCGGAGCAACGAATCGGTGGTGGGATGAAAGCGCAGAGCGGGCGCAATTATGTACACGATGGGCGCAGCGGGTTGCAGTTCGATGCCGGGGAAATAGCCGTAGCGAGCAATGTCACCGTGGGCCTGATGGCGCCGGATGCGAGACCAATAGTCGGCGGCTTGTAGCGGCAGATCGATATTTTCGGTGGCCTTCAGTTCCAGTATGGCTAAGCGGTGCGCGCGAGTGACACAAAGGAGATCGAGAATGCCGTGGCGGCCCGCGGTCTGCGCGAAAACCTGTTCGTAGACGTGCGCGGGATCGAGCAGCGGATCGATGCGGGAGACGTCCTGAAGAATGTTGACCTGCATCCAGCGTTCGGGCTGCGCGCGATACAGCGGGTGGCGTGCGTCCGACGCGAGCGAATTGCGGAAATTCTTGAAATTGACCAGCAATTGGCGCAGTGCGCTTTCGTTGCGAGAGTCGAGTTCTTCCCAGACGCCATCGCTGCCAAAAAAGACGCGGCCTTCTTGCCAGCGCGCAAATGGAACACCGAGATAGCGCAGAAGAACTTCCTGGTACTGCGGAGCAGGATGGATGCTGATGGCGTCCGGTGCCAGGGAGCGGATGGGCGCGAGCGCTTCGGCGGCACGATCGACGAGCAACTGTGCTTCGCGATGGGGTACAAGCCAGGTGGAAACGTTGTTGGCTTCACCAGCTTCGACAGGAACGAGAGTTTCCCGGAAGTTATCGAGTTCGAATAGTTGCAGCTGCAGACGCGGATGAAGTGCAGCGACACGGTGCGCGAGGGCGGCGGCCTGGCCCTTTGGAAGTATCAGGCGAAGGGCGGTAAGGTTTTTCCCCGCGGCGGTTTGACGAGAATGATCGAGCCACAACAGCGCGAACGTAAGGCTGCTCTCGATGGCGTCGGGAGTTTCACTTCCAGGAACCGCCAGCAACGCGATGGAAGCTTTGCCGCAGCGTGAGATGCCTCGAACGTAGATGCGCGAAAGAGAGTGCTCCAGATCGGCAGCGGTGGAGAGCTTTTCGACGGTTTCGTCGGGAAATTGTTCGGCCAGGATGCGACGAAGTTGCGCGCAGAATTCCTCGCGGGAAAGCTGTCGAGCACTTCGCGAGTAAGCCAGACGCACGATTTCCATGCGCGCGGGTTTGGAGCGGCCGAATTGCTCGACGGCAAGCGCGAGACGGTCGTCGGACTTCGCGGCGATGGAGAGTACCCGCCGGGTGAGATTGCAATTGTCCGACCACAGATGCAGAAGCGGCTTTTCCAGGGAACCACGCACTTCCCAGGAAAGCGGTTCGCAGGAAGTGACGCTGCCACCACCTTCGCGAATCTCGATCGTGCCCGAGACCAGGAAATTCTCCAGGCTGGCGCGCAGCTGTTCGCCCAATTGCATATCATCATTGTAATATAACTGTACTGTAAATATCGTTATTTCGGCGGAGCGAGCTGCAGATTGGCGACGTGGACCGCAGGCTGCTGCATGTTCCAGGACGGCGGCACATGATCGAAGGAAATTTCGACAGTACGGGCTTGACCGGGCGCCAGCGGCGCCGGCGGTGTGCCGAGAACCGGCCGGGATTCACGGAGAGCGATCTGGCCGAGGGAATCGTCGAATTGCACCTGGAGATACAGAGCCAGAACCGGTTGAGAGCCGCGATTGGTCACCTGCGCGTTGAGGATCGTGACTTCCTGGTGCAGGAAATTTTCGGCGCGGCTTAGGGCGATGTTCTCCACCGCAATGTTGGAGACGTAAGCCTGCTCGGCAGGAGTCATGGGTCGAACTCTTAAGCTGTGCCCCGGGGTTGCACTGTTTTGGGAATTTTGACCGAAGATGAACCACAAGCCGATGAGCAGCGCGATTACCACGACTGCCGCGAGAAACAAGACCACTGGTGAGCGAGAGGGCGGCGCTTCCTGTGGTTCCGGGGTTTCAAAGATTTCCGGCATTTTTTCTCTTTGTGAGAATCAACGATTACGGAGACCTGGGGCCCAGCCGTTCGCGGAATCAGCGGCCGACAGAAAGTCTTTGCGAGAGAGGCTCTGGCAAGCGGGCAGCGCGCATGCGCTCCTGCACCGTTGCGATGTCGTACGGCACTCGCCAGAATTCCACCACGCCGTTGGAAAGATCGGCGATGGCAAATCCGGCGCGGGGATCGCCGTCGCGCGGCTGACCGATAGAGCCGGGATTCAGAAGATAACGCTTCTCGGGTTCAATGCGCAGCGCGGTGAGTTTTTCGCTTTGCCGTGGATGAAGTTGCAAGACATCTAGCTGTGGATCCATATAAGAAAACCCACCTTGGTGGTGGGTGTGTCCATAAAAAGTTACCGGCAGAGAGGAATCGAGAAGACCTTCCAGTGCTTGCGAGGGCGTGAATACATATTCATCTTCGTCCTGAAACGCACCGTGAACCAGAACAACGCCTTCAGCTTCGTGAGGACCCGGCGGAAGCAGCGCGATCCATTCGAGATTATCGGGATTGAGCTGCGCGCGAGTCCAATGTACAGCCATTTTGGCTACCGGATTGAAATCGTCGGTGGCCATGATTCCCGCGACAGCTTTGTCATGATTGCCCCGAATGGTGCTGGCGCCGAGTTCGCGAATGCGCGAGGTAACTTCGTTGGGGTCAGGGCCGTAGCCGACGACATCGCCGAGACACACAACGCGGTCCCATTTCCCCTCGGCTGCGGAAAGAGAGGCTTCCAAGGCGGTCAAATTGGCATGGAGATCGCTGAGGACTAGGAGTCGCATCCGGCTTATTGAATCGCGCAACAGAGTATAGATGAAGGAGGGGAGTATCCCCAAATCAAACTGGGCTAAATGTGAACCATATGTGAGAAGACAAATGGGTAAAAAAGACTCAAAGAATTTACAGAACGGCGCGAAACATTCGCGTAGGCACTTTCGTCTATAGGAGTGCGGCCGGCAGTACGGCTGTTTCGGGGTAGGCAAGAGATTCAAAGAAAAGGCCCTGCGGTTGCAGCCGCAAGGCCGTATGACACGCGGTTGTTCCGGCTCTTGAACCAGGAAAAAGAGGTGTCTCGCAGTGGAGGCTACTCTTCTCTCGGCGGCGTGTCAACTTTTCCTTCCCGGGGTCGCAAATCCGGTTGACTAGTTTCGAAAGGAAATGACACGCATGAAAAACTCAACGTTAGTCCGCAGTTTGGTTCTTGCTTCGGCTCTGGCAGTTTCCGTAGGCACCTTTGCAAAGCCCGTAGCCAAGACTCTTCCGATTACCCATGCCGTAAAGGTTGGACAAGTGGATGTAAAGGCCGGCGAATACCGCGCCAACATCGACGGAAACCACCTTACCCTCATGAATGGAAAGAAAACTGTCGCCGAGGCGGATGGCCGCTGGGAAGAACGCGACACCAAAGCCGAAAATACGCAAATTCTTTCGGACGCCAATGGCAAAGTGTTGGAACTGCGCTTCTCCGGACAGAAGAGCGTTTTCGTGCTGACCCAGTAAGGAAACGAACGTGAACCTGGAGATGGTCTTGCGAGGGAAGCTGGCGGCAATCGCGGCTTCCCTCGTACTATTTCTTTCGACGGAAATTTTGAAGTGGCAGTTTTTTCCGGTTGCGGCCGCGGGAGAGAAATTGAGATTTCTTGCACCGCTGTTGCCATGGCCGGATAGCGGCGTGCATGAGCGGTTCCCTTCCCGTTAGCGAATCAACATACAGTCGCCATAGCTGTAGAAGCGATAGCGAGCCTCCACTGCATGACGGTAAGCGCGCAGAATGTTTTGTGTGCCGGCGAAAGCCGCTACCAGCGCCAGCAGCGTGGATTGCGGCAGATGGAAATTGGTGAGCAATTGGTCGACCACGCGAAACGGCGAACCTGGTAACAGGAAAATTTTGGCCTCTGCGCGACCGGATTGAAGCAGTGGCCCACTAGACGTGGAGCCTGCCGCCTCCGCAGCGGCGGCTTCGAGGGCTCGGACGACCGTGGTGCCTACGGCCAGGATCGGACGTTTTTCTTTTCTTGCCTGGAGGATTTTGTCGACCGTGACTTCGGGAATGTTGTAGCGTTCGGCGTGGATCTTGTGCTCCTCGAAAGTTTCGCTGTGTACCGGCTGAAATGTGCCGAGTCCAACGTTCAGGGTGAGTTCGCAGGTATCACAGCCGCGGGCGCGAACTGCGTCCAGCAATTCCGTGGTGAAGTGCAGTCCGGCCGTTGGCGCAGCGACAGCGACAGGCGAGCGCGCGAAGACCGTCTGGTAGTGATCGCGATCCGCAGTTTCATCCGGACGGCGAATGTACGGTGGCAGCGGAACGTGCCCGAGTTTTTCAATAAGCTGAGCAACGGATTGCTCGCTGTTGGAATAAAAATGAATCGTTCGTAGCCCGAGTTCTCCGCGTTCTACTATTTCCCCTTCTAGTTCCGCTTTGCCGAAAACAATCTTTTCTCCCACCGGCAATTTCCTGCCGGGCTTCACTAGAGCTTCCCAACGGTCCAGTTCGATTTGGCGCGTAAGAAACACTTCGACGTTGCCGGGCAATGGTGGCGTTGGCAACACCGTTGAGCTGTGCGGCGAACGCACTCCGACGCGATGGCCGAATAGCCGCGCTGGCAAGACGCGGGCGTCGTTGAAAACGAGTAATTCGTCGCCCTGCAAGAGCGACGGAAACAATGTAAAGGACGAGTCCTCAAAACTGCCATCAGTTCGGTTGAGCAGGAGCAGCCGAGAGGCATCGCGCTGAGCTAAAGGACGTTGAGCAATTAGCTCCGCTGGAAGGTGGAAGGCGAGCTCGTCGGTGCGCACGGCGATAAGCATAACAAAACAAGACGAGATAGGTAGCGTCAGGCGGGGTGAAGATGGGCCATCAAGCGCGGAAACATATGGGCAGTACAAAACCGTACGATCTGTACGGTACAGAAAATAAGCCATTTATCACATCGACGGATGTTTGTAAATTGTACTTGACAGTGCTACACTCATATTTTATGATGTGTATACCATAACCCATACGAGAGGAGACAAATCATGAAAACTACTTTAGGAAACTTTGAATCCCACCGCACCACCACCTTGCAAGACCAGATCAACCGGCTGTTCAACGATTCGTTTGGCCGCGCCGCCGAGGAAGGCAACCTGACCACCTGGGCGCCGCCCGTGGACATCCACGAAACCGAGCACGAGTTGGTCGTGAAAGCCGACTTGCCAGACATCGATCCGCAAGCGCTGGACATTCGCGTGGAGAACAACATTCTGACCATTCGCGGCGAGCGCAAGTTCGAGAAGAAAGTGGAAGACAAGAACTATCTGCGCATCGAGCGGGCCTACGGAGCGTTCAGCCGGAGCTTTGCGTTGTCCAACACAGTGAACGCGGAAGCGATCAAGGCCGACTACAAGAACGGCGTTTTGACGCTGACCATCCCGAAGCGCGAAGAAGCCAAGCCGAAGCAGATCAAGGTGAATGTGGAAACACAGGCGCAGACACCAGCAGCGGCGGCAGCCGGACGATAACCCAGAAAAAGTCGCGAACGACGCGAGTCGGTGTGCGATAGCATGAGGGGGCTGGCCAGCGAGCCAGCCCCTTTTTGTAGTGTGCAGGGCATTTGAGCAAACAGTAGAAGTCGCAATCCGTAGAGGTGAGAAATCATGTTGCGTTTTGACAAGATGACGGTAAAAGCGCAGGAAGCGCTGCAGGAAGCGCAGGAAGTGGCGGCGAGCCACCAGAATCAGGCGGTGGAGCCGGTACACCTGCTGGCGGCATTGACGCAGCAGGCGGATGGCGTGGTGCCACCACTGCTTGCACGGCTGGGAATCCGGCCAGAGCAATTGAAGCAGGAGCTAGAGCGAGAAATTGGACGATTGCCAAAGGTGCAGGGATTTGGCCAGCAGCACCTCGGGCGCGCGCTGAATGATGTATTGGAAAAGGCATTTGAAGAAGCCGGGAAATTCAAGGACGAGTATGTGTCCACCGAGCATATGTTCCTGGCGATTGCCGGAGCGGATCGCGATCCCGCGGGACAGTTGTTGAAGAAAAGCGGCGCGTCGTATGAAGCGATCCTGCAAGCGCTGGCTGGTGTGCGCGGCAGTCAGAGAGTTACGTCGCAAACGCCGGAGGGAACGTATGCGTCACTGGAAAAGTACGCGCGAGACCTGACGGAGCAGGCGCGCCGCTCGAAACTCGATCCGGTGATTGGACGCGATGAAGAAATTCGCCGGGTGATGCAGATTTTGGCGCGTCGCACGAAAAATAATCCAGTGTTGATTGGCGAGCCGGGTGTGGGCAAAACCGCCATTGTGGAAGGGCTGGCGCAAAGAATCGTGTCCGGTGACGTGCCGGACGTGCTGAAGACGAAACGATTGGTGGCGCTGGACCTGGCGGCGCTGGTAGCGGGCGCGAAATACCGCGGAGAATTTGAAGACCGTTTGAAAGCAGTGTTGAAAGAAATTACCGAAGCGGACGGGCAGATCATCCTGTTCATCGATGAGTTGCACACTTTGGTGGGCGCGGGAGCGGCGGAAGGCGCCATGGATGCTTCGAACATGCTGAAGCCGGCGCTAGCTCGCGGAGAGTTGCGCGCAATCGGCGCCACCACCCTGAACGAATACAAGAAATATATTGAGAAGGATCCAGCGCTGGAGCGCCGCTTTCAACCAGTGATGGTGGAAGAGCCGAGCGTGGAAGATACCATCGCGATTTTGCGAGGATTGAAAGAGCGCTACGAAGTGCATCACGGCGTGCGCATCAAGGACGCGGCCATTCTTGCCGCGGCGACACTATCGCACCGCTACATTTCCGACCGGTTTTTGCCCGACAAGGCCATCGATTTAATCGACGAAGCGGCCGCCAGCCTGCGCATGCAGATTGATTCCTTGCCGACAGAAATTGATGAGATTGAGCGCAGAATCCTGCAGCTGGAGATCGAGCGGCAAGCGCTGTTGAAAGAAACCGACGCGCATTCGGTGGAACGCCGTGGGCAGATCGAAAAAGAGTTGGCGAAGCTGCGCGAGGATTCCAGCGGGCGCAAGGCTCGGTGGCAAGCGGAGAAAGCGGCTATTCAGAAGATTCGTAAGCTCAAGGAGCAGGTGGAACAACTGAAGGCGGAAGAGCAGCGTTACGAGCGCGCCGGAGATCTGGCCAAAGTTGCCGAGATTCGTTACGGAAAGATCGCGCAAACCGAACGCGAGATGAAGGAAGCGCAGGACCGTTTTGCGGAGATGCAAAAAGGCGCGCGCATGCTGAAGGAAGAAGTGGACGAAGAAGATATCGCGAAGCTGGTCAGCAAGTGGACCGGCATTCCGGTAGGGCGTTTGCTGGAAGGCGAAGCGCAAAAACTGGTGCACATGGAAGAGCGCCTGCGGCAGCGCGTAGTGGGACAGGACGATGCGCTGGCGCGGGTGGCCAATGCGGTGCGGCGAAGCCGTGCCGGATTATCGGATACCAAGAGGCCGATCGGGTCGTTTCTTTTCCTGGGGCCAACCGGCGTGGGCAAAACGGAACTCGCGCGTGCCCTAGCGGAGTTTTTGTTCGACGACGAAAAGCTGATGATACGCATCGACATGTCCGAGTACATGGAGAAACACACGGTATCGCGGCTGATAGGCGCGCCGCCAGGATACGTGGGCTACGAAGAAGGCGGACAACTAACGGAGCAGGTGCGGCGGCATCCATACTCAGTCGTGCTGTTGGATGAAATCGAGAAAGCGCACCCGGATGTCTTCAACGTGCTGCTGCAGATTCTGGAAGACGGACGATTGACGGATGGCAAAGGCCGAACCGTGGATTTCCGCAACACGGTAATGGTGATGACCAGCAACGTGGGATCGACGGCGATTTTCGAACTGGCGGGAAAGAATCCCGAGGAAGCGCGCAAAGAGGCCATGGAAGCGCTGCGCGCGGTGTTCCGGCCGGAGTTCATCAACCGCATTGACGAGATCGTGATATTCAATCCGCTGGGCAAGGAACAACTGGAACGCATCGTGGACTTAATGCTGAAGAGCGTGGACCAACTTTTGGCAGAACGGAAAATCACGCTGGAGCTTACGCCTGCAGCGAAAGAATTGCTGCTGCGCGAAGGCTACGACCCCGCGTATGGCGCACGACCGTTGCGGCGGACCATTCAGCGGCTGATTCAAGATCCGCTGGCGATGCAGATCCTGGAGGGCGCAATTCTGCCAGGGGATCACGTAAAGGTACATCGCGATGCCAAGAAGGACGCGATGCGCTTCGAGCGCGTGGAGTCGAAGAAACCAGCTGCCGCTGCCAAGGGTTGATACAGTGCCGGCAAACAACGGTGTGTTCGTTCGTTGAGTTACCGAACGGATTTTCGATGCGGATTCTTGGGCCAAGGAAGGTGAAGCCATGAAAATTCTACGAACAGGCGCAATCCTTATCGTTCTGACGGTGTTCCTGGTCATCGCTGGAGGAGCGCTGGGCGGACGCAGTGGTATGGAGATCGCGCTGGTGATTGCGGTGTTGATGAACGGTGTTTCGTACTTTTTTTCGGACAAGATTGCGCTGCGGTCGAGTGGAGCGCAGCCGGTTACCCGCGAGCAACTTCCTCGGCTGTATGAAGTGATGGAAAGGCTGGCGGCCAAGGCGAATATCCCTGTGCCAAAACTGTATGTGGTCCCGGACTTGGCGCCCAATGCCTTTGCGACAGGACGCAGCCCGAAGCACGCGTCGGTGGCCGTAACGCAGGGACTGCTGCAAGTGATGAACGACGATGAACTGGAAGGTGTGATCGCGCACGAGCTTTCGCACGTGAGGAACTACGACATACTGACCAGTTCGATTGCGGCCACCATCGCTGGCGCCATCACGTATATGGCGCAAATGGGGAAATGGGGAATGATTTTTGGGGGATTTGGCGGAGGCCGTGATGACGAGCGCGGCGGAGGCGGCCTGTCCGCGCTGCTGATGATTTTTCTGGCGCCGTTCGCGGCGCTGCTGCTGCAGCTTTTTTTGTCGCGCACGCGGGAATACGCCGCGGATGAAACTGGAGTGCGCATGGTGGGTCAACCGTACGGGCTGATCAGCGCATTGCAAAAGCTCGGGGCTTACAACAAGCGGATTCCCACATCCGCGATTGCGCCGAGCACTGCGGCGTTGTGCATTGTGAAACCAATGTTCGGCGGCGGAACACTTAGCTCGCTGTTCAGCACCCATCCGCCGCTGGAAGACCGCATCGCTGCGCTGAAAGAAATGGTTAACACGCCTCTTCGGTAGCAACAACATGTCTGCAGATCGTGCCGAGGGTAAAGATTTCCGCCAAACGGACGGGCGTCAGCACTTCCCCGCTTCAGCGCAGAAGTTAACCCTTTCCTTTCGATAGATTTCCGCAAACCTTCAAACCGGCAAAAGTTTGGTGTGCGAAATGCACTTGCTTATCAACGAGTTAAGCAGCATCGGACGGGCACGGTGGAGATGGTTTTATGAGCTGTAGGGACACTATCCATTTGATTTGCATGTATTTAGAAGGAAAGCTGTCTGAAAGCGTGCAGGTCGAGATCGAACGGCACCTGCAAGGATGTCGCGATTGCCGCATCGTTCTGGACGCTGCAACCACGACTCTGGATCGCTATTTTGGTCCTGGCAAGGTCTCGGAAAGTTCGCAAGCCGCCTGAACATCCTCAGTAATTCTTTTGTTTTCAATCCTCTACAACTATCTAGCGCCTTTTTCGCAATCCTCGAATTTCCTCAGACATAGATTGGCCTATTAGGGAATGCCTGTAAATTTCTGAAAAATTTACTTCAGAGAGATGGAAGAGGTAATCTTTACTAGTACTAGTACGTTTATTATCGCCTGGGCCTCAGCTTCCATCTAGAAATAAGATCCTTATTTATCAGGTGCTTACAACTAGCCAGGCGTGATGGACGTGCTTTGGCATTTCCGATGCCCTCTTTTCCACAGCATAGGGCCGACGAGCCCGAAGGAGACGATGTCCATGAGTGAATTTCAGGAAACGACCATTCATAGCAGCACGGCGACGCCTCGCTGGGTGGGCCTGGCAATCGGCGCGCTTGGGGCGGTTTCGCTTCTCGGGATCGGCATTGGGGTCAGTGCGCTGAACCAGGCGAAGAGCGTGGAGCAAAGCACGCAGGCTTCGATGAAACAACAGAACGACGCGCTGACGCAGCGGCTTTCGAAGTCCGACGAGCAGAACCAGCAATTGCAGAGCGATTTGAAAGTTGTGACGGACAAGCTGAACGTCACGCAAGACGAACTCATCAACGCGCGGAAACAATCCAAGATCGCGGTGGCAACTTACAACAAGAAGCTGACCGGCTTGGAATCAAACGTGAACACGCAACTGGCGACCAAGGCGAGCACAGAAGACGTCAACAA
>Ga0210409_10004721_pt1 | contig 14565 bp, 14 predicted proteins | sample IncBWH17MmetaG_FD_161649 | JGI IMG/M metagenome (GOLD analysis project Ga0210409, IMG submission 161649) | Forest soil microbial communities from Barre Woods Harvard Forest LTER site, Petersham, Massachusetts, United States - Inc-BW-H-17-M | ecosystem: Environmental > Terrestrial > Soil >... | reverse complement strand
CTCAAGCCGGTGAAGAGCAGCACCGGCCAGCGCATGTATCGCCGCAAGGACGTCGAAAGCATTCTTCGCATCAAGCAGCTTCTTTACGAGGAAGGATTTACCATCCCTGGTGCACGCCAGCACCTCCGGGCCGACGGGAAGAACGACAAGAAGCAGCCACCCCTGCCTTTCCCGGCGCGATCAGCCGCCGACTTGAGGCACGTCCGCCAGGGCTTGCGCGAGATTCTGACCATGCTTTCCCCTCGACGTTGAGGTCGAGGTTGTTTCTGTCCTCCATGCCTCGATCCCTTTTGTGATAAGTGGCGGTTGAGTTGACAACTCTCCCCCCGGAGCTTAATTTGCTTGGGATTAGGCGAAGGAGGAATCCGTGAGAATGGTCGCGCTCGCCCTGGTTTTGGTACTCGCGCCCGCTACCTGGCAGATGGCGGCTGCGCAGAATTCGGCTGCGAAAACAGCAGCCCCCACCCAATTAAGCGACAAAGCAATCCAGCGAATCATAAAAGAAGTGCATCACGAATTGGTTTTGCTTCCCTTTTATGGTGTTTTCGATAACCTTGCATATAAGGTCGATGGTGACGGTACAGTGACCCTTCTCGGTCAGACGGTTAGGCCGACCTTGAAGTCGGACGCCGAGAACGTAGTAAAACGAATTGAAGGGGTGGAGCGGGTGGTAAATCAGATTGAGGTATTGCCTTTATCGCCCAACGATGACCGCATCCGGCGCGCCGTGTTCCGGGCGATCTATGGAAATGATGTACTCAGTCAATATGAATTGCGGGCTGTTCCCCCAATACACATTATTGTGAAAAACGGCAATGTCACTCTGGAAGGCGCAGTCGCGAGGCAGATGGACAAACAAATCGCCGAAATGCAGGCTAAGAGCGTTTCGGGCGTCTTCTCTGTAACCAACAACCTACAGGTGGATGAGGGCAAGTGACGATGTCGGTCGTGGAATGAATCGAAGGCGTTAAGCCTTTCATACATTTCGTTTGCACTGGCCTCCCTGCACATGAGTTGTCGATGTGCCTGCCGTAGTGTTCGAAGGTAACCCACAACCTGATTACTCGCGGTTACTGACGTGCGAGGATTCCCCTTTCGATTCGCTTTCCCATACGCAAGACTTTTCACTTTCCAGCCAGATAGATCAAAGACTTTGAACGGCTGCAGCGGTTTAGATTGGCGTTGAGACTGCATCACCGCAAATGAGCGCCTCACTCATGAAAAACCAAATTTTCCGTGTTGCATTCTGCTGGTTAATTCTGGTCGCAGCTGTTGTGGCGCAGAACTCTACTGAAAGCTCAACTAAGATCGTGGACAAAAAGTTCCTGCTGTTAACTGCGCTATCTGCAGGCGGAACATTCGCCGATTCCTACACAACGACCTGGGCGATTCAGAATTGGAAGAACACGCCGCCCGGGCAATCTCGATCCTGCAATGTCGAGTCCGAGTCTCCTTGGTTATACGGGGCGCATCCCACCGTTGGACGCGCGTACGCGGTGGCGGCCGGCAAAAGTATTGGCGCTACAGTCGCTGCCTACTACTTGAAGAAACATCATTCTCGGTTGTGGAGTCTTCCTATGGTTATCAATGCTGGCCTCAGTATCCAAGGGATGAGTCACAATCTGGCAACTTGTAATTGAGACTGGCGCCGCGATGAGTTGAACAGCACCTGCCATGCATCTCTCATCTTGTTACGCGGTTACAAGCAGAACCTGCAACCGTTTTGTTTTTCTAGCGCGCTTGAATTGAGAAAATGCGGTCGTTCCAGTGCGCGTTAGGCGTCTCACGGATCGGCATGTTTCTCAAGAGGACGATTTTCGAACTTTTCTGCTGACACCAGGTGGCTCTGAGTCTATTGCTCATCAGTTTACCACCTAAATGTCTCTTCCAGGATCAATGAGGGCAATCGATTTATCGCCCACTACCATTTTGATTTACAACTCAGGGCCAGCATTGTAGTAATAAACCATAATAGAGCAATGATGGGTACACAGGGAGTGCTGCTGGATGCGAGCCCTACAGCGAGGAGCTGAATGGAGATTGCAGCGGCCCAGAATGCCAATCCGCACGGAACATTGTCGCCTCCTTCGAGAGATGATTTTCTTCGGTAGAACCCGGTGCTGGAGACTTTTATTAGCCGTACTGATCATGTTGACTTTATCTGTCGGCCAATCACTGGTCCCGACGAAATTCTCGATTGCGGGCGACAAGAGCTCAACCACGCTGCCCTTCGAACTGATCGACAACCGCGTGTTTGTGGAAGTTCACCTCAATAGACGAGGTCCGTTCCACTTCATCCTGGATACTGGCGCAAATGGATTCTCACTTGCCGACACTACCGTGCAGACGCTCGGCCTGAAGACAGAAGAAGCGGGCGAGGACCGCTGCGTAGGAGAAAAGACAGTTTCCGTCCGCAGTACCCACCTCGCGGAAGCTCAACTCGGGGACTTGCAGTTCAGGGACCTCGAAGCTGACGTGTATCCATTTGGCGATTCAGGCAACGTGTTCGGTTCGAAGCCTGTTGACGGCGTCGTCGGCCTGGAAGTATTCCAGCACGTCGTTGTCAAACATGACTACGTCCGCAAAGTCTTGACGTTCACTCGGCCTGACAAGTTCAACTATCAAGGAGCAGGCGTGATCGTGTCCTTTGATCGTCCGCGCCAGATTCCGGTCGTCGGTGGCGAACTGGACGAAATTAGAGGCAAATTCGGTGTCGACACCGGCGCTCGCTCTTCTCTGCTGCTCTATACTCCATTCGTTGATCAGAACCGACTCAGGGAAAAATATAGCGCCCACCTCGAAGGCGTCACGGGCTGGGGAATTGGGGGGCCGGTCCGCTCGCTTCTTGCTCGGGCGGAGGAATTGAGAATCGGCAATGTTGTTGTCCGTGATCTCGTGGTTCGGCTCTCCACTCAGAAGCAAGGGCTGACTACCTCGTCTGCCATGGCTGGCTTGATCGGGCCTGACGTACTTTCTCAGTTCGACGTCACCTTCGATTATTCGCGCAACCGAATCATCTTTGAGAAAAACTCGCAGTACGGTCGCCGCGACAGCTACGACCGCGCTGGCCTGTGGATGGGGCAGAGCGGTGAACACTTCGTCGCTATCGATGTCATCGCGGGCGGTCCGGCTGCCGCTGCCGGCGTCCAACGAGGCGACACAATCCTGGCGATTGACGACGCCGACACCGCTAATTTGGTCTTGCCTGACGTGCGAGAGAAGATCCGCCGCGAACCCGTGGGCAAAAAGATGACCCTGCTACTCGATTCCGCGGGTAAGCGCCGTAGCGTCGTTTTCACGTTACGGGATCTTGTCTAAATCGCGCGGCGGGTGAGGACGTACGTCGCTCCATGCCCCAAGGGTGGTCGGCAACACCTTTGAAGAATTGCGGAATGGAACCCGCCCACCGGTGATCGGAGTGCATGAGGAGCCCAATGTCAAGATGCATACCAAGACGCGTAAATAGACGTTGAAGCCCCACGCCGTACCGTAACGCGTACGGATTTTCTTTGACAGATACCGACGCTTGACCGTCGGGTGGCAATTTTGTAGCAGTGCTAACAATAGTTGGCGAAAACACGTTAGCACTCATTGACCAGACGTCCGGTTCGAAAGTGAACGATGAGTGTGCCCACAAGGTCCTGAAAGGAAGGTACGAGAATTGTTGGTCGGGACGGGCAGATTTGAACTGCCGACCCCTCGCACCCCAAGCGAGTGCTCTACCAGGCTGAGCCACGTCCCGACGGCAGAATCCGCTGCGTCCAAGTTGCAGGCAGCGGAGGGGTTGACTCAAAAGATTTTACACTAGCCACGGCGGTTCTTGCGCTTCGGAGTAGGCTTCTCCTCAAAGACGGCAAACTGAAGTTTCTTTTCCACCGGGTCGATGCGATCGAGCAGTACACGAATTTTCTGTCCCATGCGGTATATCTTGCCGCTGCGTTGGCCGATAATCTCGCGTGTGTTTTCGTGGTAAGTGTACCGATCATCGGTGAGTGAGTCGAGCGGAACGAGACCTTCGACGAAAAGATCGGTCAATTCGACGAAGAATCCAAACTTGGTCACGCTGATGATCAAGCCGTCGAAGTCCTCGCCGACGCGATCCTGCATGAACTTCACTTTCTTCCACTCCATCAACTCGCGCTCGGCTTCATCGGCGCGGCGCTCGGCGCGGCTGGACTCGTCGGCGATGTCATGAAGTTCTTCGATAGGGATAGGGCCTCCGAGCGGTTCGGATGGGACATGCTCCCGGCGTTTGGACCAAGGGGTGGCTTCTTTCGCGGGCGAGGGCGCCCGCGCCACACGCGCATCTCGCAGCCCTTCTTTCAGGATTCGGTGCACAATCAGATCGGGATAACGGCGGATCGGCGACGTGAAGTGCGTGTACGTCGTTGCTGCCAGGGCGAAGTGCCCGAGATTCTCCTCCGAGTATCGCGCCTGTTTCAGAGAACGTAGCATCAGAAACGAAAGAATTCGCTCTTCCGGCTTGCCCGCAATCTTTTCCGTGAGCTTCTGATACATGCGTGGCGTGATATGCACTTCTTTGGGAATCTCAATTTCCCTCGTCCGTTTGCCAGTCCCGTAGTTGGCGCGGCGATCGGTCTTGAGTTGGACGCGATGGATTGGGAGCGCGCCAACGCCCAGCGAGTAGCCAAAAGTTGCGGCGATGATTTCGAAGTCGTATACCCGCTTGGCGTCGGGTTTCTCGTGTATGCGGTAGAGCGACGCGACACGCTTGTTTTCCAGGTATTGTGCGACGCTCTCATTGGCCGAGAGCATGAATTCCTCAATTAGGCGGTTAGCAATTTTGCGCTCGGAGCGGGTGATGCTCTTCATCAATCCAAATTCGTCGAACTCAATCACCGGCTCAGGCAGGTCAAAGTCGATGGAACCGCGACGCTCGCGTTTGCGATTCAGAATGAGGGCGAGATCCCGCATGAGTTCAAATACCGGGACCAGTTCGGCATAGCGCTTTCGCATGGCGGCGTCACCCTCGAGCACCGCGGTGACGTCGGTGTAAGTCATGCGTTCGGTGGAACGGATAATTCCTTCGCACAACTCATAATTTACGATCTCGCCTCGGTGATCAATTTCCATTACGCAGGACAGCACCAGCCGGTCTACCTGCGGACGAAGGCTGCAGATGTCAGTTGACAGTTCGAGGGGAAGCATGGGCACGGCGCGGTCTGGAAAGTAGACGCTCGTGCCGCGCAGGCGCGCTTCGTGATCGAGCGCAGAATCGGGGCTGACGTAGTTGGCCACGTCCGCGATGTGCACTTGCAGCTCAAAGTTGCCGTTCTCCAGGGGGCGGACGGTGACCGCGTCGTCGAAGTCACGCGCTGTCTCACCGTCAATTGTGACGATAGGAAAAGCGCGAAAGTCGCGGCGTTTGTGCAGCTCTGCGGCAGGAATGACCGGTTCCGCGTTTTGGGCTTCATCGAGTACGTCAGGCGGAAACTGATGCGGCAGGTGGAACTTGCGGATCATAATTTCCACGTCGACGCCGAAGTCATCCTGATAGCCCAGTATCTCGACCACTCGGCCGCGCGGATTCTGGGTAGCGGTGGGCCAGTCGGTGATCTCGACGTCAACCACGACATTTTCCAGGTCGTCCCAGTTGGTACGCCGTGCTGCTTCCTTGCCAAGGACGCGATGAACGGATTTCTTACGTTTGCTCGCGGTGTCTGTGGTTTCGTTGTTCGCCGTTCTTTTCAGATCCTTCGGGAATTCCATTCCCGGCGGGATGATGATTTCCTGGGAGATTTTCTGATCGATGGGAGTGACATAGTTGCGGCGCTGACCGTAGTGAAACATCCCAACCACGGTGGCATGAGCTCGGTCGAGGGAGCGAACGATGCGCCCTTCGGCCCGGCCATCCGGACGAATGCTGCCCAGCTCAACCAGCACGCGATCGCCATGCATGGCCGATCCAACTGCGGGCGGAGGAATGAAAATGTCTCCTGCCAGGCGAGCCTTTATGCGGTCATCGAGAGAAGCAGGATCGGGAATGACAAAACCGAAACCGTCGCGATGCATGCTCAGCCTTCCGACTACCATGTTTTTGCCGGTGGCCGCCTGGGGAAGAGCGTAACGATCAGAATCGACTTGGTGAAGCTGGCCACTGCTCACCAGGCGTTCAAGCCGGTCGGTGAGTTCGGCCCGAGCGTCGCTGCCGTGTATCCCCAGTTCGCGGACCAATTGCTTGAAGCCCGCACTGCGCTTGGGTTGGTGCTCAATCTTCTTCAGAATGGAGGAGTCGGAAAGCATTAGAACTTAGGCTCGAGGCTCCGCTATGGGCTGTCAGCGGCTATTGCCGAAATACTTGTTCCGCAGAATGGTGCGATGATGCAGTTCATGCCCCGCGATTATGTAAGCCAGGGCCTTCACGCTGACTTCGCTCTCGTTGGCCACGCCGCGGCGCGTCCATGCAGGTTCGTCCAGGTTGTGGAACAGCGACAAAGTTGCCTGGCGGACACTGGTAAACTCCTCGACCACGTCCGAGAGACGACAGTGCTCGAACGGGCTGTAGCGAATATAGTCATCCTGCTCAAAGCCCTCGATCGGGGTTTTGTCATTGCGGGAGATGCGGAGGGCCCGATACGTAAAGATTCGCTCCGTGTCGGCAACGTGCCCGAGAACTTCTTTCACGTTCCACTTGCCCGGCGAGTAACGGAAGTCTCCATCTGCTTCGCTGCGAGAAGAGAGGAGCGCGACGGTCTCCGGAAGCTGCTTTTCTAGCGCGACCAAAATATCGTCACCCACTACCAACGAGACGTAACGCTCATAGTAGGGCGCATATTCGCGAGGCTCGGGCCGCATGCTGACTGCTATGTTTGATTTCATGGTTATCAGAATACCTGAGTTGACCGAGCACGGCGAAGACGATTCTGGCGCCGCCGGAACGCAGAAACGGGCTGGTCCCGCGCGAGATTAAGGTCCTACTGCAATCCCAGCTGGGTCAGCTTTACGGCGCAGTGGATGTTTCCGTTGCAACCGCCAACATTCACGTTGGTCTGCAGAGTGCTGAAGTACACGCTGGACGCCTGACCACTAGTGCTGACGTCGTCGAAGATGATGGCACTGACTCCACCCGGATAGGCGAGCCCGCTAAGGCTATTGGTGAAACTCACGTTACTGATGTCATCGGTACGAAGCACTCCATTTGCGCCGGCACCGACAACCCCGCTAATTATTATGTCGTGATGTGGCGGGTTCACGTTGATATTGAAATTCACATTCGGATTGAAGATTTCGGTTATCGGAGTACATGGATCTCCGGCCGCTGTATTGCGAGCGGCAGTGCCGGAGGTAGCTGAGTCCATGGTGGGGTAAGCAGTGAATCCAATCCAGTAGAAAGAAGCGCGGGTCGTGCCAGCCTCTGTGCCGCAGACGTAGAGATGGCCGCTAGCGGGGTTGTATCGAAATACTTGTTGTCGAAATCGCCAGAGTGAATGTCCACGTCGGTGGTGATATTGCCCACGCTGCCCCGGCCCACGTGGACGCGCACCAAGCCCGTGAGGTCGGACGCTAGCTGGGCGACTACTGCGCTGGCACCTGCGGTCCCGTCGTTGCCGGAGAAGGCGTATACCCTGCCACTGATGCTGTTGCTGTCGAAGAGGATGGAATCGGGAATACCGAAGGAGCCTCCGCTGGCGTTGCAATCGGTGCCCGTACCGGTGCGGCCGGGAGGATGGGCAGCAGTGCAACCTCCACCACCGATCATCACTGGTCCCGCAGCCAGAGTCGGCGTTGCAGCCGATTTGGCGTTGATAACCCAAAGCTCACCGAGCTGATCGCCCACGAAAAGATGGCCACTGGGAAAGTCGTAGACTGAGCCGTTGGGCGTGGCTGCCGCGCCGCCTGTGCCGGCGACGGGCAGGTTGAAGGTCCACAATACAGTGGGTTGACTATTCAACGCACATTTAAAGACGCAACTAATCTTGTAAATCTTGCCGTCGTCGGTACCCACAAAAGCTTTGTCTGTCTGGTAGTCGACCCAAGGCGAAGCCAGCGTAGCGGTGGCTGTAGACGAGAATGTGACGGACTTTAGGCATGAGCTGGTGGCCAAGCAACTACCGCTAGCGATTGGTGCCGCCGCTTTGGTGACAGTCCCCGCTGAGGACCCCAAAGTCAGAACATGGAAAATTGCGGATGCGCCCGCACTTTCGACGTAAGCGATTTTGGCGCCATCCAGAGAGAGTACTGGGGAGGTCAAAATCTTTCCTCCACCCGTACTTCCGTTGTACGCCCAGTTGACGTTGGGTTCGCACCACAGATTCCACCCGCGCCGCTGTAGAGCTGATTTATCCCGACTATATTCGCCTGCCCGTTGGTCACGCCCGCGACGTTTAAAGCAAACAGCGCATAGTCGTGAGGCAGTCGGGGTTGGCATTAATGTCGAAGCTGTACTTTGCGGGAAAATTGTTGGGAGCGACACTGCCCGCTCCTAGGGAAACGCTCCAATCTCTTCTTAGAGGTGGCTTTTTCCGAATCACGAAAGGGCTACCCCCGAGACTGGGGGAGAGATCGTTCTCTGAACCGTCGCCGGCTTGACCGGAGGACGACGCCTCCCGATGAAGGTTACGCCCTGCCAAGTGAAACAGAATGCGAGGCTCCATCTTCGCCGCTTCTAGGTTGGCGGGACTTAATCCGCCGCTGACTACCAAATGGCGGTAACTCCAATCGAGCACGCGGCCGACATGTTGATGATTGGGTCCTTCCTGGGCGGCAAGAGACAGGAGCGGCACAAAGAGAAGGAGGCAAAAATTGCGACGAAAGAGGTTCATACCTCGCCCCTGGAAAGAAGTGCGCTTCCTCAAAACCCTCCCTTTCTTGGACGCATTTACAAGATTAAGGAAGGCTAGCCGAATATCCGGGCCCGGGAAAGCGGAGTGTATCACGCGAGTAAATAGGGTTCTGACAGCTCGATCAGTAGCCAGCCGATCGAATATCGAAACCGTCGGAAGCGAAGTTTACATCGTGTTGATTTACTTCTGCGCTCGGAGCGAAATGGGGACCGCCATGTCGCGATCCCCGAACGTTCTGCATCTTTCGTAACCTCAATGAAAATGCGGATTTCCACAGCTTGAATTCGAGTTCACGGAGTACAATATGTTTGGTCAGTGAAATGCGTCCTGGCCCTGAATCCAACCCAAGGAAAGGATTTTTCCGACATGTGGAAGCCCACGAATCAGCCTATGACTCCAAGCCGGCCGAATGAGCCGGAGCGCCCTTCCATGGCTCCGCCTCCGGCGTCTACTATGAGCGAGCCCGCAACGACGCCCCGTCCGGTTACAGCTACTACTAGCACCGCGGACCAGGCAACCATCGGAAAATCGCTGGTAATCAAGGGCGAAGTGACAGGTTCTGAGTCGCTCTATATTGACGGACGGGTGGAAGGCTCCATCAACTTGTCCGGCAACCGGGTCACCGTAGGACGAAATGGCGTAGTCTCGGCCAACATCAATGCCAGAGAGATCGTAGTGCTGGGCAAAGTTCGCGGCAACCTGACCGCCAGCGACCGCGTGGATATACGCAGCGACGGATCGCTCACCGGCGACGTCGTCGCGGCGCGCATTTCCATCGAAGATGGCGCGTTCTTTAAGGGCGGTATAGATATTCGCAAAGCCGGCCAAAAACCCAACGGCGAAGAAGTAGTAAAGACGACCGCATCGGCGGAAGCGGCCGCGGCCAGAGCGTAAGTTTTTCAGACAAAGATGACGGCGGGCGCACTTAGGTAAGCTAAGAGTGTTCCGTCGTTTTGTCTTGTTGGGTCGATGTTTCCCCAGGGTCGACTTTGCACACTCGCATAGTGCCCGAAGGCTGACAGCATTCTAGGGCTCGATTCCTGCGCTCAACTCTTCTGCCTGTCGCTCTGCCACTCTCGGATAAGCTGTCGGCTTTCGCCGGCGTAGATCGCCGGGTAATCGCGAGCCCATAAGCCACAGTCCCGCCGCTACCGCTCCGGCCCAAGTTATCGTTATCAGGCCCAGGGCTTCGAGATCTGCCAAACGGCTGTTGTTGATCATCACTGCTCGCGAGACCCGGTAGCTCAGAAAACCCGCCATCGCAGCGGTAATCGCAGCCTTTGCCAGTTCTCCCCAGGGTAATTCGTAGGTTGGAACCAGTTTGTGCTGGCGCAGCAGGATAACGACGGCCAGAGTATTGGCGAGGATCCCGAAGTCGGAAGCGATCGCCAGTCCGACCGTGGAAAAGGCCCGGTATAAAGCGGAATACATGGGGATCGAGGCTACGGTTATTATGCTGCTGGCTACCATGGGCGTGAGGGTATTGCCGGCGGCATAAAACGCACGCGAGTAAAGACCTTGTGCTGCCCAGAAGGCAAGCGACAGCGAAAAGACGAAAAAGTAGGTCGCGGTTTGTTGAGTATCTGAAAAGAGGAAACGCCCACGGCGATAAACCAAGTCAATCAGGGGCAAAGCGGCGGCCATCATGAAACTCGTAGCCAGCAGTGAACTGGCGACGATACGGTAGACGGATCCGTTCACGGTCTCGCCGAACTCACGCATCCTTTTTTCACCGAAGAGTTTCGCGAAGAATGGAAGGGAAGCCTGACTGGTGGCTTGACCCAGGACGGCAATCGGCACAGCAAACAGCCGCTTCGCATAGTTGAGCCGGGTAATGTCGCCGACACCGCTCGAGGCGAAGTAGCGCAGAATCCAATCGTCGGCGCTGACCAGCGAAACCCCGAGCATCAGTGGGACGGAGAGCCGAACCCATTCACGAAACGCTGGATTACGTACGTCAAACGAGATGCGGTATCCAGTCCCGATGCGCGCCGCTCCGATGGCATTTACGAGGAACGGCCCGAGAAAACTACCGAGAAGCGCTCCGTAAGCCAGCGACGCGATGCCAAGCCGCCGGGAGAGCAAGACTCCTCCCAGGATGATGGCAGCGTTGTACAGCAGTGGACCGAAGGCCGGAAAAAGGAACAAGCGGCGGGAGAGCAGCACCGCCGAAACTACTCCACCGACATAGAAGAAAATCTGCGCGGGAAGAAGGATTCTGGTGAGGTGGACACAGAGTGCGAGTTGGTCTGGGCTAAAACCGCTGAATAGATGTCGCGAAATCTGAGGTGTAAAGATTTCCGCCAGCAGAACGCCGCTTCCCAGCACGGCCGTCATCACCGTGATGATCACGGAAAACGTCTTCTGTGCGTCCTGCTCCCTTTTTTCCGCGAGGAAACGAGTATAGATGGAGACGAACGTGATGGAAGCAGTTCCGCCAGCCACCAGATAATTCAGCCAGTCGGGGATGGTGAACCCCGCGACGTATGCGTCGGTCGCTGGCCCCGCGCCAAAAGCCCAGGCAATGTACGCCTCGCGAACGTAGCCAATGATCCTCGACAGCATCACCGCGGTCATCAGCAGCAGAGTGGCGGAGAAGGCGCTGTGCTGGTGCGACGGCCGAAGGAAGCGCAGCAGTTTGTTCATTTCAGCCGCAGGTTACGCAGATAAACGCAGATTTCTTTTCTTGTCATTTCCAAAGACCAGGCGCTTGATCTTTGGAGTGGGGCCGAAGTTGAGCAGCAGACCAACCTCGAAGTCGGAGGCGCGCAAGTAGTTTAACAATTGTGCCTCATGAACTGGCTCGAGTGTTCTCGCGGCTTTCAGTTCCACGATGACGGCGTTTGCAACCAGCAGGTCTGCCCGAAAGTCACCGATCTTCGTACTGCGAAACCATACTGGCAGTGGATGCTGGCGTTTCACTTCGACACCCTTGTCCGTCAAGGCCAAGTCCATGGCCTCTTGGTAAACTGACTCGAGAAAACCATGCCCCGAGTTCGTTGTACACTTCGTAAAAAATTTGAATCATTGCCTGTGTCACATCCTGATGCTTGTAGTTTGCCGGATCCCAATCCATAAAGATCCTCCAAAAATGTAAGAGAATTCCTCAAGCGTAACAGACCGACTTAGGTTATCAGCGTTTATCTGCGTGAATCAGCGGCTGTTCCCGTTTTGACAGTCCTGCTCGGTGAGCCGGATAATCCGAGCTGTGCCTGATTCCGTCGTGGTGCAGAACTCCCTTCGCTCTGCCGTGTTTAGACGGTCTTTTCTCAAGTCTCTCCCTGCTGCCGTTCGTGGTGAAGGCGTTTACGTATGGGACGCCGAAGGCAACCGCTATCTCGATTTTTCGGGATCAGCGGCGGTGAATTTCATCGGACATGGCGTCCATGAAATTACGGCCACCATTACAGAGCAAGCGGAACAACTGGAGTTCGTTCACACCAGCCAGTTCACAACTCCCGTCGCGGAAGAATATGCGCAGGAATTGCTGGAATTTGCCGGGAATAGTTTTCGCGGCGGCGCTGTGTATTTCACCTCCGGCGGCTCGGAGTCTGTCGAAACTGCGCTGAAGCTGGCGCGCCAGTATCAGGTGGAGATCGGGCAACCGAAACGTCACCAGATCCTGAGTCGGAAGCAGAGCTATCACGGATCAACCCTGGGTGCGCTGACGGTTTCAGGCAACAAGCGGCGGCGCGAAATGTATCTGCCAATGGTGCGGGAGTTTACTCACGTCGGAATGCCCTATTGCTATCGCTGCTCCTACGACTGCACGGATGGATGCCGGAACTGCGGGCTGGAGTATGCGAGCGAGTTAGAGCGTGCGATTGATGCGGCCGACGGCGAGGCGGCGGCTTTTATCTTCGAGCCCGTTAGCGGCGCCACGCTGGGCGCGGTGTTGCCGCCGCCTGGGTATCTCCAAACGGTCGCGGACGTTTGCCGTCGCCATGGAGTCCTGCTGATCGCAGATGAGGTGATGACCGGCATGGGCCGCACCGGTCGCAACTTTGCGGTTGAACATTGGAGTGTGGTGCCGGATATTCTGGTCACCGCCAAAGGATTGTCCAGCGGTTACGCGCCGCTGGGAGCGGTGATCGCCACAAGAAAAGTAGTCGATGCGATAGCGAACGGTTCGGGCGCCTTTCTGCACGGCTTTACTTACAACGCCCATCCTATTTCACTGGCGGCTGGGCGGGCTGTGCTTCGCTATCTGAAGAACCGTAAGCTGGTACAAGCTGCGGATTCGGGTCAGAACGGAACCACCGGGGCGAACCTGCGGAAAGTATTGGAGACTCTTCGGGATTTAAATTGCGTCGGCGATGTGCGCGGCATCGGTTTGCTGTGGGGCATGGAGTTCGGCTCCAATAAGCAGACCAAGAAACCGTTCGCACCGGAACTGAACGTTGCCGGACGCGTTAGCGGGGCAGCAGCGAAACGCGGACTGCTCGTCTATCCGATACAGGGTTGTGTGGACGGGATCTCAGGCGACCACCTCCTGATTGCGCCGCCGGCGGTGATTTCCGACGCCCAAATCGAGTGGTCCGTCACACAACTGCGGGAGGCAATTCAGGAAGCGGCGGGAGACTCACCTCGTCAACCAGCCAATCATAGTTATCCAAGCTAGTATCTGCTGTGTTTTCAATGACCTCCCCGATGACTTTTGTTTGTTGCGAGCTTTACCTGCTGTGCATTGCCCACCTCGGCTTTGGGGTGCAAATTGGCTACTCGAGAGCACCCTGGAGGCAGCAATGGCTACTTCAATCGTTGATTTCTGCGAGCAGGCCAACCCGACTGTTCTGACCGAAGTACGTCGGGCGAAATTTCACAATGCGAGCCGGATCCAACAGAGCTTGGTGGCGGCCGCGGAGAAGCGGGCGCTGGTCTGGATGGCGGAACGCACCCCCCTATGGATCAACTCTGACCACCTGACCGCCCTCGGATTCAGCGCTCAAGTCATGGCTGGAGTCAGCTATGCGCTGGCGCGCTGGAATCGTTATTGGCTGCTGGCTGGGATTGTCTTTCTCGCGCTGAATTGGGTCGGGGACAGTCTCGATGGCACGTTGGCCCGGGTGCGACAGCAACAACGTCCACGGTATGGGTTTTATGTGGACCACATCATCGACAGCTTCGGCGCTCTGGTGCTGATGGGTGGACTGGCATTGTCGGGCTACATGCATCCTTATGTTGCCATTGCTCTGCTCCTGGCATTTCTGTTGCTTTCAATCCAGTCGTATCTCGCCACTTACGCGCTCGGCGAGTTTCAACTTTCGTTCTGGAATCTTGGTCCGACCGAACTGCGAATTCTGCTGGCCGTGGGCAACCTCGCGCTGTTGCGCTGGCCCATTGTTCTCCACGGGAATTACCGGCTATTTGATATTGGCGGGGCAATCGGTTTGATCGGGATGTCCGCGATGCTGATCTTCTTCTCTGTGCGCAACACTTATCGGCTTTACATGCAGGAGCGAATCCCATGACGGCTGCCACTTGGCGGAGCACAGGGACACGTTGGCTGAAGTTCAACGTTGTCGGTGGAGTCGGAGTCGGCGTGCAGTTGCTGGTGCTGGGCACCTTGCGGACGGGGTTTCAGCTCGACTATTTGGTCGCGACGGCTATGGCAGTTGAGGCAGCCGTTGTACACAACTTCTTTTGGCACGAGAGGTTCACCTGGGCGGACCGGACAGCGAAGTCGCGGCTTATGCGTTTTATCAAATTCAATCTGACCACTGGGTTGGTTTCAATTCTGGGTAATGTGGCCTTGATGAAG
>Ga0210409_10004719_pt1 | contig 14566 bp, 12 predicted proteins | sample IncBWH17MmetaG_FD_161649 | JGI IMG/M metagenome (GOLD analysis project Ga0210409, IMG submission 161649) | Forest soil microbial communities from Barre Woods Harvard Forest LTER site, Petersham, Massachusetts, United States - Inc-BW-H-17-M | ecosystem: Environmental > Terrestrial > Soil >... | reverse complement strand
GCACTGCTTGGTGCGATTCCGATGCGAATCGGGCACACTCGCCAGAGAGCGCCGGATAAGACAGTCATGCAGGCTATCGTCGTCTGAACGGCGCGTGCACTGTCAAAAGTACTAGTGCCACGGTGAGTGCGCTCAGGGTAGGCCCTTGCCGATTTGTCAATGCTCACATCTTTTGGTAATCGGAATTCTGCACGGCGACGGTAAGCTGCTTGCTGGCGCCGTTTATGAGCATGCTAGCCACATGATTCGGCCCCCCGGGCACTTGTGCAAACTGCGCTGAAATTGTCGCTGCGTCACGCGGATCGCTCAAATAGGATGAGACTTGCACGGACACGAGAACCTTCCGTTTTAAATTGAAAAGGAGCGTCACTGAATCGCCGGGCTTCAAGTAGTTCTGAACCACCAACTGAAACTCGCCTTTGAACCCGGCAGAACCCAGCGCGATGCTTCCTCGCTGAAAGAGCAGCTGCAATCTCTCTGGATTCGGGTGCACGTACGCCTGAGCCAGGGCTGCGATCTGCTTAGCATAAGCTTCATATTCGTCTGTCTTCGTTTCTACGATTCGACGTATCAGGCTATGGCGGCGCCCCTCGCTGGAGGACTCGCTACCGGAATCGACTTCCGTCTTGAGCTGCTTGCCGTCGGGCCCGATCTGCACCTGGAATAGCGTTTGCTTCTTCACCTCACCATTGATGCTGATGGTTTGCTGCTCTTGCCAACTGTAGGAGGCAAGGGCTTCCTCGCTCGTGACTGCTGCTCGCTGGACTTCAGCGACACGCTCCTCTAGCCGCGGATTCTGAGCAACGGCGCCCAGGGGTTTCAGAATCGTGAGTGCGAACAGGCCAGCGGTTAAGACCGCGGTGACCGGAATTAGATGCCCGCTCATCAGCGCCCTTATCTCGGGGCTTTTTCTTTCTTCCGTCACAACTCAGCTGCACTACTTCTCTTTCTTTGGATAGAGGAAAGCCACTTGCCAGCGCAGACTCCAAGGCGAGGAGGGCAACGTATTTGGGCGGACGCTGTTTCCAAAGACCATGAGTTGAACGTTGATAGGCTGGAAGCCTAGGCGAAATACGCGCCCAAGGCCCCCGCCGACGGGCACAACCCATCGATTCCCACTCGACGCTTGCCAGTCTGCGGTGATGATCGGTGAGGTGCCGAGGTACCAGCCTTTGTCCAAATTGTAGTTGACGAAATATTGCAGCAGCATCTGATTCACGTTGGGGCGACTTGATTGTCCGCCGATCGACCATACGTTGTTCACGAGTGCCCCAATAGTCCAATGCCCAGGCTGAACCAGCGCCACGACCGACGGCCCCAGACTCCACTTGCCCTGACCCAGGACTGCGGCTGTCGCCGTTGGCAGAACGATCGACGGACCGACGCCCCAAATCAATTTGCCCGTCGCAGGCGATAGAAAGAACGTTGGGTTAATGTCGCCTAGCCCAAAGGTGCTCAGACTTTTCTGGGTCACGTCCGGCTGGGTAATGAGGGGTGTGATGATGCGAGCGATCAAGTTCCAGTTTTCCCCAATTCTGACAGGGATCACGGGCTGGATGTTCAATACACTCTGGACGCGACCGAACGGACCAATGTTGGGATTAAGGTTGTCCTGGATGGGAACGCTCACAAGACTGGCCACCGGATTTTGGACGGCTTTCACTAAATTTTCCGATTCTCCCGAATCTTCCGCTGCCGGCTTCTGCTGTTGGGCGAACCCAGCGGTGGCTAGCAGGAGCGATGCGAAAAATACCGCGAACATCTTGCATCGCCCGGAGCGCCGGGGTGATTGTGCCGTAGCCGCGGCGCCACCAAATTGAGTCCCAGACGTTAGGTTGGCGCACGTGTTCTTAAGTTCCATTGGTCACTCCTCGGATGACCGTTCGTTTCAGGGTATTTGCGGCAAGCTGATGCTAGAAGGAGGAAGCCTGGTGAAACACTGGCAGAAGTGCCAGTTCCGCGCGCTGGATCTTTCGGGAGGATGAATAAAAAACGGAAAACTAGCAGGAGCGCTTCCGATTCATCGGCGACCAGCGCGCGCCGGCACGTACGATCGTGCCGAGCGCTTTATCTCCACTCAATGATATTGACCATGCGCCATGGTCCGGAACCGTAGCTTTCCAGGACAATTTGTTGTCTTTATCGGTGACAGTTCTGAGGCAAAGAGGGGCTGCTAAAGTTGCGAAACATACAAAGAACAGCGATTCTCTTTGTCAGCGATGGATAAGATGACGGGGCGCCGCGTTTCGTAGGACGAGCCGCCCATCTCTGGAAGCCGGAACCCTTCCGGAGCGCATCTTCATCCAATGAAGACCGCGGTGTCCGGCTTCGCGCAACAAGATGAAAATCACCAGGAGCAACATCCCTAACCCTACGAGAACGGCAAGCACGACAACCCAGAAACGTATCTCCAGTATAAAATAGGAGCGCGTGGGAAAAATCAGAACCGCAATGATGAGAAGCAAGGTTTTGCGATTGGATGCTCCGGTTCTGTGGAACGCTTTCCATCGCCCTGTTTCTTTCATTGGCGCACCATCCGCGACTTTCCGGTTCCGTTCGAGGCGGCCAGCGAGCACGATGCTTTTCTTTCTTCCAATGCTCCCCGAAACACCGCGGAAAGAGCACCACGAAATAAAAGCTTCCGTGTGCTCTTTCCGAGAACTTTCATCCTGTATCTCATTCGATCCAAGTTAGAACTGGCAAAAATGCCAGCTTCGACCAGCAAGTGTTCGTTAGCTTCAAACAGAGGGGCCTGGCAGGCCGCGGCTGGAAACCTAGGACCCGTAGTTCAAAAATTCCAGTTTCCTGCCATGCGGGAATCGTGGACTGGCACTCTGGCGAGAACTGTCAGAACTGACAGTGACCAATCGGCGTCATCATCATTAACTTGGTCGCTCGGTGGTCGTTCTCCCGGCAAGGTCGAACCGCTTCTTCACTTGGCTTTGGCTACTCTTCGCTTGGTGAAGCTGTCCATCGGACGGTTAAAGTTCGCGTGCCGGCCTCTCCCCGGGAGTAGTTCCGATACGCGCCACTCCTGGATTGATTGAAGATTCTCGACAGTCAATCCCCGAAAAGAGCCAGGTGATGAATCGCACCTTCCAACGGCCCAGTGTCGCAGCACTTTTTTTCTGCACGCCACCGTTGTTTGTCTTTTTCGGGTGCCCTGCTCATGCTAATGGCTTGGGTTCGTCTGTGTTGAAGGAGGGCTCGATAATTGATTCCGTCTCAGCTCACGCCGTTGCGCTGGCGGACGTTGGAATTGGTAAAGGATTGCATCCTGCTCTCCTGCCAACACCCTCTTGGAATCCGCACGATTGGTATATCGTCGGTACGTTGGCCCTCTTGTTTGTTTTGACAGCACTCATTACCATTTTTCAGTTTGTCAGGAAAACAGCGCGCGGAATCCCCGCCCTGCGTGTAGCCGACCCGAAACCAGTCGACCTGGTAATTTCTGAGAGTGAGGCGCGCTTTCGAGACGTGGCTGATGCCGTGCCGGTAATGATATGGATGTCCGGTCCAGACAAGCTCTACACATATTTCAGCAAGAAGTGGTTGGACTTCACGGGCCGTCCGCTCGAGCGCGAGCTCGGGAATGGATGGTCAGAGGGAATTCATCCCCTGGATTTGGCGAACTTTATCAAGAACCACTCTGATGAGTTTGCTGCGCGACGCGAATTCAAAATTGAGTATCGGCTTCGCCGTTCTGATGGACAGTATCGCTGGATCCTTGATTCGGGCATGCCGCGCTATGACGCAGAGAAGCACTTTCTTGGATACATTGGCTGTTGCAGTGACATAAATGAGCGGCGGGAAGCCGAAGAGGCGCTCTTGGAAGTGAGCGGGCGTTTAATTGCCGCTCAAGAGGAAGAGCGCACTCGCATCGCCAGGGAATTACACGACGATCTAAGTCAACGCATGGCGATGCTCGAAATCGGACTCGACCAGTTGAAACGGAAGCTCTCGGCATCATCATCATCACTGAAAAAGCAACTAGAGGACATCAACCAAATTGCCGTCGAGGTTTCATCATACATTCATCATTTGTCTCATAGACTTCACCCATCTAAGCTGAACAACCTGGGCCTGGTCGCGACGCTACACGGTTTGTGCAAGGAGCTCTCGGAGCAGTACAACCTGAAAGTTCACTTTACTTACCACAATATTCCCAGGATGATCCCAAGTGACGTGAGCCTCTGCCTTTATCGCATCTCGCAGGAGGCTCTGTGGAATATAGTCAAGCATAGTTCGGCCCGTGAGGGTAATCTTGAGCTCTCGGGTTACCCGGAGGAAATTCATCTCTGCATTTCTGATGCGGGCACCGGCTTTGATCCCGAGATTGCGAAGGAAAAAACTGGGCTCGGGTTAATCAGTATGAGAGAACGGCTGAGGGCCGTGGGTGGACACCTTTCGGTCGAATCTGAGCCGTCTCGCGGCACCCAAATCTGCGCTCGCGTCCCGCTATCCAAAGAGGCCATTGGCGGCGCGAAAACCAATTCCGATGCCCGCGCAGTAAGTGCATAAGGATCGAGAGGTGACAAATGGTTGCTGCGAAACTTCCCCGCGTTATCCTGGCCGATGACCACACCATACTGGTCGAAGCCTTCCGCAAGCTTCTCGAGCCCGCCTGTGAAGTTGTGGCTACCGTCGCCGATGGACATGCCCTGCTTGAGGTCGCACTTCGCTTCAAACCCGACGTCATAGTTCTTGATATTGCAATGCCGCTCCTGAACGGTCTTGACGCAGGTCGGCAAGTAAAGGAACTCGTTCCGGGAGTCAAACTAATCTTTTTGACGATGAATGAAGATCCTGACTTGGCGGTCGAAGCAATCCGCATGGGGGCCTCTGGGTATCTGCTGAAGAAATCAGCTGCTTCGGAATTGTTCAAAGCGATACAGACAGCTCTCCGGGGAAAATCGTATGTCACCCCGCAGATTGCCCGCGGGATGGAGACCTCGTTCATTCGGGATCCCGAAGGTAACAAGCACAGTCAAACACTGACGCCGCGTCAACGACAGGTCGTGCAACTCCTGGCTGAGGGCAAGTCCATGAAGGAAGCTGCTGATGTGTTGAAGGTGGCCACTCGCACCATAGCCTTTCACAAATACCGAATCATGGAAGATCTGAAGCTGAAGACCACCGCCGATCTCATCCAGTTTGCAATGAAGAATCATATTGTGGTGTGACTAGACTCGCGATGGCTCGTGGGGCTGTCAATTTTGGCAGTAGTCGCGCGTCGGCCAAGCCTCCAGCCTAGCTGCCAACTCTAGTAGTTGGCTGGCCACACTGTTCGGCTCGCCATTGAGGTGAGGCGATTGTCTCGCGTGCGAATACTCTTGGCAGATGATCACCCAGACCTGCTGCTAATCGTCGCAGACCTTCTCAACCCTATGTTTGATGTCGTGGGAGCTGTGGGGGACGGGGAGTCCCTGCTGAATGCTGCCGGCTGCCTGCAACCGGATGTCTTAGTCATAGATATTTCCATGCCCGTTCTCACCGGTATCGAAGTCGCACAAAAGCTGAAGGAGCTTGGAAACACGGCTCGAATCGTCTTCCTCACCGTTCATGACGACCCGGATTTCGTGCGTGCGTCGCTGGCCACCGGTGCCTTCGGATATGTCGTTAAGCCCCGCCTTGCGACCGATCTCGTGCACGCGATCCAAGAGGCGCTCGCGGATCGGATCTTCATTTCTCCGTCTCTTTCAAGCGCAGTCTCCCACTAGTCGGGTTGCCAGAGCGAAGTAGCTCTGCCTTGCTCCTTCTGGCGTCTGGCAGTTTTGACAGTTCATCGACCTCCGCACTGACCGTATTTTCCTTCGCAACAGGAATCCGGGTTGCAGCCGCTGGAGCGCGAACTGGCAGACACCGGCCAGTTGGTCGAGCGCTAATTCGGGCTAGGAGGGGTCATGATCGTCTTTGTCTTGACGGCCGCTGTCGCTGCATTATGCGCGTTGGCGCTCACGCGCGCGATTGTCATTGCTTCGGATCGCCGTCGTTGATCTTGCTCACGCTTGGTAACCCATGAGCCCGACCTATTAGACATGGAAGCGGTGGAGTTTCAGGGCTTCTAAGCTCTTCGCGGTCATGACCCCCTGACTTGGTCCCTCTGGTACTTCTGACAGTTTCAAGCTAATCGATGACTGACTATGCTGCTGGCTGCTGGGAAAAAAGGGGAGGACCCGGGCAGAGGCACGCTGCACTGAGGAACGCAGGAAAGAAGAAAGCGCCTCTCGAAAAGCCTCCACCCGGGTCCTTAATTCTGCGGTGAAACAATAAACTCCGAATGAACCCAGTTACTTTTCTCGCTCCGATCCCCTGCCTTGAAATCCGAACCGCCTCCTCGCCTCTAGTAGTTTTGACAGTTCACTCCTGAGCTCCCAAGGTCGTAACTTTGCTTCACCATGACCCAACCGGTGGATCCGGATGAGTTCTCCGCTCCAAGGGAGAGGCGCAGCACGCCTCACTGATTCCCCCCGTCTCGTCCGGATCCCGCCGATTTCAGCGCGCGCGTTTTAAAACACAGCGTGCAGCGGATGTCGCCGCCAAAATATGCATCGGTAGTATCCATTCCCGAATTCAATGATTGCTTGAGAGAGACTCCTAGCTAGCCCGCTGGCGGAGGCAGCCATCCTAACGTGCAGGATTGAAGCGCTCGCGAGGAAGCGGTCCCACCAATATTCGGTCTGCCACATCGTGCTCCCGTTCGCGGATTCGCCTCGCTCGCCTGTAACTTTTGCCAGTGTTTTTCAATTTGACTCGCACATATCCTCCAGGGGAAGTGGCTCACATCAGGTAGTCGCAATGGGTAGTCACACAAGAAGGAGTGTCTCATGAGGAATCTTACCTTCAGGATGCTTAGCACCTTCCCCGCCGCAGCCATCTTGTTGGGAACAGCGGCCTACGCGCAGGAAACGGCGAAATTGAAGATGTCTGTTTTTCCCGACGAAGCCTACACATTTGTGGATGGAAGGGCGATCGGCCCGGGAAATCGCACAATCAAGCTCCCGCTTGGTTCGCACAACGTTTTGGTAGCCAACTACGGTTATAAGTTTTTCCAGAAGGACGTCACCGTTGACTCGGGTAAGCCCACTATTTTGAAGGTGACGCTGGATCCCTCGGGCGCTGAAGTCTCCGGCCCGCGTGGACGCATCCAGCTCGAGTTGGGACCCCTCAGTTTAGGTGACGCCGGAGACCACGCCGTTCTCCTGAACGGAAAAACAGCGAATTACTTTGTCGGACATATCGACGAAATGAACAACGACATCGGCTGGCATCAAGAACTCGTGGTTCCGCCTGGAAACCACCAAGTTACGGTTACCCGAAGGGGCCAGGAAGTCTGGTCGGGGACGATCGCCGTCGCCGCAAACCAACGCGTAATCGTCAACATCTCCAACGGAAAACAGAAAATCAAAGACTGGCCGGCGGGAGCTCAACTCGGAGCACTGCCCCGCTTTAAAGCAGGGGCAGCGAGCGCCACGATCGTGATCGCTCCCGTTAGCAGTGAGATCACCTCGAATCCATCCAAGATCGACTGCGGTCAACCCAGTCAATTGAAATGGACTTCCGCTGAAACCATCGACGCCGACATCAGTGGCATGAGTCCGGTCCCAGTGAACGGAGATCGCACCGTTTCTCCGAAACAAACCACTGCCTACGATTTCACCGCCACCGGCCCCGGCGGAGTCACTAAGTCCAGTGCCACGGTCGACGTCAACACCGTCGTCCAAGCGTCTCTCGCGGCATCACCTGTGGAGGTCCGATACCGCCAAATTGGTGACAAGACGCTCGAGGTGAACGACTCCACAGTGACTTGGTCGACCTCCAATGCCGAGTCCGCGTCTCTCGATCCCTTCGGTTCCGTCCCAACCAGTGGAAACAAGTCTGTCACCATGAAGCCAACTCAGACTACGAATGGACCGGTCGACGAAACCGTCAAGTACACCCTGGCCGCCACAAATGCCTGCGGTGGTTCAGAGACGAAAACTGTTGCCGTTCATATCACCGGTTCCATCGAACCAATCCCCGACGTGTTGCTGCACAGCGTGTTCTTCCCGACCGCTTATCCGACCAAGCAGAATCCGACCGTCGGGCTGGTCCGCAGCCAACAAGAAGCACTGACGGCTCTCGCGGCCAGCTTCACAAAATACCTGGAATATGATCCGGACGCTAAGCTCTCGCTCGCCGCGTACGCGGACGAGCGCGGCCCAAACAAATATAACCAAAACTTGTCCGAGCTCCGTGTGCAACGGGTTAAGGAGTTTCTGGTTTCTCAGGGGATTGCTGAAAGCAAGATCGAGACCTCCGCCTTCGGCGACGAGAAGCCCCTGGACAAGAGCACGGTCATCGAGCTTCAGACCCAGAACCCAAATCAGCCCCCCGAAACACGCGTCAGGAACTTCCGTTCAAGCTGGCTTGCGTACAACCGCAGGGTCGACGTCGTGCTGCTCCCGACAAACCGGGAATCACTGCGCTTTTATCCCAACAACGCTCCCGATTCCGATCTCTTGTGGCAGCGGCCCATACCTTCACCGGAGTCGCTTGAAAAGGACCAATAGCATCGCGCTTCTCACGGGCTTCGGGCCAGCCCGTGAGAAAGCAGCGGTACGCGGCCCGGATCGGAGAGCCGTCTTGCGTGAGCCAAAGCGAATTACATCAGACAGCTTGCCCCTCGGCGAAGCTATCCGTTTGGCTAACCGGGGCGACTCGGCCGCTTTCGAAGTCATCTATCGGCTCCACTCGCGGCTGGTCTACAGCATTTGCCTGCGCATGCTGCGAGACCCTTTCGAAGCTGAGGATCTGACTCAAGAGACATTTGTTCTGCTGCTTCGCAAAATTCACACCTTTCGCGGCGAATCGGCCTTTTCCTCCTGGCTGCATAAGCTAACCACCAATCTCGTTCTTATGCGCTTCCGCAAGAAGATTCCTCCATCGGCATCCCTGGACGAGATCAGCTCCAATACGGAAAACAGCGAACCCAGGAACGAGATCGGCGCGCCCGATCTAAACCTCTCCGGTCTGTTCGACCGCATCAACCTCCAGGCCGCTATCGACCTCCTGCCGGCTGGCTGCAAAACCACCTTCATTCTTCACGACGTAGAAGGCTACGAGCACAAGGAAATCGCCGGGATTCTTGGGTGCTCGGTCGGAAATTCGAAATCGCAGTTACATCGGGCTCGTAAGCGATTGCGCAAACTCCTCGGCGAAGTACCGCGCCGCCCGCCACAGAAGCATATCGCTACCGGCGAGTCGTTGGTCCTGGCCGCCAGCTATTAACTCCGCTGAACTTGGCGAAGTCACGTCAAGCCCTCGGACTGGCAGGCGGCGCTCTCAAGCGCTGACTTAGTCTGATGGTTTGCCAGCGCGGCTGTACTGATTACGTTGGAGCAGCCATGAAACATAATTCCCACACTTCTTGCCGGCTTCTTGCTCAGTTCCTGATTCTGACCCTCGTTTGCATCATTTTTTTCCAATCCTCTTCGCCCTCTTTCGCTCAGTCCCCTGGTGCTGACGGGGCGAATCGTGACTCCGCTGGCCGGAGTGGCCCAAGCCAGCCGATCCATATGACCGTCGATCTGGCGCTCGTCAATGTTACGGTGACCGACCCCTACAATCGCCTGGTGACAGGCCTTGAGCCCGATAACTTTCGCGTCTTTGAAGACAATGTCGAACAGGAAGTTGTGAACTTCTCCTCAGAGGATGTTCCCGCCTCGGTTGGCGTCATTCTGGACCTAAGTGGCAGCATGGCCAACAAAGTCGGCAGAGCCAAGGAAGCCGCGCTTCAATTTTTCAAGACTGCCAATCCACAGGACGAGTTTTTCTTGATCGGTTTCAACGATCGCGCCGGACTTCTCAGCCCATTCACCGATAACGTCGAAGAGCTGCAAACCCGCATGCTCACCGTCTCCGCGAAGGGCGCTACCGCATTGCTCGACGCCATCTACTTGGGACTCACTCAGATGAGAAATGCGCGCCGCTCTAAACGCGCTTTACTCATCATCTCCGACGGAGGCGACAATCATAGCCGGTACTCCGAGCGCGACATCAAGCGCTTGGTTCGCGAAGCAGACACCCAGCTCTACTCGATCGGCATTTTCGACCCCATAGAGTATCGTGCCAGAACACCCGAGGAGCTCAACGGCCCTTCGCTGCTTTCTGAAATCACGGAGCTCACCGGCGGGCGAGCCTTCACCGCCGAGAATCCAAACGATTTGCCGGACATCGCCACAAAGATCGGCACTGAGCTGCGCAACCAATACGTCTTGGGATACCGGCCCACTAACAAAGCACACAACGCGCGCTGGCGAAAGATCAAGGTCAAAATGCGCGTGCCCAAGGGGCTGCCGCCTCTCAGTGTCTACGCAAAGACTGGCTACTATGCGCCCAACCTTTAGGCATCAGGCGACTCTTGCAAATGGAAATGGCCTGACTAGCGCCCGATCGAGGCTGCCTGAGTTTCACCTGCAATTAGGTTTGTGCCGCTTGGTCGCGAGCCCCAAAACGAGTAGAGCGCGATAACCAGGTAAGCGAGCAGCGGAACGGAATACGCCAACGCAAGGCTGCGCGTTTTCCCCGAGATGAAGCCCATCACGGGAGTCAGAACGGCTCCACCGACTATTGCCATTACCAGCAGCGAACCGCCCAGCTTCGTATTCGGTCCCAGTTCCTTCAGTCCGAGAGCAAAAATCGTCGGAAACATGAGCGACATGAAAAAACTGGTAAGAAACATGCACCAGAGTCCGATCCAGCCGGGCATCAGCACTGCAACCGCAACAAGAAGAATGTTGGCGATCGCATAGGTGCCCATCAGTTTGCCCGGATTGATAAAGCGCATCAGCCACGCAGAGGCAAAACGCCCCACGCCGAACGCCACCAGCGTACCGGTCAGAAAATATCCGGCCACCTTTTCGGATTGATGCGCGTAGTCCTGAACATAGGAAATGAAGTAGCTCCAGGTGCCCACCTGTGCGCCGACATAGAAAAATTGCGCGACAACCGCGAAAAGAAAATGAGGGTACCGGAACAGGTCGCGGAGGTGTCCGCGGCCGCCGGCTTCATTTTCGTGCTCGCTTTGGATAGCGGGAAATTTCGTGCGCAGAATAAGCACCGCCCAGACCAGGGCAATCGTGCCGATCACGAGATAGGGTTTCACCACGCGCAGCGTTTCGGAGCGTAGGTACGCTTCGTACGCATGGCCTGCTTGCCGTGCGGCGATTTCCTGCGGCGTTAGCTCCACGCCCGAAAAGATGAAGACCGTGCCAATCAACGCTCCGCTAATCGCGCCCAATGGATTGAAGGCCTGCGCGAAGTTCAACCGCCGTTCCGAGCTATCGGGGTCGCCCAGCTGCGCGATGAACGGATTGGACGCCGTCTCCAGAAACGATAGGCCGCTGGCGATCACAAACAGCGCAAACAGAAAGAAGCCGTAACTTCCGGCCAGCGCAGCGGGCCAGAACAAGAAAGCCCCCGCGCCAAAAAGAATCAATCCGGTAACAAATCCCGACTTGTATCCCACGCGCCGCATGAGGAAAGCCGCCGGCATCGCCAGCAAAAAATAGCCCATGTAAAAAGCGGACTGCACCAGTCCCGCCTGAAAGCGCGTAATCGCGAACGACTTCATGAAATGCCGGATCAAGACGTCATTGAGATTGTTGGGAATGCCCCACAGAAAAAACAGCACGGTGACCAGAATAAATGGAACGAGTTGTCCCGACGGGAACAAATGAGATCCCGCCCGCGCGTCGCCCCGCCTCGAGGCCTCCCGTTCCATAACAGATGTCACCGATTCTTCCGCTTTCGGATTCATCTCCCTCACATTCCCGCAGCAATCTGCCCTCTATTCTTGCCCGCGGCCGCCCGCAGCATACACCTTTGCCACCTGCGTGTGCGTGCTCGTTCAGAAAGTTTGGTGACACTTGCTAGACTCTTAACCGTGAGCGAAATCTGACGGTATATGACCGCGACCCCTACACTCGAAACGCCTCGCCTGCTCCTGCGCCCCTTGGAACTTGCCGACGCCCCACAGTTGCAACTCGTCTTTCCCCACTGGGAAATCGTTCGCTATCTCGCAGCCCAGGTCCCCTGGCCCTATCCCCCCGACGGCGCCTTCCGCTACATCCACGACATGGCGCTTCCCTCCATCGAACGCGGCGAAACCTGGCAATGGACTCTCCGCCTGAAATCCACCCCCGACCAAATCATCGGCAGCATCGACCTGCGCACCAAAGAAAACGATAATCGTGGCTTCTGGCTCGCCCTCCCCTGGCAGCGCCAGGGCCTGATGACCGAAGCCTGCGAAGCCGTCACCGACTTTTGGTTTAATATCCTCAACTTCCCCGCCCTCCGCGCTCCCAAAGCCATCCCCAACGTCGCCTCCCGCCGCATCTCCGAAAAGCAGGGCATGCGCCTGGTCGCCACCGAATACCGCGACTACGTTTCCGGCCGCCTTCCGGCCGAAATCTGGGAAATCACCGCCGAAGAATGGCGCGCCCGCAAGCGCTAAATCCTCCCGGCCCGCAAGATTCTTGACGCTTCCCGCGTTTTGCTTTCATCTAATGTTCGCGTATCATTAAGGATTGCTTCGCGACCTAGCGACGCGGCTGTAGTGGCCCGACCCTGTCGGACCCGCCGTGCAGACCGGACGCGACAGAATGGAGCCTCATGAAACCCGGTATTCACCCCGACTATCACGCCGTTACCGTGCACTGCGCTTGCGGCCACACTTTCCAGACTCGCTCGACCATGAAGGGCGATATGCTGCGCGTCGAAATCTGCTCCAGCTGCCATCCTTTCTTCACCGGCAAGCAAAAACTCGTGGACACCGCCGGTCGCGTTGAGCGCTTCCAAAAGAAATACGCCGACGCCGCCGCTAAATCCACCGCCGCCAAGAAATAAATTCCTTCGTAGGGGCGCAGCATGCTGCGCCCCAGTTACTACAAAATTTGGCACACACGCTTCTCCCCTCTTCTCCGTGCCCTCTGTGTTAGATTCTTTCCGTGGCCGCCCAATCCCGCATGTTCGAAAATCCCCTCCCGGGCGAACTCGTCGAAACCGCTCCTCCCCGCGTCACCCTCCGCAACGCCTGGGCACATCCCTATGACTCCGCAATCGCCGCCGCCCGCACCTGCTACGCCGCGCGCCTGATCGGCCCAGAAGAAATCACCGACAAGCAGCGCCTCAACATCGGCGCCGCCACCTTCTACTCTGGTCATCACACGGTCTACCAGCACGCCCATTTTGAATTCGGCCTCGAATACATCTCCCGCCAATTCGTCTGGTCCTTCCTCCACGCTCATCCCTTCTACAATTCCGAGCAGCAAAGCCAGCGCTACGTCCGCCTCGACCGCGCGCAAGCCTACATCCCTCCCGCGTCGCTCTTCTTCGACGCCGCCAGCCGCTACATCTACGAACATGCCATTGCCCGCGCCTGGCAGCACTACCGCGAACTTTCCGCCCTCCTCGTCACCGACGCCCGCGAAATTCTCAGCGACATCTGGCACGTCAGCCCCATGTCCCACCCCAAGCGCATCCAGAAAATCGAGCGCTCCTCCGAAAAGCGCGCCATCGAAATCGCCCGCTACGTTCTCCCCCTCGCCGCTTTCACCACCATGGTGCACACTGTTTCCGGCATCGTGCTCCATCGCCTCTGGCGCATGAGCGCCGCCTCCGACACCCCCAGCGAAGCCCGCGCCATCATCGGCGAAATGGTCGCGCAAGTCCGCACCATCGACCCGCAGTTTTTCGATCGCTTCGGCACCGAACCGCTGGAAGAAATGCCCGAATGGGCGGATCGGTCGTCCACGCAACAAAACGGTAGCGTCGGCATTCCTGCCGGCGAACTTTTCGCAAAAGAATTCGACAACAAGCTAGAAGGCAGAACCTCCAAGCTAGTCGACTTTTCCCCCAACGCCCCCCGCGTCATGGCCGAAGCCTACCGCGCCGTAATCGGCCAAACCGAATCGCAAGTCAGCGACGTCGAAGCCATCGACCGCCTGCTAAACCCCGCCCGCAACCTCTATCGCCTAGAAACTCTCAACATCGGCGTCCACGCCCCCACCATGCGCGCGCTCCAACATGCCAATTACACCTTCGCAAAAAAAATCAGCCACACCGCCGACAGCCAGGACCAGCGCCATCGCATGGTTCCCGGCTCGCGCCCACTTCTCACCCTCGCCGATACCCGCGAGCCCGACTACATCACGCCCACGCTCCTCGAAAATAATCCCCGTGCCCGCGAACTCTACGACCGCGCCATGCGCGAAGCCTGGACCGCCAAGAACGAGCTCATCGACCGCGGCGTCCCCGCAGAAATCGCTCTCTACGTTCTCCCCAACGCCAAATCCATCCGCCTCGTCGAATCCGGCTCGCTCCTCCACCTCCTCCACAAATGGACCATGCGCACCTGCTTCAACGCCCAGGAAGAAATCTACCGCGCCTCGCTAGACGAGGTCGCCCAGCTTCGCGAAGTCCATCCTCAACTCGCGCGTTACATCGGCCCCCCGTGCCACCTCCGCGCAAACATCACAACCCCCATCTGCACCGAAGGCTCACACTTCTGTGGCGTGAAAGTCTG
>Ga0210409_10004717_pt1 | contig 14572 bp, 17 predicted proteins | sample IncBWH17MmetaG_FD_161649 | JGI IMG/M metagenome (GOLD analysis project Ga0210409, IMG submission 161649) | Forest soil microbial communities from Barre Woods Harvard Forest LTER site, Petersham, Massachusetts, United States - Inc-BW-H-17-M | ecosystem: Environmental > Terrestrial > Soil >... | reverse complement strand
CTGAGTCTGGGGAACGCTCAACAGTAAAAAGCTGCAAAACAATGCAGAGCAAAATCGAAGGGCCATAAGATTTCAAGGTAAAACATGTCAGTGTACACGGGATTTCCAGTCGCCAAATCGACGTAATTTCACCTAGTTCACTACTTTCACCATATGGTGATACACTGGACTTCGTGAAACGCGCAACCATGACTTTCCCTGACGACCTGGCCAAGGCGGTGGAAAAGTATCTGGCATCTCAGGAAGCGCCCCCAACATTGACCACTGTGGTACAAACCGCCTTGCGTCAGTATCTAGAGGAACGAGGATTTCTACGAACGCGGCGAAGCCTCGCGATCTCCCCGGCGGGGAGAGGAAGCGGGCGGTCTGACGTCAGCCAGCAGCATGACCGCTACCTGGCCGGGACGCAGAAGTGAGACCGGCGGTGCTGGCCGACACCGGCCCACTCTATGCGGCGACCGATCCGGACGACGCTCACCACAAGCGGTCGCGCCGGGAGTTGCGAAGGCTTGCCGACCAGAACTATGAAATCATAGTTGCCTACCCTACCTTGCTGGAGGCATACACGCTGGTGCTGTTTCGCCTGGGCGAAACCGCGGCCATGCGCTGGCTGGAAGAAATGGCGGGCGCCGCTCTGGTCAATCCCGGCGCGGATGACTATCGGCAAGCGGTTGTCAGAGTGCAATCATTAAAAGACCAATCCATCACGCTGTTCGACGCACTCGTCGCCAGTCTTGCCGGTAGACTAGATCTGGAAGTGTGGACCTACGACCATCACTTCGATGTGATGCGCGTTGCGGTGTGGCGCTGAGGTTGGCTCGCGCCAGGAGTCGCAACCGGCGCACAGACGTCCGAAAGCGATAAACTTCTTGCATGCCTGTCAAAGATGCTACCCAACGCTTTTCCTCCCGGGTCGAGAATTATGTTCGTTACCGCCCCGGATATCCGCCCGACGTTCTCGAGCTCTTGAAGAACAAATGCGGCCTGACTTCTGATTCCGTAATCGCTGACATTGCCTCGGGCACCGGCATTTTTACCCGGATGTTGGCGAAGAACGGCAATCGAGTCTTCGGGGTTGAGCCAAATGATGAAATGAGGCGAGCCGGGGAACGGCTCCTGGAAAGTTACTCAGGCTTCAAGAGCATAGCTGGGACCGCAGAAGCAACGACACTTCCAGATCACAGTGTGGACATTGTTACAGCGGCTCAGGCAGCGCACTGGTTTGATCGCGAAAAAGCTCGCGGCGAATTTATTCGCATCCTCAAACCCGGCGGCTGGCTTGTGCTTCTCTGGAACGAACGCCGCACCGACTCGACACCTTTTCTTCGCGAATACGAGCACCTGCTGCTGGCCTATGGAACTGACTACCGGGAAGTCCGGCACGAGCGCACGACCGCGGAGATCGCCGACTTTTTCTCGCCATCACCATTTCGCTCGAGCACGTTGGAAATGCGCCAGGAGGTTGACTACGCCGGTCTTGAAGGCCGGCTACTGTCTTCGTCTTACACGCCAATGCCTGACCATAAAAACTACGAACCCATGCTGCGAGAGCTGCGGCGAATCTTCGACGCGCATCAGGACAATGGCAGCGTATCGCTCGATTACAACACGCTGGTTTATTACGGGCGTCTGGGATAAAACCCAAAGGTATAGATCACAAAGGACACGAAGGAGGAAAATCTGGCTGGTTCAAATGCGAAACTTTCGAGAAGTCGGAGACTGAATGCCTGACGAGAGATCCTTTCACATGACTCCCGATGAGTTCCGCCAGCATGGCCATGCGGTGGTGGATTGGATTGCGGATTACTACACACGCATCGAATCATATCCCGTGCTCTCACGTGCGGAACCCGGTCAGGTGCGGGCTTCGCTGCCGGCGAAGCCTCCAGCGAGAGGCGAGTCTTTCGCTACGATCCTGGGGGACATCGAGAAAGTAATTCTTCCCGGCGTGACCCACTGGCAGTCGCCAAATTTCTTCGCTTTCTTCCCCGCTAACGCCTCAGGGCCGGCCATTCTGGGCGACTTGCTTTCCTCGGGATTGGGAGTCCAGGGAATGCTTTGGGCAACCAGTCCTGCGTGCACAGAACTGGAGACGCATGTTCTGGATTGGTTGGTTGAGATGCTTGACTTGCCTCGGAAGTTTCTTTCGACCAGCACCGGAGGCGGCGTGATCCAGGACACGGCTTCGAGCGCCTCCCTTTGCGCCTTGCTCGCCGCTCGAGAACGCACCACGAATTTCGCCAGCAACAAACGTGGCTGCGACGGAAAATTGACGGTGTACACGTCGTTGCAGGCGCATTCTTCGATCGAAAAGGACGTTCAGATCGCCGGGCTTGGCCTGGACAATTTGCGACTGATCGATGTCGACGAGAATTTCGCGATGCGTCCGGATGCGCTCTCGCGACGAATTGAGAACGATCGGCGCGCCGGTCTCGTCCCCTGCTTCGTTTGCGCTACCATTGGCACAACATCTTCCAACGCGATTGATCCGCTGCCTGAAATTGGTCGCATTTGCCGCGAAAACAATCTGTGGTTTCACGTCGACGCCGCCATGTCCGGAACCGCTGCGCTCTGCCCCGAGTTTCGGCACACTCATGTAGGGGTTGAACTCGCCGACAGCTACACGTTCAATCCGCACAAGTGGATGTTCACCAACTTCGACTGCAACTGTTTCTACGTGGCCGATCGCAAATCGCTGATTCAAACTCTGAGCATCCTGCCCGAATATTTACGCAACAAGGCCACGGAATCGGGAGCAGTGATCGATTATCGCGACTGGCAAATTCCACTCGGCCGCCGATTTCGCGCACTGAAACTCTGGTTCGTGATCCGCCACTATGGGATCGAAGGCTTGCAGTATCACGTTCGGCGTCACGTCGAGCTCGCGCAACAGTTCGCGGTTTGGGTGAAGAACGATTCTCGTTTCGAACTGGCAGCGCCGGCGCCACTCAACCTGATCTGCTTTCGTCACAAGGGCGGGGACGAAGTAAATCAAAAACTGATGGATCGCCTGAACCGCAGCGGCGATCTCTACCTGACACATACGCGTCTGAACGACCGGCACACGCTACGATTCTGTGTTGGCCAGACCAACACAACGGAACGACACGTTCAGCGGGCGTGGAGCAGGATTCAGGAAGAAGCGCGAATGTAGGCGCGGTCGTCCACATTTCAGAGGCACATGAACTTTTCACTTACTTTGGCTTGTCGGGTTGGGGCTGGACTGTCGGTGGGCCGGGCTTCAAGGCCATCGCATTCGCCGGAGCAGCCGGGTTCACGCCGAAATCCCAGACGTAGGTGTTCATTCCTTCCTTACCCAGCATCTCGACGACAGCGTACTCTCCCGGTTCAAGGGCATTCGCAGGTGTGATCTTGATCCAGCCTCCAGTCAGCCTTTGTGAGGTGGTTACAATCAGGTTCTGTTCCTGGGTCGCTTTTCCCAGCGGGCTAATTTTTATATCTCCAATCACGCGTTTCCCCTTCTTCAGTTGCGCTCGAACAATGTGGTAACGGTCCCACGGCTGTTCCGGTTGCTGAGGCTGCTGCGGTCCCTTTTGCGGAGTGGGGTTCGAATCCTGATCCTGGTCAAGGCTGACGTAGATCGCAGGCACGGTCGTGTGCGCCTGGACGCTGGCGTGCGGGCCGTCGAGTTCGATGGTCTGCTTGCTGCTTGCGACGGGATTGATCGCAGAACGCAGGATGTTTGTTTTGGTGTTGCGGTTCACGTCGCCGGCGTTCTGCTGCAGCAGTACAAGTTGCGGCTCACTCTGAAAAGTATCGAGCAATAACATTCCGCCAGAGTCGGGCAGGTGCAGCCGGGGTGCGACTTGCGGGGTTTTGGCCTCCTCAGCAAGGCGTTCGGCTTCGGCTTCCTTGTCGAGTTCAACCGCTTCCGGGGCGGGAACGCCGGCGGCGCGATCTTTTTCGAATTTGTCCGTGGCCGGCCAGTCCACTAGCGAATTGGGCAACTCCTCCCACTCGTCGCGCTCAGCGCTCAGGTAGCGCACGCGGTCGCCTTTCACCTCCCACTTGGTGGCAAGCTGGTAGGAGCCGTCTTTGAGGATGAGGCGCTTGGCGAGTTGCTGGGCAGAGGCTGGGATAGCAAGAATGAATGCAACTGCCAGCAAGAGGCCGATGCGAATTCCATTCCTTCTTGCCATGTTCTTATTCACAGATTTATTTTGCACCACTCGCCGAGGAAAGTCTGGTTTACTTTCTGGTTAGCGGGGACCCCTCCCCCTGATCTTTTGGAATCATGGGATTCGGGACACACTACCACCAAGATCTTTGAGGAATAAGGACTTATATGCAAAATATTCCGGACAAAGGAGTTAGCGGTTCTCTGTGTTATCTCTAAGCTGAAGATACAGTTACAGGATTAACTGTAGGTCGGCATCAAAGTCAAGGGCAAAACGAGACAAATCGAGAGCCATTTCCCATTTTAGGACGCAGCTTTTCCGAGGGCCCTTTCAACAGCTAAGAGCATTCAAGGACACGAAGGTACACAAAGGTCGTCGGTCAGCGTTCAGCCACTCAGCTTCCAGAATTCGCCTACCAAGCCGATTCTGGCAAACGCGGCTTCGGCTTCCGCCACCGTTTTCGGACGCCAATCTGGACTCAGGCGGTCTTCGTACCATTCTTTGGCCAGACGCCATCCCTGATTCAACGTCAAGGTTCCGCCGCGTGGGCGGTTCCATTGCGTGCACCAGCGATCGACGTGCTGTTCCGACCGGAACAGGAGCATGGTTTTTCAGGTGAAGACGATGTCGTCGTACCAATGTCGTGCTGGCACGGCTATGTGAACGATTCCCTTCGGCCCAAGCAACCGGCCTTCCCCCACGCGGAGGACCATCTCGTAATTGCAGCAGCCGCAGGAGGCATCAATCTGCGCGTTCTGGTGCAGCATGGCCGGGATTCCCAGGGCATCCCAGATGCAGTTGCCATACCAAGCCCGCTTGCCGGATCGAACCGGAAAGGCCGTGGGCACGGCAGAAAATGGAGCGGCTCGCCAGAGTTCTCCAGTCACCTGCAGGACGAAAGCGTGGGTTTGCGCCAGTCGCTCAAGCGCGGCTCTGACCTTGCGCACTGGGGAGGAAAGCGCTGCCGCCATCTCCGCGACTGCAGGCGCTCGGCCCTCGCGGATGAAATGTCGATAGATGAACTGGCGCAGGTTGGTGTCGAGCGTATCGCTGCTGTTGGCGTCAGAAAGGGGCTTCATGTTTTTTCAAGTCTCTAGCGGACGAGGTGGATTCGTACACCCAGTTTCAAATTCTTCCACGAGCGGTCGGCCGTATAGACGGGAGCTTTGAGTGCAATTCCCAGAGCTAAGCAGGCCCGATCTCCTAAGGACAGCCCGAACGCACTGGTTCGGGCAATCAGGTTGCCAGCAATCTTAGCTTGCTCGTCTGTGAACACCGCAGATTCTCGAATCGGGCTAATGGTGGCTTCCCAGGCCTCATCAGGTTTGATTCCCCGGCTGACCAGTTTGCTCTGCACTTCCGCCAGATTGACGGTGCTACTGATGGCGGCACTTAATAGTTGGGGAGTTAGCTTTTCGACGCCCGGCTCGCGGTTGAGCACGGCAAGTAGCGCAGAAGCATCCAGCACGATGCTATTCACGTTTCGCGGCCTCGCGTCTCTCAGCAATCAACTCGTCCACCAGTGAGGTGCCTGGTTTTACATGCTTCCGGACAAGACGTTGTGCTCGCTCGATGCGCCGCTTAAGGGTCGAGATGCGCAATTCGTCGTCTTCAATCCGCAGCACGACTTCATCGCCGATCTTTATACCCAGCGCCTTGCGAAAGGAGGCGGGGATAACGACGCGGCCATTTTCGTTGATCCGGGTTCGGGTTTCGTCCTGCATAGTCATATGTTCAAATCTGTGACACTCATATACAATATGACATTATTGTAACATGATGACACTGCACCATGCGGGTGACAGCATGCCTGAGCGGGGCAACCTGAAGAGTAGTTTAGAGGTTTAGGTTGGGCCAGTCCCCGGTCACCATATTCCAGCGCGGTCTTCGGGCTTCAGAAATAGCTTGTCGGTGGGCGCGACCTCGTAGGCTTTGTACCAAGCTTGGACATTCCGCACTGTATCGCTTCGGTATTCGCCCGGCGAATGAGTGTCGGTTGTGATCTGGCGGCGCAGCGCGGCGTCGCTTTGGATCTTGCGCCATCTCTGAGCGAACGCCAGGAAAAATCGCTGTTCGCCACTCAGCCCGTCGATCACCACATCGGGCTTCCCTTTCAGTGACAGGACGTACGCGTCATGCGCCGTCAGCAACCCCGCCAGGTCGGCGATATTTTCACTCAGGACCTGCTTGCCGTTGACGCAAAGATCGGAAAACGGACAGTAGCCGTCAAACTGCGCCACCAGCTTCGCCGCCGCCGCGTGGTGCTTGGCCACATCCTCCGGGGTCCACCACATGCCGAGGCGGCCCTGGGCGTCGTAAATATTGCCAAGTTCGTCGAAGCTGTGGCTGATTTCGTGGGCGATGCCGGCGCCGGCGGAGCCGTAGCTGGAGGCGGCGTCGCCTTGGAAATCAAAATAGGGGGGCTGAAGCAGGCCGGCCGAAAAAGTCTCGGTATTCGGGCTGAACATGATGACCGCGCCGACGATTTGCGGATCGATCCTCCACTCGTCCGGATCGGCCGGCCGCTGTAGCTTGGCCAAATTGTACGAACGATTGAAGGCTTCCGCCCGGCGCATATTGCCGAGGGCGTCGCCGCGAACGACATCGAGCGTGGAATAGTCGATCCACGTGTCGGGGTAGCCCACCTCTATCCTAAGCGCGGCCAGCTTGGCCAACGCCTTTTCCTTAGTCTGCGGTGACATCCAAGTGAGATTTGCAATGCGGGTACGATAGGCGGTGATCAGGTCGGCCACCATAGCCTGCGCCTTCGCCTTGGCTTCGGGCGGGAAATAACGTTGCGTATAAAGTTGGCCGACCGCCTGGCCCAGGGCGGCGTTTGTGGCGGCCAAGGCGACCTTGCTGCGGTCCGGCATCTGCTGCGTACCCGACACGATCGGGCCGTAGAAGGCGAAATCTTCGGCAGCCACAATCTTCGGCAATACGCTGGCATAATGTTCGATCAGATGGAATCTCAGATAGTCCTTCCACAGATCGATGCCCTCACTGCCTACCAGGGCCGAAGTTCCGATCACAGCGGATGGCTGCCAAACGATGAATTCTGACTGCCGGGCAACTCCGGCCGCGGCAAAATAAGCACCCCAGTCCATGCCCGGCGCCTTAACCCCAAAATCGGCGCGTTTCCACGGATTATTCTGCTTGAAGACGTCAGCCGCGTCAGCGTCTGGGGCGTGAGCTTGTGCGATCCGAATTTCAAGCGACAAGATCCGCGCCGCCTGGGTCTCCGAATCTGCAATGCCTGCAAGTTTCAGGATCGCCGCAATGTGCGCTTGATATTGAGCGCGCAACGCGTCCATTTTAGGCGACGGGTCGAGGTAGTCGTCACGATCCGGCATTCCCAGACCGCCCTGCAACAGGTGGAAGACATAGTGATTCGAGTCTGTAAAACTCTGATTGACCCACACGCCGAAGATATGGTCCGCGTTGGCGGTGAGTCCGTCGACTTCAGTATTCAAAGTCGTGCCCAGGTAGGATGAGAGCGACAGCTTATTCGAGATCGCTGAGATCCTGGCCATTTCGTCGGCCAATGGAGTCAGCCCCTTGGCCTCGATGCTGTCTTCATCCATGAAGCTGGCGTAGTAGTCGCCAACTTTCTGTGTGATGCTGCCCCTGACGGGCCGGGCCGCGGCCGCGCCTTGAATGAGATCGCGAACCCTATGGCCGGTTTTCTCGACCAACATTGCGCGCGTATCGTAGCTCGACTGGCCGGCGGGTATCTCAGCCATTCTGAGCCAGCCCCCATTTGCGTATCGGTAGAAGTCGTCACCTGGCTTGACCGAACGATCCACATCCTGCGTGTTCACATTTTGATCGAAAGGTGCGGCGCCAGCACCCACGGAAACCGCGAAATAGAAAATAACGAATAGTTTCGTAAAAAGAGGCATGGAGATCCTTTCAAGATGTGCCGATTTTCGCACTCACGACCTAGGCAAACTGGCCGTTTTCGGACGCGGTCAACTCAATTTGTTTGTGAGGTTCTGTGCAGATTCTCGCTTATTGTCGCGAGTGAAAGCCAGGCTAGGCTTGGGTGGTGTAAGCTAGCAGGGCTAGAAAGGGGTGTTCCGATGTTCGAGTCACTGTCCCCCAAGCTGAAATGCCTTGGTTTGTGGGTCGCTTGCATAACTGTAGCCGTCTGCGTTCTGCGGCCGTCTCTTTTCGCCCAACCACATCCGGGATTGATCGCAAGAGCGCAAGAACCATCTGGCTCCAGCATGGCTGAGGCGGCGCCCTCCGAACAGGCTTGCCAGGGACGAGTGAATGACACGCCAGAAAAACTTGTGGAGTGCATTCAACCGTCATCGCTCTGGAATCATCTCGCCCACTTTCAGAAGATCGCCGACGAACATAAGGGGTCGGATGGTCATGGCAACCGCGATACCGGCACAGCTGGTTACAAAGCGTCGGTCGACTATGTTGCCGGACTGGTGCGGCAAGCAGGCTACCACGTAACCGTCCAACAATATCAATACAACGCTTTGGAGGTCACTGGAGTGCCGCAGTTCGGTACGCCAGACCAGAGCTATGCTTTCACGCACGACTGGCTTGTCGCTCAGCGTTCCGGCGGCGGCACACTCGCAGCCTCGATACAGCCGGCGAGCGGCTCAGGCGAGGGCTGTTTCCCCAGTGATTTTGCAAGATTCGTGCCTGGACACATTGCTCTGCTTGAGCGCGGGACATGCGCCTACGATGCGCAGGTGAGGAACGCTGAAACGGCGGGTGCAGCAGCAGTCCTTCTGTATGGGTCTGGCAACGCGAGTCCGTTCCCAGTGCGGCTCACGCGCGCGGCCAAGATTCCGGTCGTTAGTGTCTCTTACGCGGTGGGCTCGGAGTTGCTAACCCTCAACCCTCCGACTGTGCATCTCGACATTCGCATGCGGCCCACGTCGGGCGTGGACTACAACCTGATCGCCGAGTCACCTTTCGGAGATACCAACCACGTCGTGGTGGTGGATGCGCATCTTGACTCTATCTATGGCGCGGGCATGCTGGATAACGCATCCGGATCGACCACCATTCTTGAGATTGCCTTGAACATGGCTAAAACTTCGACCCGCAATCAACTCCGCTACATCTGGTTCGGTGGCGAGGAAATCGGGTTGTTCGGCTCCGCCTATTACACCACGAACTTGAGCCAGGCGGAGCGAAAGCGAATCGCCTTCGACATTGATATGGACGTCACAGCCACTCCGAACTTCGATATGTGGATTGCCGATCCCGCGTTTGCCTACAATGTCAGCCAGTTCCCTAAAAATGTGGTCCCCCAGTCAAAAGTCGGCAATCAGTTTTTCAGGGACTTTTTCAGCTCCATCGGAGTTGTGTCGCAATCTTCCACGTTTGGAAATAGCGGAACCGACTCGAACTCGTTCGCCCTGATCGGCATCCCGGACAGCGGCATTCTGACCCGGCAGGATTGTTGCAAGGTGCAATCGGAAGTCGACATATGGGGTGGCTTCCTTGGAAACTACGAGGGCACAGTTCCAGGCAACGATGGCGGATGCGTCGACTATCCTGAGCGTTGGTGTGACAATCTTTCGAATAACGATCCGTTTGTCTTTGGACTGGCATCGAAGGCGTCAGCCTACGTGACGCTCAAGATGGCCAACCATGTGTTTAAGGCGAACCAGCCATGAGGGGCTGGCCCAACCTAAATCTCTAAATAACTCTTCAGGGTGCCCCGCTCCTTGCGTTTTTTGCAAGGGGCGGGAGCCGATGCCGCAAGATCGTGTGATGTGATCGACGCAAAAAAACTCACCACAGAGACACAGAGAAGATAAAGAAGGTGTGAAACGGGAACGCCGGACCTCTTGGCTTGTGTTCGGTCTCTTTGTTTCTCTGTGGCTCTGTGTCTCTGTGGTGAAAAATAGCTGATGCCCATTCGCTCCAAGACCCCTCACTTGCTTCGGGAGGAAAGAGCGATCAAAGGTGGCGCATCCTTGATTTTTGCCTTCTCACTCTGGGTGGGGAAACGTAGTCTTCGATGATGCCGTAGAGGTCGACCCGGCCGCGCTTCAGCAGTGGCGCAGGGGCGCGGTCGTGCAGCAGATACCAGGCTTCTCGGTAGTGCTCGCACTGGTTTTGTTTGTCGCCCGGGCAGACGCAGATGGACTGTTTGCGCCAGGCAACAGCCCACGGGATGATGTACCAGATATCTCTAGGAATGCAGTAAACGGCGAGGTAGTCGAAGTCGGTTTGCTCGTAGCGGTGGTTGGGGCCGCTGACGTGGACAAGGCTGGCGACGAAGTTGCCCGGCTTCAAGTTGCCGGCCTCGAAGTAAGTGGATTTCACCTGGACGCTAATGAAGCGCCCGCCAAGATCGATAACTACGTCGTATTGGGCGGTTTCGCCTAAGGGCGTGCTTAATTGGAAGCCGAGTTCGGCGGCTTTGGCCATGAAACGAAGCTCGGCCCAGTGGCCGCGCTTTTTGTGGTTGTGGATATCCATGCCGGAAGTTTTCAAGGTGTCCCCCGTGTTGCCAAATGTGTGTTGCCAGATATGTCTCGCGAAATAAAAAAGGCGCGGCCGCTGGGCCACGCCTTCCTTCACTTTAAGTATAGCATTTGTGACCAAGTATTCCCCCAGTTTTCGAAGATTTATATCTGGAATCATTTCATCAAGTTGGGGGGATTTGGGCTCAATTTGATTGTGTCATCCCGAGCAAGCGTTCTTTGCACAGCGAGGGATCTGGGCGAGCCCCGCGAGGAGCCTGCCCTGAGCGCAGCCGAAGGGTCGCGCACTTTGCGACGCAATAATCGCGCGTCTGGCTCGCTTCCCTATCGCATTGAGCCACCACGTTGGGCGCGGTTTTGGCTCAATCTGATTGTCATCCCGAGCAAGCGTTCTTTGCGGAGCGAGGGATCTGGGCGAGCCGCGCGATGCGTCGCGTCCTTTGCGACGCAATAACCGCGCGTCTGGCTCGCTTCCCTATCGCATTGAGCCACCACCTTGGGCGCGGTTTTGGCTCAATTTGACTGTCATCCCGAGCAAGCGTTCTTTGCGCAGCGAGGGATCTGGGCGAGCCGCGCGAGGAGCCTGCCCTGAGCGCAGCCGAAGGGTCGCGTTCTTTGCGACGCATTAATCGCGCGTCTGGCTCGCTCCCCCATTGCCGTCCACCGGACACGCATCAGGACCTAAGCATCCGCTCGATGCGCGCATCCATCTCTTCCTCTTCGATGAATTCCTCCCGTCCGCCGGGTGCCCCATTTCTCGCGCGTTCTGTGCGCGAGAAGTGGGGAGTTCAGCATCCGCTCGACGCGACGCATCCATCTCTCCCCCTCCGCTGAATTCCTCACGGCCGGCCTGCGCGATGCCTTCCCGCACAGCGGCGCGAAAACGAGCGTCCTGTTCAAACAGGCGCAAGGCGGCATCCTTCACCAGCCGCTCGGTATCCGTACCGTCATGACTGGCGATTTGGGATAACTGCGCTTCCTGCTCGGGAGTGAAATGGACTTCCATGCCTGCCAGGGTAGGAGAGCGAGTCTATGCGGTCAACGGTCCGGTGGTCCAAGTTCCGACCGACTTTTTGGGCGGTAACCTTGGGGTTGCGTCGGTATGGGCTAACCTATTGTTAGCGTCAAAGACCGACACGAACCTGGTGCACCAGGGACGGAAATAAGTGCGCTGTGTTTTAATTTCAGTGACCACCTGCCCACTTTGGATGGGCGGAAGGAGGGTTAGTGAAGAACCTCAATATTGATCGCCCCTCGTCGAATAAGCCGCCACAGCCGGAGCCCACTGTAGTGTTCACAGCGAATCCCAACCGCATCGAACGCGGCCAGGCAGCCACGCTGCGCTGGCAGACAATCAATGCCGCCAAGGTCGTCGTGAGGGGCATACAAGGCTGCGATCTGGAGGTCAACGACTCCCGGCAGGTCACGCCCGCCGATTCTGTCACGTACCGTTTAACCGCGTATGGTCCGGGCGGGAAGCGAGAGGCTACCGCACATGTTGCCGTTACCTTGCCAGCGGTCCTTGAATCAGATTGGCTTCCACATCTTAATGTCCGCCGCCAGATCGAGAAGGCTGGAGCCAAGCTTGTAACTGTAGGTGCCAGGGGCTATCCGGATCTGCTCTTCGAACTCAACGGCCGCGTATTTGCTGCCGAGGTTAAAGGACCCGGCGACCGGATTCGGCCGCAGCAAATGCGGGTGATGAAGGCGCTTAGCCGCCTTGAGCATATCTACGTCTGTCGTGAAAAGGGAAAAAAGAGAGCTGACGACAGTGAGGTGACGGTGGAGGAAATGCTGGCTGATATTGCGCGGCGGGTCCGCAATGGGTAGCGAATTTCCACCGTTGTCGGGGCCCGGTGCCGTCTCGCATCGCTTTAGTCGAAACCAATAGGATGGTTAAAGTTAACGGTTTCAATCTGCTGCTTCGTAGTTTTCAGGAGTTGAATTGCAAAGGCGCTTTGGCCGCAAAACCCGACTCTTTCGATGAAATCTAGTGTCCCATTGGGGCGAACTTGCCATTCCCGGTCCAGTAGCGGGGTCGGTGGCACGGCAACGTGTTCCACTAAGCGTCCATAGCGCTGAATCTCTCGACGGATCGTCGTTTGGTATCTTCTTCGGAAAACTGGATGCAATCGAGACCATCCGCGGGATACGGCGTTTAGAATTGCGTTGATTCTTCGGAGCTTTTGTTTTGTAGCTTTTGCCCCAAAGCATACTAGGGATTGCCACGTAGCTTGTCCCCTTAAGCAAATCCCATATTGCGCAATGTGGGTTGCCAACTCGGAGCCGAGCCAGTCTTCGTTGCACATGGCCGACTCCGGCACCCACAGAAGGTCTAGGGCTGGAGTCTTCAAGCGACCACCGCGACCAAAACACAGAACGTCGAGGTCAGAGTCATAAGCGTGAACGCCAGCCGCGCGCGAGCCAAAGACCATAATCTCCGAAGCCGAATTGAGCAAAGCCTTAGCAGGTTGTCCCGCAGCTTCAATCCTGAGCGTTAGGTCTGTCAAAAAGTGGGGGGCGGATTTCATTTTCTTTAATGTACTCTCTTAATCCTGACACTATATCGTCTAAGACTGATCGTGCTTCCTCCATCTCGTCACTTTCAACCTCCCCGAAATATCCATTGATAAGGTCTTCAAATCTCTCTGCTTCAAACCTGAGGTCGGAGTCAATCCCAAATAAAATCCCCATTAACCAAGAGATCCCCGCGCGCTCTTCTTCTTCGAGTTTTATGGACTTGTCTTCCAAAACAGACGAAATCGCCTCTGATATCTTCTCCTCAACAGACTCTGGGTCACTGTCATCCCATTCATCTTCAGCCGAACCCAAACCCGAAAGGAGTGTTTTAGCGGCCTCAAGGATTGTCGCCTGCGGGAGCTTTCGCCGGACCGCCTTGTCCTGGTGCGCGGTTTTTCTGTTTCGTTTCCTTGCCATCTTTATCGCCATTCCTCGAATTGTTTGAAGGCTTACTGGATTGATCGCCGAGGGAACTCATATTTTGAATAACTTGAACTTGACTCCCGGCCTCACCTTCGATCGCTGCGGGTTGGCGCAAGAACATAGCAACGCATCCGATTGCTATGGTCTGCGCCACATAAAACCAAAGATCAGCTTTGAAATATTCGTTGGCCTTACGTCCAATCGTAGTCTGAAGGAATCGCCGCCAAAATCTGTTAAGGGGACCGCCTCCTTGAGATCGCATTACTTGGTCACGAAGGTAGTGAGCTACTCCAGGGGCGTACAGAAGTCGATCAAGCTCTCTCAACCGAGTGCCGTTCGCTGTTTTGCGTAACGCGTTGGAAATCACCGACTCAATTTGGAGAACACGTTGTACGTAGGAGCGCGACAGGTCAGTTTGTTTCTTTTCAACAAAGAAGAAAACCACGACGAATGCAAATAATAAAAAGAGCACTAGTTGAATCGGCAGAGTTTTGCTGGACGTTCCCGCCAAAACGGTAGCGACGACGAGCGTGAGTGACCACCCTTTAATCGTAAACCGAAAAGCACCAATTTTATCGATCTTATCCTGGAGTAGCTTGTACTCATCGGCAATTTGCTGGATCAGCTTCTCACGCTCTTCAATCAAACGGCTAATCCTCATCAACAGCGTGTGGGGGGGACACGTTCGCGACGACTTAGGATACTACCATTGGCAGGAAGCCGTCATGCCACATTGCTCGCCGTTTACCAAGTGTTGGCATAAACAGGCAGTCCATCAATACCAGCCAACGATGACGGGCTATAAGGAGCAATCAGCAAAGCTGCTGTGATGAGGCATTCACGCCACTTAACGAGCCGCTTGGCCAGTCAGTCCATTTGTGCGGGAAGGGATGTCAAGAAATCCACCTAGCCACGCTCGTCCATTTCTGGCATAATTGTTCGTGCACCCATCCTGCACAAAATTTCAAACACAATTTAAGGTGAGGAAGCGATGTCGGCAAAGTACATCTTTGTGACCGGGGGAGT
>Ga0210409_10004716_pt1 | contig 14573 bp, 7 predicted proteins | sample IncBWH17MmetaG_FD_161649 | JGI IMG/M metagenome (GOLD analysis project Ga0210409, IMG submission 161649) | Forest soil microbial communities from Barre Woods Harvard Forest LTER site, Petersham, Massachusetts, United States - Inc-BW-H-17-M | ecosystem: Environmental > Terrestrial > Soil >... | reverse complement strand
TTGGTATCGACGGTGATAGCTTGGGTATAGGCCTTGCGAGCCGCATCTTGCTGGTTTTCTTTCTGCAGAACGGTACCCAACTGAAACCAAGTATTGGCCGACTTGGGATAGAGCTGCACTGCCGTTTCCAGGTATTTTTGCGCGTCGGCAAGCTTGTCTTTCTTCTCGGCGTCGAGCCCTTTCTCGTAAGCTTTTCTGGCCTCTTTTGGCGCTTTGTAGGGGGTGGCGTCTAGCGTCGCGCCTTTAACCTTTCCGGCCCTCTTCAAAACAATGACGCCCACGTCAGCGTTGCCGCCGAAAGTATCGAGATCCATAAGGCCGATGAGGCCGGGACGGAAACCCGAGGCCGAGGCACGGAGGTCACAGTTCAGTAGCCCGCGCCGCGGGATTCCCATGGTCGTATCCCTAGCACGCGTGTCATCTTGCGAAGTCGAATCAACGCTGGCTTCAGGAAAAGAATCGGTCTTCGATCCCAATTGCATGCTGAAATCGCCGTGAGAAGACGCATACACCTCCTGGCGCGCCCTGTTGTTGCAAACGCGCTCAACCAACACATTGCTTGGCAGAGGTGTGCCGTCGTCGGTGGTAACGCGGCCGCGGAGAAACATGACGAGATCCTCGCGGGGTTGCGTTGGGTCTGAGGTAATAGGGAAAGTTGGAGTGCCGGAACGGGTTGGGGGCGGTGCGGAGGGCGGAGGCGCAGGCGCGGGTTTCTGCGCCATGGCGACCGGCGGGAGGAGCACGATGGCGAAGGCCAGCGGGACGAAAGTGCGGACGCGGCTCATAAGTCGATTCCCAGGAAGGAAGCAGCAAAGGCAAGCGTAGGGCGCATATTAGTGCAAGTCAAGACTGCTAAATGTAATAACGGTGCAACGTAGGCGTTGTCGGGTTACGCGTTAGGGGCCCCCCTCCCCCCGGTTTCTCACAAGTGTTCATTCTAGAGGGACTTAAAGTCCTTTGTTTTGACACACTTTTGCAAGTGTTCATTCTAAAGGTAGATAGCGAAATTGCGGGCGCTCTTGCGGAATTTTTCGGGTTTTCGATTCTTATGCAGGCGGTTTTCCCCGGAAATGATGGAGGGAAAGGAGTTAGGTGGTTGACTGGGTATTTCACAGGATATTATACCATTTGGTTAGCTTCTGTCAAGCGATTTTTTGTCCCGTTTTGGGAATTACGTAGAAACGACCGGGCTATCGGCGAAGTTCGCGATCTTGGGCCTCGGCGCAGGGGCAAAATCTCTCTAGTACGATGCTTCCGATGTCGATCGCGGGCTGATTCAGGGAGAGTGGGGAGATCTGAGGCGCTCGGCTTCGGCGTGCTCGCGCGCGGCATCCGGGGCGCGGCCAAGGTTCTCGTATTCGTCCGCCAGGAAGGAATGCGCCTCGGCGGAATCCGTTTGCACCGCCGCGGCCTTTTCCAGGTAGGGCAGGGCCTCGGGGAGGGTGCCGTTGAGAAACAGCATACGCCCCAGAAGCAGGTTTGCGCGGTAATGGTCGGGCTCTCCCTCGAGGACTTGGAGCAGGTTCTTGGCTGCTTCCTGAGGCCGTCCAGTACGGGCATAAATCGAGGCCAAAGAATAGCGGGCGTCGCTCCAATCGGGCCGGTTTTCCACCAAGATCTCGAAATGCGAGGCAGCGGTCTTCAGATCGCCGGTTTCATAGAGGCAGATGGCCAGTTCGTACTGCGCCATCAGGGCGTCCGGCCGCAGCTCGACGGCTTTGCGCAAGGGAGGAATCGCTTTGGCAAAGTTGCCATTCCGCGAGTAGGCGATACCGAGGTAATACTGCGCCGCTTGGATTTGCGGGTCTTTGGCCACCACGCGTAGCAGCAGCGGGATGACGGTGGCTTCCTTTCCCTCTTCGATGGCCAGACTAGCATCGTGCATATCGTTGGCCACATCGATACGGTCCTTGGGGTCGATGCTTGAGGGCGGGCCGGTCTTTCCGGAGGCTACGTAGCCCAACGCGGAGAGCTGTTCCCTGCTCTTTTCGTTGAGTCCGTCCTGCAAGGCCTGAGGTGCCCCCGTGCCGATGCTCTTTACGAAGTTATTCAACTGGCTTGCGAGGCGCACAGCGGCGATGCGCTTGACGCGATAGAGGTTTGTCTTCGCGCCAGGGTCTGAGTCCAGATCGTAAAGCTCGGGCAATGGCGCACGTACGAAAAGCTGGCCTCCTACGCGCAGAGACGCGAGCGCGCTCCACCCGAACGAGCGTTCGGAGTGGTCTCCGGTGGCAAACGAAGGGCGGTTTTCAGGGCGAGGGTTTCCAATCAGAGGGAGGAGCGATTGGCCCTGCATGGCCGGAGGCGGCTTCTGCCCCAGCACTTCGAGGAGAGTTGGGGCCAGATCCACCAGGCTCGCCGCGGCATGGACACGCTGGCCGGGGAAACGATGGCCGGGAAGTTTGAGGAGCAGGGGCACGTGGATGGTCGAGTCGTAAAGGAAAATGCTGTGGGTCAGTTCGCCGTGCTCGCCCAGGGATTCGCCGTGATCTGCGGCGACGGCGATCAGCGTATTGACATACAGCCCCTGGTCCCGCAAATACTCGAGCAGCTTCCCGACAATAGCGTCCACATAGGCGATACTTCCGTTGTAAGGGGCGCCCGGAAACCGGCTGCGGAACGGTTCGGGCGGATTGTAGGGGTCGTGGGCGTCCCACAGATGAAACCACAGGAAGAACGGTTTGCCTTGCTGCTGGCCGAGCCATTCAAGCACGTATCCCAGGCTCACCTCACCACGCCGCTGCATAGATGCCTCGCGGCGCTCCCCGGTTTTCTGCCGGTGAAAGCCTGCATTGTAGATGTCAAAGCCGCGCTCGAATCCGGAGGCAAACCCGTTCTTGGGGTCGAGGATGATGCTGCCGACAAAAGCGCCGGTGTGGTAGCCCTGGGCATGAAGAATATCAGGCAGAAAAGGAACGCTCGGAGGCAGGCGATCGCCGAAGTTGCGGATTCCGTGGTACTGCGGAAAAGTCCCGGTGAGGATGGTCGCGTGAGAGACGGGCGTGATGGGCGCCTGGGAGTATGCACGCTCGAATACCACGCCCTGACGGGCCAGCGCATCCAGCTGCGGCGTCAAACCAAGCTTTGAGCCGAGAAAGCCCATGCGGTCCGCTCGGACCGTATCCAAGGTGATCAGAATAACGTTAGGTTGGTCTGTGGCTGCCGCGGCGAGCGCGGGCAACAGAACAAAGAGGCAAAGGATGCAAGCGCGCCGCATAAAAAAAAGAGGAGTCTGCATTGTAGCAGACTCCTTTTTTCGGGACCAAAACCTGGAGCCGAAGATCAGAAAATGACTTTCGCCCCAATCTGCGCAGCGCGTGCGCCGCCTGAAGAAAGGAACGCGTTGCCGGAAGAGATATCCGGCGTCGTCGAGTAGGTGGAGAAGCTAGAGCTCGAGGGCTTGGCGCTGGCCGGCAACGAACTGAAGTTGGGATGGTTCAACAGGTTGAAGATCTCCAAGCGTAGCTGGATGCTCAACCGTTCGGTGATCTTGGTGGTCTTGTTGACGTTAAAATCCCACTGCCTGAATTTGGGTGAGCGCAACGAGTTGCGGCCGCAGGACCCGATGGTGTTGGGGGCCGGAGTAGAAAATATCGCGGACGCATTCGTGATGGTAGGACTATTGGGATCACTGAACTGGTAAACAGGCTTTACTCCCGAACAGTCCGCCCTTTGATAAACCAGGTCCTGGCCAGACTCATCGCCTGAGGTGCTTATCAATGGGGTCCAGGGACGCCCACCCACAACCGCCGCCACAGACCCGATCTGCCAACCCTCTCCCAAGCGCCCGGCGGCGCGCCACTTAGGAAATTCGTAGACCACGCCGGAATTAAAGTTCAACCGGACATCCGTGTCGCACGGGCCCAAGTTACTGCTGGGATTGTAAGGATTCTCCTGGATCGGAACTGTAGAGCTGCCGCCGCGATTCACGGAATTGGTGTCGATACAGTTCGACCAGGTGAAGTTGATAGTGGTGTTGAGCCCATGCCAATCGCGCTGGCGGTAAGTCACCTGCAGGGCGTTGTAGCGGGAGTACCCATCGTTGGTCAATTGCATGATGTAACTGAAGTTGGGCGCGCCATTTAACTGGTAGAGAGAATCAAACGGGCGCGCGCAATTCCCGGTAGTCAGCTGCACACTATTTACCGTATCCCAGCAGCCAACGGGACGGTTATTCAGGCTGCGCATTAGAAAACTATCCGTTCCGTGGGAGCCCAGGTAGGTCACGGTGATTGCGTTGTTTCTGAACACCTGCTGTTGAATCGTGGCGTTGTAATACTGAATCCTTGGCGTCTTCAAATTCGGAATGGTTCCAAAAATGTTAAACGGAGGTGTGCCCGTGGGATTGGAGCCAAAGGTTTGGAAAGGCGTGCCCGGGTTCGGGCTTCCCGCTTGCGGGCCGATACAGACCCAGTCAGGGCTAGCCGTGTTCGTTGCTGGGTTATAACACGTGTTCGCCCCGAACGCCTCGAACAAGAGTCCCTTACCTGGTAAACACTGGCCGGTGACTGGGTCAAAATTGCCCGATGGGCATGCGCCCCCATTCGCCGTGACCGAGAACACGCCCAGGTTCGAGTTTGTAAACGCGCCGGCTCGGGCACCCTGGAAAGCGTAAGGTGCGCTGATGGCGGCAAAATTCGCCACATCGTAAGCCATGGCGTAACCAATTCGGAAAGAGGTCTTGCCGTTCCCGAAAACGTCCCAAGCCAGTCCGGCGCGTGGGCCAAGGTCCTTGAGGTCCAGGTTATAGAGGCGAGAGAACCCTTCCTGTAGTTGAACCAAACCGTTCGGAAACCCCTTCGGCGCACAGACAGTAGGCTCAGGCGGAGCGCAGGGGAAAAAATTAGAGCCATTCTTGTCGGCGTCACCCAACGCACCATTGACGTCCCAGCGCAACCCGTAGCTGACCGTCACGCGCGGGGTGACTTTCCATTCGTCCTGGAAAAAGATGCCCATAGAGGGCTGGTAGAGGTGGCGCGAAGTATCGCCGAAGGAGCGGGAAGCCCTGTCGAGGCGGCCGAGAAGCAACTGGTCAATAAGGGTCTCAAAATCAGTCTGGAAACTGAACAGGCCGGTCCGCGCACGATTTCGCAGGCTGAATGTGGAAGCGTACTGATAGTTGCCTCCAAACCTGAAGTTATGAGTGCCCTTCATCCATGAGATATGAGTGGACACATCATAAGTCTGCGTGGGCCGCGTGCTCAGCGGGTAGCCTTGTATGCCGCCAGGGTTCGCATAGGTTATCGAGCTGGCATAGACCGGAGGCACGCCAAAATCGGCGGGGTTCAGAGGGCCTGTGTCAATGCCCAGGTTCAGGGGATTAATCTTGTTATTTGGCGCCAGGATCTGTGCGTAACGCGACCAGTTGAAGCGCACGTCGAGAATTTTGTTGGCCGAGATGCTGTAGGTCCAGGTGGCACCGGCCAATTGCACGCGTGTCGGAGCGATGCTGTTAAACGCGTCGGATTTGAGCCCGCTGCCAGGCGCCGGCGGAAGCGTATATCCGCCAAGTGGCGCGGATTGGAGGCTGTCAGCGAACATATACCGCCCCGAGAAATTCATCTTGTCATTCATTTTATGGTCAACTTTGATGATGAAGCTGCCCATTTTGTCGGTATTGGGGGCGGAAAGGGTCTGCGTGAATCCGCCGGTGGCCACTGCGGCGTTCGCGGCGGCCGGCGTGCAGGAAACACTCCCACCGGCGCCATCCGAACACGGGTAATACTTCAGCAGGTTCAAGCCTGCTGTATTCATGGGCAGGTTATTCGGGTTGGTGGCCGGATTGGCGAAGTCCGCCAGGGCCGCGGCCAGATCGCCTTGCGTGGGGATGGGCAGATTCCAAGGCTCCACGGATATATTACGCTGCCCTTCAAACGCGAAGAAAAAGAATGTGCGGTCCTTGACAATCGGCCCACCCACCGTGCCTCCGTAATTGTGATTGTGATAGGGAAGTGTCTTAGGGGTGAAGAAGTTCTTGGCGTTTAGCCAGTCGTGGTCTGCGAAATAGAAGGCTGTACCGTGGAAGTCGTTGGTGCCGCTCTTGAGCATGACGTTGATCGCGGCGCCTCCCTTGACCCCGTTCTCTGCCGTCGGAAGCTGCTGAACGGTGTACTCGGAGATGGAATCGCTGCCTAGAACGGAAGCCGGGATCCCCAGGACGCCGGGCTGCCCGACGACTTCGCTGCCGTAGAAGCGGTCGTTATTGGGCATCCCATCGATCATGTAATTATTGGTGGTGGTACGTTGGCCGCTAATGCTGACGTCCAGGAATCCACCGCCAGGGCTGCGCTGCACACCGGGCGTAAGGGCCAAGATGGACTTAAAATCACGGCCCTCGGTCGGTAAATCCACGATCGACTTGGTGTCCACCTCGTTGTTCAATTCGCCCGAGGAGAATTCCACGAGCGCGCTGGTTGATTCCACCGTGATGGTTTCGGTGTTTTGTCCGACCTCGAGCCGCAAATCCGCCTTGGTCTGCTGGGCGACGGTAACCGTAACATTGCGCACCGTAGTCTTGAAGCCTGGCGAGGAGACGGAGACTTTGTAGACACAACTTGGCAATTCTGTCAGGCGATACTCGCCGGCGGTGCCCGAAGTGACTATGCGGGTCAGTCGCGTGTCTGGACAAACAGCCGAAACCTTGGCGCCGGCCACGGAGGCACCGCTCTGATCGGTGACGGTACCTTCGATGTCACCGGTGATGATCTGCGCGGAAAGGGAAATTGCACTGACGAGAACGAGAAGGAGACCACCGAATAGGGAAACACAAATGCGTTTGGACATCGGGCCACCCCGCCACGAAGTGAGATCACTTGCTGGGACCACTCGATTGGTTGAGATTCTATGTGGCTGCCGTTTTTTGTCAACAACAATTCGGAAATTCGTCGGAGCTGAAGTTTTGATGATACTTACACAAATTTACATCAACGCGTCGACGCACGCCGGCGGAAGAAAGATCCTCCGTGTCGCCTGTGGCGAACAAGCGATGCGCTTGGTGGCACGCTTCGGAGTTGTGCAGGAAAGAATTTCGTAAACTCGTTGTTGCTTTGCAATCCGTTGGAAGGGGCGCACATCTATTATTGGCTCTGAAAAGCGAAACGGCCGGACTACGTTTTGCGGTATCGCGACTCTGCTAAGAAGTGGCGCGCCTGGAGGGGTTCGAACCCCCGACCCTTAGCTCCGGAGGCTAATGCTCTATCCATCTGAGCTACAGGCGCGCGGTTGCGTGAAGAAGCTAGCCTCGCTTCTCTTGTTGTGATTCTATCGCTGAATCGCGGGAGGCGCCAGCGGTGCTAACCCTTGGCGTGATCCCTGATTTGCCTGGCTAACTTTTCGATCTCCTCGGTTCTTTTCAGCATGGAAAGAGAGAGCACGGTCGTCGAGTCAGTTTTTTCGACTTCGGTCTTTAGTTGGGCGGCCAGGTTGTAAAGCTTTTCCACATCTTTCTTGATGTTTTTCTGGCGCTCTTCGAGCATGGCTTTGCTGCTGGCTGCGGCGGCATTCGGAGCGTTAGGGTTGCCCGCGGGATCCTCGGAACCGTCCGGGCGACGCCGGTTGCGCGGCCGGTCTTGATTCGGAAACTCCTGGGCGCGCGCAACAATTTCGGGTAAGACGATAAGAGACATGAGAAGTAAGCGACGTCTGGACGATAGCATGGTGCGCTCCGACTCAAGGTTGCTCCCCACTCTTGCCGCGCAACCCCGAGTGATATACTTTCCCTCCCATACAAGATGATGTCCAGCCCTCTTACCCATTTCCTCGACTTCACAATAGCCAACGTGCTGCATCTCGCGGGAATTGTCGTATTGGCGGTGATCTGCGTCCGGCTGCTGCGGGGAGCGGCAAACAAACTGGTGAAAGCGGCTAGCGCGCCTGGGAAAGCGGCGCAACAAGTGGTGCAACAAAGGGAAGCGCAGAGGAAAGCGCTGGCGGACAAGGTCTACCGTACCGGCCGCCAGGTGATTTGGATCGTGGCAACGTTGACGGCGCTTCCGGAATTCGGCATCAGCCCGTTGCCGGCGGTGGTGATTGCAGGAACATCGATATTGGCGTTTGGCATCGGCGCGAGAGAGACGCTGCGCGATGTGTTGGCAGGACTACAGATCGCATTGGAGGATCAGTTTGTGACCGGCGACACGATTCAAGCCGGAGATATTGTGGGCCGCGTGGAGGAATTAACCCTGCGACGGACGCTGGTGCGAGACGGACGCGGGGCGCTGGTATCGTTTTCAAACGGAGAAATGCGGACGGTGAGCAATTTGAGCCGCGACTGGTCGCAGGCGTTTGTCGATATCGGGGTGCCTGCTGGGATGGCGCTGGAAAAAACATTGCAGGCGCTGGAAAGCGCGGCGGCAGAACTGCGTAGCGACGCAGCCTGGTCGCAAGCATTGGTGGACGGGCCGCGGGTGCTCGGCGTGCAGGGATACGATCAGACTGGAACCACACTGCGTCTACAGGTACGGACTGCGCCGACGCGACAGGACGAGGTGTGCCGCGAACTGAGGCGGCGAATTCAGTTGGAGCTGCAGCGCCAAGGGATTGCGGCAGTGAGCGGCAGGTAAGGGCGAGAACTATCGGGGAGGCGCCAACCGGGCAACTGGCGCGAGGGGGAAACATGGCGCAAGTGAGCTATGAGGAAGTGAACCTGATGCTGCGGTTGTACGACATGAGGCGGGAGCCGAGGCTGCGGCAAGCGCGCGCGTGGTTCGTGGAAAACTTCCATCCTACGTCGGTGGAAGACATGATGGAGAAATACCCGCAGGGAAGCGAAGAGAACACTTATATTCGCATGGTGATCAGCTATTGGGACATGGTGGCGAGCATCGTGAACCGTGGGTTGATCAACGACGAGCTGTTTTTTGAAAGCAATGGGGAAATCTGGGTGGTGTGGGATCGCATGCGGACCATCGTGCCGATTTGGCGAGCCGCGTTCAAAAATCCGCGACTGTTTGCGAACATCGAAGAGACGTATAAGCGGCTGGAAACGTGGCGAGAGAGGCATGCGCCGGGATCGAGCGCGGCGATGCGCAACATGATGGCGCAGACAATGTCGAAGTCCAAGACGAGTTGAGTTGGCTGGCGACTACAGCTCTGCACGACGTGATTGCCATGCGGGTGGAATTGGATTAGCGTAGCCGTTCGGCGACGATTTGCATTCCAAAGGCTGCTTCATTGTCCTGGTGGGGTTTGGCTACCTTCACGCGGTTGCGGCCTTCCGTCTTCGCGGCATAAAGCGCGGAATCGGCTTCATGGATTAGGTCCTCAGCCGGCCGGTGTCCCCAGTCAGTGCTCAGAAGCAATCCCGAACTCAAGGTGACTTCCAGAGGGCCGGCGTCGGTCTGTATAGGGCGAGTACAGATGGACTTGCGAATCTGCTCGGCACGGCCCAGGGCGGCATCGGGACGGCAGTTATTGAGCACGATCAGAAACTCCTCGCCACCGTAGCGGCCCACAAAATCGTAAGAGCGCACGGACGATAGCAGACGGCGAGCCACTTCGCGAAGCACCTGATCTCCAACCAGATGGCCATAGGTGTCGTTGACCTTCTTGAAGTGGTCGAGATCGCCCAAGACGATGGCGGTGCAAACATTTTCGCGCTGCGAACGAGTGAGTTCGCGGCCCAAGAGATCCAGGATCACGCCGCGATTCCACAGGGAGGTCAGGTGATCATGAGTGGCTTTGAAACGCATTTGCTCACGGGCCTCGACGAGGCGATCTTCCAAGTGCAAGATGCGTTCACCGGTGCGCAAGCGCGCTTTGAGCTCATGGGTATTGAAGGGCTTGATCAAATAATCGTCGGCCCCAGATTCCAGTCCTGCGACCACGTCTTCTTTAGCTTCGCGCGAGGTAAGCAGAATCATGTATACGTAATTCTGGTCGCGATGCTTGCGTGTTTCGCGGCAAACGCCGGGCCCATCCAGTTCGGGCATCATCCAATCAAGCAAAGCCAGGCGCGGCGCGTCGGGTTTGCTCAAATGTTCGACAGCTTGGCGGCCGTTGGGAACCGGGATGACTTCGTAGCCGGCGCGCATCAGCGTTTTCTCCAGGAGCCGGCGGGATAGCGGGTCGTCGTCGGCGATCAGTATTTTCACCGGCGAACCTCGACCATGTGGTGCTCCATTTCGGGGAGCAGACCTTGCACCTCTCGTTCGAATTCGGCAAAGGCGGCAGGTAAGGAAGCCAAATCTGCGACGCGCGCGAGCTGCTCAAGTTGCGATGCGGACGCGGCAGCCTTTGATGCCGCAAGATTCGCCAGCATACCTTTCAGCGTATGGCTGACGCTTGCGGTCTGAGCAGCATCTTTCCGCATTACAGCCTGTTGCAGAGACTTCAGGTAGCCTGGAAATTCTTCTTTGAAAATGGATAGGAGATCGCGCAACAGATCGCGATCATTGTCGACGCGGGCGAGCAATTCCGAAAAATTGACCACGGCGGTTGTTGGACTGGTGTGGTTCATTATGATTTCCTTTTCATTTGCAATGTTGGGCTGCGAAAGACGGTCAATTTCAGCGCGCAAGATACCGATCTCAATGGGCTTGGAGACGTAACCATCCATTCCGGCGGCCATGAACTTCTCTGCGTCCCCGACCATCGCATGGGCGGTCATTGCTATGATTGGAGTGCGCTGACGACCTTGCTCCCACGCGCGAATCGCGTGGGTGGCATCCAGGCCGCTGAGCACCGGCATCTGAATGTCCATCAAAATAAGGTCGAATTGTCTGGAGCGCACCGCATCGGCGGCTACCAGCCCGTTCGCAGCGAGAGTTACCTCGTGGCCCATTTTCTCCAGCAGGCTAATGCCAAGTTTCTGGTTCACGACATTATCTTCTACCAAGAGGATCGACAGCCTGCGGGTTCCCGGTTGCAAAAAGATAGGCGTTGAACGGACAAGCACAGGGGCGGTGCACGAGAGTGCCTGGCGAATGGCAGCGAGAAGCGCGGCGCGGCGGAGGGGCTTGGCGAGATGGCGGAAAATTATGCCACGCTTAAGGCGCTCGGCATCCGGTGAGCTGGACGAAGACATTATGAGAATGACCGGGGGCGGTTTGGTGGAAGCTCGGAGGAGCCGTTCGGCGACCTCGTAGCCATCCATTCCGGGCATGTTGCGATCGAGAAGCACCAAGGGGAATTGTCTGCCTTGCGCGACGCTATCCGCGAATGTTGCGAGCGCTTCAAACCCATCGGAAGCGAGCACTGGGAGCAAGCCCCACTTAGGAAGTAGCCCAGCCAAGAGTTCGCGATTCACGTGGTTGTCGTCGGCGACCAGCACCGATTTTCCAGTAAGGTCGGGGTCGAGCCGGCCTGCGACCAGGCTTTGATCAGCTGGCGCGGGATCGAAATGGGCGGTAAAAGAAAATTCACTACCCTTACCCGGGATGCTGTTCAAGGTTATGTCGCCGCCCATCAATTTCACCAGTCGCGCGGAGATGGAAAGACCAAGACCCGTGCCGCCGAATTCACGGGTGGTAGAGGTGTCGGCCTGCGAAAAAGCTTCGAAGATTCTTTTGTGCTTATCGGGCGCGATGCCCACGCCGGTATCCGTGACAGAAAAACGAATGGCCGCGGTCGGGCAATTGTCAGGATGGCGCTCCGCTTTGACGCTCACGTAGCCTTCCTTGGTGAACTTGATGGCGTTGCCGGCGAGATTGATGAGGACTTGCCGGATGCGCGTGGAGTCACCAAGGATGAGGTCAGGAATATCGCCTTCAATGGCCCAGGTCAGTTCGAGGCCCTTTTGTTGGGCGCGGGCCGCCAGCGGGTGAAGAGCGTCCTCAATACAGTCAAGCAGAGAGAACGGCGCGCACTCTAATTCCAGACGGCCAGCCTCGATTTTCGAGAAATCGAGAATGTCATTGATGATCCCCAGGAGAGCATCCGCAGAGGACTTGACCATGGTGAGATAATCGCGCTGCTCGGCAGTAAGCTGGGTGTCCAGGGTGAGCTCGGTCATGCCGATAATCCCGTTCATCGGCGTGCGAATCTCGTGGCTCATGTTGGCAAGAAATTCGCTCTTGGCGCGGCTGGCGGCTTCGGCCGCGTCTTTTGCTTCGCGGAGGCGCTCGGCGGCTTCGTATTTCTCTGTAATGTCTTGCACGACGCCTATGTACCCCCGGGAGCCGTCGCCGGTGGCCGAAATGGCGCGCGCGATCACATCGACGCGAACGACTTTGCCGGTGTTTGCGACATAGCGATAGCTACAATTGAAAAGCTTTCGCGCCTCCGTTGTGGCGAGCCATTCCTTAATCACGTGTTCCCTGTCATCGGGGTGAGTAACAGCAAGCCAACCTTTGCCCATGGCCTCGGCGGCCGACATTCCAGTCATTTCCGTCCACCGTTCATTCACGTACAGACAATTGCCGTGGCCATCGTCCATGAAGATACCGACGGGAGCTGCGGCGCTTAGCGTCCGGAAGAGTTCCTCACTCTCCTTAAGAGCTCTTTCGGCTTTAAGGCGCTGACTGATGTCGGTGTAGAGCCCAAACTGGCCGTGCAACACACCATCGACTAAGAACGGAACGCCGAAGGCTTCTACGTCTATCAGGTGACCATCCTTATGCTGGCGCTGCACAATGGCATGGCATGACTCTCCGGAAATGACTTGGCTGGTGATGGAAAGGGCCTGGCCCCTTAAATGTTCGGGGGCGATCAATTCGTCGATCGACTTGCCTGTCATTTCGTGATGCCCATAGCCAAATAGATCGCAGAAGGCCCGGTTGCATAGCTCGATCTGGTTTTGTGCGTTCTCGGCAACAATGGCAATGGGATTTGCTTCGATGAGCGTGTGGAGATAGGTGGATTGTTCACGAAGCTTCTGCTCGGCTTTGCGACGCTCGGTAACATCCTGATAAAGGACCAGGAAGCCGCGGACGTCCCCATTTCTGAGGAGCGGTACGCCATGAATCTCGACGTCGACCAACTGACTGTCCTTGCGGCGGCGTTGCGCCGTCTTATGCACCGTCTGTTTGGCGAGTACCTCAGAAACGTTGGTCTCCACTTCCTTCCCAAGACTGCCACCGGCAATCAAATCGCGTACAGGCTTTCCAATTATTTCGTGTTGCGGAAAACCGAAGAGGAGTTCGAAGGCAGGGTTGGCGAGCTGTGCGCGTCCGTCCAGACCGACGACCATCACAGCGATGGGGCTGCTCGCCACCAGTGTGTCCAGAAAGTTCGTACGCTCCAGCAGAGAGGCTTCGGCGCGGCGACGTTCTTCGATTTCGTGCTCCAATTCGCCGGTGCGGGTGGCGACGCGGATCTCGAGCATGTCGCGAGCCTCGGTGAGCGCTGCGTCACGATGGCCGATCTCTTCGAGCATGTGGTTGAAATCGGCGCCAAGTTGCTTGAGTTCCTTACCGGGCAACGGAGGAGCGCGGAGAGAATAGGTCTTTTCGGTGGCAATCCAGCGAGCGATTTCCGCTAGCTGGACAATGGGGCTGGTGACCGAGCGATGTAGCGCCGCAGTCAAGAAATAAACGATTAACAGGCTGACTGCAGCGATTACAGCGGTCAATTGTAGGGACTGACGCGCGCGGTCCTGGAGGTCGTCCAGGTCCTTTTCAAGATACAGGGTGCCCAAATTACGGCCGTCGAGGAAGACCGGTGAAGTGAGCTTCAAGCGACCTTGCGCCCAGATCTCACCAGAGTGGTCGATACCGGGGACCAACAGCTTTCCGGCCAGGTCGGCTCGAATATAAGAGGCGAAAAAAGCTCCATCGGGACGGTACAAGACTCCGAAGCGGATATGCGGACGGGTACGCAAAGATTCGAGTAGCTTTGCACCGCCTGAAGCGTCATCGAAGGCCAGCGCGGCAGTCGCGTTAGTGCCAATCAGAGCGGCTAAGGAGTGAATTTCTTCGATCCTTTGGCGGCGCCCCTCGCGATAATCTAGGATGACGTAGGCGGCACACCCATGAAGCACGCCAATTCCGCTGGTGAGCATAGTCAAGAGCAGCAACCTTTGCCGGATGGACAGAGCGCGAAGAAACGAAGAAGTCATGTTAGCCCTTGGCTGCCTCGATTTTGTTAAGGACCCGGCGGGCCAGGGCCAACAAGCGGGAGCTAATTTTCAAATGCGCGTTTTCAGCCGCCAGGAGATTCACCTCGAACTGCAGAGCTTCTCTCTCCAAGGCGAAGCTGATGATTCCGCCGGCAGCGAGGAAATCTGGGGTTTCCCCGACAGTCAACATGTCGGTTCCTTCCAGAGCCTGCAGGAGCTTTGTGTAGCGCTTGGCTTCCGAGCGGCTAATGAAAGCGATCTGGCAATCGCGAAGCTCCAAGTCTTTGTGCACCCAGCGGACTACCAAGCTTCGGCCATGCGGAGAGGAGTTACGAGCAAGTTCGGCGAGTGAGGTCCCGAAGGAGAAATCGCCGCGCACACACATCACAAAGGGAGACTGCTGGGACGAAAATGCGGAGTCGGGCCAATCGACAAAGCTGGGGATGGTGGCCAAGAAGTGGGCCTTGCTGCGGTATTCGGCGGCCGTCGATTGCTGAGCGCAAAGGGGAAGCGCGGCACCGGCAACCAGGCAAGCCAACAAGAGGAATCCGAGGGCGACAACTCTGCTGTCGCACAATAC
>Ga0210409_10004715_pt1 | contig 14574 bp, 21 predicted proteins | sample IncBWH17MmetaG_FD_161649 | JGI IMG/M metagenome (GOLD analysis project Ga0210409, IMG submission 161649) | Forest soil microbial communities from Barre Woods Harvard Forest LTER site, Petersham, Massachusetts, United States - Inc-BW-H-17-M | ecosystem: Environmental > Terrestrial > Soil >... | reverse complement strand
GCATGACCTCATACATTCGGCGGCCGTACACACTGCCCGCCTGCCCCTGGGCCTCCTTGATGAAGTGGCGGAAGAGCGTGGGGCTCGGCGCGAACGCCATATGGTCGACGTAGCCGTCCAGAGACTCGTTCATTCCAAAAACGAGCTTGGCCACTGCAAAATCTCCGTCCCAGGTTCATCAGAATAGCTTGGGCACCGATACGGACCATTCGGCTTCTCCATTTCTTGTTCACGAAGGACGAGCGAACGGCCCGGGCCCCGACATCACTCACAACTTTTTTCGTAACCTCAGAAAGAGGAGTTTGAGGTAAAGCGGACTCGTTATGCTCGGAGCGAGACTCATCCACGGTGCGGTATGGGAGAATAGGGCTGCGGGCACCATTTCCGCTTCTGGCCCTTCGCGAGATTTCGCTGCAGCGCGGCGCCGCGGTCGCTTTCGGAGGGAAGCGGACATCAACAGGCAGGCACGACCGGTTAGCACGGTCGCAAATGACCCAACTCGGACATCGCCCGGAATATATTTCACTGGACCGCCCCCAAAGCCTTCCGAGCATGGAGTTTACCGCTACACTGCGACGGCCTGATCCTTTGGGGGTTGGCATGAAGCGGCGGGAGTTCATCGGGCTTGTCGGTGGGGCGGCGGCTTGGCCGGGGGTGGCGCGGGGACAGCAATCGGGTGTACCTGTGGTCGGATATCTGGTTAGCGGGTCGGCTAACCCTTTTGCAGAAGGTGCGTTCGAGCGGGGCTTGAGGGCAGCCGGTTATGTCAATGGTCGCAATGTCTCAATCGAATTTCGGCGGTCGGATGGCGACAGTGATCAGTTGTCGGCATTGGCGGCTGATCTTGTTAGCCGACGGGTCTCCGTCATTGCAGCCTTCGGTGTCACGGCAGCAATGGCGGCAAGGACAGCGACCGGAACAATCCCGATTGTCTTCACTATCGGGGTGGATCCGGTCAAGGTCGGACTTGTCGCTAGCCTGAATTTGCCCGGTGGCAACATTACGGGTACCACCACCCTGGCCGCGGAACTGGGACCGAAACGGCTTGAACTACTTCATGAATTGGTGCCCTCGGCAGAAACAATTGGCCTGCTGCAAAATCCGACCAAAAAGACAGCCGAAGTCGAGGAAAGGACCTTGCAGGAAACGGCATTCAACCTGGGCCTGAAGCTTTTTGTCGTGAATGCTAGCACCGACTCCGATTTTGAAACGGCGTTTTCTACATTAACTCGACGTCAGATCGGCGCGCTCGTTATCGGCCCTGACGGTTTTTTCGCAACCCGTGTTGTGCAGCTTGCCGCACTGAGCGTCCGACACAAGGTACCAACCATATTCCAGTTTCGTGAATTTGCCGAGGCCGGTGGCCTAGTGAGCTATGGTGGCAATTACAGTGAAACGAGCCGTCAAGGCGGCTTGTATACCGAGCGAATTCTCCGGGGAGAGAGGCCCGAGAATCTGCCGGTTCTACAAGCCACAAAAGCCGAGCTATTCATCAACATGAAGACCGCAAAGACGCTCGGGATAACATTCCCAACCGCGATACTAGTTCGCGCCGACGAGGTGATCGAATAACGATGCTGTTCCGCTGCACTGCATGAGTCTGTTGTTGGCACTTCGTGTCATTCCGCAGTCGTGCAGAATTAGGTCGCTTTTGGGGGCGAAGCGGACATCAATAGGCGGACAAGAACGGCTGGCTCGGTCGCAAATGACCGATTGTGTTGAAAAAGTCGAAAATATCGCCGCGACAAAATTCCTGGAAAAGCGAGCTAAGCGGTCCCCCACGTCCCAGAATGCCAAGCGCACCAGCGGTTCTTAGAAAATTGGTCCCGACGCCGGATAAGACTTTTTCAACAGAATCGACCCGGAACGGATATCGAGACTCGATATGAGCGCCGCACCAAATTGACGCGACGCTCGCTTGGTTCTTTGCATGGGAGTGGGTCACTTTGACATTCCCGACCCCCGCGCTTGGCTGGAGGCGCATCTCGGGCCGTTGGCGTTTTATGAGGAGAAATAAGGAGGGGCAAACCAAGCAATCGGGAAGCGAACCAAGTCCACAAGGTCAAAGAGGCAATAACTTGCTGAGGAAAGACGGTGACTCGGCCTGCTTCGCATTACGTGCGGTCTGGGCCTTTTGTTGCTTTTGCGTGGGCCGCACAGATGCCGAGGCATTTTTCGCGACCGGTGCCGGGTGAATTTGTATTGGCTTGGCCAAATCCCGGGCATCTTGCTCGGCGTTCCAGGCCTGGAACTTCCTAAAGAGGGCTTCAGGTGATGTTTCGTCGGTCTCCTGAGTCCGGCTGGCGGGTTCAGGGGCCCTGATTTCGCAGGTCGGGACGTCCTTCGCTGTCGGCCGCAGGGTCTCAGCATCAGCGGTTGATGGGATTACAACTGATTGAATTATCGGTGTGGACTGATCGGTACCAGGTTGAGGCGCAGATTTGTCGGCCAAGCGAAGCTGTGGGGTGCCTGCAAAGAGCGTCACCGGATTTACCGTCGATAGAATCGCAATACCGGTCGCTGCGGCTGTCGTAAGCAAAACACTCGCTACGGCAACCGCTCTGTCGTTCCTGACACCCTGCTGCTTAGGTTTATCGGCGAGAACGAGAATAAGAGATTCATTGGCGAAAGAGAGAAGTTTATCGGAGAGACCGTCTTTTGTCGCCATCGCCAGATCCCTCAGCCCAATGTTGACGCTAGCTGGTATCGAAGGTCCAAAAAGCGGAGAAATCTTGGTATCAAAAAGGGGCTCGATCCCTATCGAACCGCAGACGTCATGATCTTGTGGAAAACTCTTCAGGGTATGGAGGCCTTTGGCCACTTGAGCGCTTTGCGGTGCACGGTGTGGATTACGCGCCGGCCGCGCAGCCCAAGAGTGACATCTATCTCTCGCTGCTGCCGCTGCTGAACAGCGGACGCGTTGAGTTGTGGATAACCCGCGCTTGGTTCCGCCTGTAGCACTGCAACGCAACAAGAATTCAACCGACCTATGCTGTCTTTTTTTGCAGGAGATGATCATGACATTCGGCGATGCCATCCGCACCGGATTTGCTAATTACTTCAATTTTGCTGGGCGCGCCATGCCGAGTGAGTTCTGGTACTGGGTGCTGTTTACGATTCTCGTCAGCATCGTAACGGCCATCGTCGACGCGATCTGGTTTCCGGACTTCTACCCGATCTCGCCGCTGACTGACTTGTTCGGGCTGGCAACCTTGCTGCCAGGACTGGCCGTGTCGGTCCGCCGCCTGCACGACACAAATCGCAGCGGCTGGTGGATCCTGCTGTGGTTCATTCCGCTCATCGGCATCATCGTGCTGATCGTCTGGTGGGTTCAGCAGGGCACGCCTGGCCCGAACCGGTTCGGCCCGGATCTCTCCCACGCCGGCATTGCGCCGGTGTGAAATCGACGCGAATGGCCCATCGCGACATTTTCCCTGCGCTGCGAAGTGCGGTCGCTTTCGGGGCATAGCGGACATGGTCACGCTTGTTGCTGGCTCGACTTTGGTCGCGAACGAATGACCCGAAGCGGCATCCGACTCGGTGCGGTCGCCATTGCCACAATTAAGTCGGTGCCTTTGGGGAAGGTGTAAGGGTGCAGGCGGAAGGGTCAATGCGTCTATCTTTTTGCATCCTTGGATTGGCTGTTGCATGGCTGGTCTTGTCGTCCGCGGAGGCTCATAGTCGGGGCTTCGCTTGGTTCTTCTCGCACTCCAGACCTCACGGAACTTGTTCGGGGCAACATGTAGTCGCGACCTACTATGCCTCAGGGCGGCGGACGGCGAGTGGTCAAGCCTTCGATCACAACGGGTATACGGCCGCGCATCGCACGCTGCCTTTCGGGTCGCGGGTAACGGTTACAAATCCTGAGAATGGGAAGTCCGTTACTGTGGTGATCAATGACCGCGGTCCTTTTACGCGCGGGGTTACACTTGATCTAACTCGTGGCGCCGCTCGCGCGATTGACATGTACCGAACGCAGTGGGTGTGTATGCTCTGAGAGCAAGTGGCCGTCGTTGACCGTATGGAATGGCGAAACTTCTCGTTCTTCGCGCAAAGGCGCCCAACGATAAGGTCACTTTCACCTGACGGATGGGAGAAGGCAATGATCTTGGTGACCGGCAGCGTGACGGCGCGGGAAGACTCCGTCGATGAGATCCTCAGACTGAGCCAGGAACACGTCAACCGCTCGCGGGCGGAGCCTGGCTGCATCGCCCATGCAGTGCATGTCGATTGCGAGAATCCACTGCGCCTGGTGTTCTTCGAGCGATGGGCCGATCGCGACGCGCTACTGAAACACTTTGCATTGCCGGCGTCGCGCGAACTTGTGCGATCCCTGCAAACGCTCGCCGCAGGCCCGACAACGCTTGAACTTTTCGACGCGAGCAAGATCGAAAAACTCTAGAACGCATGCCAGGATTGCAGCAGGACGCGCCACCAATAAACGGAAGAACGCCCATGTACTATGAAGTGATTTCGCAGTGCACGCAGAGCCTGAAGAATTTGGAGACCTGTCTCGACAAGGCTGAACAGCATGCGGCCGTCAAGAAATTCGATGTCGGCGTGCTCATGACCAGCCGTCTCGCGCCTGACATGCAGAATTTCATCTACCAAGTTCAAAGTGCTTGCGACTATGTCAAAGCCGCGGCTGCCTGGCTCTCAGGGCAGACGCCGCCCAAGCACGAGGACAACGAGAAGACGATCGACGAACTGCGCGCCCGCATCCGCAAGACCGTCGCTTTCGTGGAGAGCGTGAAAGAGGTGCAGTACGCGGGCGCGAGTGAGCGCCAAGTCAAATTCTCCTGGGCGCCCGGCAAGGCCATCGGCGGCGAGGACTACCTGCTGCAGATGACGATCCCCAACACCTTTTTCCACATTGCGATGGCCTATGCCATCCTTCGCCACAACGGCGTCGATGTCGGCAAGATGGATTTTCTTGGACCCGTCAATCTGGTCGTCGGCTGATCGGTCTAGGTGCGTCCTTCAAACGGGCTGCGAGGGGGCGGTCAGGATGCATAAGATTGATGCCGCTCAATGCGGGGCGGACTAACCGGTGTAAGCGGTCTTGCCATTTCCGAACTACCCGAAGAAGGTGCCGACCGCTAGATGCAGGTAGCTGGGGTGATGACGGGAGCCCCGGCGACTTTCGCTGGGGCTCCATCGAATCAGCACTCGCGCTGACATACTTCGCAAATGAGCCCGTGCTCGGGGGTCGCACACTAGCTAAAGCGAAATGATCTGGATCGACTTACTAAAGTGCGTCCAGCAAGACCGAATGGTGCTAATGAGAAGGTTCTCTTCTGTCTTGAGGCAGGTTGATAACAACCTCCTTGGGAAAAAGCTTTGAGCCGACATTGCCACCAACGATAATGACGTATGAATTGCCCTTCAGTCCAATGATGTAGCGCACGTTGTCAGTTATGCGTTTGGCCGTCATCGTCATCGAACAATAGACCAAGCGTTCGTCTACATAGACACCGTCTAAGTGCATATCGTCTGTCTGAAATCCCTTTGCGATCAGGACATCTGTTTTTAAGATTGCATCTACTATTGACTTGATTGCTGACACAACCGTTCGGTCTTGGCAGATTTTTACCGAGAAAACGTTGGGATCATCTTGCGAAGGAAGTAGAGGCTCAGATCGTGCGGCGGCAGTGCAGCTGCAGAGCAGAGCAAAGATCAGCGACGCGCGTCGTATACCACCCCGATCAATCAACCAGAAACGCGAAAACCGCTTACGAACACGGTCCCCCATTGCAGACTTTCATTCCATCAACAGACTCGTGAAGAATGGCTTTGTGATCTCAGGGATGGAAACCGGCTTCTCGTCAGAAAGCGCGACGGTGATGAATTCGTTTTGACATTTCCAGCAGCGCCAAAGGTCTTGAATTTCCCGTGCATTGACGCGCTCATCCCACTCGAGACTAACCAGTCCAGAGCCGCACCGAGGGCATGTTTCGTGATGTGGAGTTGAGAGCGAAAGCATGTTGGACCTCCCTCGCGATAAAATTGTTATTTTGTTAGGCTCAATCAAAGAAAGGCGCATTGATCCACCGCAATTTTCCAAGGTGCATCTGCATATTCAGGAGGCGGCCGAGATCTAAGTTTGACCCCAAAGCGGTTCGTCTAACCCGTTCCGTTGTTTTACGCGGCGCGTTCCCTGCTTGACTGTTCCTCGACGATGACTGCGGTTTCTTCCAACCCCTTTTGGTAATTGCCCGCGAACCTCTCGATACTGTCGGCCCATATCCTCAGCATTGAGACCTGAAAGTGCATAATTGGCTTCAAAGCATTGATGCCGATTGCTGTAGCCGAGGTGATGCGCCGTTGTGGGTCGCGCGTAAACCGGTCTGCGTTAGAAGTCCTGTCTGCCATGCTGTCCTCCGGTGTTATTGCCAAGCTAAGTGTCGGGTTGTGCACTGCGTAATTCTAAACACTCGGCCAAAGCTTGATCTGCCGCGAGTCTCGCCCCTCGGCCGTCATGGCTGCGCTTTTAATTTCGCGTTAATTTACGCTCATGGCCCAATGCTTTGAAGCCAATTATGCAACTCCGACGTCCCCATCCTGCTGCGACGCAAAATTAACGGGAGAAAATCCGCAAAAAAGTTTTGCGGAGGGTCTTGAAATCGATTCCGTTTTTTCTAATTCGATTTTTGCCGCTTGGCGGTGCCGGGCGATATTGGGCCCAGCGGAATGAACTGGGCGCGGGACAGGTGTCTTGCACTCGTGTCTAGCGCTTCTTCGTATCCAATCTTGCTCTTAGGAGAACTTGGCTATGAGGACCTACGATTTTGCTCCCTTTTGGCGTTCGAGCATTGGCTTCGACCGCCTTTTTGATCTCCTCGATGAATCCCAGCATAGGACCGAGGACAACTATCCGCCCTACAATATCGAGCGGCTAGGGGAAGATCGTTACCAGATCTCTTTGGCGCTGGCTGGTTTCAGCCCGGATGAGATCGCGGTGACCGCCGAGCAGAACGTGCTGAGTGTGGAAGGCCGCAAGAGCGACAAGGACCAGCACGAATATCTGTATCATGGTATCTCGGCTCGCGCGTTCAAACGGCAATTCAACCTCGCCGATTACGTCCAGGTCGAGGCTGCGACGTTCGACAACGGCCTGCTCCGGGTCGCACTCGTCCGCGAAATCCCCGAAGCCATAAAGGCCCGGCGAATCGCCATCGACGGAGGCGCTTCGAGCGCGCAAGTCACGCGGAAGGCAGCCTGAAGACTTCACGTCTGCTCATAACACGCGCGGAGATCCAGATCCGCGCGTAACCCATTCGAAATCAACACCGACTGAAGCGGCGGGGTCCCGCCGGTTTAAGTCTCATATCAACCCGTCTCTCGACGAAAGGAGCAAAAAGGAGACCCGGCATGAGCCACGCTGATCGCACCGTCAACAATGTTGAGCCCCTTTTCCACCCTGTTTCCCACTACGATTCGCCGAACGATGTATTGAAGGATGCCAGTCTTTCGACAGACGAGAAGCGAATAATCCTCTCGTCTTGGGCGTCCGATATTTACGTCGTCGAATCCCATCCGACCCTTCGCGAAATTCCCGGCATCCCGCACAGACTGCGTCTGGAGAACATCCTGGCAGCGCTGAAGCAATTGGATGGCGACACCGATCCGCCGCCACGCGGGGGACTAGCCATGCGGCTGCCTCGCTTCAGCAAGGTCGAATGCACCGCGTCCGAGGCGCCTCAGTGGGTCACCGACAGGCACGCAGCAACGAGGCGCTATCGATCAATGCGGGCGCGCCCACGAAATCATTCGGGGTGGACGCGCGAGGCAAACGTACGGCGATATCGCAAGCTCCTAAACACACAGCTGACTGAGCTGGAGCGCCGCTTCGTGGAGCATCGGCTCGCTGAGGAATTGCACCGTCATTCTATGCCGCTCGGCACTATGGAGGGTATCGATGTTTGCCAGCTTTAGCGACCCATTTGAAGCATTGTTGACACTGCAACGCGCTCTCGATGCACGCATCGCGAGCGAATGGATGGGACGTGGCACAGCTGCTATCGGCAGCTTTCCACCGATAAACATGTTCCAGAAGGGCGACGACTTCGTCGCGGTGGTCGAACTGCCGGGTGTTGACAAAAACGATCTGGAGATTGAGGCGAAGGAGAACACCATTCGCATTCGCGGCAAAAAGACGATTGCTTATGGCGAACAAGCGAGCGTTCATCGCCGCGAGCGTATCTCCGGTGTGTTTGACCGCACGTTGTCGGTGCCAATTCGAATCGAACCTGATCGCATCAAGGCCGAATATCGCGATGGCATTCTTGCGCTGTTCATACCGCGCGCAGAGGCTGATAAGCCGCGCTCTATTAAGGTCAGCTGAGGAGGTTGATAATGTCAGATTCACAGGAACTGCAGGTTCAGCAGAAGCGCGAGGTCGATAAGAAGACCGAGGGCACGGCCCCTGGACGGGTATTCGTGCCAGTGACAGATATTTTCGAGACTCCTGAGGCGCTGACAGTCGTGCTTGAAATGCCGGGGGTCGATCGCGACAGCATCGAGGCCACCGTCGAGAATGATGTGGTCACGATTGAGGGTCGAATTGACTTCACGAAGTACGAGGGTTTGCAGCCGGTCTACACCGAATACAACGTGGGTCATTTCGCACGTAGCTTTGAAATCTCAAACAAGATCGATCAGAGCAAAATCAGCGCTCTAATGAAGGACGGCGTGGTCACGATCATGCTGCCGAAGGTCGAACAGGCTAAACCTCGCAAGATTCAAGTCAGTTAGTGCTGCAAACTTTGACCAGCATCAACTCGTCACTTCGCGAGTTCGTTATCGAAGACGCTCCAATGTAGAGGAGGTGCAAATGGCAAGCGAAACCAAATTACCTGTCACACAGAAGCCCGGACGACCCGATGTCATGGGCGAAATCTGGCGTCCGTTCGGCGCCCTGAGGATGGAAGTTGATCGCTTGTTCGACGACTTCGGCCATAGTTTTTGGCAGCGGTCCTTCCGCGCGCCCGCCGCACTTGAACCGAGTTGGCCGAAAACGTTCGTTGCCGCTCCGGCGGTTGATGTCGCCGAGACTGACAAGTCCTACGAAATCACCGCCGAACTGCCCGGGATGGACGAAAAGAACATCGAAGTGAATCTGGCTAACGGCGGGATCACTATCAAGAGTGAAAAGAAGGAAGAGACGGAAGAGAAGAAAAAAGACTACACCGTTTCAGAGCGCCGCTACGGCTCGTTCCAGCGCTATTTTACTCTTCCAGATGGCGTCGATGCCAACAAGATTGAGGCGACGTTCAAAAATGACGTTCTTAAAGTGACGCTGCCGAAGACCGCAGAGGCGCAAAAACCTGCGAAGAAGATCGACGTCAAGGCGGCCTAAACAAACACTCGCACCATTGCGGCATTCGTGATTGACGGTGGTCTCAACCGGTCGACGCAACACTTTATCTTAGGGGGAAAAGATGGAGTGTAGCGATGGATCAGGGATTTCGCCGAGGATTCACGGCAGCCGAGAAGTCGGAATTATGGGATCGCTGGCAGCGCGGGGAGTCGCTCAAGGCGATCGGTCGGGCGTTTGGTAAGCCGTCCTCGTCGATTTATTTCCAGGTATCACCGTCCGGTGGAATTCGTCCGGCGCCTCGGCGTCGCTCGCGGTTGGCGCTGACGCTCTCGGAACGCGAGGAGATATCGAGAGGCATTGCGGTACATCGATCGGCAAAATCGATGGCTGGGTTGCTGGGCCGCTCGCCCTCGACGGTGATCCGGGAGATCAACCGGAATGGAGGCTATGATGGCTACCGAGCGGCGCTGGCTGACGAGAATGCCTGGATACGAGCCCGCCGCCCGAAACGCTGTAAGCTGGCGACCAATCCCTGGTTGCGACGGGCGGTGGCCAGCAAGCTGAGATTAAATTGGGCACCCGAGCAGATAGCCGGCTGGCTTACGAGAGCCCATCCTGAAGGCGAGCGTTATCACGTGTCACACGAGACGATCTATCGCAGTCTATTCGTTCAGGCCCGCGGGGTGCTTAAGAAAGAGCTGCTTTGCCATCTTCGATCGAAGCGCACGATCCGTCGATCGAAGCAGGCGGGTCTCCGTGGCGATGGACGGGGACAAATCAAGGATCCCGTCTCGATCCGTCAGCGACCGGCAGCGGTTGAAGATCGGGCGGTGCCTGGCCATTGGGAAGGCGATCTCTTGTCCGGGTCCAAGAACAGCTATATCGCGACCCTGGTCGAACGTCATACCCGTTACGTGATGTTGGCGAAGGTGGCCAATAAAGACACCCAGACGGTCGTATCCGCGCTCATCAAGCAGGCAAAAAGGCTGCCGGGCGAGCTGTATAAATCGCTGACCTGGGACCGCGGCAAGGAACTTGCGGATCATCGACGATTTACGTTGACGACCAACATTGACGTTTACTTTTGTGATCCGCAAAGCCCATGGCAGCGCGGATCAAATGAGAATACCAATGGTCTGCTGAGACAGTACTTCCCCAAGGGCACCGACCTCTCGGTGCACTCCCAAGCTTATCTGAACAAAGTGGCGCGTCAGCTCAACGAACGACCACACGAGACCTTTGCAATTTGAAACCCCAGCGGAGAGATTTAACGCCTGTGTTGCGTCGACCGGTTGAGCCGGGCACCAAAGCGGACAGTGGTGAATCAATATCAATTGCAAACCTTGCTTACTCGATCTCGTGACGTCATCGGCTTAACCCAGATGGCGATCTGTCGGGCATTAGTCGCCTTGGCCCGGATTTGGCGAGAAATATTGAAGCTTATCCGGCTTACCTTCCCATTCTTTGGAATCTACAGGAGGGTCGCGTTTGATCGTTATATTGGGCCAGGTTTTTGCGTAATCAGCGTTGAGCTTGAGCCACTTCTCGGCTCCGTCCTCGGTGTCGGGCTTGATCGCTTCGACCGGACATTCCGGCTCACATACCCCACAATCGATGCATTCGTCGGGATGGATGACGAGCATGTTTTCGCCCTCGTAGAAACAATCGACGGGGCATACCTCCACGCAATCCATCAGCTTGCACTTGATGCAGGATTCATTGACGATATAAGTCAAATGTCATCCTCTCTTTGGCAACGGCAGCCTTATCAGATTTGCTTATGCTGAGTTTCCGCCGCAGGCGTATTTCGCCGTTTCTGGGATGGGGATGTTACCACAAATAAAGCCAAAACGGTGCAGTGTGCGCCAGCTTGAAGTGCCGATGTGGCTCTGAACAGGCGGTATTGTTGTCCGTGGGACAGTTCGGTACTTGTCGGAATTATCTTGGAGCCATCTGGAGAATCCCTGCAGAGCGGAGGGTAACGTTATGACCGAGTACATCGTCGGTCTAAGACTTGGGAAACGATCGGAAGTTCTGACGATTGAAGCTGAGGATGCGTTAATTGCTGCGCTCAAGGCCAAATATAATCACCCCGAGGCTCTAATTTCTTACGTTCGGAAATCCAATCGGCGGGGCGATCGTCGCAATCCGCATCGGAAGGAATGAAGATTACGAAGCGCGCCGACCAATGTCCGCTAGTGGCCCTTCGCGTCATTTCGCTGCAAAGCAGCGCTTCGGTCGCTTTCGGACGGGAAGCGGACATCGACTAACGGGCAAGGCCCGCCCATTCGGTCGAGAATGACCCACAGCCGACATCCATAAGCTTCCGGTTATGCTGTGCCGAATTGAGGGGTTGCGGTTAGCTTGGTTACGAAAACGAATGGAGGGATTCCGGACTAATAATCAAGAAACACGGACGCACAATCATTTATGTAGCATCGCTCCTCACTAGATCAGCCGAGAGACCAGCGAGCCCAGCTCGTCCTGGCACGCATGCAGGAGGTTCAGCATGGACGACATCACACGCGAAAAACTTCTCAAGATTGCGCTGGTTGGATTCGGTGCAATCTTCTTCACAATCTACCCGCTCGGCCTCATTTGGCCGTCGGGATGGCAGTGGCACGGTGGCCATGGCCAATATTATTTGCAAATGATCTGCGGGGTCTATGCGGTTCTCGGTGCTTACCTCATCGCTGCCGCACGTAATCCTTCGGAGCATCGCAGCCTGATTTCATTTACAGTCTGGTCAAGCATCGTACACGCCGGCATTATGGGACTACAGGCCGTGAATGACGGACATGAGAGGAGTCACTTGGTTGGCGACGTGCCTGCGCTACTGTTGGTCGCTTCCGTGCTCTGGTATCTCTCTCCAAAGAAGCAGCTGCGGCTAGTCAGCGCATAGCAAACGCATTGCGCTATCTCGCGAGCAAGATTCGGATTAGAGCCGTTGTCCTTTGCAACGGCTCTTTCCGCTTATGGCCCTTCGCGTAATTTCGCTGCTTCGCAGTAGCAGCGTCGCTTTAGGAACAAAACGGACTTCAAATGGCACCTGGAGATGGCGGCAAGCACCCTCGATCTGCAAATCCATCTCTTGCATGCGCGCACGGAACGCGAGATCGAGACCGTTTTTGCCTCCTTACCCCGAATGCAATTGGGCGGGCTTGTGATTGGTGCGAATGCGTTCTACTTCATGTTCCTGCCGAGGAGATTGCTCATGACCGAAACGCCAGATCCCACCCGAACGAGCCGACCAGCAGGCCCATAGGTTGAATGGCTCGTTGAGCATTTGATGCGGTATTTGCGGGAGCGACGGCCAACAATATGGAGCCTCCCTATTTTGCTTCTACTTAGCGGTTGTGGCGGGACTGAGCCTGGGTGCGCCTCTTCGGATATTCGCGTTTCTGTGACCGTCTCTGGCAACAGCAATAATGCGCTGTGCTCGCGGCATCTACCCTAGCCTTCACGGCGTCCGACTTTTTTACGGCATAATCGACATGCGCGGGCGTGGACCCGGTTAGGTTTCCACAACCGTCGATATCCTATATTCTTCGTGCGTCAATCAACGCTGATGCGTCTCAAAAGGGAGCTGCGGCTAAACATGCATGCGATGAAAGCGATCGCCATCATAGTGGTCCTGCTCTTGGTCGTGGTGAACGCTCTGGAATTGCTGCCGGCAGCGAGCGCATTCCAAATGTATCTATCGGGTGGGGCGGTGGTGCTGAGCGTTGTCGCGCTGATAGCGATCCTGGTCGGGCGCGGCCCGTCACGGGATAACCGAAGTGTTGGCGCTGAGGCGGCCCGACCGATGCCGGTTACGACTCGCGCAAACCAGGCAGACGCCGAGATCGTCAGCTTTTTGGCGATGCTACAGGCAAGGGGCCGACTGGTCGACTTCCTGATGGACGACATCAACGCGCATGATGACGCACAGGTTGGGGCAGCCGCGCGCGTGGTCCATGCCGGATGCAAGACCGCCCTGCTGGAGCACTTCCGAATCTCCCCCGTGCGCGCAGAGAGCGAGGGATCGACGGTGCAAGTCGCCGCTGGCTATTCGCCGGACGAGTACCGCCTGCTGGGCAAGATCAGCGGCCCGGCGCCGTTCTCGGGAGTGCTTGTCCACCACGGCTGGAAAACGGATGCGGTGAATCTACCGCGCGTTTTGCGGAGCTCGACCGATCGACTTCCAGCAATCGCTCCGGCGGAGGTGGAACTGAGATAAGCGGGCGCGTCGGCCGGCTGCCGGACGCCCGAGGCGGATCACGTATAACCGTTGCTTTCGATCACGCGCGGGCTATTGACGCGAATTGGCAGCACGACAACCAGGACAACCCTCCCTCATGAGCGCTCATTTCAGTCTTGCTATCGACCTCGGCACCAGCAACAGCGCAATCGCGATCGCCGCTCTCGAGAGTGGTGAGACCAGGATCATCAAAATCGCGCAGACCCTAGGACCAAATCAGATCGGAGAGATGCCGACACTGCCGTCCGCCATTTATATTCCGCACTCCGAGGAGTTCCCGGAGAGTTCGTTTCCTCTGCCTTGGAACGATGCCGGGGAGCGCGCGATCATTGGCCAGTTCGCGCGCGAGCGGGGGGCGCTCGTGCCTGATCGCCTCGCGACCTCCGCCAAATCCTGGCTGTCCAACCCGCATATCGACCCGAAGCAGCGGGTCCTGCCCTGGCGATCCGACATCGCGGAAGAGAAGCTCTCCCCATTCGAATGCTCACGCCTTTACCTCCAACATCTGAGGGACGCGTTCCTGCATACCGAACGAGCGCAGGGGCGGGATTGGGACCTCTCGGAAGGCGAGATCGTTGTAACCGTTCCTGCGTCGTTCGATGAGGTCGCTAGGAGCCTCACCGCCGAGGCCGCCAAGGCTGCGGGGCTAGAGGACGTCACATTGCTGGAGGAGCCGCAGGCTGCATTCTACGCCTGGATGGCGCAGACGGACAGAGAATGGCGAAACCTGATTGCTGATGGCGATATTGTGCTGGTCTGCGATGTCGGTGGCGGGACAGCCGATTTCAGCTTGATCGCGGTCACAGATGTCGAAGGCCGCCTGGAACTTGAGCGTGTCAGCGTCGGCGAGCACATTCTTCTAGGTGGCGACAATATGGATCTGGCGCTCGCATATGCGCTGAACGCCAAGCTTGAAGCCGCGGGCAAGCGGCTGGACTCCTGGCAGTTCCTGGCGCTCGTGCATGCCGCCTCCAAAGCCAAGATCGTTCTGTTTGATGATGGCGGGCTGGCGCAG
>Ga0210409_10004712_pt1 | contig 14588 bp, 17 predicted proteins | sample IncBWH17MmetaG_FD_161649 | JGI IMG/M metagenome (GOLD analysis project Ga0210409, IMG submission 161649) | Forest soil microbial communities from Barre Woods Harvard Forest LTER site, Petersham, Massachusetts, United States - Inc-BW-H-17-M | ecosystem: Environmental > Terrestrial > Soil >... | reverse complement strand
AATGTCTGCTCAGGCCAACACGGGAACCGTGCTCGATCGAATTCTCGATGCACGCCGCGCGGCTGTCGATCATCGCAAGCGCGTGCTGCCGGAGACCGCTCTCAAATACGGGGTCAAGGCGGCTTCGCCGCTTCGTGACTTCGCGGCGGCGCTTTCGCGGGATGGACTCAACGTCATCGCTGAGCTAAAACCTGCGTCGCCCTCTCGCGGCGTGATCCGCGATCCGTTTGACCCGGTCGCGCTGGCTCAGTCGCTGACCGCTGCCGGCGCGGCCGCGCTCTCGGTGCTCACCGAGCCCGAATTCTTCGGGGGTTCTCTCAAGAATATGCGCGATGCCCGCAAGGAGATCACTGCGCCGGTCCTTCGAAAGGACTTCATCTTCGATTCGTGGCAAGTGTGGGAATCGCGAGCGAACGATGCCGACAGTTTTCTCCTGATCGTGGCTGCGCTGGACGATCTGCTGCTGCGCGAACTCATGTCTCTTGGCCACGAACTCGGCATGGAGCCCCTGGTCGAAGTACATACCACGGCGGAGCTCGAACGCGCGATGGCGGCCGGAGCACGCATCATCGGCGTGAACAACCGCGATTTGCGAACGCTCGACGTTCGCCTCGAAACTTCACTCAAGCTTATCGAGCTTATCCCGGAGGATCGAATCGCTGTAGCCGAATCCGGACTGTCTACGCACGCCGATCTCGTGCGACTGCGCGGCGCAGGCTTCGACGCTTTTCTTATTGGCGAACATCTGATGCGGGCCGACGATCCCGCCGCCGCTCTGGCCGGCCTTCTTAGTACTACCGCGCCGGCTGCGGATTAGGCCCGATGGTCCGCGTAAAAATCTGCGGCATCACCAACTGGCAGGATGCTCAAGCCGCGTGCGACTGCGGAGCTGCCGCGCTGGGTTTCAACTTTTACGAGAAGAGTGCGCGGGTCATTTCTCCTTCTGCAGCCTGGAAGATCATTTCTCGCCTGGGGGACAACGTAGAGTCTGTCGGAGTCTTTGTGAATTGGTCCGCCGCGGCGGTCATTGCTTTGGCTCGCGCTTTGTCGCTCGAGTCGGTCCAGCTGCACGGCGACGAAATCCCGAGCGTGGTACGAGAGTGTGCCAAAGACTTTCGAGTTACCAAGGCATTCCAGGTCGGGGCGAAATTTCAACTCAAGAAGCTTCGCTCGTACAGCGGCGCTTCGGCATTTCTGTTCGATGCGGATGGAACAGGCCAATATGGCGGTACTGGAAAACGGGCGGACTGGACGGTGGCGCATCGCGCGGCAAAATCGCACCGTATCATTCTTGCAGGGGGCCTCACGCCGGAAAATGTAGGTGAGGCCATTCGTTTCGTCAGGCCTTACGCGGTGGACGTGGCTAGCGGCGTGGAATCGCGGCCGGGCAAGAAGGATCGCAGCAAGCTCCGCGAGTTCTTCGCCGAAGTTGAATCCGCGAATCGCGAGCTCGAAGTGTCGGGTCGGAAACAGAAGAGAAAGGATTTATCGCAGAGAACACAGAGGTCGGAGCACAGAGGTCACGGAGAGAAGGAGTTGTCGAACGCGCAGATAACGTAAGGGAAGGCCGCGGCCATCAACGGATCATGAGCTCACAAATTGTCAATCCCGCGGCGGTTCCCGGGCGATTCGGCCCTTACGGGGGACGGTACGTCCCGGAAACGCTGATGGTGCCGCTTTTCGAACTCGAGCGCGCCTACGAACTGGCGAAGTCTGACGCTGCTTTTCAATCCGAATTCCACGGGCTGCTTAAGAATTTCGCGGGGCGTCCTACGCCGCTGCAATTTGCGTCGCGGCTGACGGCGCATCTTGGCGGGCCGCGCATTTACTTGAAGCGTGAAGATTTGCTTCACACCGGCGCGCACAAGATCAACAACGCCATTGGCCAAGGGTTGCTTGCGGTGAAAATGGGGAAGCCGCGTATCGTTGCGGAGACCGGAGCGGGGCAGCATGGTGTCGCTTCCGCGACCATCGCGGCGCACCTTGGACTCGAATGCGTAGTCTACATGGGCACCGAAGATATGGCGCGCCAGGCGCTCAATGTTTCGCGCATGCGCATGCTGGGAGCGCAAGTCGTTGGCGTCGAAGCCGGCAGCCGCACTCTTAAGGACGCCATCAACGAAGCCATGCGCGACTGGGTCACCAATATTCGCACAACGCACTATCTCTTGGGCTCCGTTCTTGGCGCGCATCCATATCCCACGATGGTCCGGGATTTTCAATCGGTGATCGGCCGCGAGGCGCGTGAGCAAATTCTCGCGACCGAGCGGCGTCTCCCCACGCATCTCTATGCCTGTGTAGGCGGCGGTTCGAACGCGATCGGCCTGTTCCACGCATTCTTGCGCGACTCGTCGGTAAAAATGGTGGGCATTGAAGCGGGAGGCCGCGGCACGGAACTCGGCGAACACGCCGCACGGCTTGGCGCCCCGCAAGGCTACACGGGAGCACGCCCTGGCGTCCTGCAAGGCACCTACACGTATGTCCTGCAAAACGCCGATGGCCAAATCGCTGCCACCCATTCGATCTCCGCGGGACTCGACTATCCAGCTATCGGCCCCGAGCACGCCTGGCTCGCCGACGAACGCCGCGCCGAATACGCCGCGATCTCAGACGATGCCGCGGTCGCAGCCGCTCGCCTGCTGGCGCGCACTGAAGGCATCATCCCGGCGCTGGAATCCGCGCATGCCATCGCGGGAATGATCGAGCGCGCTCCACGGATGACGAAAGACGACCTCGTCATCCTCAATCTTTCCGGCCGCGGCGACAAGGACATGGACACCTACTCCCGCCTGCTCTAATCTTTATCCTTCCTAAAATCGGCCAGAACAAAATGCCCACATCCATCGCCAACTCGACCCGCATCGCGAAGCGTTTCGCCGAACTCCGAGCTTCCGGCGAACTCGGCATCATCGCCTACATCACCGCGGGTGATCCCTCGCTCGACGCAACCCTCAAGTTTGTTCTGGCGCTGGCCGAAGCAGGCGCCGACGTCATCGAGCTAGGTATCCCATTCAGCGATCCGCTTGCCGACGGCCCGACGATCCAGCGCGCCTCGGAACGGGCGCTCAAAGTAGGCACGACGCTCGCTGGAGTCCTTGATCTTGTTCGGCGCATTCGTCAATCGAGCCTTCCTGGCAACGACGTTCCGCTCATCCTGTTCGGCTACTACAATCCGATATTTCAGATGGGCGTGGAGAAATTCGCTGCCGCGGCGCGTGCTGCCGGAGCCGACGGCGTGTTGGTCACCGATCTTACGCCGGAAGAGTCCGTCGACTATCGGCGGATTCTGGCTGCTCATCATCTCGATACCGTTTTTTTGGGCGCTCCTACTTCGACTGACGAGCGGCTCGCGAGAATTGCGGCAGTTACATCCGGTTTTCTCTATCTCATTTCTCGCACCGGCGTAACCGGCGCGAAAGATTCGCTTCCCGACGATCTTCCCACACTCTTACGTCGCGCCCGCGCAGTAACCAATCTTCCTATTGCTGTCGGCTTCGGAATTTCCCTGCCGGGCCACGTGTCCTTGTTGGGTGGCTTGGCTGACGCCGCCGTGGTTGGCTCGGCATTAGTCAGTGAAATCGAAAACGCAAAATCCATCGATGATGCGTCCGCGGCCCTTGCTGTTCGCGTACGCTCTTTGAAAGAAGCCGCGCGCCACGGCCTTTCCCGCCGTGAGGTCGCGCCATGAGTTTGCTCAGTGATTGGCGGCGCCGCATCGATGATATCGACCGCAAACTCGTCGAGCTGCTCAACGAGCGATCTCAGTGCGCGATCGAAATCGGCAAGCTTAAGCAAGCGGAGCATCTTCCGCTCTACCAGCCCGACCGCGAACGCGAAGTCCTGGAAAATGCCGAACGCGTCAATGCCGGGCCGCTTTCTGACGCCGCCATCCGCCGCCTCTTCGAGCGCATCATCGACGAAGCACGCAGCGCCGAACGTGAGGCCATGCATTCCACCGACGCGCGCGCCAAGGATGTATAGATTTGTAGCGGCCGCCGACTGTTTAGCCTGAGCTTCGAAGGGTGGCGGGCGCTATTCGCCATTATTGCTCGATTATCCGCGGACATAACCGGGAAGGAATTCAGAGAACGCAAATGGTCATCGTGATGCAAGAAGGCGCCACAGACGCCCAGATCCAGAATGTAATCGATCGCCTCATTGCCAGCGGTTTCAACGTGCACCGCTCCACCGGCGAATCCCACACGGTACTCGGCGCCGTAGGCGTCCACCGCGATTTTGATCACCGCGACTTCGAACTTCTGGATGGCGTGCGCGAGGTCATGCGCATCACGCAACCCTTCAAGTTAGCCAGCCGCCAATTCCGACCCGAAGGCACGATTATCAATTTGGGCCGAGGTGTGTCCATCGGCGGCAATGACGTCGTGGTCGCTGCAGGCCCCTGCTCGGTCGAATCCCGCGATCAAATCCACTCTGTAGCCGAAAGCGTTGCCAAAGCTGGCGCAAAAATTCTCCGCGCAGGCGCCTTCAAGCCGCGTACCTCACCCTACGCGTTTCAAGGCATGGGCGAAGAGGGTCTGAAGCTAATGAAGGAAGCCGCCGAAAAATTCCAGCTCTTTACCGTCAGCGAAGTGATGGACCCTTCCCAGGTGCAAATGATGTCCGGCTACGTGGACATCTTCCAGGTCGGCGCGCGCAACATGCAGAACTACCATCTGTTGCGCGCGTTGGGCGAAGTCCGCAAGCCAGTCTTGTTGAAACGCGGCATGTCCGCCACCATGGAGGAGTTGCTGCTTAGCGCCGAATACATCCTAGCCGGCGGGAACTACGACGTAATCCTGTGCGAACGCGGCATCCGCACCTTCGAGACCTACACCCGCAATACCTTCGACATTGCCGCCATCCCTGTCATCAAAAAACTTTCGCATCTTCCCATGTTCGGCGACCCCTCGCACGGCACCGGCCGCCGCGACAAAGTCCCGCCGATGGCGCGCGCCGCGGTAGCCGCGGGTGCCGACGGCCTCTTGATCGAAGTCCACAACGACCCGGACCACGCCCTCTCGGACGGCGCCCAATCCCTGGACCCCGCGCAATTCGCCAAACTAATGACCGAACTCCGCATCATCGCCCCAGCCATCGGTCGCAAGATCGCTTAACCCATGATCTCCAGCCCCAACACAAATGTTAGCCACCTGTGTAGGCGCGATCCTTTAGCCCGGCTAACCCTCCGTCGCACCAATGCGGAAACTTCTCCGCGCCCCTCTGCACCAACTCAGCGCCTCGGCGTTATCTTTTCTCCTCGCCTTTCTTCGAAACTGTCAACGTTCAACTATGGACTGTCGACCTCTCGATGACTCCCCACCTGATCACTCGCGTCACGATCTTGGGCACCGGCCTAATCGGCGGCTCCTTCGCTCTAGCCCTGCGCAAATACGCTACCGATCTGCACATCACCGGCTGGGATCGCCCCGACGTAACCCGCGCTGGGCAATCCAGCGGCGCTTTTGACGAAACATCTTCGGGCGACATGGCCCCAGCGTTGCGCACCGCCGACCTGATCTACATTGCGTTACCCATCGGCGTGACGCTCGACTTGCTTCCCCAACTCGCCCGGTCCGCCCCACGCCACGCATTGATTACCGACGCTTGCAGCACCAAACTCCGCATCACCCAAGCCGCTGAAGAACTCTTCGCCGATTCTGCCGGCCCACTCTTTCTCCCAGGCCACCCCATGGCAGGCCGCGAACTAGCAGGCTTCGCGCACGCCGACGCCGACCTGTTCCGCAACGCGCCTTATGCACTGATCGCGGAGTCGCGACCCGTGAGCTCTGGCGCTACGACCGCGATCACGCCGGAACGCGACCCGCGCATCTCCGCTTTTCTTAGACTGATCGAAAAAATCGGCGCCCGCCCGCTTTGGCTAGGCGCCCAACAACACGACTACGCCGTAGGCCTGGCTTCACATCTGCCGCAACTCGTAGCGGTCGCGCTGGCCTCGTTCCTCTACGACCGACTCGATGAAAATGGCCTCCCCATCACGGTGGCGGGCCCCGGCCTGCGCGATACGCTCCGCCTAGCGGGCAGCCCCTACAACACTTGGCGCGACATCGTCCTCACCAACCGCGAAGTCCTCGACGCTTCCCTCGATCTCTTAGCCCGGCGCTTCGACGACCTCCGTGAACGCCTGAACTCGCGCGAACTCGAAGCCGACTTCGACGCCGCCAACGAACTCTACAAACTCCTCCGCAGCCTCTGATTCACCATCACTGCATGGATCCGCGCGCCGCCTCTCAGCCCTTTCTTACGGTTTCGCGGGTAATGTCAATCCCGGATTCGCTCCGAAAAAATCAAACGGCCGAATCACGAAGTCGTGCCACATCACCGGCATCACCGGCCAATCCTCTGCTCGTGGCACGTGATGAAACCCAAGGGTGTACCAAGCCACGATATCGGTATTCTCGATCGGCCGGTTCTTCCGCGTCCATGCGGCCAGACCATCTTCGCCTTTGCTTGAGGTCGGATAAACGCCGGATGCGTACAGCTCGTCGGGTCGATAAGGCGTTACCCACAACTGGTGGGTCGAAAATGCGCCAACTTTCTGAACTCCATCTTCCGGGTCGAGCAATGACGCCGCGGTAATGCCGGGCATGATTTCGTATCCAGTCGGGTATCCCAGCGGACCGTGGACGTTCGGGTTGACGAACATCCACATCGCCGGCTTGTCGAGTTGCACGTCCATCATCGCGTCTCGCTCGGTGCGCGCTGCGGAGGGCTCGGCGACCCAGATGCTTTTGCGGCGGGTGGACGCCGGCAATTGGCGTTGTTTCAACTTGTCCGCCATGAACGTGTTGTTCTGTCCGTCCACGTCCATATCCAGACGGTAGGAGAAAAAATGATCGTGATTCACGCCGAGAGTGTTGTCGCCCACGAAGCGGCCGTACTCGTCCGGCGCGCCTGGAGAGCCGCCCATGCCATGCTCGCTGGTTTTCGTTTTGGCGGCCTTGGTTTCGATGATTCCAGTAGCTCCCACCGCGACACGGATCGAGCCATCCTGTTGGAATCTCCAATCGAGGAGGTAGTCGTAATTGCCGATGACCGCAGCCGTTCGCAGGATGAGTTCCCGCGTCGGGCGTCCCCACACGATCTCGTTTTCGAAATGGCGCCATGCCGGACTTCCAGCATACGATTCGTAAATACATGCCTCGCGGGGTCGCAGAACCGGGATTCCACGCTCCGTGGATGCTAGCCCGTCGATGTACTCGGCGTTTGAGGGGCAATCGACGCCGTCTTGCAGCATTCTTAATATGCCGCCCGGATAGAATTCTCCGGCATCGATGAACACGCGGGTTGCCCAGCTCTCGGCGGGATCCATGTAGGGCACGAAAAGTTCCGACATCGACGCTTCATACATTACCGAGCGCTGCCTTCCGCCATCGTCGAATCGCACTAAGTTCAAGACGGGTCCTACGCGCGGATCGAGTCGCACGCGGAAGTACCAGTTCTGCCATCTCACCTCGCCATCTTTCATTTGAAAGCTTGGTCCCAGGGGTTGCGCAATCGAAATGGGTGTCGTGCCGTGCCTGGCGATCGCCGGCGCTTCTTCGAAGTTAATCGCGCTCATGGGAACCGGCGTCGCTCCCTCGTCGATGATCTTCACCACTTTTCTTGTGACTGCATCCATCAGGAAGTACAACCCGTCGATCGGACGCCCCCAAGTCAGAAATGATCCATGGGAATCAAAGCAGTCGCCGTAAAAAAGGCGTCGGCCCTGCTGTTCTGGAAGCGCAAAGTATCCAATCGGCACTGGCACGCAAACGACTGTCGTAAAGTCCTGCACCCCGTGTTTGGTAAGTGCCTCGTGAAGTTGCGGATCGTTTTTTGCCTCTTCGCCCAGGCCTAAAAATTCGTTGTCGAAGGTCGGCGCCTGCACATCATTCCGCTCCTTCCACGATTCCACCTTGCGTCCGGCGATATCGACGCGGACCTCGATCGCTGCGCCTTTGCGGAGCAAAATGACGTCAGCCTCGCGCGAAAAATTCTCGCCGTTCTTCCAAACGAGGACCTTCTCCTTGTTTGGTTCATGCAACAACACACTAACGCAGTAGGTGTCCGCATCCATCTTCCCAGTCGCGCGCAGTACCTCGTACACCACCCAATACTCCTGGGACTTGAGCCCCTCCAGCGGATGCGTGGGCGGAGTCGTTTGCGCCACCGCGACGCGAACCGTGAGCGTTGCGACGGAAACCGCTGCCAGCAACGCGAAAATCCATTTCGCCGTGGTCCGAACCCGATGAACGCTCACAATCCCCTCCTGAAGTTTTTCCTTGTTGAAGTTTTTCGCGTGCTGGCGTTCGCCGCGCTGAATGTAATCTTCACAGCGGAACGCGACCGACCAATGCGGAGAATTATCCACCATTCTGTGAAGAAGGAAAGGAGGAAGACATATGTTGGCACGCAGCCACTTGGAGTAAACTTTCTCCCGCACTTGGGAGTCCTTCGTGGACAAACGCATTTCCTCGCCCGACGCCGCCATCGAAAATCTCCAGGATGGCGCGACCATCCTGATGGGCGGCTTCGGCCTCTGCGGCATCCCCGAGAATCTCATCGCCGCCGTCCGCCGCAAGGGCGTGAAGGATTTGACCATCGTCAGCAACAACGCCGGAATCGATAACTTCGGCATTGGTCTGCTTCTGCAAAATCGCCAGGTAAAAAAGATGGTCTCGACCTACGTCGGCGAAAATAAGCTCTTCGAGCAGCTCGTAACCAGCGGGGAATTGCAGTTGGAGCTGAACCCGCAAGGCACCTTCGCCGAGCGAATCCGCGCCGGCGGCGCGGGCATCCCTGCGTTCTACACTCCGACGGGATACGGCACCATGGTCGCTGAAGGAAAAGAGACGCGCGAGTTCGACGGCCGCCACTATGTCATGGAGCGCGGCATACGTGGTAACTTCGCTTTCGTCAAAGCCTGGAAAGGCGACCGGTGGGGCAACCTCATCTATCGTAGGACGGCTCGCAACTTCAATCCTATGATGGCCACGGCAGCGGATTACGTCGTAGCCGAGGTGGAACACTTAGTCGAGCTAGGCGAACTCGATCCCGATAACGTGCACACTCCTGGCATCTACATCAACGCCATCTTCCAAGGCCAAAATTATGAAAAACGTATCGAGCGCCGCACCACGCGCAAATAGCAACCCTGTTGTAGGAGCACAGCGCTGTCCCCGACCGTTGCTTTGCGCAATCTCGGCAATCTCGATCCGAACCGCCCAGATCGCGAATTTTACTTTTCACTTTCAACTTTCAACTCTCAACTGTGAACTGATTTTATGCCCCTAACCGACGAACAAAAACGCGAACGCATCGCCCGCCGCATCTCCCTCGAACTCCGCGACGGCTACTACGTCAATCTCGGCATCGGCATGCCCACGCTGATCGCGAACTACGTGCCCCAAGGCATGGACGTGATCCTGCAATCCGAAAATGGCATGCTCGGCGTTGGCCCTTATCCCCTCGACCACGAAGTCGACCCCGATCTGATCAATGCGGGAAAAGAAACAGTGAGCGAACTGCGCGGCACCTGCTATTTCTCCTCCGCCGACTCTTTCGCCATGATTCGCGGCGGCCACGTGGACCTCACCGTCCTTGGCGCTTTGCAAGTCGATGAAAAAGGCACGCTCGCAAATTGGGCCATCCCCGGGAAAATGCTGAAGGGCATGGGCGGCGCGATGGATCTGGTCGCGGGAGCCAAACGCGTCTTCGTCACCATGGAGCACGCCACGCGCGACAACAAACCGAAAATCCTGAAAAAATGTTGGCTGCCGCTCACCGGCGTCGAAGTCGTCGATCATATCGTCACCGAACTTTCCTGGATCGACGTCACCCCCGTAGGCTTGGTTTTGCGCGAACTAGCCCCAGACGCCACACTTGAACAGGTGCAATCCCTGACAGAACCCAAGCTGCTTCTGCCACCCGGTGGCCCAGCTCCGATGCGGGAGTAGTGCAGTCACTTCTGTTTGCCCTGAGGGACAAAGGGTCTGCGCCCGGCCCAAGAAGACGCGAACTGATCCGTATGAAACCCAAAACAAAAAAGCCCCGCCCAACTCTTCCTCGCACCACCGACGAGATGCAGCAATGGTCCGCAATGCTGGGAAGCGAGCTGCGTGGCTGGCCCAATGTCACGACGCGCCCGATGTTCGGCCTGCTCGGCTTCTAGCGCACGAAAACCATCTTCGCCGCGCTTCCGGTCACGCGCGGGATCGGCGCACCGAACTCCATTATTTTCAAAATCGAATCCATGCCGTCAGACTTGCTGCGGCGCGTCAGTCAGGATCCCCGCGTAAGCACCGGCACCAAAATGCGCGCTAAGGGCTGGCTTTCCTTCGACCTTAATTCCGACGAGGATCTGCGCGACGCGCTCGGTTGGCTGAACGAGGCCTACGAACGCGCGAAGTGACGATTGCAGGTGGGGCCTACGGAGCGGCCGGCGCGTGACGCGTAATCGTAAAAGAATAGTGCAGCGCAGAGCCGATGGCGAATACCGTCACAACATCGACCAGCACATTGTGGAGCAGTCGCGAGTGAAAGGTGGGGTAGGCCGCCGTTAGAACCACGGTAAAGACCAGGACGATTTCGAAAAACGTAGTCAGCTTGCCGAAAATGCTGGGCGGAAACGGCCGGTACCCGGAAATCAACAGAATCACCACGGCTACGATTAAGATCAGAATGTCGCGGCTCAGAACGATAATGGTCAGCCACCACGCGATCCTGGTTTTGTACGCTAGGATCACGAACGAAGACGAAAGCAGCAGTTTGTCCGCGATGGGATCGAGATACGCGCCCAACGAGGATCTCTGGTTCAACTTGCGCGCCAGCAAGCCGTCGATGACATCGCTCAGGCCTGCGAGCATCAGCACCAGTAGCGCCCAGCGGTAACGTCCGTAGGAAATCAAAGTCAGAAAGACCGGCAGAAAGCCGAGGCGTAGAAGCGTGATTTGATTGGGTACCGTTAAGATCGGCCCGCGCATGGCGACTGAGGATAGCGCAGTTCAGGCGAACTGAGAAAGATAGTCGATCAATCGCCGGCCAATCTTGCGGCTGAAGAGCTCGTCCATCGAGGGAATCGAGCCCGAAGGTTCATCGAGGGTGATTCGCTCGACCCGCGTCATCGGAAAAAATAGCGTGGGCACGCCGATGCGTTCCGTGTCGGGCTCGTTGATCTGCCGGATGAAATGATCGAACGAGTTGAGATCGACGCCGCGCATCGTGATTCCCGCTGTATTGATAGCCAGCAATTCGCCCCAGATTTTTTCCTTAGGCGTGTGCAGGCTGACCACGACAATCGAGTGAGGTTCCATAGGAGCCGCTGTTCTGTTTTTCCTTGAAACCAGAGTATCGCATTCCAAAGCGTCGAGACGCGTGATGTGGGAGCTCGTGCGGAAAGAGTTGACACCGCATCAGCATCTCGGCGTAGTGGCGGGTCTTTAGACCCGTTCGTTGGTGCCCGCCCCTCTACGTCCCCGGTAACCGATCTCGATAGTGCAAAATCATCACAACGAAACTCGAGACCACCACCACCGCCGCGATCCATCCCAATGCGTAAGCCGTCCGCCGTTCGCTTGGCGTCATCGGAGCATGGTCTGCAAACAATCGTCCCAACAAAAAGCCGGCCGCCAATCCGCCGGCGTGGGCCCAGTTATCGACGCCAGACATGAGAAAACCAAAAACGAAAATCGACACGACCCAGGAAATCAGACGCGAACGCAATTGCTGCATCTGTGAACCGCCGCGCTTGGTGGTGACGGCGATCATCAGGCCGATCAGTCCCAAGATCGGCGCGCTCGCGCCCAACGAAGGATGTCGGCCGAAGAAGGCGCTAAACAGAAACCCAACGATGCCCGTCACCGTGTACAGGAAAAAAAATCTCGCCGACCCGTACAACTCCTCGACCACCGGACCGATATCCATCAATACCATCAGGTTGAAGCCGATGTGAATCAATCCGCCGTGGAGATACATCGCGGTCACCAGGCGATACCACTCGTGCAAAATAAAAATGGAATACGGAAAGCTGGAGCCCAGCCGGTAAGCCGCCTCGCCACCCATGCCCCACAAGATGACAAGACCTCCCCCCTCTCCAGCCGCCGCCATGGCCATAAACTCCACCGCGAACATCAAGACATTCAGGATCAGAAGCGCGCTCGTGACCGGGGCGCGCCCGCCGAAAAGCCCCGACAGGCCTTTGCTCACGGCCGCCATGGAAAATTTCAGGTTCGTGCCGCACTGATGGCAACGCGTCGCGCTGATTCCCACCAGTGATCCGCAGTTCGGACAGATTTTGGGCCGCGGTTGCTGGTTGCCACCACCGAAAAGCCCGCGCAGCGAGTTCTTCCATCGCTCGACGCGGTATTGCCATTGATAGGGAAGCGCCAACTCTCCTCCTTGCGACATGTCCAGAGCGTTCTATAATACTCAAATCCCGCGCATACTTCCGGCGGGCAGGTATAGCAGGCAAAAAATGGACAAATTCGAAGAGATCGGCCGCCGCATCGATGCAGAGATGGAACGCCTTCGCCGCTACATGGAGGAAGAGGTAGCGCCGGAAACGGAGCGCCGCACCGCATCGTTTCTCCGCGATGTTTCCAGCAAGCTCGACGAGTTTGCCGCGAAGCTCGAGGCGCGGATGTCGCGCCGAACGCCGGCTTCGCAAGACGACCCCAAACCATGAGTGCGGATAGCCTGTGAGCGTGAGTGCTGGTCTTTTGCGCCGAAACGTTCGTTCGCCCCGAATGCGCTCGCAAATTTGGAGCGTAGCGCCTGCGTTCTTACTCGCGGCGATATTTGTGACCGGATGCGCAGGCCGTCGGTCGACAGCGAGCCAGCCACCAGCCCCGCCGGTGCAACCCGAGCCCGCGCCTCCAGCGGAGACTCCAAAGCGCGATGCCGATGCCTCCCCGGTGATTCCCACTCCGCACGAGGGAGTCGCGTTCGAAGAGGGGAAAGCCTCGTGGTACGGTGTGCCTTTTCACGGCCGCAAGGCGTCGAACGGTGAGATCTACGATATGAACAAGCTCACCGCGGCGCATCGCACGTTGCCCTTTAATACCGTGGTGCGCGTGATCAATCTCAACAATGGAAAATCGACGACCGTGCGCATCACCGACCGCGGCCCGTTTGTAGACAATCGCATCATCGATTTGTCCTATGCCGCGGCGCGCCAGATCGAATCGATTGGCCCAGGCGTCGTTCCCGTGCGTCTTGAGATTTTGTCGGCGATTGATCCGACGGCGGGTTTCTTCACCGTGCAGATCGGCGCCTTCCGCGAACGCGCCAATGCCGAGCGGCTGCGCGATCGCTTGAGTTCAACGTATTCTCCGGTGGCCATCCAGTCGTTCGAATCGTCCGACGGCTCGTACTATCGCGTGCACGTAGGGAAAGTTTCAGGCGAGGATGCCGCAAAAAAGCTGGGCGAGCGTTTGCACCAGCGTGAAGGCGTCAAACCACTCATTTTCAGGGTAGATTCGGCGACGCCATGAGGAGACGGTCGTGAGCGCGGACTGTCTGTTTTGCAAGATCGCGGCGAAAAAGATCCCCTCGAAAATCGTTTACGAGGACGACGATGTATTTGCCTTCGAGGACATCGGTCCGCAGGCGCCCACGCATGTCCTCATCATCCCCCGCAAACATTTTGCTTCCTTGAACGAAGCGACCAAGGAAGATCAGGCGGTGATCGGCAAGATGCACCTCGTGGCGGCGGAGCTCGCCCGCAAGCTAAAGCTGCTGGATGGCTACCGCACCGTGGCCAATAGCGGAGCAGGCGCGGGCCAATCCGTCTTCCACTTCCACCTGCACCTCCTCGGCGGCCGTAAATTTAGTTGGCCCCCAGGCTAGCCGCCGTGGCCCAAATTTAGGCGCTTGGCCCTTGTGCCGCCACTGTGGGGCGCTTTAGCGCGTCCCAGCGAGCGCCCACGATGCGGCCTCCCGGTATCATCTTCACCAGGCTCATACCACAAAAAAGGGCGCGATCCCTTGGGCTCGCGCCCTCAAATTCCTCGTTTTCTTTACTTCCTTACTTCACTACTTGTTCGCTTCTGATTTAAGCCGTCGCCGCCTTCACCTGCCCAAGCGCTGCCGCCACTTCCTTCAAATCCGGAACCACCGGAATGTCATAGTTCTTGAACCAGGCGATGTTCCCGGCCTTGTTCACAATGGCAATCGCCCGTCCGGTGATCCCTTTATCGGCCAGGTACATACCGTACTTCTCGCTGGCCGCGCCCTTCGGATGAAAATCCGCCAGCAGCGAATACTTGATGCCCATCTTGTCGGCATACGCTTTGTGTGACCAGGTGCTGTCCACGCTCACGCCCAACACTTCCGCGTCCAGCGTTTCAAACGACTTCATGTCATTCACAAAGCAAGCGTGCTCGTTCGTGCAGGTCGGGCTCCAGTCCAGCGGATACCACATCAACACCACATTCTTCTTCCCGGCAAAATCGGACAGCTTCACATCCTTCTTATCCTGATTCTGCAAAGTAAAATCCGGCGCCTTCTGTCCGACGGAAATGCCCATGATCTTCCTCCAGTGAATAAATTAAGTCCCGCCTTGCATCTTACCCAATCCCCGAGGTCCGCGC
>Ga0210409_10004709_pt1 | contig 14595 bp, 11 predicted proteins | sample IncBWH17MmetaG_FD_161649 | JGI IMG/M metagenome (GOLD analysis project Ga0210409, IMG submission 161649) | Forest soil microbial communities from Barre Woods Harvard Forest LTER site, Petersham, Massachusetts, United States - Inc-BW-H-17-M | ecosystem: Environmental > Terrestrial > Soil >... | reverse complement strand
AGATCGAGTTGGGGATCGTACGAACCGGAGCGCCACGTCGGACCTCCGCCCTGGGTCCAGGCGTCACTGTTCTTTGGCCACGTCTCGGAACCGGGCTCGCCGGGCGCCGGAATGGTATATCTGCGCCACAATTTCTTCCCGGTGTCAGGGTCCCAGCCGTCGAGGAATCCGCGCGTGGTGGACTCTCCACCGGACACGCCGGAAATCAGCACGCCGTTGGCAATGATCGGCCCACCAGTGGCGTAGTAGCCATCGCGGAAATCCGCGAATTTCTGGTTCCAAAGCTCTTTGCCGGTCTTCATGTCGAGTGCAAGCACATGGTTGTCGATCGTCACACGAAAGAGTTTCCCATCATAGATCGTCGCCGCGCCTCTGTGGAAAGCGGCTCGGTGGATCCCCGATTCGAGTTCCACTGGCGCCCGCCAGATCTGTCTGCCGGTTTCAACGTCGATGGCGAAGGTCCACTTGCCGTTGATCACGTACATGACGCCGTTGTAAATCGTTGGCGCGGCCAGTTCACCCTGGTCATTCATGAGGCTCGTGCTCCAGATGGGCACCAGGCGCTTGACATTGGATCCATTGATTTGCTTAAGCGGACTGTAGCTCTTTCGGTCGTAGCCCATGCTCTGGGTGGTGACGTTTTCCGTGTTCTTGCCGTCGTTGACTAGCTCTTCCGTCGTTTGGGTCCATCCCAGCGCGGGCCAGAAACCGAGTAGCATCGCACACAGCCAAATTTTTCTCATGATCGGCCTCCCTTGGTTGAAGCTCATGATGCCCAAGACGACTTTTGTGAGAATAGGGCGACATTGTGCTTCAGATTGCGCTCGTGATCAATTGATGGCGTATATGCGGGAGGTCCAGCATCCCGGTTTGGCGACCCTGCGCGTCCGTCCATACCCGATTTTGCACTACAATGTAGTGCATGAAGACAGAAGTATAAAGCTGGCGTCTATCCGGCGAGCTTAAGTCGGACCAGGAGCGGGAAGCGCGTCTCCGCAAAGTGTCGGTTTCCTCCGTCCTCGAAACGGCCGTCCGCGACTGGCTGAGGAAGAGCAGTGCGGATGTCCCGGATGACCAGGCTCAGCGGAAACTTCACACTGCTGCGGCACGTTGCCTGGATGTACTCGCAGGTCTCAACTCTCGTCGTGCCGCGCGAGGTGGTCCGTAAGCGTCTCAGGCGGCGCTATGCCCGCTAGTGGGCTCATCGATACCGGCGCGATTCTCGCACTGCTGGACCGAACCGACCGATGGCACGATTCCTGCGTCGGCGCGTTCCATCAACTACGCCTTCCCTTGCTGACCTCCGAGGCTGTCTTCGCCGAATTGTTCCATCTCCTTGGCGATACGCGCACGGAGATGGAAGCCACCTGGCAGTTCGTCCTCTCCGGAGCGCTGGTCCTCGGTGCAATCGAAGATGCAGAACTGCAGAGCGTGCACGGCTGGATGCCGCGCAATTGGGATCGACCCATGGATTTTGCCGATGCCACACTCGTATATCTGGCGAAGCGAGAATCCCTTTCCGTAATTCTTACCGTTGATCAAGCGGACTTCGCAACGTACCGTATTGAAGGCAAGCGCCAGTTCCGGGTACTCCCGGTCAATCAACCCTAGTCTCAAACAGTTTTCGTGCGTTCCAGTTACGCACCCATTGGCCCCATTTGCGAGCTCTGACCGTCTCTGGCACGTCCATAAATTCAACGACGATTTACGCCCCTGTGCGGCCGGCACAAAGCCACGACAGCATCCAAACCCTCAAGTTTCGCTCACCAGGGCAGCGGTTGTAAGACGTTAAGCGGATCGAGTGAAAATTACGTCCTGGTAGTTTCACAATGAAGCCTTTCGCGCAGACCACACTGAATGACTAACATGCACCTTACGTTGGACCAGGTTAACCAAACTACCCAACCCAATAGAAAAGAGCATCGCGCCGGTGAAAAGCTCTTCGTCGATTACGCTAGGGACACGATTGCAAATCCACGACCCGCTGGGCGGTCCTGCACGCGAAGCTTCGCTCTTCGTCGCCGTGCTAGGTGCCAGTAGCTATACCTTTGCCGATGCCACAGGGAGCCAGGAGTTGCAGGACTGGATCGGCTCACATATCCGTGCCTTCGAAATTTTATGGAGGTTTCCCGATACTTGCCGTCCCCGATAACACCCGCACCGGAGTGAATCGGGCCTGCCCTTACGAACCCGATCTGCACCGCTCCTAATCCTGTGGCCCGATGAGAAAACTTATTGAATGAGTCGTTGCCTTGTTGCTGTCGAATTCGTTGGCGGTGATTGGCGCTGTGTCCAGCGCCGCACAGGACTGGGACTGCGTAAACGCGATTACGGTGTTGGCAAAACTGCTGCCAACCGAGGCACAATCGCGCGACGTTTCGAAGCTCTCGCTGATTGTGTACGATGACACACGCAGGCGCGGGATCGAAATTGAACTGCTGACGGCTGAACGGCGCGCATTAGCGAGATTCAATCGCTCAGAAGAGCAGGAGCATTTCACCGGGCAGTATTCAGCGTCTCGTCCAGAGTACTCTTCGCGTCACTCACTCCCACAAACTCTCGTTCCTGTGCAGTCTTTCTAAGAGAATGGAATGCGGAGGCCAGTGTTGCCCTCGCGCCGCGTAATCGTGCTTTGCGTGTTGTTGGGAATGCTTATCTTCGGTTGGCTCAGATGGCAGTACCCTTTATTGCCACGTCAGAATAGGGAACCTACCATCCCCACAATCAACAAGCAGCCGGCAACTGTCGCAAGCCGCACGTTTGATCCGACCTCACCGCCGTCCGATATGCCACCTCTCGCTTACGGCGAAGACGCGGAGTGCGACTCCGATTTCCTGTTTCACGCCACCGTCGGCGGAGAATCTCGACAAACGGATGCCAGGCACGCGACCGTGACCATCACGCAGATCAAGATCATGCTGCAGCTTAACATCACCATCTGGGTACCGACCGGCGTGACTCAACGCATCATCAAACACGAAGAAGGCCATCGCCAAATCTCGGAATACTACTACCAGACCGCGGACAATCTCGCCGAGCGAATCGCTGCGACGTATATGGGGAGACAAATCGACATCACCGGCACAGACCTGGATGTTGAATTTAACAAGATGCTCCAACAAGCCGCCACCGACATTACCGCCGAATACAACAAGGAGCTAAGCCCAGGATCGACGCAACTGTACTACGACGCAGTCACTGACCACGGCCGGAATCAGGTCGAAGTGAAGGATGCTGTCGCTGCGGCTGTCGAAAACATAAAGATCTCGTCAATTTAGCTGCTGGCGAACTCAGGAAATTGATTTGTGTGACATCAACTCACCGCAGATATTCCTGCCGACCATTTGTTCAGTAAGTCGGCTTTCACCGGACTTCTCCCACTTCTCCCTGGATACATTCCGAAACGGATGTTCTGGGGACAGAACCGAGCGTACGAGGTCGGCTTCGTTCCAACTTCCCTTGGTCGCACCAACTGATCCACGAGCAGCCGAACAACCCAGAAACGGCGAGTGTCGCGCCGCCGAGCGAAGTCAACTGGTGAGACTTGGCTGTTGTCCAGGTCGAAAAAGAAGGTCGAACGAGATAGTCGGTCTCGAACTCACGGATTATATCTTCGTTGGACATATTGGCGGGAACGCCGTGCTGACCCTGACCCGATCGCCTCATGCTCGGACGGACCTGACCATTTACTTGCGCTTACAGGAATCTTCACTGTCCTCGTCGAAGATTTCGCAATCCCCGTTGAGTCCCGTCAGCAGCCAGTTGCGTCCTGAGACGCGCCAGCGCGTATGTCTGCTTGACTCGGAGATGTTGCGTGCGATTCTGTGTTTCGTAGCAACCGAGTACTCCCGTTGGCGAAAGGAGATTTGCGAAGACGGTATCAGAAAGCCCAGGAAGCGAGAAATCGAAAGTCAGAACCATATTTTGTTCGTCATAGGTGTAGGCGCATTCAATCCTGTGACCTTGCGCGACTAGATCCGCGATCTCGCCGGCCACGCCTTCGACTTGGCGAGATTGGCGTCAGGAGCTTCCTCCGCGTGAAGTATGGTCACTGTAACGTGTTCGTTGTTGCACCCGATTCTAGATTATGGACATATCTCCACCCGGTTTCCGCTGCTTGACATCAAAGCGCTCAACGATGATGATGACTTAGACAATCAATATGAAACGCGTCTGGGTAGCAATCGCGCTTGCCGGCGGATTTTCCAGCATGACGATTGCCTTTGCCCAAGCGCCTCCCGAGTCATTTCCACCCGTGGCGAGCGTCAAGCAACTGATGCTCGACCTTATCCATCCCTCGTCCAATGACATCCTGCTTGCGATCTACCGCGGCGGGCCTAAAGATGAAAAGGAGTGGGCGGCGGTGCGGCGCAGCGCGGTGACGCTGGCGGAATCCGGAAACATGCTGATGATGCGAGGCCGCGCGCGGGATCAAGGGGACTGGATGAAGGACGCGAAATTGTTGGTGGACGCCGGAAACTCCGCGTACAAAGCCGCGCTGGCCAAGGATGGCAACGCTCTCGCAGGGCTCGCCGGGGCCGTGGACGCTTCCTGCACGTCGTGTCACAAGCAATACCGGCCGAACGTATTTCCGAAGGACGGAGGGTCGCAATGAGTTATTCCCGTAGAGATTTCCTCAAGACCGCCGGATTCGGTGTTGTACTCACGGTCGTGACCGGGGAATCACTGATCGCGGCTCCCACGGATTCTCCCGCCGGAGCTACGCCGTTCGCGAGTGAAAAAGCTACGTTCTTGGTCAATGGCAAGGCGTATGCCGCCGAATACGAAGCGCGGACCACTTTGTGGGAAGTGATTTCGATGAAGCTGGGCTTGACAGGCACCAACCGGAGCTGCAATCGCGCCACTTGCGGCGCCTGCAGCGTCCTGGTGGACGGCACGCCGCTCTATTCCTGCCACACTTTGGCGACCGAAGCCGTGGGCAAGAAAATTCTCACCATTGAAGGCGTGGGCGACGAGAAGAACCTGCACCCCCTGCAGCGCATCGGTCACACGCGCGTGGCCGCCGATTGCGGCTTCTGCACCGCAGGATGGGTGGTCACAGCGAAAGGGCTTCTCGACAAGAATCCGAATCCGAACGAGGATCAGGTGAAGGCGGCGCTCGCGGGCCACATTTGCCGGTGTTCGGCGTACCCGAACATCATCCGAACAGTCCTTGATACGGCGGCCTTCATGCGAGGAAGCAAGACACTCATCGAGCCCGAATCGGAATCCATCGTTCACATCAAGATGCCGATGGTGCGGGACTACTCGACGAGTGGGGGGCACTTGGCCGGCGATGAAGTCATCGAAGGCACGACCAAGACCGTCACCAAGAAATGGCAGGGATATCCACCGGAAAACCTCAATGTCTTAGGAAAGCCGCTTCCTCCGCTCCCGGAAGTCTCCATTCCCCGGTTCACCGGCAAAGCGCAATACGCCAGCCGCACATGGTTCCCCAATCTGCTCTACACTAAGTTCCTCACCTGTCCGCACCCGCACGCCCTTATCAAGGACATCGATACGTCGGCCGCGGAGAAGATGCCGGGCGTGAAACACATTCTTACATACAAGAATGCGCCGAAGCTGCAACGCCCCAACATTGCCAGGGGCCAGATATTGCCGGAGCCTCTGCCTCGGGAACTGAATCTTCAGGGTGAAGTTGCGGCCATCGTGGTGGCGGAGACCGAAGACCTCGCCCAGGATGCCTCCGACGCGATCAACGTAACGTACGAAGTCCTGCCATTCGCGTCAATGCTGAAGGACAGCATGGCTGCTGATGCGCCCGATCTGGGACATGGAAAAGGGAATCTCATCCGTCATTCGTTTTCGCCTAAGGATCTTCCGCACGTAACCTGGGCGGATAAGCGTGGCGACATCGAAAATGGATTCGCCGAAGCGGACGTGATCAAGGAATTCAGCTACAGATTTGCGGGAGGCGTTTCCGTGCCGATGCAGCCGAGCGGCAGCGTCGCCAAATGGGACGGCGACAAACTGACAATGTGGGGCATGGGCCAGGGCATCTATCCGGTGCGGGCGTCACTTGCGGCGGCACTCGGCATGGATGTTTCCAACGTCCGCCTGATCAACAAATGGAACGGCTGCACGTTCGGCGCTGCCCGTATGGCAGCGGAGAGATTTTATCCGATGATCGCCTATCTGGCGAAAGTCACTGGTCGGCCTGTAAAGGTAATGCTGCCCAAAGATCAGGAACTGGCACAGTTGCAGATCAAGCCGGAGACCATCACCAAGTTCCGTGTGGGAGCGAAGAAAGACGGCCGCATCGTTGCTCTAGACCACGAAGTTTTTGTTAGCGTTGGCGACCTGGATTTCGGAGTGCACGCCGACGGTCCGGGCAACGCGGCCAACCAAACGGAGTTGTACACGGGAAAAGTACCTCATTGGCGATCGACGTGGTGCGCCTATCGCACGAATGCGCCCCGCCCCGGTCCATCCCGTAGCCACATCCAGCAAGAAACGAAATGGTCTTGGGAAAACATGATCGACGAAATGGCCGACGCCTTCGGTGTGGATCCTGTGCAATACCGCATGATGCACATGACGCGGCTGACCCCGGGTGACACGCGCTATCCTTACGAAACGATGCCCACGGTGGAGGTGCTGCAGGAAGGCTCCAAGGCATTCGGATGGGAGAAGCGCAATCCCGTCGCGGGCGGTGAACCTGGAAGATTCAAGCGCGGATTCGGCCTCGGCATGTCCCAGCATCATGGCGGGAACATGGGCTATCACGAAGGTGAAGAAGCGTTCGCCAAACTGGCGGAACTCCCGAACGCCAACATTTTTAGCAGCGACGTTGACCTAACCGACGATGGCATTGTGACCATGAAGGTCGCGCTTCCCGACAGCGGTTCGAACGCGGCTACCGCGCTGGCAACTATGGTCGCGGAGATGCTGGGATTCACGACGCGCGACCATATCCGCCTAGTTTGGGGCGACTCGGACCTCGCGCCGCTAAGCAACGAGTGGTTCGGTGGTCGCACAATCACGCTGCAAGGAGCGGCCATTTGTTCCGCGACCGACAAACTGCGAAGAGACCTGCTCGCGCGCGCCGCCGACGTCCTTCGGACCGATGCCGCCAGGCTTAAGATGCGCGACGGCGTCATCTCCTCGAGCGAAGATCCCCACAAGAGCACGACGTTCGCCGCGCTGGCCAAAGTCAACAATGGACTCATCCGGCAGACAGGCCGCGGCACCACTGGCGGCGAAAGAACCGCGACAAACAAAGGCGTGGGTGCGTGCTTCGTCGAAGTGGAGGTCGATACCTGGACCGGCAACTGGCGCTTCGTTCGGGCGGTTTATACGCACGATACCGGACTGGTGATCAATCCTCCGGTATCCGAAGCCGACATGGTGGGATCTTTGATGGAAAGCACTCAGGTGACTACGGACTCCATTCCGTGGGACCGCGAATTCCCGGGCTCGCGGCATTACAGCGTCGGGTACCTGTCCTACCGGCTTCCCACCATCATGGACATCCCTAAATCCACACAGGTGTACGTCGACAGTCTGGAGCCGCGCTGGTTCTACGGTGTGAAGAGCTTCAGCGAAACCACCATTGGGGCGGTGCCGGGCGCGATCTCGAACGCGATTTTCAACGCCTGCGGCGTCCGCATTCGGGAGCACCCCATCACGCGGGAAAAGATTATGGCCGGACTCGCTAGTAAACGTGCATCGCAGACTCCCGGGAGGCAGGCATGAAGAAAGTTTCCATCTATCGGCCAACGACCGTTGACGAAGCGATCCAGATCCTGTCGCAGCACGGCACCAGCGCGTCCGTTTACGCCGGCGGCACGGACCTGCTTATTCGCCTGAAGAATCGCTTGGAGCAGGCGCCCAGCTACCTGGTCGATATCAAGAAGATCGATCACCTCCGCTATATCAAGGAAGATGCGCAAGGCGGCGTCGAGATTGGCGCGGCCACGAAGCTGGCGGAGTTGGCCGACTCCCGGCTTTTGCAAGAAAAGTATCCGATGCTTGTGGAGGCGATCGGGAAGATCTCCTCTCCGGAACTGCGCAATGCATCGACGCTTGGCGGCGACCTGTTGCAGGAAGTATGGTGCCAGTATCTGCGCGGCGGCTATTCGTGTTGGAGAAACGGCGGATACCTATGCTATGGCGCCATTGGCGATAACAGCTACTATCACTCGGCTATGGGCGGACACTTGTGTTACGCGGTTTATCCGGGCGACGCCGCCACCGCGCTGATTCCTTTCGATGCTCGCGCGAAGCTGGCGACGCCTCAGGGAGTGAAGGAACTTTCCGTCGAACAAATGGTGCCCGGCGATATGCTGGTGGACGGCAAGATCCAGTCGCACGTCGTACGCTACAACGAAATTCTGACTTCGGTGGTCATTCCTCCGCCGAAGCCCGGCGTGCGGGCATCGTTCGAGAAGCTCCGGCCTCGGGGGGTTTGGGATTTCGCCATGGCCTCGCTTGGGATCAGTCTTCAACTTCGCGACAAGACGATTGAAGACGCGCGCGTGGTGTTTGGCGGCATCGCCGGCAAGCCGTATCGCGAAACGCGAGTGGAGGCTTTCCTCAAGGGCAAGACCTTGAACACGGAACTGGGCGAGCAAGCGATCTCAGTTGCCCTCGCCGACGCAGCGCCGCTTAAGTACAACGCCACCAAGATCGACATGGCGAAGGGCCTCCTCGCCAGCGGCCTCGCAAGGTTGAACGCGTAGGCGACATGCAAACTATTGAAGGCCTGCTGCTGGAGCCGGTCGGGTGCCTGGCGGAATTTCCATCCGGCCCTTTCCATGAAATCGGTGTCCGCCTGTTCGGCCGAAAAAGAAAGGCCAGCTCATCCGCCAGCCGGACCTATTGGCATCTGTTGAACTTGATCGACTCGGCCGAACCGCCATTCGACGCGGAAAAGAAAAGCGTCGCAGAGACTCTGGAAGTTGAAGCCGTAGATGCAGCAAGCATCTACGAAGACGTCGTTCCCGTGCTTGCGGTTCTGAAATCCATGGGCATCCGGGTTTTTGTGGCATCGTCCCTTTCACGGAGGGCGGCGTCGAGATTCATCGAGCGAAATTCGCTTGGCGAGTTCTTGTCCGGAGTGCACACGCGAGATGATGCAGGGGGCGTGAAATCGGCGCCACTTCGCAACGCGCTTGGTGGCGCGTCCCTTCCGCGGGAGAAGACCATGTTTCTCACGGACACCGTCGAGGGTATTAAGGTTGCCCGTAGCGTCGGTGTACATCCCATCCTGATGATGAACGACCCCGACGAAGCCCAGCGCCTGTCAATGCACAACCCGGCGGGGGGTATCGTTTCCTTGCACGAAATGCCCGACTTCATCCGCCTGATCGCGGCACAAAATCAGAGAGCCTGAGCCTGTGTTGCACTGTGTTGCACTGTCTTGTCCCCTATGTGAAAAGCGATTCCGAAAACTGTCTCGGATCAGAATTTGCCATGCACAGACAGAGGGATAGTCCAGGAACTCGTCCAGCGCTTGACGGCGTGGATATATTCAAGCCGGCTCCGAATGGCTCCAGAGGGGGAATATCGGTTCCGCAGAGCCCCTGAGAAAGAAGGAGATTAAGATTAAGCGCCGCCAAGATGACAAATGTTTTCCCCGCCGTTCGGAATGCTCAGCCGCGAAGACCCCCGCATCGTCTCACCTATCTATCCGTGGAGTGGAATCGAGACAATGATGTCGAACCACATGAAGCGCATTTGCCGCAGAGTTTCCTCTTTTCTTCCGGGAGCGGCCAACGTGTCCCACCTCGCGAAGGGAAAATGCCAATAAGATATCTGGTAGACGTGCTCTAGCGAATCCCTTTCGGCACCGAGCCGACGGGGAGATATTTCTGGTGACATTCGCTATTTACAGGACATTATTAATTCTAAGGCTGCGGCCGAGAAGTTTTATTCTCTTCCAGCCGGGATATTCTCTTCAGAAGTGGGGGCTCCGGCTGCGCATGCTGCTCAGACCTTGCCAAGGTCCATGCCTGGGGGCAGAGCCCCCCGATGAGCTTCGATTGGACGTAGGAGTCTTTGAGGGAGACGCCTCGACCCCGCTTTCGAGCCGCGCGGCTCGCCAAGATCGTTCACCAAGCGCGCAGACTCCGCCGCCCCGACGGGCAAAGATCGCCGGAAAAGTCGGATAAAGGAGACTACACCGCAATCTCCGGTGAGCGCCCTACTCCGCTGTGGCAAGATGGATGTACATCGATTGCAGCCCCACGCGTCCCGGGCCAGTAAACCGATTCCAGACGAGCTGTCCCGCGCTGGCGAACAAGCCTGTCGAGAACTTCTGAAACTGCGTTTCCATGGTCACACTGCGGTCCTTGTAAATCCAGCCGCCCGGCTCAATGTCGATGTGTTCTCCTACGTTCAGAAAGAGTTCGAACACGTTGCCATAGCCATGCAGCCACAGGATGCCGTCGCCTTTATGGGCAGTAAACGTATCGATGAAGAAGCCGGTGCCACCCATCAGAATGTTGGTTACCCCCTTCACCCTCGTGAATGTGTAGTCGAGTTGGTCGGTAGCGGCCAGAAACTGATGCTCGCGAACGTCGAGCGCCTGCCCCTGTTTCAGATGCATCGCGACAACGTGCCCTGCACCATCGCGGCTGAACGCAATGCGTCCGGGCCCATGTGCCTCGGTCATAAAGACCGGCATCCCGGAAAGAACCCGCTTGAAGGCCCCGGAAAGCGACTTTATGCCGATTTGGGTTTGCGTGTCCTTCCAGAGCAGGATGTGATGCTCAAAATAGACGGGCACGGAAGAAAGTTCCGCGGTCAGCACTGGAACCAGTTCGCCATCGACATGATAGGTAACACCGGCGAATGCTTCGGCCTGTGCCGTAGTCGCCTTTAACACCGGAGTAGCAACCATTCCACGCCTCCTCACGAGTTATGGGATTGAAATCCAGATTTCCTCAAGAGTTTATTGAGGATACAACCGACACGGAACGAACTGTTACGGGGTCGATGAATTTGAGGCGATTCTGTGCTTTAAGTAGCACCCTGTTGTCTCAACCCTCTCACAGATTTGCGGCCGTACTGGGCCAACCCTCTACGTCAGCGGGTAAAATATGCAGCCACGATGATGAAGGAGACAGCCAGAGGTTTTTTATCGCCGAGCGCCCCAAAGAAGACGTTCGCAAGCATCGCGGAGAAAACATTTGTTCGTGCGTCCGTCCGCCGCGCGTCATCTATACGATCTTAGAGCCGAGGTATTAACCGAGGGTCAAATCTGAATGGCACTGGTTTGCCGATCTTGAGTCTTCTGTGGTCCGGGTGGCGCGGATTCAGCAGGAAATTGCTCCCCCGACGGGACGATCACGCTCGGCACCTCTAAGACAACCGCACTCGAGACCCAAGCATCGCCGATGGTTCTCAAACTCTTTGGCAAAGACGAGGAATCAACTTGTGCGCCTGGATTCGCATCCATGTTCACGGGAATTCCGACAGTGCTCGAGCAGTTGTGGAATCGAGGTGCACGAGTACTTCCAACGAAGCAAGTGATTGAGACTGGGCCAAGCATGCAATTGAGAGGCCCTGGAGTTCCAGCGACCAACGGAACCTTGGAACGAATTCCCCCGAAGCGGTGATACTCAGGCAAAAACGCCATGTTCGAAGCCCCTGGATCAAGCCCTCTACTTGCCGAGCACCGATTTCAGAGCGCACCTACTTCAAGGGAGCTTTGCAGCCGAGCGCGCTATTCGGACCTCTTAGCCACGCGACTGCCGCTTCGACATTTCGTTCGAACAAACGAACTGCTTTCTCGAACGTTTGAAAGGCGCAGCAGTTTTTCGGATTCTTCTGGTGAAAATTTCTCAACGAGCTTTCGCCGGGCGAAAGGTCGTTCCGGCACTTCGATCAGGGACGAACTCTCTGGATAAACTCGCGCCGAGAAATACACAACCCTGCTCCGAAGACCTACCTAGGCACGCAGTACCGCCGTTTGCGCTGCAAGCTCGGTGCCCCGAAAGCCATCACAGCCATTGCGCACCGACTGGCCAGACTGGTCTACCGAACAGTATGTCGACAAAGGCGCTGACCACTACGATTGCCGACAGACCAGCAGAAAATGTATCATTCTGCGAAGGAGCAAGGAAGTGGGCCCACGGCCCCGAGCTCGGTCTTCGCATTTTGCTCTTCGCATCGCCGGGACACTGTGCATCTGTGCCTGTCTAGCAACAGTCGCGGAAGAAGCCGCGGGCCAGATCGACACCGAGCAACAAACTAATTCGAAGCAGTCGCAAATCTCTGGGCATGTCTACCGCTCGGACACGGGGGAGCCGATCTCCAAGGCGCAAGTATCACTCGATCCCCAGGACGACAAGACACAGGAAACTGCAGGAGGTTCCCGCATCGTCCGCACGGGTCCGGACGGTACCTTCGTATTTTCCGGCGTCCCTCCTGGTTCCTACGCGATCAATGCGTGGCGAAACGGGTTTGCGAATGGAAGAGTTCAATGGCAGTCGAATGCAAGCCGGGTGTCTCTAACTCCCGGCCAGAACCTCGACAACATGATTCTGCGCCTGGTTCCAGCCGGAGTCATCACCGGGACCGTGTTCGATGAGGATCAAGAACCGGTGGCTGGCGTAGTTGTTTACGTTCTAACCATCGATTTCGCACCCGGCGGGCGCCGGCGAATCTACGCAACATCTTCGACCACAACCGACGATCAAGGCAACTACCGCGCGGCCGCACTGCTACCGGGCTCCTACTACGTCCGGACTGGCGGATTCATCCAGCGCCCAAAGCAACAGATGCCGTTAAAGCAGGGGCCGGCTGTGGGTTTGCAATACCGTGACACGTACTATCCGGGAACCGCGGTTCTCGATGAAGCAGTGGCAATCGACGTGAAACCAGGAGAGGAAACCCCCAACATCCGGATCAGCGTTGTGACGGAGAGAACGTATACCGTCACGGGTGCGGTCGTGGGCATCGCCAGCGATCCAACGCTGAAGCCTTCCGAGATCCAAGTCGAGAAACGGGAGAGAGCTCAACAGATGTGGGGAGCCGGAGGAACGACACTCGGTCCAAACGGCTCATACACTATCCCCATGCTACCTCCGGGCGAGTACACGCTCGCTGCCGTGGAAATCAAGGCCGTCGAGAACCATGAATACGCTGAAGAGGTCGATGCAGGCTTTGCGTCGGTGCAAATCGTGGACTCGAACGTCCGGGCCGATATTCGGATCGGTCGCGCTGGCGAAGTACACGGCAAGATCCGGGGTAAAGCGGACGCACGGGGATTCTCACCCGCTAGGAAGCAAATCACTCTAGAGAGCACTGGAATTGCCGACTATCCCGTCGACATTGATTCGAGCGGCCGATTCGATATTCGCGATCTTCCTCCTGGCGAATACACGATGTCTCTGGACGATAGGGAATCGGCGACGCAATCGGCATATATCAAACAGGCTGTTTGTTCCGGGCGAGATTACGCGTCGCGGCCGCTCGAGATCGACCTCGATTCAGCGCTCGACTGTGAGGTCACCTTGGCGGACGATACGGGGGTCGTCAGCGGCGAGGTCACCAATGGCGAGAAGCCACTGGCGGGACTCGTGGTCGTGCTGGTCCCGGAATCTCGGGAACTGCGTCGTCTGCCGCGCTACACGTTGACGGCCATCACCGACACCTCCGGACACTACAAAATCACGGGCGCGATTCCCGGCGATTATTTCCTGTGCGCGACCCTGGAGAGCGATAACCACGCATACTTTTCGCCTGACTTCGCGGATCGTAACCAGGGCAACGGCGAGCGTATTAGCATCGACCCTCGCGGAACACAAGTCGTCAACCTGCTGGCCTCGCACGCGCCGTAAGGACCCACGTCACGCCCCTTTGGACCGAGTCGCTGTCGACAGCATCCCCGGTTCACCGCGAGGTCGCGTAACCCCACGCAGGCGGACCGAACGACGTTAGCGAGTTGTGCTTTCCGAACTCGCTGAGACGATCGATCCCGAGCGCCTCCATCAGAACGCGCGCCGAGATTGGGATTTGCCATCGGCGCAGCGACTGGGCTTCTTGCTAGAGCACGTTGGCGAAGGCAGCAAGGTTGACCCGCTCGCCGGTTGCATAAAAAACTCCCGAGCGCGAACTGTAACCGGGCGACCCAGGCACCACGCCCAGAAATCAGCACGGTGGAAAGTGATCGTCAGCCAAGACATCGAGGCTGGGAGCGAAGACAAACAGTTGCTGGCGCGGCAGCGCTGCCAGATTCGAGAGTGACCAGTCATATACTGCAAACTCCCTCGCATTGTAATTGACAACATTTCCTGCCTCTGTTAAGAGTCCCTCAAGGAATCACAGGGGGTACTTATGAATCCAAAGAATTCTGATCGCAGACGGTTCCTGAAGAGCGGCGCGGCACTCGCCGGGTTGGCCGTGGGAGCATCCGCGAGCGCGCTCCCGCTCGCGGCCGAACCTGCGCCGGAGCGAGTTGACGACTTGCACCTCTACGGAGAGCGCTCCCATTTTGTGGACTCGGTGCGCGTTGGCAGCATCAACAATCCGGAGCGCCGACTAAAGGATGAGCCCGTGGCGTTCGGCCTTAAGTCCCCCCTCCAGGATCAGGTGGGGATGATCACGCCGGCTCCGCTTCACTTTATC
>Ga0210409_10004707_pt1 | contig 14596 bp, 12 predicted proteins | sample IncBWH17MmetaG_FD_161649 | JGI IMG/M metagenome (GOLD analysis project Ga0210409, IMG submission 161649) | Forest soil microbial communities from Barre Woods Harvard Forest LTER site, Petersham, Massachusetts, United States - Inc-BW-H-17-M | ecosystem: Environmental > Terrestrial > Soil >... | reverse complement strand
GCATGCCCTCCCCAGCGAAAGAACCGTGACGGCGCCCCCCGTCTGCTTCGGCGCAAGCAGGCGCCGGCGCGGTTCTTTCGCGTTAGGGCAGGCAAGCAAGACCGCCGCACCCCTCGTGCACGAGCTGTGGACCCCGACGCGCGCTGCTCTCCGAGTCCGATTCCGCATGCGACTCGGAGTCGGCGTCGGATTCCGAATCGGAGATCGGACTCCGAGGTCGGGCATCCGAATCGGACTCCGAATCGGACTCCGCCTCCGTCAGCAGCCCGTGCGAGGGGGGCGAAACGCGACGGCTCGCGAGCCGTGCCAAAACGCGCGTTCGGCTACTCACGCCAGCGCCAGACGCTCGATTTCCCGCTCGCCCACGCTTACTTTCGCTGCGCCGTGTAGCGCTAACCTTTGAGCTGCGCGGCGACCGCTTCGGCGGCCCGTTTCGCAGCCTCCGGGTCACCGAGATACCGGTGGCGAATCGGCGTGAGGTCATCGTTCAGCTCATAGACGAGCGGGATGCCCGTCGGGATGTTGAGCTCGACGATGTCGCTGTCGCTCACGCGGTCCAGATGTTTGACGAGCGCCCGCAAGCTGTTTCCGTGCGCCGCGATCAGGACGCGTTCACCCTTGGCAATCGCGGGGGCGATCTCGCCGTTCCACAGGGGGAGAAACCGCGCGACCGTGTCTTTGAGGCACTCGGTCTTCGGAAGCTCCGAGCGCGCCAACTTGGCATATCGCGGGTCGCGGCCCGGCCAATACTCGTCGGCCTCGTCGACCGCCGGCGGCGGCACGTCGTAGCTGCGCCGCCATATTTTCACCTGCGCCTCTCCGTGACGCGCGACCGTCTCGGCCTTGTTCAGGCCCTGGAGCGCGCCGTACATGCGCTCATTCAGTCGCCAGCTTCGGACGACGGGGATCCACATCAGGTCGTTTTCCTCGAGAACCACCCACAGCGTCTTGATGGCGCGCTTGAGCACGGACGTATAGGCCACGTCGAAGGAAAATCCGGCTTCACGGAGCAAGCGCGCCGCCTCGACGGCCTCCTTCGTCCCCTCTTCGCTGAGCGGCACGTCGACCCAGCCGGTAAAGCGGTTTTCCTTGTTCCACTGGCTCTGTCCGTGACGGACCAGGACGAGCGTCTTCATCGAAAGCGTGCTCGAGAGTACCTCTCGAATGCGGCAAAGCGAAGGGATCATAGGGAAAAGCGTCTGGCGGCGACGCGATGCGCCGAAAGTGCCCAGGTTGATCTTTTTTGTTGCGCGAAGGCACAATTAGGTGAACCTCCATGGGCGAAGTCTTGAAGGACGAGTCGATCGATCCAGCCCCTGAAAGTGGGCGTACGGGGGCCGCAACAGTCTCCACGATGTCGCTCGCTCGCCTGGCGGCGGCGGGGGATCGAGCGGCGACCGGCCAGCTCTTGCGAACCCTTGCGCCTAGACTGTACCGCGTTGTGCGCGCTGTGCTCGGCGGTACGCATCCCGACCTCGACGACGTTCTCCAGCAATCGCTCATCGGCTTCGTTCAGGCGCTCCCCGCCTTTCGCGGTGAGTGCGACCCGCTAGGGTACGCGACGATTATCGCAGTGCGGACCGCGGTTGCCACCCGCAAGCGATCTCACTTGGAGCAAAACCGCCGTGCCGATCCACCCGATGCCGAATCGACCGCAGGGCCCGAAAGCTCCCCGGGCGAGGAAGTGGCGCGGCAGCGCCGCAAAGACCTCTTGAGGGAGCTGTTGTCGGATTTGCCGGTTGAACAGGGGGAGGCCCTCGCGATGCGTGTTGTGCTCGGTTGGTCGCTGAAGGAAATCGCAGACTACGGCCATGTGCCTCTTAACACCGTGCGCAGCCGTCTGCGACTCGCGAAAGAAGCGCTGAGGCGGAAGATCGAGGCCGATATCAATCTGCTCGACGCGTTGGAGGTGTCAACGTGAGCGTCGCGGATCTGCATCCGGAAGACCTGATCGAGAGGGATGCGACCGGTAAGCTCACCGAGGCGGAGCGCATTCGGCTGCTATCGCACCTCGCCCGATGTGCGACGTGCCGGCTGGAGCGCCAACTGAGGGTGGACTTTGCCGACGACCTCCAGGCCGAGGAGGTCCCCGAAGCGCTCGTCGGCTTGAGCGCGCGCCAGGGCAAGCTCAGCGCGCCGGTACAATACCAGCGGCGCCGCTGGAGCCTGCCGCGAGCAAGAACCGCATGGCTTTTGGCGGCGGCCACTCTGCTCATCGGCGGTGTGGCTGCGTCGGCCACCGGCGTGACGCGACGCATGTGGTCTCCGCAAGTCGAGCTCCCGAGCGCAGAGTTCCCTGCCGTTTCCGAGGCCAAGAAGGCGAAAACGGCGCGGGTCGCGCGGCACGCCGAAGCCCCGGTGCAGCCTGCTCCGGTCGATGAGGTGAAGACACCGCCGGTGGAGAGCGCGCCGGTCGTCACCGCGGCGCCGTTGCCGCAGCCGATTCCCGAGCCCGTTGCGATGCGGCCGGCTCCCCGCCCGTCCGAGATGGGGGCGGCCGAGCTCCTGTCCACGGAGGGCGACGCACGGCGCCAGGGAGACTACGAGCGGGTCGTCAGCCTGCACCGCCAGCTCCTGTCGCGGTATCCCGGTAGCCGGGAGGCGCAGGTATCGCGCGCTACAGTCGGGCGGTTGCTGCTCGACCGGGGCAATCCGGCCGACGCGCTGACCAGTTTCGATTCCTACTTGGGCGGAGGAGCCGGCAGCCTCGAAGAAGAGGCGCTCGTCGGCCGCGCCACGGCACTCGAGAGGCTCGGGCGCAGAGACGAGGCCGCTCGTGCGTGGGGCGATGTGCTCGCGGCCTTCCCCGAAGGCCCCTACGCCGCTCATGCGAGAACGCGTCTTGGTGGGGTGAGCGGGAACTAGTGCCGTGGAGTAGTTCCGGTGTCATGCACGGGCCGCTCGGATGGAGCGTGCTCGGGGCGCTCGGCTTTTGGTTCATGGGGTTGGGCGTGGCGCGCGCGCAAGACAGCGGTGCAGCGAGGCCGAGCCGGCAATACGACAGCGGTCGCGCGGTCGATGTCACCGTCGTGGCAGGTGGCGAGGACGTGAAGGACCTCGTGAACACCGTTCGCGAGGTCGTCGGGAGGCTCGGACTGCAGGTGAGGGCACAGGTCGCGCAGGAAGCTGTTCCGGAGACGGGGGAGAGCGCGGCGACACGCCGGCTCGCTCGCGCAGAGATCAACCTGCTGGCGCCGGATGCCGTGCAGGTGGTCGTCTACGGGAGAGGCGGACAAGTCGTTTTGCAGCAGCGCTTCGGCCGCAATGTCTCCGCGCCCGTCCTGCGCGAAGAAGTGGCCGACGCGGTCCGGTCCGCAGTCGAGGCGCAGCTGCTGATTGACCCGGAGCGGGCGACCGCCCCGGCGCCGACAACCAGCGCGCCGACAAGGGCTCGCGCCGTGGACACGGCGGCGGGCCCGGCGTCGCCGTTCTCCGTAGCCGAGCCGCCCGTTGCGGAGCCTCCGGCGCTGGCGCCGCCGGCGGTTGTGTCGGTCGCGCCGGTGCAGCCGCCGCCGAGCGAGGCGCCGGCCAGGCCCGTTGCGAGTTGGGCGAGACCGCTGGCGCTCGACCTAACGGCGCTCGCGGGGGTGGGGGCCTTTGCGAAGAGGTCAGGAGTCGTGACTCGGTTGGGCGGCGCCGTCACCATCTCATTCAGGAATTGGCTCAACCCGTCGCTTATCTTGGCGGGCGAGTATCTCGTGCCATTCCAAGCGGGGTTCGACAATATCGCCGCGCGAGCCAATGCAAGCGTTACGTCAGTGCGGGTTGTACCGGCGATTCAAGTCTTTCACACTCGGAATATCGCGATCGACGTCGGAGCCGGAGCCGGTATCGACGTGATCGACGTGCAACTAAAACCTCCACAATCGCCTGCGTATCTCTCGGTGAATGGGACACCCCCAACGCGTACGGACCCCGTCCTCCGCGCCCTGGCGTCTGCCCACATGGGCCTGGCTTCGCGCATTGCGCTCTCGCTGGACGTCGCGTGCGACGTGGACGTGGCCGCCCAAGTTCCCGACTACGTCGTCGAGGAAGGCGGGACGAGGTACCACCTATTAAACTTGGGGCCCTGGCGTGTTCGGCCGCTGGTGCTCGTAGGGTTGACGCTTGCCGCGCTCGGCGAATCGCGACTTGCGTCGGGGGTTTTCCGATGACGCACGTCGCTTTAGGCATGCGCGCGCTGGTCGTGCTGACGGTCGCCACTGGGTGTGGCACGGATATCGTTAGGCTGGCCACGCTCGATGGCGGAGCAGGCGGGGCAGGGGAAACCGGTGCGGGGGACGCGGCGGCAACGTGCAGGACCGACTCAGACTGTGGAGACGGAGGGGAGTTTTTTTGCTCCAAGACGTGCGTTGATCCACTCGCGGGGCCGTCGGCCACGGGCACTTGCAAACTGGTTCCAGCGGACCCGTGTCCCGACAACTTCATGCCTGTCTGCGGCTGCGATCAGGTCACCTATTTCAACGATTGCTTCCGCAGCAGGGAGCGTGCTGCGTGGTTTCAAGTGGGGACTTGCCAAGGTGCGCAGTTGCCGTTGCCGTTTGCTGCGTGCGGTCTCAGGCGGTGTGCCACGGGCACCTGTGCGCACCTAGTTCCCGCCGGGTTTCCGGCCGACGTTTGCAACGCGTTCCTCCTCTACGCCGGGAGCTGCTGGAAGGCGCCCGATCGATGCTCCCTGGACAGCAACCCAGGTCCCTATATGCCTTGCGACGGTGGAGCCTGCGTAGACATGTGCACCGCGATCCAAATGGGAACTCCCTATCAACTAGTCGCTCCCGCTCAGTGTCCCCGATAGGCGGCCGGTGGGCGTGGGCGTGCGTGGTGCTGACGATGAGCGGTCTAGGTCGATTCGCTCGACCGGATCGCGGTCAGCAAGCGGGCTGCGGGCCGAGATAAGGATCGCGTCGCGCTCACAGGCATCGAGGACGCGCCTGCCGTTTTCTCGACGTTGAAACGAGCGCGAGCAGGAGGACGAGAAGGTCCTACCGAGCACGAACACGCTCACGAGCAAGAGAACGGGACCGAACGCGACCACGTTGGTCGCCGGTCCATAGGTATGAAAACTGCCGTTATCACCGAGCGCCCTTGCGCGTAGGGCATCCTTTGACGGACTACTCGCTACGTGGCACGGCCATGACCTTTCCGGTTGCCGTTTGTAGCGTGCGGGCCACACCCACGACCTTGCGAATCCCCATCGAGTGGTGACAAGACCCAGTCGTGAGCCTGTGGATCGCGATCGAGTGCGGAAGGGACGTGGCCTTGAGCGCCACCAACGCGACTCGCCGGGAACAGGACCCGCCCGAGAGCCATCGATCAGCCGTTCGAAGCCGACGACGCTCGCTGAGGCGCGTTCGAACCGAGCTCAGTAGCGGACGAGGCGCGGCGGAGAGCTTCCGAACCGATTTCAATTGCGGACAAGACGCGGCCGAGAGCCCGCCAATCGCGATTGAGAGCGGACAAGACGCGTTCGGGAGCGTTCCAATCGCGATCCATGCGGGACAAAATGCGTTTCATTGCCTCAAAGACGCGATCGTGAGTCTCTCGATCGCGATCGACAGCGGCTCGAACGCCTTCGGCAGCGTCTGAATCGAGATCGAGAGCGTGTCAGGCGCGTTCGAGAGCGACTGAAACGCCATTGAGAGTGGACAAAACAAGTAAGAGAGCTTCTCAATCGCGATTGAGAGCGGACAAGACGCGTTCGAAAGCGTTCCAATCGCGATCCATGCGGGACAAAATGCGTTTCATTGCCTCAAAGATGCGATCGTGAGTCTCTCGATCGCGATCGACAGCGGCTCGGACGCTCTCGGCAGCGTCTGAATCGAGATCGAGAGCGTGTCAGACGCGTTCGAGAGCGACTGAAACGCCATTGAGAGCGGACAAAACAAGTCAGAGAGCTTCTCAATCGCGATCGAGAGCGGACAAGACGCGTTCGAAAGTTTGCGCGACAGCAACCCGCCACATACTATACCCTGTTCGGGGAACACTAATGGCTGCCGCAACCCTCAGCGCAACCGAGGTCGCTGCCCTCGCGGGCCTCGACGAGGGTCGAGTTCGCAAGGAGGTCGAGCACGGAATCTTCTCCGACCCGACCTTCACCGTCAGGGACCTTGTGTACTTCTGGGCGCTTTCCCGGCTTGGAATCGACCTCGGCGTCGAAGACCGCCGCAAGTTCCACGACCTCGTCGTCCGCGCGATGACTTCGCGTCGGCCTCTCCAGCACGTCGAGCTCAGCCCCATCCTTGAGGTCCACCTGGACCGCGTAGCTGAGGATGCCGAAGGAAAGCTTGCGCGCTTCGAGGACTGGAAGCGAAAGCGCGTCGTCGCCGACGAAAAGCTCCTCGGAGGTGAGCCCGCGTTTCCGCAGAGCCGCCTTGGCGTTCGGCACGTCGGCGGCATGCTCCTGCGGGGCGCACGTCCAGAGGAGGTCCGCGAGGACTACCCGTACCTGACGGACGAAGACATCGAGTTCGCGCCTGTCTTCACGAAGGCCTACCCGCGCATGGGACGCCCGCGTGAACGTCAAGCTGCTGCTCGATGAGAACATCTCGCCCAAGGTGGCAGAGATCCTCCGAGAGCAGGACGGACTGGACGCTGTTCACGTGCGGGAGCGCGGGCTCCTTACAAGCTGCTGACCACGTCGTCTTAGACTGCGCGTACGCCGAGGACCGCGTCCTCGCGACGAAAAACGTCGACGACTTCGTGCGGCTCGCCCGCGCGCGAGAGGTGCACCCGGGGATCATCCTGGTCCAAGATGGGGACCTCGTCAGGGATGAACAGCTCCGGGTCGTTCGGGCTTCGGTGGCGTGGAGATTCTTCCGAAGCCTCTGGTGAACCAACACCAGCGCGCGTACCGCAGGCGCTGACGCCTGGGCCGCTGAATCCGAATAGCCGCGAGGGCGATGTGAAGGGCCGACGTGAATGTGGGCAAACGCGGGAGATCCCGCCTCCTTGTCCACTTCATCCCGTCTTTGGCCGCGATTCGCGAAGGTGATTCGCGAGGTGACCGGCGGACTTTGACCGTATCCTCTCACGATGGGCATCGGCCGCGCCGATTCGAGCACCACGATCGGCGAGCCCAGCGGTCCTCGAACGTCGCCGCCGTCGGTCGGCACGATCCAGGCGCGCGAGTGGTTGAGCAGCGGGCGCTTCGGCGTGTTGCGTCGCCTCGGCCAGGGGGGCATGGGCGTCGTTCACGAGGCCTTCGATCGCGAGCGGGGCCATCCGGTTGCGCTCAAGAGCCTCCTGCATTTCAGCCCGGACACGCTCTACCGCTTCAAGCAAGAGTTCCGGACGCTCGCGGATGTGCATCATCGCAACCTGGTCCGTCTCTACGAGCTGGTCGTGGCAGAAGAAGACCATGTCTTCTTCACGATGGAGCTCGTGAGGGGCACCGACTTTTTGACGTATGTTCAAGAGCCGGAGGCACCTCGCGAGGAGCCCGCGAAGTCGAGTGTGGCTGTCGCAGCCGCGGCGCAGGCAGTCGCCGAGGTCAGTCGAGCGGGCGATCGACCGACCACCGAGCGACCATCGCGCGAGCCCGCGCCCGCGGACTTCGACCGCCTGCGCGAAGCTTTTCGCCAGTTGGTAGAAGGTGTGATGGCCCTGCACGCAGCGGGCAAGCTTCACCGCGACATCAAACCGTCGAACGTCCTTGTCGCCGAGGACGGGCGGGTCGTGATCCTGGATTTTGGCGTGGCGATAGACTTCAGGAAAGTCGCCGGTGGAGAATCGCCGGGGCACGAGGTCGTCGGCACGTTCCGCTACATGGCGCCCGAACAAGCATTATCCGACTCGCCCACGCCGGCGTCCGATTGGTATAGCGTCGGGGTCGTCCTCTACGAAGCCCTCACCGGAAGGACTCCGTTCTCGGGGACGGCGGGCGAAGTGATCTCGGCGAAGGCGCTACAGGATCCGGTGCCGCCGGCCGAGTGCGTCGAAGGGGTGCCGCCGGAACTCGATTCGTTGTGCCGCGCGCTGCTCGATCGAGAGGAAGACAAGCGGCCGACCGGGCTCGAGATCTTGCGTCGACTCGGGCCCGTGCGGAGCCGTCGGCCGTCGCCGGTCCCCGCGGAGGATTCGACCCAGCCGACGTTGCTCGTCGGGCGAGAGCGACACCTCGCCGCTCTCCGGGAAGGCTTCGAGCGGATCCTTTCCGGCCAAACGGTGACCGTCCGCATTGCGGGCGGCTCGGGCATGGGTAAATCGGCAATTGCGCAGCACTTTCTCGATGGGCTGGTCGAGCGTGGGGAAGCGCTGGTGCTGCGCGGTCGCGCGTACGAGCGAGAATCGGTTCCGTACAAGGCCGTCGACAGCGTGGTCGACGCGCTCAGCCGCTTCCTGGTTCTTCGGAAAGAACAGGGTGCCCCTATCGTGCTGCCCGCCGACATGGGCGCGCTGGCGCGGGTGTTCCCCGTCCTCAGGCGGGTGGTGCGCATCGGCGAGTTTGCCGACTCCGGAGACGCGAACCCCAGCGTCCTGCGCCGTCGCGCCTTCTCCGTGCTGCGCGAGCTGCTTCGGACGCTGGCCAAGCAACAGCCACTCGTCCTCTTCATCGACGACGTCCACTGGGGCGACGGCGACAGCGCCGCGCTCTTGCTGCAGCTGGTCCGACCGCCCGACGCGCCATCCGTTCTCTTCCTCATGACGCATCGCGAGGAGGAAGCGAAGGCGAGCTCGTTCCTGAGGGAACTGCGCGACGGCTGGCCCCGAGACGCGCAAGAGCGGGACATCTCCGTGGGCCCGCTCGATGCCGCGGATGCCGAGCGGCTCGCGCTGGCGCTGTTCGACCGCGCAGACGAGGCGGCCCTTTCTGCGGCGCGGGAGGTGGCGCGCGAATCTCGAGGAAGTCCGTTTCTCATCGAGGAGTTGGTGCGCAGCCCCGGGAGCGCCTGGGGCCCGTCCGGGGGCGCGTCCGGGACCGTGCTCAGTCTCGGCGACATGGTGGCTCAGCGCCTCGCGCGCTTGCCCGATGAGTCGAGGATGCTCGTCGAGGTCGTGGCCGTGGGCGGCAGGCCGCTGCCTGTCTCGGTCGTCGCGCAGGCGACCGGAACAGGCGATTCCGTCGATAAAGCGCTCACCGATGCGCGCACCCGCAGAGTCTTGCGTACCGGCATGCGCGACGGTCGCGAGGTCGTCGAGACGAGCCATGACCGGTTCCGCGAGACGATCGTGGCACAGCTTTCCGAGAGCAAGCTCCGCGAGCATCACGGGCGACTTGCTCGAGTACTCGAAGCGACGCCGGGGGCCGATCCCGAGGCCGTCGCCGTGCACCTTCTCGGGGCGGGGGAGACGGAGCGGGGAGGCAGTTTCGCCGAGAAGGCGGCCGCCCAAGCCGTCAAGCTTCTGGCCTTCGACCAGGCGGCGCGTCTCTTCCGCCTGGCGATCGAAACGTCGGCGCGTGGGTCTCAGACCGGGAGCCTGCACACGCGCTTGGGCGAGGTGCTCGGCTGGGCGGGGCGCCATGAAGAGGCGTCGCGGGCGTACATCACAGCGGCGGAACAGGCCTCCGGCGGTCCGCGACTCGCCCTCGAGCGCGCGGCGTCGGCGCAGCTCATCGCGGCCGGCCGGATCGACGACGGCGTCCGCATGTTGCGGCGTGTCCTGGGGGGCGTCGGCGTTGCGGCGCCGCAATCGCCCCTTGCCCTCCGGCTTGGAATGGCCGCGTACAAGATGCGCTTGATGCTGGGCCGGCTTCGCTTCAAGGAGCGCGAAGCCTCGAAAATACCGGCTGCCGACCTGGCGCGGCTCGACACATTGCACGTCGTCTCCCTCGGGCTTGCCTCTGTGGACTTTGCGCTGTCGATGTTCATGCAGACGCGCCAGCTCTTGGAGGCCATGCGCGTGGGAGATCGCACACGCGTTCTGCGCGCCGCAACCCTCTACTTCGGGAGCTACCTGTCCAACCGTGGCGGCTCGGACCATGCGCATGATCGCGACGTGTCCGCGCTGATCGACCGCTTGCTGCAAGAAGGGGGCAAACCGGAAGAAGCCGGGTTTGCCCGGGCCATGCGGGGCCTACGCTTGTTTCTTCGCGGGCAGTGGCGGGAGGCCCTTGCGACACTGGATAGTGCATACGTGGACTTGCCGGGTCAGCTGGCGGGAATGCAGTCACAGGCTCAGCTTTACGCCGTGTACGCGCAGCTATTTCTCGGCGACTTGGCCGAGGTGCGACGACGCACGACGCGAATCCTCGCAGACGCCGAGCAACGCGGCGACCTGTTCATGCCGGTCTTTTTGACCGTGAGCAACACCTTCATGCTGTCGCTCGCAGACGACGAGCCGGAGTCTGCGCGAACCGCGATCCGAGACGCGAAGGCGCGCTGGTCACATGGCAAGTTCCTGACCCAGGATTGGCAGGTCATGCGGTCCGAAGCCGAGGTCGAGCTATACACCGGCGCCGGTGCCGCCGCATATGCGCGGCTGGCACGTGACGAGCGCGCGGTGAAGCAGAGCTTGTTGTTGCGAATTCAATTCATACGCGTCCAGACCACATTCGTGCGCGCCCGGGCGGCTGTTGCGTCGACTGATGGCGCCCCCGAACTGCGCACTGTGCGTCTGGCGGAGGCTCGCAAGCTCGGCCGCGCGCTTCGTCGAGAGCGGATGAAGTGGGTAGAGCCTCTGGCGGCCATCGTCGACGCGTGCGTGCGAAACGCCGAGGGGGACCGCCCTGGTGCGATGGCAGCGCTACAGCACGCCGTTTCGTTGGCGATTGCTGCAGACATGCCGCTGTACGCGGAGGCGGCACGTCACCAGCTTGCGGGCTTGCTCGAGGAGGTCGACCGTGCACGGGCGCTGCGACAAGACGCTGAAGACGCGATGCGCGCCAGAGACATCCGTGCGCCGGCTCGCTTCGCGTCGATGCTGGTGCCGGGGACTTGGACCGTCGCGCGGCGAGCACTCGAGTAACTGCGGGCGCCAGAGATTCTTTTCCTGCATGGTCCAGATCGAAGTTTGTGTGCAGTCACCGAGAAGATCCTGCGCGGTTGGCTTGCCGCCGCCAAACGGCGCGCCAACTTGCCGGATCCGACCGGCGCGCTTCACATCCTTCGGCACACCTTTTGTTCGCACCTTGCGATGGGCGGGGCTCCGGCCAAGGCCATCCAAGAACTCGCCGGTCACGAGGATCTGTCCACGACGCTCCGCTACATGCATCTGTCACCTGCTGCCCGCGAGTCGGCGATCGCGGTGCTCAACAGGCGCGCGCAGGGCGAAGTTTTTGGAGAAATCGTGGAGACGGGCACGCAAGGTGCCCGAATCTCCGGGGAATAATGGTGGAGGCGCTGGGAATCGAACCCAGGTCCGAAAACGTCTCCCTCACGCCTCTACGTACGTAGCCGACTCTTTGTATCGCCCCGGGTCGCGCCTGCCGGCGGGCTCTTCCCAGGGCTATTCACCTGTTTGATCTCGCGTCCCGCCCGGTGACCCGACGTTCGGCCATCCAGCTTGGTCACGCCCTTCGGAGGGTGCTGGAGGACCCTTCCGTCGGACGGCGTTCAGTGCTTTTTAGGCAGCGAGCGCGATCGCGTTATCGTTCGCAATCAATCGATCCGCGGGTTTTTACGTGGGCCTGCGGGCCACGGTACGCAGCTATGAGTTCATCGTCTCCGTCGAAACCGATCGCCCCCTTGGTCAGGGACTTGCTCCCAAGATAGATACGCAATCCGGAGCGTCAACCAGGAGCCATGCGACCTCAAGCCATCCTCATCACCGGCGCGTCGAGCGGTATCGGGCGCGCGCTCGCTCTGGAGTACGCGCGCGGTGGCGCGAAGCTCGCCTTGGCTGCGCGCCGCGCGGGCGAGCTCGAGTCCCTCGAAGCAGAGATTCGGGCGCTGCATGCCAGCGCGATCTCTATCCCCCTCGATGTGTGCGACACCGGGGCTGTGACTGACGCGGTGCGCCGGGCGGACCATGAGCTCAATGGCTTGGACATGGTTATTGCGAACGCCGGCCGCGGCGGCCGCCGGCACAGCAGCCGGCTCGATTGGCAAGAGGTCGCCGCGATGATCGAGGTCAACATCCGCGGCGCGCTGGCGACTCTCTGCGCCGCCATCCCCATCTTTCTGGCCCATCAGCGCGGCCATCTGGTCGGCGTGTCGAGCTTGGCAGGACGGCGCGCTCTGCCGGCGTCCGCTGCCTACAGCGCGAGCAAGTCCGCGCTGAGCACCTTCCTAGAATCGCTTCGAATCGACCTGTCCCGGGCGGGCCTTCGCGTTACCGATGTTCAGCCCGGGTTCGTCGACACGGCGATGACGAGCGGCCAGAACCGACCGATGCCTTTTCGCTGGCCCGTCGACCGCGCTGCCCGCCACATCGTGCGCAGGCTCGAACGTGCGCCCGCGGTCATCCGGTTCCCGTGGCCGCTCGCGTTTGCGACGAGTTTCGCGCGGCTGCTCCCGCCACCCATCTACGATCGCCTCATTCGCGTGGGCTCCCCTGGTGGCTGAAAGGCACACCCGGTGGTCGGGGATACCGGGGGGGTGAGTGCGGTTCAGGCAAGGGCCAAGCCGTAGTACCATCCATCTCGCGCGCTGCGGCTTTGCGCTGCGCTCCGTGGCGCGCTAAGGCTCGCCGGTACCAGGATTTCGCGATGTCTCCGACGCAACCGCTGCCGCCGAAAAAGGATGTCGCGCTCGCTCTTCTGGAGCGGTCGAGCGTTTACGTGCATTTGGATCCGCGGCCGGTCGCCGTCGTCGTTCCTCCATGGTTCAAGAAGCAACCACAGCTGGTGCTTCAAATCGGCCTGAACATGCCCGTCCCCATTCCAGACCTGCGGCTGGACGACGACGGGTTGAGTTGCACGCTCAGCTTCAATCGTTCGCCGTTTTATTGCGTGGTCCCGTGGGCGAGCGTGTTTGCGATGGTGGGCGATGACGGTCGCGGCATGGTCTGGCCTGAGGATGTGCCCGCCGAATTGGCGCGTCAGGTGCGCGTCGTCGACGGCGGTGCCGCGCAGAAAGATTCGCCGAAGCCGGCGCAGCAGGCCCGCGAGCGGGGGCGCGAACCGAAAGGGGATGCGCCGAAGGCGAAGCGAACCCGAAAACCCCCTGTTCTGGCCGCTGTATCCGAGCCGCAAAAGGAGCCGGCGGTGAGCGCCCTCAAGGCCATGCGTGCGGCGGACCGCCGCCAGCAGGCGAGCCGGGCGCCGTCGCCCGTAGGCCAGGTGAGCGCGGAACGGGCTCCGAGATCGGCCGTCGCGCAGGAGCCGATCGCGCGTGTAGACGCCGCCGGCGGGCGAAAGAAGAGGCGAAAGAGGGAGCTCCCTCCGTATTTGCGGATCGTCAAGTGATTTGGCCAGCCTTGGAGGCCGTCACAGCGCATCGAACGGATACCCGCCGTCGTCGTAGGTCTTGCTCGCGACGCTCTTTCTGAGCTCGTCGTCGTTGTTGTCCACTTCGACCACGATCCGCTCCATCCGCTTCTCGGCCGACGCCGCGAAAATGCTCGTGAGGTCGATCTCGCGACGCGCGCCTTCCTCACCTCGTCGTTCGATCGCGTGCGTCGTTCGGGTGATGCACGCGGCCACCGCGTAGAGCTCGATCGCCAATTCCGCGGTGCGTTTCTGCGTGTACTGCATTTCGGCGATGTCGCGCCCGTGTTTTCGGAGCACCTTGTCCGTTTCCTGCGCGAGCTGCTGGACGTACTCCTCGAAGACGACCGCTTCGCGCTTGAGGATAGGGTGATGACGGCTCATCCTCTCGCGGCCGAGAGCGCCGCGCGCCTTTCGGATCGCGAAGTCGCTGAGTAGGCCGAAGCCCTTGATCGGCTCGCGCATGGCGCGTGCGACGTCCGCCAACTCCTTTCCCGGCCCCTGCATGCCGCTTAGCGCGATGAAGGCCCGGAGGATTTCGTTGGTGCCTTCGAAGATGAGGTTGATGCGCGCGTCGCGGAGCAGCCGCTCGTAAGGGTACGAGGCCATGTAGCCGATGCCGGCGGCGATTTGCAGCGCCTCGTTGGCCACCCGCCAGCACGTTTCGCTCCCATAGACTTTGCAGATCGCGCTCTCGACCGAGTAGTCGTCTACACCGGCGTCGACCATGCCTGTCGTGAGGTAGGTCATGCTCTCGAGCGCCCAGGTCTGGGACATCATCGAGGCGATCTTGTCTTTGATGAGGCCAAATTCACCGATGGGCCGCCCGAACGCCCGCCGCTCGCTGCAACGCTCGACGGCCATCTTGATGAGGCGCTTGCAGAGGCCGACGCAACCGCTGGCGAGACCGATGCGGCCGCTGTTGAGCACTTGCATGGCCACGCGGAAACCGCGGCCCGGTTCGCCGAGGACATTGCCCGATGGAACTGGCACGTTTTCGAAGAAGACCTCGGTCGTCGAGCTGCCGCGAATCCCGAGCTTGTGCTCATTCGGCCCGGTCTTGACCCCCCAGCCGCGTTCGACGAGAAATGCCGTGATCTTGGGCTTCACGCCCGTGTCGCCCGGCGAGGTGCGCGCGAACACCGTGAAGAGGTCGGCGAAGCCGCCGTTGGTGATCCAGATCTTGGACCCGTTGAGCACGTAGCCTCCGTCGCGCGGCTCGGCGCGGGTCTGGATGGCGGCGGCGTCGCTGCCGGCGCCGGGCTCGGTAAGGGCGAAGGAGGCAATGAG
>Ga0210409_10004706_pt1 | contig 14600 bp, 11 predicted proteins | sample IncBWH17MmetaG_FD_161649 | JGI IMG/M metagenome (GOLD analysis project Ga0210409, IMG submission 161649) | Forest soil microbial communities from Barre Woods Harvard Forest LTER site, Petersham, Massachusetts, United States - Inc-BW-H-17-M | ecosystem: Environmental > Terrestrial > Soil >... | reverse complement strand
CTTAAGCCTAGCCGGCGTGCTGTCCGGCACACCGACAGCCGCAGGAATTTACCCCATCACGGTCAGCGCGATCGATCAGCTGAAGCAGACTGCTACGCCAGCGCCATTCACGGTTCGAGTTTCACTGGCGCGTCCTGCCGCGACGTTCACCTCGACTTTGGGAAACATGACGGTCGCGCGTTCCGGCCACACGGCAACGCTGCTCAACAATGGTGCAGTCCTGGTAGCGGGCGGACCCGACGCCTCAGCGGAGTTGTATGACCCAGCGAGCCAAACATTTACTGCAACGGGCAGTATGACGGTTGTGCGTTCCGGGCACACGGCGACCTTGCTCGCGGACAAGGCGCTGCCGCACTACGGCAAAGTGCTCGTGACCGCCGGCGGGAGCCAGACCGCAGAGCTCTACGATCCTGCGGTGGGTACCTTCACAGCCACCGGCTCTCTTCTGGTGTCGCATGTCGGGCCAACAGCGACGCTTTTGCAGAACGGCCAGGTGCTGATTGCCGGTGGCGGCACCGCGAGTGCGGAACTTTACAATCCCACCACCGGCACATTTATCGCAAGCGGCAACATGACGATTTCTCGCACCGGCCACAGCGCGTCGCTGTTGACGAACGGGCAGGTGCTCATCGCGGGCGGCGGCACGGCGACCGCGGAACTCTACAACGCCACGACCGGTGTGTTCACAGCGACCGGCAGCATGAGCGAGGTGCGCTCCGGGCATACTGCGACATTGCTCGAGGACGGCACGGTGTTAATCGCAGGAACGGATGTCACCTCGGAGCTATTCAGCAATGCAACCGGCACTTTTGGACTGGTTGGTAGTCTGTTGACGCCGGGCTTTGGAGCGGCGGCGACCTTGCGCAATGATGGCACGGTCCTCGTCGCCGGCGGACGCGCTGGCCGGCTGGTCTCAGTGTCGCACGCTACAGCAGAGCTCTTCGCTCCCGAGAGTGAGGGCTTTACGGCGACGGGTTCCCTCATAACGCCCCGAGACGGGCACACCTCGACGCTGCTCGCCGATGGCACCGTATTGGTTACCGGCGGGGCAAACCATACTGCCATCTGCCGCCCTTTCCCCATTCACTGTTCAACCTTAACCAAGGTGCTTTCGTCCGCGGAACTATTCAAGTAGCAAGGTTAAATCCATTGCGTTTCGCCGTTGCAAAGCTATCCCGGACTAATTCTCAGCATTGTTTGGCACCGGTCGCGTTGCCTACGGGCCAATTCGCTTGCTCGAACACGGCTTGAAACGCGCGTCGAATGATTGCGTCACACACGCATGAGCGTGCCTCCAACTTCTTCCGACTGATCAGCTTAATGTGGCCTCGTTGGTACTCAATGATGCCAGCGGATTGCAGTTGTAATGCGGCTTGCTGAATCGTTGCGCGGCGAACGCCGAGCAACTCTGCGATGCGCTCCTGCGTGAGAGCGACCTCATTGCCGGATACTCGATCGAAAACGCGCGATAGAAACCGGCACACTCGCCGCTCGATGGGGTGGTAGTGATTGCATAGGCCTAGTTGGGACGCCTGCGTCACCAACGCAAATACATAGCGCAGCAGCAAGTGTTGAAACGTGTCTGCCCGTTTAAATTCAGTCAGCAGGGCAGCCGCCGGCAGGCGAAAGGCGAGCCCGGCAATCTGTACGTCGGCTCGATTGTCACGCTTCGGACTACCCAAGAACAATGAAATACCGACCAACCCTTCGCGACCCACGGGCCACGCCTTGGCCATTACGCCGCCCTCCTCGAGGCCATAGGACAGCGTGACGATGGCGCTGGTTGGAAAGTACGCGTACTGCAACTTTCCGGCTGGATGAAACAGGGCGTCCCCGACCTGCAGGGTCGTCGGTTCGAGGTCAGGCAGTAGGCGCCGGTAGGCGGCCTTGGGCAAGGCTGCGAGCAGCCTGTTTTCCTTCGCAGTGGCTGATGCGTCCAAGATTTGAGTTCGGGCCATTTGCATGTGACCGTGACGACGACGCTTCCGCAGTTTACTCGATACGATCACCCATCGCACTCGTGTCGCGAAACTGAACCGACCAACATGTCTCTATTGAACTTACGATTGAGGCGGGCGAAAAACGGCCGGGCCTATGCGCATGGGCGCCCTCTCTTTGACCACCCGCACTGAACGGGCGCAGACTTTGTTAGGCAGGGCCAAAAAATGGTAAACAAATGAAGCGATCGAGCATTTCGTTTGCAATTGCCTTTCTGGCATTCACTTCCAACGCGCTTGCCCAGGAGGCTACAGGCCGATTCACCTCCGCCGAACTGACGAAGCGCACGCTAGAGCGCCGCGCTGTGGATGCCGCCATCTGGGGCATGCCCATTGTCAGCTTCGATGTGATGCGGCAGGGTTTCTTCCGCGATGCCAAGGCGCATTACGGCGACATCATGTATTGGTCGAGATTTTCGACCTGGAAAAACCAGGCGCTCACGCCCAACACCTCTACCCGCTACGTTATTTTCTTTACCAACACCAGGGATGGACCGGTTGTGATTGACGTGCCGCCGGTCGGCGATGCTGCGCTCTTCGGGACGTTGTTGGATGCGTGGCAGGTACCGTTGGTTGATGTCGGCAACACGGGCGAGGACCTCGGTAACGGAGGCAAATACTTGCTCCTGCCGCCTCGTTACAAAGGTGAAACGCCGCCAGGCTATATTGCGGTGCCCTCGAATACCTATAACGGCTTGGTCGCACTGCGCGTGATTTCCAAGACCGAACAGACTGATGATGTTCGTGCAGCCATCGCCTTCGTCAAACAGCTCAAAACCTATCCGCTTGCGGCGGCGAACTCGCCTCCCGAGCAGCGCTATATAGACATGGCCGACAGGATCTGGGACGGAATAGCGCGCTTCGATGAAAGTTTCTATAGAAGCCTCGCCAGGATGGTCAACGAAGAGCTGGCGCAGGCGCGCGACCTGGAGATGCTGGGGCTGCTGGGGCCGCTGGGCATCGAGAAGGGCAAGAAATGGAGGCCCAACGCCGCCACACGGACCGTGTTGAAGCAGGCAAGCCACGAAGCCCACCATTGGTTCATGGAGCAGCTGGTAAATTACGGTCAACGCTTTTGGCCTGACCGCAAGTGGGTCACCCCGGCTCCCCCGATCGCCTCTGAAACGACATTCAAATGGGAAGCCGCCGAATACTTTGACGTAGACGCACGCGGAATTGGTTTCTTCAGTTTTTTCGCGCCGCCGGCTAAGCTCGGCGCCTCCACGTTCTATCTCGACACGTTTTTCGATGCGCAGGGCCAACGGCTGCACGGCGAAAACTCCTATCGGCTGCATGTTCCCGGCGACGTCCCCGCCAAACAATTCTGGGCATTCACTGTTTACGATCGCGAAACCTGCGGTTTCATCCGCAGAGCGGCGCGCGCCGGCTTGGACTCTTACGACGAGCAGATGAAGCGCAACTCCGACGGCTCGGTGGATCTTTACACCGGCCCGAAGCCCCCGAAAGGTCAGGAATCGAACTGGATTCCCACGGTGGCCGGAAAAGATTGGTTTGCATACTTTCGGTTCTACGGTCCGGACGAGCCGCTTTTCCAGAAGACATGGAAGCTGCCCGACATCAAGAAGGCGAATTAAGGGAGCCAACCTAATGCCGCCGCTTGGCGCCGCAGCAACACGCGGCAACACGAAACGTGCCTTCTCAGCGATTCACTTTCAACCGGAATACCTGCTCTGCGTTCGCTTGCATCAGCATTTTTTTGGACTCCGCACTGATGTCGAACCCGTCGTAGGCCGCGACCTCGTCTGCGGACTGCTGATACGGATAATCCATGGCGTAGATGACTCTGTCGGGACCCAATACGTCCATACAGAACTTCACTGACGGCTCCCATCCCTGGCCGCTCGTAGTGATCCAGATATTGTTCTTGAAATAGTATGAAATCTTGTGGTGTAGCGTGACGGGGGCGGCGCCTCCGCGAAGTCCCGGCCTGCCGTCGGCGTTGCTCTGCATCCAATCGAAGCGGTACAGCAGCAGGGGCATTCCTTCGCCCATGTGTCCCATCACGACACGCAGTTTCGGGAAGCGATCGGACGCTCCGGACATGATGAGACCCATGACGTGCATCCAGACTTCATGGCTGAAGCCGGCGAGGGCGCCGCCAAATCCTCTGTATTCATATGGCTGAGACCACTGCTTGGGTGGGATTGTCGGATGAATATACAAAGCGGCGTCGCACGCCTCCAGCGCTTCGAGGATCGGCCAATACGGCTGCTCGTCGAGATATCGTCCGCGAAAATGTGAATTGATGACGGCGCCATTAAGGCCGAGGGATTTCATGCCACGCTCGATTTCCGCAATCGCGCCGTTGACGTCCTGCGGTGCGAATACGGTCAGGCCCGCAAAGCGATCTGGATAGCGGCGGCAGGCGGCGGCGAGGCGGTCGTTGGCGAGTCGGGCAAGCGCCGTGCCCTCGGCTGGTTCGAGGACTTGAACGCCGGGTGCGGTCAGCAACAAGAGTTGCTTATCGATGCCCAACTCGTCCATCCGCGCGATGCGTTTCTCGCCGATGTCCATGAGTTGCTCTTGCAAGGACTGCAACTTCGAGAACATGCCGGCCATGCGCAGCGAAGGGTCATCGGGAGCGTCGGGACTTGCGAGCAGGCGAACCTGAGCCTCCAGAATCTCCGGAATGTTCCATGCTTCTTCCGTCGCAATTCGCAGATACGGCGGATGTCGATCGATTTCTCGCCTGGTTGGCGCGAGGCCAAGGCTGCCGCGCTGCGGCGACGGTGCGTTCCACATGGATCTGATGCCTCACTTCGCACTAGAGTGCGACATCGCTCATTATCCGGTCGCCCCGGGGGCGCTGATCGATCAGCCGCGCATGATTTTTCGACTTCTCGCGAGTTGCCTGCCCGTGCCGAGGCGGTCGCCCAGTGCACCGGCGTTCAGTCATCGATGCAGCCGGCCTCGATCGTGACATCGACGATGTGGCCCACCAGGCCAAACGATTTTGTCATGACATCGCCGAAGAAACGCCGATCGGAAATGAACGTCAGCGATCCGGCCAGCCGGAATTTATTGACCGATTGCGGGTTATCACGCTTATTCATGAAGGTCAGCCGCTGTTTGTGGCTGCCGTCGCGCTGCATGATCCACCAGTCAGCGCCCTGCAGCGACAGCGGAAAAACGTCGGCCTCGGCACCGCTCATGTAAACGATGTGATTGCCGTCCGGCGTGAACGTGGGCGCCTGCGACCAGCTCTGCGTCGTCAGCTCCTGGATAGCGCCGTTCTCGATATCCATCGTATAGATTCTTGAGGCGAGTAGATTCTTGGTTCGATAGGTACTATAGAACGCGATGGTCTTATCGTCAGAAGCGATCGATTCAATCTCGCCGCCCTGATCGATTCCATCGGGAATGATATTGCGCACAGTTGTGAGATGAGGGGCATCGCCGTCCACAAAGTCGGCCACATTGAAGCGATAGCTTCCCGCCAGAAGATTCAGACTGGTGATGCGGGGTGCCTTGATCCGCTCGGTCCAGACGAACTTGGTTCCATCGGGCGAGAAGGCTGCATGCGTGATCGCATGATCGCGATCGCTGGGCAGATCGACCAGCTTCCATGCACTTCGGCCATCCGGCGTCACCAGCCAATAATCGCTGTATCCGCCGTAACCGGGTGTTGCATCGACGCGGCGGCCGCGATGCTCAGGCTTCTCGACGGTCATCACGAGATAGCGGCCGCTGGGATGCCAGGCCACCGGAAACGAATGACGATCGTCTCGCCAGCCCGCCGAGGCGACGCGGCGCTCCCGGCCGCCGTCGATATCGCTGATAAACGTCGCATAAGTGCCGTCCTTTCCTGGACGACCGAAAGCCATCGTGCTGGTCGCGGCGTTCCATTTCGCGCCGATCGCGTGCTCCACAGGGAAATCTTTGAGCGTGGTCGGCGGATGACAGCCCTCGGCACTTGGCGACGCCGGTGCGCTTGAAAAGGCCGACGCCAAGAGTCCTGCGCAAGCGATCAACACCCGTGCCCTTGCGCTAGCGCGGGTGCCCGGGATCGTCATTACTATGCACGCATGACGAGCTCGTCACTCGTTCGAATCAAATCGTCGATGACCGATTGCACATTGTCCGGCAGATAGGGAATGATGGCTTTTCCCGTGAAATCGAAATAGCCGCCATTGTCCTCAACGTGGATCTGCCGTTGCAACAGCTTGCAAAACGTCTCGCCCGATCGCTGCGGTGAGCTGGCTCCGGGCAGGATTCGAGTGAGGCGGGGCAGTACATAATTCCAAGCGGCGAGCGTCACACCGTGCTGCTCGCGCGCCAAACCCGTACCCGGCATGAGCCCTGGATCAAAGGAAAAAAATCTGCGCTGACCAGGTTCCTTACCGCCAAAGTGTCGCGCCATCAGGATGTTGCACCACTTCGAGGTGGCGTAAGCGTCTCTACATACTTGCTCTGGATTCTTCGCACCCGGATAACGGCCTTCCGCCAGCATCATGGCGGTGTGATATTGCGCGCCGCGAAAGCCGAATGCCTTGGCCGCGCGGAGATTGGGGTCGTGCGTGCCGCTGCCCGTCCAACCCACAGTTGCCGTGGGGGACAATTGATCGCGCAGCCCTTTGAACAGCCCATAGTGGGCAAGATGGTTCACGGCGAAGGTGGATTCGTAACCGTCTTGGGTGAACCTAAGCGCATGGGCCGATTGCGTTCCCGCGTTGAGCAAAAGTCCTTCGAGGCGCAGCGCCGGTACGCGCGTTACCAAGTCTTCTGCGAATTGCTTGACGTTGGCGATTGAGGCGAGATCAAGTAGGGGAGTCGACACATTGTTGCACCCCAGCGATTCGATCTCGGACCGGAGTGCGTCGCCGGTTCGCGCCTCCCTGACAGGGAGAATGAGATGTTGCACGCCTGCGGCAGCCAATTGTCGTGCGACCGCTCGTCCGAGGCCACTGCTGGCCCCCGTGATCAAGATTGTCATGGCGATCCTTCGTGTTGCATGAGCGGACTGCCCGCGCGCCTTCAGGCGAGTCTCGGCCTCAAGCTTCGCACGTCGCGAGAGGACACGGCGCCCAGCAATTGATCATTTTCATCGGTGATGGGCAGCGCGCGAAAGTTGTAGCGCTCGAAGAGCATCGCAGCTTCGCGCAATGTCGCGTCCTTCGGCAAGGAAATCACATGTTCGGTCATGATGTCGCCGAGCTTCTGACCCGGTTCCGCGGCGACCATTTCACGAATATCCGCCACGCCTTTCAGTTTCCCCGCCTCATCGGTGACGTACACGTAATTCACAACTTCCTTGCCGATTGCGAGCTCCCGATAGCGCCCGAGTACGTCGGCCGCCGGCATCGTGGCGGGCAACTTGATGACTTCGGGCGATGCATAGAGCAGGATCTGTTCGTCGTGCTTATCGATGATGTGTTCGACCTTGGAAGACTTGTCGTGGTCGAGCAGCTTGAGGATGGCGCCGGCCTGGTCGCGCGGCAGAATCGCGAGGATGTCTGCGGCCTGCGCGGGCGTCATTTCGTTGATCAGCAGTGCTGCGCGCTCTTTCTCGATGGCCCGTATCAATTCCCGTTGCACCCGCGGCTCCACCTCTTCGAGCGTGTCGGACGCCTGCTCGGCATCGAGCGCGTTGAACAATGCAACGCGCTGGCCGCCCTCGAGTTCCTCGAGGATGTCGGCCAGATCTACCGGGTGGATTTCGCTCAAGCCCGCCTTGGGCACCTTGAGCTTGATGTTGCCGGCGAAGCTCCCTAGTTGCTCCGGAAGCGGCTGAACATACAGCCACGACACGCGATCCTCGCGATTGCGATTGGTGAGCAGCTTGGCCAGCTTGCGAAACCCGAGCCGGCGCAGCGCCCGATAGTGGCTGAAGTCGACTTCGGCGGCGTACAGCTTATCGCTCTGGAAAGCCAGCTTGATATCGTAAACGACCTCGACCTCGTGATCGTCCATGTCGAGAATCTTCTTGTCCAGGATGTGGTCGTGAAGCAGGATCAGATGCTCCTGCGGCGCCCGCTCGTATTGCGCCAGATCCTCGCCGACATCGAGCACGATCTCCTGATTGGAAATTAGGCGCACCCGGTCCCAGGGAACGGTCAAAGGCGGGTATCCGAAGGATCGCGATACAACCAGTTGTGTGACTTCGGGGAGTTTGCCGGTTTCCACGATGGCCAGATCACTCAACTGTCCGATGCGCTTTTTTTTCACAAAAACGCTCCGACCGAGGATTTCGCTCAGGAAAAACTCCTGTTCAATGACTGTCGCCACTGCTTACCCCTGCGTCACGATCAGGACAAATTTGTAAATCATCAGCGCTACCAGAGCCAGCAGATATACCCGAAGCACCAGTAGCGACCCGCGCACCGCTCCGGACATCTCGATCCGCGGTTGGCGATACCGGGAATTTATATCAGCAAATTTGGCAAAGAGATTGCGCAGTTTACTCATGTCGGTGCTCCTCTATTTGAACAAATTGGGGAACAACACGGAAAAGCCATACAGCGTCGACAGGACAATGATCGACACGACGATGAAGCCGCCGATCAGATTCTGAATCGGGGTATTGCGGCGTTCGCCCATGGTGGCCCGATCATTCAGCAGCAAGATGAGAAACACCAGCGCCGCGGGCAGCAGTGTCACGGCGATCACCTGAACAAACAAGGTGATCAAGACCAGCGGTGCCTGCGGGATCAGCACCACCAGACCGGAGGTGACCAGCATGAGAAAGTAGGTCGCGTAGAACCACGGCGCCTGACGGATCTTGGTGTTGAGCGAGTGCGCCCAGCCGAAAATCTCTCCGAAGGCCCAGGAGCTCGCGAGCGAAATGCAAATGGCGCCGAGCAATCCGGCATCGAACAGGCCGATTGCCAGAAAGGTTCCCACATAGCGGTCGGTTTTCATCAGTTCGGACGCGGCCTGGGCGGCGCTGTCGATGTCGATCCCCGGCAGCACGGTGCCAGTCACGATGACGATGAATACCGCCACGAGCACGGTAACGATGGATCCGAGCAATGTGTCGAAGCGGCCCCAGGGAATGTCTTTTTCGAGCATGCCCTTGTCGACCACGGCGCTTTGTTGGAAAAACAGCATCCACGGGGCGATGGTCGTTCCGATGTTGGCCATCAGGAAGAAGAACAGCTGGCCGTTGAATCCGCCGGCGAAGTTGGGGATCAATCCCTGATGCAGCACGTCCCGCACGGACGGGTGTACGAGAAATGCACCCGGAATGTAGACCAGGTTCAACGCGCAGAAGAGCAGCGCCAGCTTCTCGAAAGTCCAATATCTGCCGTTGACGACAATCACCGCCATCAACGCAATGACGCAAACCACGGTAATCCATGGCGGAACGCCGAAGATGGCAAGTGCCGCGGTCATGCCGACGAACTCGGTAACCAGCGTCAGCCAGTCGACGACCATCAGATCAAACAGCGAAAACCAGCCCCAGAACGCCCCAAATCCGTCGAATATCGCCTCGGCGTGGCCGCGCTTGGTTACGGCACCGAGGCGTACGGTCATCTCCTGAACGTAGTAAGCGACCGGGATCAGAATGAGCAAAAACCAGATCAAGTGGTAGCCGTACTTCGCGCCGGTCGCGGCATATGTGGTAATGCCGCCGGCATCGTTGTCGGCGACCATCACGACGATGCCCGGCCCGGCGATGACCAGGTAGAGTCCGACCGCTTTCCACGCCTTGCGCAGGGGATAGTAGAGTCTTGCGAAATAGTTCACTGCATCATCCCGTCGTTACAGCCGCTAGACAAAAAAGCCGGCCATCACCACCAGCAGAAACGCAATTCCGAGGAGCATTCCAAGGAATAGGCCGAGTTCGCCACCCGCTGCTGCCATCCGGGCCGCCGCTGCGGCAAAGCGATTTGAAGGGCGCGCGACGCGGCGCCCAATGGGGAGCATCGCTGCGCCCAGCGACATGCCGACCGGTGGAATATGAAGGTTGAAGAACGCGGCCATGATCTACTCCTCGGAACTTTCGGCGCTTCTAACTCGCGCCCGGGAGTTGACCGCAGGGGAATCAGCAGATTAGCGCTGAATGCTCCGCATGCACTGGCTTCCGGGCCGCGATCGGTTGGCTAGGCATAAGGTCTTAAAAATGCTCCGCTTGCTTTATTCGCAAAAGATACCCTACCCAGGTATAGTAATGCAAGGAGTTTTGATGCATGGGCCACGTCGCCAAAGAAAAGTCGAAGTTGCTGAATCGAGTCAAACGCCTGCGCGGTCAGATGGATGCCATCGCTCGCGCCATTGAGGACGACGATGAGTGTACCGCCGTCCTGCAACAGGCGACCGCGTGCCGGGGCGCATTGGACGGCTTCATCGCGGAGGTCATCGAGGACCACATTCGCGAACATATGGTGGATCCGCAAGCCGGGCGCGAGGCTCCGCGGGTTCTCGCCGCCGAAGAGCTCATCGACATCGTGCACCAATATTTGAAGAGGTAGCCGCCGTCGCGCGGCCGCGATCCTAGCGGCGGTCTCTGAAGCGTTGTAGGTATCTTTGCACGCGCAGCCAGTCTTTTGGATGAACCCAGAACTGACGCAGCACATATCCAGCCTTGCGCATTCGCTTGCGCTCGTCGCGCTTACGTTCGGCCGGATCTTTCATGCCCCTGATTTTACTGTGACATGTCACGGGAAAGGGGCGGATTTGACAGAATCGAGCGTTTTTTTAGCCTCGCGTACCCGATCCCGCTCAAGCCCGGTTCAGCGCTTCTCCAGCATCGCGACCACCGCCGCACGCGCGCTCGGGGAGTGCATGGGTAGGGCGAGCACGTCGCCGGGACGCGCCCAGTCAAGGGCGTAGCGCGCTCCCTCGACTTCGCTCTTGCCAATGGGCAATGCCGAGTCCGGGAAGCCGAGACGCTTGAGTTCCGCGCGGATGATGCGCGGCACTTCGCCGAGCGCCCGGCCGCGCAAATGCGCTTCGTCCTCCTTCAGAACCACGAGATCGGGTCGAAATTCGGCGGCTACCTGAGCCAGCTCCTCGACATCCTCGTCCTTGCGGTTGCCCGCTTGCCCGAGCAGTACTCCGAGCCGGCCGGCGCCGCGCAGATGCGCTGCCACTTTCAGAAAACCGCGCAGACCATCGGGATTGTGAGCGTAGTCGATGAGTATCCGCACGCCGCCCACGTCGAAACGCATCAGGCGGCCGGGATTGTCCTTGATATCGGAACCAAAGCGCACGAGCACCGCGGCGATGGTCGAGGGTGCAATGCCGAGAGCGACAGCCGCCAGCGCCGCGCCGGCCATATTGGCGATGTTGTAGTCCGCAACGCCGCCCATCGACAGGGGCATCGCGGAGATCAATCCGAGATCGTATTCGGCGCCGCCGTACACCAACTGCAGCCTGCCCGACTGCACGCCGCAGGTCGAGGCGCCGCGCAGGCGGTACGCCTGCAGCAGCCCCTGATCGGAATCCGCGGCAAACCACCCGAGAGTCGGGCCGCGGCCGAAGCGTCGCACTAGTCCCTCTGCCTGCGCGCGCAGCTGTGGATCGCCGGCATTCAACACCAGAAGACCGCCCGGGTTCACGGCCGCTGCCACTGCGAATTTCACCGCCGCGAGTCCCTGCAAGTCGTCGATGCCGTATTCGCCGAAATGATCCGAACTCACATTGGTGATCACCGCCGTGCGGGCCCGCGACACCGCGACGCCGCGGCGCAGGATCCCGCCGCGCGCGGTCTCGAGTATCGCCGCCTCCGCGCGCCGCTCCCGCATCACCATGCGCGTGCCCGCCGGTCCGGAATAATCTCCCGTCGCCAGCGCTTCATCGTCGAGAAATACTCCGTCGGTGCAGTTAAATCCCGTATGCCAGCCGTGGCTGCGTGCACACGCGGCGAGCAGACGCACCGTGGTGGTCTTGCCGTTCGAGCCGGTGACAATCGCCGTCGGGATGTCGCGCAGTTCCGCCCAGGAGACCTCGGCGACATCCGGCAGGGCGGTGAGCGGGAAATTGCGGCCGCCGACGCCCGCCCCCAGGGTCAGTACCGACTCATCGAGCACATGCGGCAGCGCATGTGAGGAGGCTGCCTCGAGCAATGCCCGCAGCTTGGGATTTTCTTCCTGCGCCGCCAGGTGCTGGAAACGCACGAGTGCCGCGGATTCTTCGATGACCGGAGGAATATGCGCATTGACAGCCGCGCCGCTCTCCGCGGCCTTGAGCGCTTCGGCAACCAGCGCTTTTTCAAGATCGCCGCAGCGCTCCGGGTAGCGCTCGACCAGCGCCGCACACAGTGCCCACTCATTGACCTCGGTCGCCAAAAACAATTGATCGTAGGGCGCCGTGATGGCCAGGGACGCGCCCGCGGCATGACGCCGCGCCACGGTCTCGGGGTTTGGCCAGCCCAGGTGGGCGGCGGCCCGCAGCACCCGCGCACGCCACGCGCCGAGCAGATCATCGTCGATGGGCACGCCCACGATCTCGAGCACCGCACCCGTGGACGCAAAGAACAGATTGCTGCCGGTGAGGCGGCGTGAATCCTCGAATGGCAGCGCGGCGGAAGCGTTCAGTCGCTGCTCTCCGGCGCCATGCGGATCCCGCGCTCATCCCGAATCAGGCCCTCGAGATTGAATTCAGGAACCACCTCCGGCACGACGGGCACGTTGTGATCGCGCTGCAGGCGCACACCGGCGCCGTTGCCCCGGGCCTCATGGCTCATGGGAGGTGCGGGTGCAAGTGCCGGTCCTGGGGCGGTTTTGAACTTCGTGATCTGTTTCCAAGAGCGTACCAGGGCATCGGCAAAGATCAGCAGCAAGTCTCCGGCTTCGCCCATGCGCAGTGCCGCATCGATGGCCTGCTGCTCGTCGGGGATGATGGAGATTGCGCTCTCGGGAACTCCCGCTGCGCGCAGAGCCTGCGCCTGAATGCGCGGCACCTCGTCGGGTGCGCGATCACGCAGGCTGTCGTCGCGCCGGCAGATGTAGTGATCGAAGCGGCCCGCTACCGCCTTGGCAATGGCGATGAGATCCTCATCGCGCCGGTCGCCGGGGCCTGCCATCACGACAATGCGCCGGCCGGTGACCTCGAGGCGGCTCGCAAGATCCGCCATCATGCCGACGGCATGGGCATTGTGCCCATAGTCGAACAGCACCTTGAAAGGATGCTCGTCGAACACATTCATACGCCCGGGTGCTTGGAAGAAGGTCGAGTCGAAGGTGCGCAGCCCCTGACGAATCGCGTCGAGTTTGATCCCCAGCGAAAATGCCATGGCCGCCGCGAACATGGCGTTCTGCACGTTGTGGGTTGCGCGGCCCTCGAGGGTGGCGGGAATCAGGTGTGTCCACAGCAGCGGAATGTGGCCGCCGCGGTCATACAGGGTGATCATCTGGCCGTTGACGCCGGCTTCCAGCGCGCAGGCGCGCCCGCCGGCGCGAATGTGCTCACGGACCAGCGAGTGCTGCGGGTTCATGGTCACGTAGCAGATATTCTTGGCTTCCGTATAGCCCGACATTTTGAGCACAATGGGATCATCCGCGTTCAGCACTGCACAGTCGGTCGCGACTTCCACCACGATGCGCTTCAATTCGCCCAGTTGTTCGAGCGTGTCGATACCTTTAAGCCCCAGGTGGTCGGACTGCACATTCAAGACGCCGCCGACGTTGACCTCGCGAACCCCCATGCCGGCGCGGAGCAGTCCGCCGCGCGCGGTCTCCAGAATGGCGATATCGATCTGCGGATCCGCCAATACCATGCGCGCGGACATGGGACCGGTCATATCTCCCTGCACCGTGCGCTGGCCGTCGATGTAGACACCGTCCGTCGTGGTCAGGCCCGGCGTATAGCCGGCCATCTTGGTAACGTGGGCGAGCATCCGTGCCGTCGTGGTTTTGCCGTTGGTGCCGGTGATCGCCGCAATCGGTACGCGCGCAGCAGCGCCCGGTGGAAACAGCATGGTGACCACCGGCGCGGCGACGTCGCGCCCCTTGCCCTCGCTGGGGCTCACATGCATGCGAAAACCGGGCGCGGCGTTCACTTCGCAAATGCCGCCGCCGATGCTGCGGTAGCTTTCGGTGATGTCTTTCGAGAGAAAATCGACGCCCCCGACATCGAGGCCAATGGCTCTTACCGCGCGCTCCGCCATCTCGCGGTTGTCCGGGTGAATCACGTCGGTGACATCCGTCGCCGTGCCGCCCGTGGAGAGATTGGCGGTGGAACGCAGATACACCACCTGGCTCAAGCCGGGAATCGAATCGGGCTGCAGGGCCGCCGCGGCAAGCATTTTCTGCGCCTGCGCATCGAGCTCCAGGCGCGTCAGCACCTTCTCGTGGCCCACGCCGCGGCGCGGATCCTGATTTACGATCTCAATCAGCTGCGCAATCGTGTGCCGGCCATCGCCCACCACATGCCCGGGCGTGCGTCGTGTCGCGGCGACCAGTTCGCCATTGACCACCAGCAGGCGATGATCATCCCCCTCGAGGAAGGTCTCGACGATCACCGATCGCGAATGCTCGCGCGCCACGGCAAAGCCTTGCGCGACTTCTTCATCGGTGGTGAGCCGAATCGAAATACCGCGGCCGTGATTGCCGTTGTAAGGCTTGGTCACGACGGGAAACCCGATGCGCTGGGCGGCGCGCACCGCCTGGCGTTCGTTTTGCACCAATTCCTGTTTGGGCA
>Ga0210409_10004704_pt1 | contig 14603 bp, 11 predicted proteins | sample IncBWH17MmetaG_FD_161649 | JGI IMG/M metagenome (GOLD analysis project Ga0210409, IMG submission 161649) | Forest soil microbial communities from Barre Woods Harvard Forest LTER site, Petersham, Massachusetts, United States - Inc-BW-H-17-M | ecosystem: Environmental > Terrestrial > Soil >... | reverse complement strand
CGCAATTTTCTTCACGCCGCGCGCGTGTCCTTCGGGCATCCGCGAACCGGCCAGCGGATCGAAGTTCGCGCGCCTCTGCCGCCGGAACTCGTGAACTACCTCGCGGCTCTCGGCCGCGCCACCAAAGCCGACCCGGCCCTGATTGACGCTGCACTCCGGGAATTCCTATAATCGTCGCACTGGAGTATGCTGCGGACATGATTTCTCGCGTCAGCTTGCGGGGCGCGTTGTGCATTCCGGGTGGATTTGCGCAACGCCTCGTTGTTGCTATGGCCATGCTGCTGGCCGCCTCGGCGGGCCTGTCATTGGCGCAGGATTCCACTCTGCCGCCTCCGCCGCCCGCTTCGGCGCCGACGGGTGCGCAGCAGAATTCTCAAGCGCCGGCGCCCAGCCCGGCTGTTCCGCCTCTCACGACCACTACAGGACTCGTGCACCTGGTGGTGACGGTTACCGACCACCACCACAATTTCATCACCGATCTCGACAAATCCGATTTCAAAGTCATCGAGAATGGCGTGCCTCAGGAGATCAAATTCTTCGGCCGCGAGACGGATCTGCCCCTGCGGATCGGTTTGCTGCTCGACACGTCCAACAGCATTCGGCCCCGCCTGGAATTCGAAAAAGATGCCGCCGTTGATTTCCTGAATAAAGTAATCCGCCGCAACAAGGACCTGGCTTTCTTGATGACGTTCGATAACGAACCAGAGGTCATCCAGGACTATACCGGCGATCTTGACCGGCTCATGACCGCCATCCGTGCGCAGCGCGCCGGAGGCGGCACCGCCCTGAACGACGCCATCTGCATGGCTTCAGACAAGCTTGCGCACCCGCCGCTTCCGAAAGGGCCCGAAACGGAGGTTCGCAGGGTCATCGTGGTCATCAGCGACGGCCAGGACAATTTGAGCGATCGCGCGCTCACCGACGCCATTGACGCTTCCATTCGTTCCGAGGCCGCGGTGTTCTCCGTGAGCACCAATACGGATTGGCTTTCGGTCAGCGACGCAAGCAAGCCGACGAAATATCACATCGTCGGAGGAGACAAAGTGATCGAGCAGTTCGCCGATCAAACGGGGGGCCGCGCCTTCTTCCCATATCACATTGACGATCTTGCTCAGTCGTTTCTCGATATCGGGACCGAACTGCGCAGCCAGTATTTCATCGCTTACGCACCCACGAATCCGCCAGCCGCCGGCCAATACCGCCCGATTGACGTCGAGACCACCCGCAAGGGCCTGATCGTCAGCACGCGCAAGGGCTACTACGGCGCGGCTGGGCCCGCCGGTTCCCACGGCGACTAGCATTCCAGCTGCGCTGCCAATAAATTTTATGGGAGTTGGAGTATCGGTGTCGCGGTGCTATCTGGATGGTGCGTAGTATCCCTTGCGCGCGAGAACCTTGGTATCCGGCCGTGCGACTTCTACCTTGATCTTACGAAAAGTTCCGTCGCGATTCAGGTTCTCCGGCGTATAGCCAAGCACGTATTGCGAGCGCAGCTCTTCGGAGATCACGTCGAACGCTTTTTCCAGTCCGCTCTGATTGCGAACGCTGATGACCCGCCCGCCTGTCTCCGAAGTGAGCGACGCAGCAACTCCAGGACCGTATCCCTCGGTTGCCCTCGGATCGCTGATCAGAATAATGTGGATCACCGCGTCGCTGCGCTGCGCGATTTCAATCGCGTCACGCGCGGAGATCTTGCTCCCATTGTCCTCGCAATCGCTCATGATCACGAGGGCCTTGCGGCCCGCCTCCGACGCGAGTTCGTCGTGCGCAGCAAGGTAAATCGCATCGTATAGATTCGTGCCGCCCCCGTTTCGCTGCGGGATTGTCCCGCCGGTCCCGCCGATTCCCGTGGCATCGACATTGATTGTCGCGCGATGGATGGCGCGCGACAGCACCGCCGGGTCCTCCGTGAAATCCGCAAGCAAATTCACATCGGTGTCGAAGGTCATCACGATCGCTTCGTCCTTTTTGTGCATCACTTCCCGGACGAATGACGAGCCCGCATCCTTCTCGGCGTTCAGCATGTAGTACATGCTTCCGCTCGTGTCCATCATGATCGCGAGCGAAATTGGCATGCTCACTTCCTTCGAGAAGTAGACAACCTTCTGCACTACGCCATCCTCATAGACTTTGAAATCGTCCTTGGTCAGGTCGCCGACGATGCCGTTGTGTTTGTCGCGCACCGTGGCGAACACGTTGACCACCGTGGTTTTGATTTCGAGCGGGTTTTGCGCGTCCGGAATTTGTTGCTCGGGCTGTGGGGCGGTTTCTGACTGGGTGTCCCTTGGAGCGCTGCCGGGAGGCCCGATGGGACCGCGGGCTGCTCCTTGCGGCGAATTGGCCGGCGCGGTGGCGTGCGCCGAGATCGAGTTGAGCGCCGGGTATCCCGCGAGAGCGAGAATCAGAATACCCGCCGCGATGTTGGTCAGCCGCATTGTATAATCTCCTTCGGGTACAGGTCAGACGAGTACGATGCAGTATACGCGCCGCCGGATGTTCGGCTCGAATTCCAGGGCGCGAGGAATACGAAAATCCGCGGCGCTGTCCGCGGGTCAGAAACGAGACGCCTTGATGTCGCGAAAACTTCCGTTCCTCGGCTTGATTCTGCTGCTCGGCACCGGTGTGATCGCGCAACCACAGGCGCCCCCGGTTCCAACCGCGGTTCCCGCACAAGACGCTACCACTTCCCAACAAGGCGCGCCGCCTATAGTCAGTCGCACGGGTGTGGTCATCGTTCCGGTCACCGTCAAGGACGCCCAGGGCCAACTGGTTGGCGATCTGACCAGGGCGGACTTTCGCATTCTGGCCGATGGAGTGGAACAGAAAATAACCAAATTCTCCTCCGATGCAGTTCCACTGTCCGCCGTCGTGCTCATCGACAACGACCTCAACGACAAGGTCGCGCCGCAGGTGCAAAAAAGCCTCATTGCGATTGCTGCCGGCTTCGGCCCCGCCGACGAAGTGGCTCTCGTCAGGTACGACCAGTTCCCCGAAACCGTCGCCGATTTCTCCACCAACAACGACGACCTCTATACCCTGCTCAAGCGGACCCAACTCGGCACTCACAATTCGCAGGTGATCGCCGATCCGTCCACGGCCGGTCCTATCGGCGCCGGGCCGCCCCCGTCCAATGGAGGACCTGTCGGCACTGGGCCGCCTCCGGGCGCCAGCCTGCAGGTTCATGGCTCCCAGCGCTACAAGAACACCAACTCGCTCACCGACGCGATCTTCGCTGCGGGCGAAATGCTCAAGACCCGCGGGCGCGACCGCCGTAAGATTATCTTCTTAATTTCGGACGGGAGCAATTCAAGGAACAACCAGCACAGCTTCGATGAAACGCTGCGCTCGCTGCTGGTCGCCGACATTTCCGTATTCTCCATCTCCGTATCGCGCTCCGTTCCCGTCGGTAAATCTCTCGTTCAGAAGGGGGCTTCGGAGCTCGATAAGTACGCCTCCGCGACCGGCGGCGACACTTTCTATGCCGGCAAGGCACCGGACCTCGAGCGCCTCTATTCCAGCGTCACTGAACAGGCACGCAACGAATATACGCTTTCATTCTCACCGGAGGACGTGACGAAGGGACAGGATTACCATCCGCTCGAAGTGCGCGTCCACCGTGCAGGCCTGAGTATCAATACGCGCGACGGCTACTACCAGAGCGCCATCGCCCCGGGCCGCTAACATCGCGTTCCGGCCCCGAAACGGAGCGCACGTTCGTTCACCTAGATGCCGGCTGGATGGAAATCAATTGTTCGTGTGCGGGACACAGCGGCTTGTAGTCGCAGTAAGCACAGGCATACCCTGGGTTTGCCGAAAACGCCCCGGCGCGGATCTGGTCCGCCACTTCCGCGATCTTTTCTTTCGTTGCCGCCAGTGACTTCGCATCCCGCGTCGTTTCAACGCGCTCGTTGTTCACCAGGTTGTAGAACACCAGGCGCTCGGGCGTCTGCTCCAGCACCTCCCGCGCCGCCAGCGCGTAAATGCTGAGCTGCGAGTCCTCGGCCGCTTTTTTCGCGTCTCGCGGCCTCCCCGTCTTGTAATCCACGATTTCAATTTCGCCGTCGCTCAGGCGATTCACCTGATCCATGCGCCCGGTGACGACCACGTTGTGCTCCAGCGCAAGCTCGAACGTTTTCTCCTGGTGCAGTACATCCGGCGGCGCCGCCACAAAGCTGCGATAAAACGCCTCCAATTGTTCGCGTCCCGCCTTCCGATATTCGCCTTCCTGGTATTCGTCCGGAAATCCCGCCGAGGACCATTCGCGGTCGTAAATTGCCAGCACTTCCTCAAGCGGCACGCGGCCGCGCTTGCGCGCCTCGCTCACGAATTCCCGGATGGTCGCATGCATCACGTTTCCGAAGGTCATCTGCGCGTGCGGTCCGCCGCGAATATTCCAGACGTACTGGAACATGTACTTCATCGGGCAGCGTTCGTACGCATCCATCGCCGAGGCGCTCAACTGCAGCGGCTCCGGGCGTGGCGGATGAAACGCCTTCGCCCACAGCGCCACGCGGGAGTAGCCTCGCACGTTGTCTCCGCCATCGGGAAAAAGCAAAGTGGGATCCGGCGGCGCCGGCGCGGGACCTGCGATCTCTTCCGTCGGCGGCACTTCGACTTTCGGCGCGGACTGCACAATATCCGCTTTCTGGATTTTCTGGTTCGCCAGAATATCTTCCAGAAACGGCGAGACCCTTTTGCGCCGGGCGACGATGGTCGAAAGGGTCAGCCGCCGCTGCGCGCGGGTAAGCGCCACGTAAAAAAGCCGCCGCTCCTCCTGTTCGTGAAAGCCCGTCTTAGGCTGTTCTTCCTTCATCAATTCGGGAGGAAATTCGAACTTTGGCCGCCGCGGGCCAGAAGGGAAGTCGTTCTTGCTGAGCCGCAGGATGAATACGTGGGGGAATTCCAACCCCTTTGCCGCATGCACGGTCATTAGCTGCACCGCGTCTCCGGAAAGCTCCTCCTCGATTTGCACGTCGCCGTCTAGCTCGTCGAAATAGCCGAGGTATTCGATAAAATCGCGCAGCTGCTTCGCCTCGTTTTTCCGTTCCCATTCCTTCACGAATTCGACCAGCCGTTCAACAGACTGCCGGTCCGCCTCCGCAGCGAGCGACGCGAGCCCGAGCTGGCCAATCAGTTCATCGAGCAATTCGCTCGCGGTTTTGCTCCGCGCGCTCTGGCGCATCCGGTTCATCAGCTGCACCAGCTCCTCCAGGCGCACCCCTTCGCGATTCAGCGGAGGCTCCTGGTGCGCCGTTTCGACCTCATCCCAAAGCGGACGCCGGTGATTCTTATCCGCGCGTTCGGCCAATCGCACCAGATCGCGCGGCTCGAGCCCCCAATAGGGCGCGGCCAGCACGCGTGCGCAGTCCACGTTATCCGCGGGCACCGCGATCAGCCGCATCCATGCCAGCAGGTCGCGCACCAGCGGGCTCGATAGAATCGAAAATTTCCGTATGACGAAGGGAATCGCACGCCGGCGCAGCGCCCCCAGCAGCTGCGCGCGATGCGTGTGCTTGCGGTAAAGGACGGCGAAGCTGCTCCACGCGGCGCCGGCCGCGTGCAACCGGTCGATTTCCGATGCGACCCAGTGAGCCTCTTCCTCGGGGGTTGCGAATTCCACCACCTTGATCTTTTCGCCGATGGGATTTTCTGTCGTAAGGTCCTTCGGCGGGAGTAGCGGAGATTTTTCGTTGTGCGAGATTGTTTCGCGCGCGACGCGCAGGATTCTTGGCGTCGAACGGTAGTTCTGCGAGAGCGACACCAGCGCCTTTTTCGCCGCCGCTGCCGGCAGCGCGCCGCCGATTCCGCAGAATCGCTCCAGGAAAATCGTGAAGCTGCCGAAGGATGCGCCGCGGAAACGGTAAATCGCCTGATCGTCGTCCCCGACCGCCAGAATATTGCGCCGGTCGCCGGCGAGCAGCCAGAGCAGCTCTAGCTGCGCGATATTCGTGTCCTGGAATTCGTCCACCAGAATGTAACGGTATTGATCGCGCATCCGGGCCAGCAGCTCGGCATCCGAGCGAAGCAACTCCACGGCCTGCAACAATTGCGCTCCAAAGGTATAAAGGTTCCGTTCGCGCAGAAGCCGTTCGCTCACACGGTACACGCGCCCAAGTTCCTCCTGCCGCGCGAGTTCCTCTTCTGCGATCGCCAGCGCGTCGGGTTCGAAGGACTTCTTCCGCGCCTCGTGCTTGCGCCATAGCTCTTCTACGTACTGCTGGTAATCGTCCGGCGTTACCAGCTCGTCCTGGCAGCGCGAAAAGAATGCCTGAAAATCCTTCAGGAATTCCGCCGGCTCGGCCAACCGCCTAAAAAGCACCAATCCGAGCTCGGCGATGTTGCGCCGCAGCAGAATGCGATGGTCAATTTCGTCGAGCGGCTGAATTTGCGGATTCGCCGCGCGCAGAATTTTCTCCAGGCAGAAAGAATGGAAGGTGCTCAGCCACACGCCTTCGGCCCGCTCGCCGGCTGCTTTCACCACGCGATGCTTCATCTCTCCCGCGGCTTTGTTGGTAAACGTCAGACCCAGAATATTTTCGCCCGCGAGCGTGGGATCGGATTCCAGCAGGTTGCGGATGCGCTCGGTGATCACGCGTGTCTTGCCTGTCCCCGCGCCCGCGACCACCAGAAGCGGCCCTTCGCCGTGCTCCACCGCCGCGCGCTGCGCTGCGTTCAGCGGGAAGCCTGCTTCGGCGGCTGCGTGCGAAATGGGGGTTTTCGACATCAGGCTTGCTGTGATTGTAGCAGAGTCCGGCAGGGGCGAACATTAGGCGAAGCCGCAAGCGATGGCGCCGGGTGGTCGAGACCTTCGGTTTCCCCGCTGGGGTCGCGGCAGCTTGAATGCCGCTCAGGATCGTGACGTCGCGGCTCGGGGCGCTACGATCGGTTCGAGCTCGGCCAGAATTTCCTCGCGGCGATTCTCAAACCACGGCGGATGAAGGTTGGTTCCCAGCTCGTCCGCCGGTTCATCCTTTTCAAATCCACCGGGGACATTGCAGCAGCACTCCACCAGGATACCGCCGGGCGAGCGGACATACATCGAGTGGAAATAGAAGCGGTCCTTGATCTCCGACGCATCCGTATAGCCCAGCTCTTCGTAAATCGCTTTCTGCGCCGCCAGCGCGTCATCGTCGGCGACCCAAAGCGCCAGATGGTGAACCGTTCCCGCGCCGAACGTCCAGGTGCCCGGAAGCCGCTCGGGCTCGTGCTTGAGCACCAGCGTTCGGTTCGCGCCGCCGCTTCCGATTTCAAAACGATGGTACGCACCGTCCACGCCGGTCTTGCGGAATCCCAGGGCTTCGATAAGGAACCGCTCCTGGTCGTTCACATCGCGAACCGATAGAACCGTGCCGTGGAAACCGCGGGTGGCCTCGCCCTGCCCGATTTCGCCGGTCGTCCATCCGACTCGGGCGTCGTCCTTATCCTCTATAACCTCGAAGCTCAAACCGGCCGGGTGGCTAAATCGAATAAATCGCTGCCCGAAGCGTTCCTCAATCGTACCGTGTTCAATCTTGTGGCGCTTCAGATGTTCCTGCCAGAAGGGCAACGCTCCCTTGGCCACCGTATAAGCGATCGCTTGAACCTGCCCCGAGCCGCGCCGGCCAGCCTGGCGGCTGTAGGGAAACGTGGTCATCACCGAGCCGGGCTCTGCATTGGCATTGGCGTAGTACAGGTGGTAATGCGGAAAGCGGCCGTCCATCAGGACGGTTTGCTTCACCAGACGTTGGCCGACAATTCCAGTAAAGAAGTCCACGTCTTCCTGCGCGCCCCCCGCGCACGCGGTAATGTGGTGATATCCGGTGGCGGGATAATTCATAGGGGCCTCCTGGCCGTGCGAGGTGCACCGAGGGCTGTGGAGATTTGCGCGAAACGGCGCATGGCGCCGCGTTCGTGCCGTGATCGCAGCTTCTTCTATCACGGAACCACCGACGTTGGAAGCGATCGGCGAGCTTCAGCGCAAAATTGACGGGGAGAGGAATAGCAACCCCAACTTCTAGTAGACCTCCGTGAATTCGCGCAGGCGACGAGGATCGCAACAGCAGTCGAGTGGGTAATGGGACTTGCCCGCTCACTCTAGCGGTTCGCCGCACTCCCACGCTGAATCGCGCTCGTCCGAACACGGGCAGACCTCTTTCCGAGCCACGCGAAACAGATGACGAATCCACCAACCGCAAATATGAAAGCAATACCGATGGTTGCAACCAGTGGAAGCAAACCACCACCCGGTCCACCGCCAACTAACAAGCCTGCGATCGTCAAGAGGAAAACCCAACCGGCCAAAATCGCCGACGCAATCGCAACCGCAATCGAGATTATGATACGTAAAACCATCTCAATGAATACTACCAAATTAACGCGTTTACTGAACATATGAAGTACTAGTCCGGCAAATATCGGGTACCCTCGACGCAGGGGGCCTGCCTCCGGGCGTGAACCCGGCGTAGTAGGCGGAGCCGGTAGCGAGGTCGTTGTCTTGGGTGACCCGAGAAGACATCACTATGTTGCGCAGGTTTACCAGAAACGGTTCGCGAACGAGCACGGACTGCTATGGGTCTATGACCGCGAGCGCGGAACATACGACGAACGTCATCCGAAAGTGATTTGCCGCGAAAAAGATTTGTATGCAGTGAAGCCAGAGGATGCCAAAAGAGATCAGCGTCTAGAATCTATCGTTCTTGCCCAACTTGACGGCGATTGCGCGACAGGAATTCGCAGTCTTGTCTATCCTCTGACGGGGCTTCCTGGCCACTACGCATCAAGTTTGGTCGCGTTCTTTGTCGGACTTCAATACTCACGTATCCCCTCTATGCGCGAATATGTTTCGAAGCTGTACGAACGAGGCATTACGGAGATGATGCGATTAACTTCGGTCAACGAAGCCCGAATGCAGTCGGCAATCGACCACTACGAAGAAGACACGGGCAACAAGATTGACGTGTCGGCCAAAACCATGATCGAGGCAATACGGCGCGGCGGGATAAGACTGGTGATCACCGAAACGCCATTTCTCCGGTATATATTCGACATCGCCAAAAAGATCGCAGACGACATCATTGGCGCATCTTGGGAGGTACTGCGTGCGCCAGCCGACGCGGGTTTCATCCTATGCGATGCGCCGGTAACCGTAGTACCTGTGCGCGGAACGCGCCAAGTTGGATTTCATGTGCCGGGTACTGTGACCTACATTCCTCTCGCTCGCGGCCACTGTCTTAGGGTGACCCGACCCTATTGTCGGCTTCGGTACAGAACGGTGGACCTCCAGATGGTGGAGTTGATAAACCAAAATATCGCTGCGAATTCTGACCGATTCATCATGGGCCCCATCCGCGAGGAACTCCAAACCGTAGTCGGGCGGAGCGGATGTCTGACACCCAACAGAATTAAGAGAGCAACATTCTTTGAACTTGAGAAAACCGATGATGGCTCATTCCAAGGTTTCGAGATGAATCATCGAAGCTATTTCTACCTTCCTAACGGCCGCACGCCTTGAGGTTGCCGAGCATGCTGATCCTGGTACCCGCTCCCACATATTGGAGCGGGGGTGGTCCCTTTTTCGCGTCCCTATCCGCATACCCAGCGCAAAATTGACCGTCTCTCTCGCTGCGCCTATACTGGAGTTTCTCGACATCTAATCCTGAAGGAGACTCTCGCCGTGGAAAAACCCGTCATCTTGAGCGCCGTGCGCACGCCAATCGGAAAATTCATGGGCGGACTGATGCCGCTAACCGCGCCGGAGTTGGGCGCGAAAGTGGTTGCGGAATCCGTCCGCCGCGCGGGCCTCGAACCTGGCCAGGTTGACGAAGCGATTATGGGCAATGTTGTCCAGGCGGGGCTCGGCCAGAATCCCGCGCGCCAGGCCGCTCTGAAGGGCGGACTCGATCCACGCGTCGCCGCCATGACAATCAACAAAGTTTGCGGCTCGGGATTGAAGGCTGTCGGCCTTGCGGCGCAGGCCATCGCGCTCGGCGAAGCGGAGATCGTGGTCGCCGGCGGCATGGAATCCATGTCCAACGCGCCGTACCTGCTGAAGGGCGCGCGCTCCGGCTTTCGCCTCGGCAACACCGATCTGCTGGACTCCATGATCGTGGACGGACTGTGGGACGTGTACGAAGACTTCCACATGGGCCAGACCGCCGAGCTGGTCGCCGAAAAATACGGCATCTCGCGCCAGGAGCAGGACCAGTTCGCGCTCGAAAGCCACCAGAAGGCGGTGCACGCAACCAAATCCTGTTTCGTAAGCGAGCAGATCGTTCCCATCGAGCTGCCGCAGCGCAAGGGCCCTCCGGTGGTCATCAAGGCGGACGAATCGCCGCGCGAGGACACTTCGCTCGAAGCGCTGGCGAAGCTCAAGCCGGCGTTCAAAAAGGATGGCGGCACGGTCACCGCGGGCAATGCGCCCGGCACCAACGATGGCGCTGCGGCGCTCGTCGTGACCAGCGAAAAAAACGCGGCGCGCATGGGCAAGTCGCCCATGGCGCGCATCGTCGCGCAGGCCGTCAGCGGCGTGGAACCGAAGTGGGTGATGATGGCCCCGGTGGACGCCGTCGAAAAGCTGCTGGCGAAAACCGGCTGGGACCGCGACAAGGACGTGGACCTCTACGAGTTGAACGAAGCCTTCGCCGTCGCCGCGATCGCCGTCACGCGCGTGCTGAAACTCGATCGCGCGAAAGTAAATGTGAACGGAGGCGCCGTCGCGCTCGGCCATCCCATCGGCGCATCGGGGGCGCGCATCCTGGTCACGCTGTTGTACGAATTGCGTCGCCGCAACCTGAAGCGCGGTATCGCCGCGCTCTGTTTGGGTGGCGGGAATGCCGTCGCCCTCGCCGTCGAACGCTACTAGCGCAAACCGCCGCTTTGCGATAAAACTGCACGCACCGTCATGTTTTGCCCCATCTGCAAATCCGAGGCAGGTGCATGGTCCAACCGCTGCCCCCAGTGCGGCGCAAATCTGTTGGCCTACATTCCCGCGAACGAGGTTGCTACTGGCAAGGTGCCAACTGACTCCGAAGGACGGGAACTTGTGTGGAGCGGGCTTTCGCCTAAGATACACGCCGCGATTTGCCGCGGTCTCGCCGACGCTGGCATTGAATACAAGGTCAGCGAGAGGTCGTTCGGCTTACTGCCCGCGACCGATCAAACTGCGTCGTTCATCTGGGTTAGCCGAGCAGACCGCCCCAGAGCGCTCTCCGTTATGCACAACTTGCCTTCGAATTCCAAGTCGGACGAACCTCCCGATGAGGCGACTCGCGATGCGGCCATCTTGATTCCTTGGGGGTCGAAGCGGACCTTCCTTGGTCGCGCGTTAGAGAACGAGGCTCCGTTCGACGCGGAGTACTCGTTGTTTGATTCAGGCTCGAACGACAGCCCGACGCCAGATGATTTGGTCCAGGACTTCGAGGCCGACGAAGCCACGTGCGAGGTTTGGGCCGGAGAAGACGCGAAAATGGCGGACTATCTCAATGATTGCTTGCGCGGAGTCGGGATCGGGTGCGTCGTGATCCCGGAAGGAACGAAGCTTCGCGTGCTCGTGCTGCCCGCCGCGGAAAAGCGCGCGCGCGAAGTGATTCGCGAAATCCTCGAAGCGTCGCCGCCGCAATAAGCACAATTTTGGTTTTCGGACCCGGAGCACAGGTTGAATTCATGAGGGCTGCCACTCTCGGTTTTCGGGTGCATTCAGGCTGGACGGCGCTCGTTGCACTCGCGATTGCGAAAGGCGCCCCGGTGGTCCTCGCGCGCGAGCGCGTCCACCTGGTCGAGACGTTCACATACGAATTTCGCCAGCCTTATCACACCGGCGCGAAACTTCCGCTCGACCAGGCGCGCGCGTTTGTTACACGCATGCGAAACGAATCGCGGCGGCTGGCTCTGCGCGCGATTCGCAAAGTTGCGGCTGACCTGCGCGCGCATGGGTACAAGCTGAGCGGCTGCGGATTGCTGCTTTCTTCCGGGCGGCCGTTGCCGAAGTTGTCGCAGATTCTGGCGTCACATTCGCTGATTCATTCCGCGGATGGCGAGCTTTTTCGCGATGCGCTGCTGCATGCGGCGGCGCGCTGCGGATTGAAAGCGCAGGCGGTCAAAGAACGCGAGGTGCTCGATTCCGCCGCGCGCGCGCTTCGCATCAAGCCCGCGGACCTGGCCCGGCGCGTCAGCGAACTTGGCCGTGCGCTTGGTTCGCCGTGGACTCAGGACGAAAAGCTCGCGACGATGGCGGCGTGGCTCGCGCTCGGATCGAAGTAGTCGACGCTCCCGCGCTACAGGCGCGATGCCAGAAACAGCCCGCCGCAAATCGCGACGGCGTCCTCCACGAGCGCGATCACGAAATCGGGCGAGTGCAGCGCCTTCACGACTCCTGTTCGCACGTAGTACCCGCCATATGTTCCCACCAGCGCGCCGACTACGCCCAGCAGCGCGCCAACCCACAGCGTGCCTCCGATTCCCGCGCTCAGAGTCCCCGCGGCGAATGCGCCCAGCACCATCCTGATGATCACCGAAGGAATCGCCGTGCGTGGCGGCGTTTTCGGCAGCTTGTCGTTCACAATCTCGCCAATCGCGGCCAGCGTGAAAATCGCCACGGCCACGATCGAACCCATGAACGCAAGATGAGTGCCTTGCAGATCAATCCAGTGCAGATGCGCGGCCCATGCGACCACTCCGGGCGCCGTCAATGCCCGCAGCCCGGCAATTACGCCGATTCCGAATGCCAACGCCAGAATTAGATTTGAATTCGTCATGGAGTGTCTCCTTCGTTGCGCCAGATTGCGGCGGAATTATATGCGAAAAGTGGCCTGCGTTTGGAACCTCTTGCTATCATGGTCGCCGCCATGTCCTCCGAACCGATCAAAACCGTCGCCGTCCTCGGCGCGGGCACCATGGGCAACGGAGTCGCCCACGTGTTCGCGCGCGCGGGCTACGACGTCATCCTGCGCGATGTCGAACAGCGTTTCCTCGATCGCGGCCTCGAGACCATCGCAAAAAATCTCGACCGCGAGGTGAAAAAACAGAAAATTACCGCCGCGGATAAATCCGCGACTCTCGCTCACCTTCGGCCGACCACCGACATGGCCGCGCTCGCCGCCGCCGATTTCGCCGTCGAAGCCGTCCCCGAGCAGCTCGAACTGAAAACGCGCGTGCTGAAAGACGCCGACGCGATCCTGCGCCCAGGCGTGATCCTCGCCAGCAACACTTCCTCGATTTCCATCTCCAAACTCGCCGAGGAAACCAGCCGCCCCGAAAAATTCATCGGCATGCACTTCTTCAATCCCGTACCCATGATGGCGTTGGTCGAAGTGATCCGCGGCCGCGCCACCAGCGACGACACGTTTCAGACCACCATGTCGCTCTGCGAAAAGCTCGGCAAGAAGCCCGTCGGCGTCAACGACGCGCCCGGCTTCGTTTCCAATCGCGTGCTCATGCCCATGATCAACGAAGCAGCATTCGCGGTGATGGAGGGCGTGGCCACTCCCGAAGCCGTGGACGCCGTGATGAAGCTCGGCATGAATCACCCCATGGGCCCTCTCGAGCTTGCCGACCTCATCGGTCTGGACGTCTGCGTGGACATCATGGAAGTGCTGCATCGCGGGTTCGGAAACGACAAATATGCCGCGTGCCCGCTGCTCAGGCAGCACGTCGCCGCGGGCCGCCTCGGCCGCAAATCCGGCCAGGGCTTTTACAAGTATTGAGGCTCGCTTTGTGGGCCGGGTGGTTTGCCGGTAACGAAGACGCCGCACGCCACGCCGGAACCACACCTGAGTTATTATTCGCGTCATACAATACTGCGCATATCCGGCCGCTTACGCTTTGGAGGTCCCCGATGAGGAAACTAGCCTGCCTTGCCGCGATTGCCTTCGTCCTGCTGGCGTCGCCCGCGCGCAGTCAGGAGCCGGCGAAAAGGCTCACCAACCAGGACGTGATCGAGATGACCAAGCTCGGCCTCACCGACGATGTGATCATCGCCAAGATTCGCGCCGTCAACGGAACCGGCGCGGAAGCCGCGGTGTTTGACACCGGCGTGGACGCCTTAAAGGTGCTGAAGGCGGCAAACGTCTCCGATGCTGTGATCAAAGTGATGATCAATCCTGCGCCGCCTCCCGCCACGATCGTCGCCGCCGCTGCCGCTCCCATGACGCTCGACCCCAACTTGCCTCCGCCGGAGGTGGGAGTCTATTGGAAGGATGGCTCGAATTTCAGTCTCCTACAGGGCCGCGCGCTGGACCAGACCAAAGTGGGCGGCAAAGCCGGCAGTTACTTCACCGACGGCATGAGGAACCAGCACTGGGATGCTTATCTCGACGGTCCGACGTCGAACAATATCGTCAAGGAGCGCCGGCCGGTTTTCTATCTCTATGTCCCCGATGGGTCGGACGCGCTCGATTACGTGCTCATTATCCTGAACAAGAAAAACAATCGCCGTGAGTTTCAGATTGGCTCCTTCGGCGGTGTCACTGGCGGCAAATCCGGCGTGAAGCACGACAAGGTAATTGATTTCAAGGCCGATCATATGGGAATCAGAACCTACAAGATCACTCTCGGTGCGGACCTGAAACCTGGCGAGTACGCCTTTTTCATGGGCACCGGGACGTCCGCGACCATGTCAGGCGCAAGGG
>Ga0210409_10004703_pt1 | contig 14603 bp, 18 predicted proteins | sample IncBWH17MmetaG_FD_161649 | JGI IMG/M metagenome (GOLD analysis project Ga0210409, IMG submission 161649) | Forest soil microbial communities from Barre Woods Harvard Forest LTER site, Petersham, Massachusetts, United States - Inc-BW-H-17-M | ecosystem: Environmental > Terrestrial > Soil >... | reverse complement strand
CGATCCTGGAGCGTACGTTTCACGCGGGCATCACGCTCAAGGGGATTGGCGGACTGATGGAAACCATCGGTGGCATTTTGTTGTTGTTCCTCCCACCGGCTTCCATGAGCGAAACCGTCAAATTCTTGTTTCTGCAAGAGCTGGCGCACAATCCGGATAGCTTTTTCTCCACGCACGTGCTCAAGCTCTCGTCGAAGCTTGCCAGCGCCGATCCCACGTTTGCGTCGCTCTACTTGCTCTCGCATGGAATCGTCAAGGTGGCACTGGTAATTTGCCTATGGATCAACAAGCTGTGGGCCTACCCGCTGACAATTTTTGTTTTTGCGGTCTTCTGCGTCTATCAAGTTCACCGCTACACGCACACGCACTCGGTGACGCTCATCCTGCTGACCCTGTTTGACCTGGCCCTGATTTATCTCACCTGGCGGGAGTATCTCGAACAAAAACAAATCCGCGGAGAGCGGCAGAAACAATAAAATTCACCCGCGCTGCCTTCGCGGCGGCACCTCAGCCGAGAAAGTCCAGCGTGGGCCTGGTGAAATTCGTGAGGTTCGGGAAAATGGATGGCAGGTCGCTGTTTGCCACGCCAAACCAGTTCGCGAGCGTCGCGTCGTAGTGGTCGACCGAGGTGCCTGGAATCCAGCGGCCGTTGGTCCCGGCATCGTCGGGCCCGCCGAGCGCAATTTGAGGAAACCGGCCGTAGACATCGCCGCCGAGGACAGCTCCCCCCAGGATGGGTTGATGGCCGCTCCAGCCGTAATCGCTTCCTCCGTTCGGTCCCGACCTGGCGCTGCAAGCCCAGCGCGGAGCGCGCGTGATGATGGGCTGCGCCAGTGCGCCGACGTTTGCCATCACGGCGAGTCTCCTCCTTTGGATAGGCCTTGCAGACCAGGCAGTTGCGGATGCAAACCCAGCGGCACTGGCGCGGTCTTCGCGACGCTCGGCCCAAGGGCCGAGCGATGAAAAGACCCATCGCCGCATGGTGCCGCCTGGAAAGGAGCAAGCCGGAGAGATGCAGATTGCTGCTACAACCCCGTGACCACGGAAAAGTTTCAAGCCGAAAGGAGGTTTTCTGGCTGGGGTCTGGACTGGAGTGCTCGGAGGGCAGCAGACGGCCTGGGCCACTGAAACCGTCCCGAGGGCCCCGTGGCAGACAGGCTGACCTGGCCTACGGTGTGGGGCCGCGGGATGGCACAGGGGCAAACGTATGAAAAATCGCATGATTCTGCGCGGCTACACAGAGACAAAGCAGCGGAAATTCGCGGTGCGCTCAATCTGCGCGCAGCGCGAGCACCACAATCAGACGAATCGGTCCGTGGGCGCCCATGACCAGGATTTTCTCGATGTCGGCTGTACGGCTGCAACCGGTGATCAGGCAGACGTAGGAATTCTGGGATGCGGTGTTGCGCTCGAGCATCTGCGCGAAGGCCGCCTCCAGGTCGGGTACCAGTTGATCGGCCGTGGCCACCACGATGTGCACCGGGGCAGTCACAGAAGCCCCGCGCCCCCCGCAGGCAGCCGATACCAACACCGATCCGGTGAGCGCCACCACGGCCTCGCATGTGGTGATTGTTGCCTGCGCGGATTCTCTCGGACCACCCTCGCTTGACCATTGAATGCTGCGCGCGGATTGCCACTCACGCGCGAGAAGCCGCAGCGGGGATGAGTCCTGCACAAAAATTTCGCCCGGTGGAAGCCCGTTCAGCACTTCCGCCACCGCTCTCGCGCTCGAATGCACATCCGGCGTCACGATGCATTCTGTGATGTTGGCGGCGCATTCTTTTTGAAAGCGTGCCAGTGGATCCGCGACAGGCGCGAATATTCTTTGCTCCCCAGCGCCGGGAGGCCGTGGCGCGGATTCACGCAGCGCGGTTCGCAAGCGTTCGAGGATGCGCGCGCGGGCGGGATTTTCAGTTTGAGCTTCCGTTGCCGCCATTTTGTTTTCCCCACAGCGCTCGGAATGATTTCGCGGGTGCCAGTAGCGCAGCATGATTCCTATTCCACGGGCGCGCCGGATCGACCAGCGTGCCGTCGAGATGCAAACGGTGGATCACCCGCATGCCGAACCGCGCGAGCCATCCTGCGACTCGGAATCGCCGCGCATCCTTCATAGCCCAGCGCCACAGCGCAAATCCCATCCGCTCGCTCCATGGACGGTCCGACGCACTCACGGCGTCGCGCCGGTTGTGCAGCAGGTGATGATGCAGATTAATTTTTACCGGGCAAACATCGGTGCAAGCTCCGCACAGCGACGAGGCGTAGGACAGATGTTGAAATTCGTTCAGCCCGCGCAAATGCGGAGTGAGCACGCTGCCGATGGGCCCCATGTAGGTCGTGCCGTAGGAGTGGCCGCCGACCGTCCGGAAAACAGGGCACGCATTAATGCACGCACCGCAGCGTATGCAATGCAGCACTTCGCGCTCTCCCACATTCGCGAGCAATTCGCTGCGGCCGTTGTCCACCAGCACCACGTGAAATTCTTCCGGGCCGTCGGTTTCGTTCGGCTGGCGCGGGCCGCCGGCGAGCGTGCTGTAACAGGTGATTGGCTGGCCCGTACCGGCAGTGGCCAGCACGGGCCAGAGTGTCGCCAGATCCTGCAGGCGCGGGATCACTTTTTCAATTCCGCTCAAAACCACATGGATGCGAGGAACGCTGGTGCACAGCCGTCCGTTCCCTTCGTTTGTGGTTAGCGCAATCATTCCGGCATCAGCCACCAGAAAATTCGCGCCGCTGATTCCCATCTCCGCGGAAAAAAAATCGCGCCGCAACGCTCGCCGCGCCGCTGCCACCAATTGCTGTGGGTCGTCGGTGTCCACATCGCCCAGTTTTTCCTTGAATAGGGCCGCAATCTGCGTGCGGTTCAAATGCATCGCCGGCGTGACGATGTGATAGGGAGTTTCGTCGCGCAGCTGGACGATATATTCACCGAGATCCGTCTCCACCACTTTGATGCCCAGCTTCTCAAGCGCGGGACCCAGGTGAATTTCTTCACTCACCATGGACTTCGATTTCACAACTTTGCGGACTCCGCGCGCCGTCGCCAGATCCGTGACGTAGTTTCGCGCTTCTTCCGAATTTTCCGCCCAAAAGACGTGTCCGCCGCGGTCCTTCACGCGCTGCTCGAATTCGAGCAGGTAGCGGTCGAGATTGTTGACCGCTTCCCATTTGATTTCCTGGCATCGCAGCCGTGCCGCGTCCCAATCCAGAAAACGCGAACGCCCGCGCTCATTTGCGGCCTCGTAGGAATCGATTCCGCGGCGGATGATTTGCCGGTGCACGAGGTCCGCCGATTTTTCGGCCGCGCTGCGCAGGAATTCCCGTGCCGCGTTACTCATGGCGCCCCCTGTGGGGCCGCCGGTCGCGGGCGGCGCTTCGCCGGAGACCCTGTCTGCGCCAGGATTCCTGCGAGATGGATCGTGCGCAGTTTGGAACCGCGACGCCGGAGAATGCCGTCGAGATGCAGCAGACAACTCGTGTCTGTCGCAGTCACGAACTCCGCTCCGGAGGATTCAGCGTTTCCGGCTTTGACATCTCCCATGGCCGCGGAGATGGCGCCGAATTTCGTCGCAAACGTTCCGCCGAAGCCGCAGCAATCCTCGCTGTACGGCATCTCCACCAACTCCAGACCGCGTACTTGTCGCAGGAGTTCACGCGACTCCTGTTTCAAGTGCAACTCGCGGAGCGCGTGGCAGGAATCGTGTATGGCGACCCGATGGGGGAAGCTCGCTCCCACCTCCGTTACTTTTGCCACCTTCACCAGAAATTCTGAAAACTCAAATACGCGCCGCCCTACTCGAATCGCTTCCTCATGCAACGGCGTCCCAGCCAGCAGCTCCGGATAAAAATTGCGAATCATCGTTGTGCACGACCCCGAAGGACACACCACTTGCTCCGCATTGCGGAAGATTTGCACAAATCGCTCGGCGACGGGCCGCGCGTCGTTCCAATAGCCGCTGTTGAATGCCGGCTGCCCACAGCAGGTCTGCTTTTCCGGGAATTCCATCTCGAATCCGAGCCGGCGCAGCACGAGCACCATGTCCATACCCACCTCGGGCGCCAACTGGTCGACAAAGCAGGGAATAAACAGAGCCACTTTCGCCATACGCCCGCTTATAGTCCAGACTTCGAAGGAGCGCAAGACAAGAGGCTGCCGCTCGACGAACGGGAGGAATTCCGCGGCCAGGCAAAAATGGCCCAAAGAAAAATGGACGAACGCCGGGTGTTCGCCCATCCAATGAAGGTGTAATTCTGTACTTTCCGAACTCGCAGCCTACAATTCTCGAAGCAAGCGTTGCATCTGGAGTTTCGCGTTCGAAAAATCAAAGCAATTCTGGAAGTCCTCGCACTGGCGGCAGTCCTCCCAAGCATCCGCGTCAATGGTCAGCTGCCGCTCCCTTTGACCGGGGCCCATCGTGTCCACGGTGATTTGAAAGACTTTTCCAACCAACGGCTTGCCGAACTGGAAATTCTGGACGTCGGGATAAATATTGCCAAAGCAGGTCTTCATAGTTTCCTCTGTCCCTGTTCTGCCGAAAGATTCATGCGAGGTCTTCCATTCTTCTGGTGGCTCTGGGAAGGGCAGGACATCAACCCTGCCCTTCGCTGTTGCGTCCCGGCGGTCAGTCAGCAGCAACCACTTTGCCTTCGGGCGCGAGGATCGTTTCGATGTTTAGTCCAAGGCCCTTCGCCACGCCCGTTCCATAGGCAGGATCGGCCTTATGAAAGTGCCGGACCTGCACTTCCTGAATGCGCTGCGGCACGGATTTCAAGCTCGCAACGATGTTGCCGATCAGCCGCTCGCGCGCATCTGGCTTCATCAGGCGAAACAAGTTTCCGGGCTGGGAATAGTAGTCCGTGTCGAGCCGGTGATTGTGACGATCGACAGAGCCCGAAATCGTTCGCGGGCGCTCGCGATAGGCAGGATCTTCGGCGGGACCGCCGAAACTGTTTGGCTCGTAGTTCGGCGCCGAACCGGAATTTCCGTCAAAACGCATGGCGCCGTCGCGTGTATACGTGTGTACGGGGCACTGCGGTTTGTTCACCGGCAGCGCGTCGTAGTTGACGCCGAGGCGATAGCGATGAGCATCCGGATAGGAAATCAGTCGCGCCTGGAGCATCTTGTCCGGCGAATAACCCATGCCCGGCACGATGTTCTTGGGTTCGAAGGCAGCCTGTTCCACTTCGGCGAAATAATTCACCGGATTGCGGTCGAGCACCAGTTCGCCCACCTCCACCAGTGGATAGTCGCCGTGCGGCCAGACCTTGGTCAGATCAAACGGATTGATGCGATACGTCTCGGCATCTTTTTCCGGCATGATTTGGACTGCCACGCGCCACCTGGGGAAATCGCCCTTGGCGATGGAATGGAACAGGTCGCGCTGCGCGTAGTCGGGGTCCTTGCCGCGCATCTCGTCCGCGCTCTCGCGGGTGAAGTTCTTAATGCCCTGCTGAGTCTTGAAGTGCCATTTCACAAAGAACAATTCGTTCCTGCTGTTGATGAGACTGAAGGTGTGGCTGCTGAACCCGTCCATGTGACGGTAGCCGTCTGGAGTGCCGCGATCGGAAAACAGAATGGTCACCTGGTGCAGCGATTCCGGCGAGAGCGACCAGAAATCCCACATCATCGTGGGCGACTTCAGATTCGTCTCCGGATCGCGCTTCTGCGTGTGAATGAAGTCTCCGAACTTCAGCGGATCGCGAAGGAAGAAAACGGGCGTATTGTTGCCCACCATGTCCCAGTTGCCCTCTTCGGTGTAGAACTTCAGCGCGAATCCGCGCGGATCGCGCTCCGTATCGGCCGAGCCTTTTTCTCCACCCACGGTCGAGAATCGCAGAAAGGTTGGCGTGCGCTTTCCGGCCGCGGAGAAAAGTTTTGCGGTCGTGTATTTCGACATTTCGGGGTTTGTGCATACGAAGTATCCGTACGCGCCGGATCCTTTCGCATGCACCACGCGTTCCGGAATGCGCTCGCGGTTGAACTGCGCCATCTTTTCGAAAAGTTGATAATCCTCAAAAACGACCGGACCGCGCGGCCCCACGGTGAGCGAATTTTGGTTGTCGCCCACGGGACGGCCTGCTTCGGTAGTCAGCTTCTTGCGTTCTTCGGACATGTGTTCTCCTCCCCTGGAAATCCTAGGACACCTGGACCTATACATCCAATACATAGATCGCATACAATAGATAGGTATAGCCTATGGAACTCCAGCAACTTCGCTACTTCTGCGCCATCGTTGAAACCAACAGTTTCAGCAGGGCGGCGCAGCTCACCCACGTCTCCCAGCCTTCCCTCTCGCAGCAGATTGGCAAGCTCGAAGATGAGCTTGGCGCGCGACTGTTCGACCGCCTGGGCCGCACCGTGCGCTTGACCGACCTCGGTCGCGTTTTTCTTCCACGCGCTCGCGGCGTGTTGCGCGAACTGGAGGCCGCACGCGGAGATGTGGTAGCTCGCAAAGCCTCCATCGGCGGCCCTGTCTGCGTGGGCGCAATTCCCACAATCGCGCCCTATTTTCTCCCGCCGCACCTGACCACTTTTTCCCGCAAACACCCGCAAGCGCGAGTGACCGTGGTGGAAGACATCACTCCACTATTGCTCGAAAAACTCCGCGCCGGGAGTGTGGACGTCGCTCTGGTGGCGCTGCCCCTGACGGCGCGCGGCCAGGAGTTCAAATCCTTTCCGTTGATCATGGAAAAACTCTACGCCGTTCTGCCCCGGCTTCACCCGCTCGCGCGCCGCCGCACGGTGACGCTCGCGGAACTTCGTGACGAGCCCTTCCTGCTTTTGCGCGATGGCCACTGCTTCCGCGAGACGGCGGTGGAGGCCTGCAAACGCGCTCACTTGAATCCACAAATTGTTTTTGAGAGCGGCAACTTCACCAGCATTCTCAGCATGGTGAATGCCGGCCTGGGTGTGTCCATCATTCCGCAGATGGCGCTAGAGAAGCGAGCAGGCTGCCGCTTTGTGCAACTCGAAGACGAGCGCGCCGCGCGAACCATCGGCGCCGTCATTTTGAAGGGGCGGTTTGCCACGCGCGTTCAGGATGCTTTTCTCGCGCACCTGCGCGCCACGTCCTTGAAGATGGGCGGGCCGGGGGGTGGGGAGGGGTGGGGATAGATCATGCATTCCGAAAACACGGCATCCGGCCAGAATGCAACATTTTGGTGCAAATTCTCGTACTATAGATGTGGGCAGTTGGGACGCCCATTCTAGTAGTGGTGACATCTATTTTATGCCAGCGTCGGAACTCATTCGGAGGTCATTTTGCTGCGCGGTCCATTGTCGTCGATATATTTGCAGGCTCTTTTCAGCGCCGTCTTCCTGCTGATCACCTATTTGGTCCAGCGGTTTTGGTTTGTTCACGCCTGGCGATTCATCGAGCGAGTCCGGCAGCGAGCGGGTCGCAGGGTGCTCGAGGCGGCCTGGTTCGTCTCAGCCGCCATCGTCTTTATCGCGCTCCTTGATTCCGCTCTGGGACACTTTTTGCCGCGCACCGGCACGCCCGCGGCAGTGCTGCTGATGGCCCGCCTGTGGATGTCGGTTTCCTTTCTCGCGCTGGCCGCCGTGGGACTCACGGGCGCCTGTAACCGAATTTCGAAATCACTGCTGGCGGTGGCCGCGCCTTTGAATCATGAAAGAATTGATCGAGGGCGGCGCGCATTTTTCCGCAGCGCAGCTTATCTTGCGGGCGGCCTGCCATTTGTTGCCGGCGCCTATGGTTTCTTCAAAGAGCGACTGAGTTTCAAAATTCAGGAAATCGAAATTCCGGTGGCGGATCTGCCTGCGGGCCTCGACGGACTGCGCATCCTGCAATTAAGCGATATCCATGCGAGCGATTTCATGCCGCGCAGCGAAATTCGGCGCGCGGTGGAGATGGGCAACTCACTCGGCACCGACCTGACTGTGGTCACAGGAGATTTCATCACCGGCACGAATGATCCGCTCGAAGACTGCATCGCCGAACTCAGCCGCTTGCGGGCACCGCTGGGCGTGTGGGGTTGCAATGGCAATCACGAAATTTACGCGGAGGCCGAACAGCGCGCGCAGCAGCTGTTCGAGCGGTTCGGCATGCGTTTACTCCGCCAGGAGAATGCGGAGTTGGCCTGGCGCGGCGAGAAATTCAATCTGATTGGCGTGGATTACCAGCGCGAGCGCGCCGCTTCGGGAAAAAAACTACCGATGCTCCGGGGCGCCGAGCCGCTCATCCGCCAGGATATTTTCAACATTTTGCTTTCGCACAATCCGAATTCGTTCCGCCGCGCTGCCGAATTGGGCATTCAGCTGAGTCTGGCAGGCCACACGCATGGCGGACAAGTGCAAGTGGAAATCGTGGATCATTCCTTCAGTCCCGCTCGCTTCATGACCAAATTCATTGCCGGCCTTTATCAGCTGCCTTTGGGTGCCAATTCCAATCCGGCAAACGTTGGTGCGGCGAACGATCCTCGGAAACAAGCGGCTCTTTACGTCAACCGCGGGCTGGGAACCATCGGAATGCCCGTGCGCATCGGTGTACCTCCGGAAATCACGCTGATCACACTGCGTGCCGCCAGCTAAGATCGAACGCGCACACAAGCATACGCAATTGATTTCCAGTCAGCGGAATCGTATCCGGATGGCCGACCATGCAGGTGGCCGTGTCGGAGAGGTCGCGCAGGTTGCAGTTCTCGACAAAAATGCGCTCGCCGTTGCAATCGTATATCACGTTCGTTTGCACGTCCGGCGCGGCGGCGATGCTGGCTGAAAAAAAACTGAGCACCGCTATAGCACGGAGGACACCAGGCCTGATTTTTATATTTCTCCTGCTCCAGAACTCCGCCTAGTGTACTCCGGCAATGGCAAAATCCTGCGGCCCGGGAAGCGTTCCGCGCAGATACGAACTGTCCCACTGGAATTGCCACCGGCCCTTCTGCTTTTGGAAGTGTAGTGGCCCGGGCGTAAAATCAACCCACTGACTCCAGCGGCCCTGTTGTCTGGCAACCACGACGTTCGACATGCCGTCCAGGACCGGCCCACCTTGCCCTCCGGCCTCACGGCATGAAGTGGGTTTGAATTTCAACTCTCCCACCCATTCGAACCCATTCAGTTTGTCAGACTCGCTCAGATCTTCCACCTGCAAGTCTGCTGCGGTCAACGCGCGGTATTGCCTCAAATAATGGTCGGGCGAATAAGGGCTCCCGGAGGTGATGGCCGTTGTCCAGCCGTCCGGCCCCTTCAGCCAATGCCTCTGAAGCTCCGCCAGAGCCGCGTTCTGTGCCTCTCGGTCGGCGCTGGAAAGGCTGGTGCTGGACCCGGACATTTCAGAGCTACCCGAACTGCCGCAGCCCATCGGTCCGAGGACGACCAGGAACGCGAGTGCGGCGAATGACGTCCCGCGAAGAAATTTCTTCATCGGCTCTCCTCCTTTCCGAAAATCCCGGCCCAAAAGAAGATCGCTCAAGTGGCGCGTCACGAACAACGCTGCGCGAACGGTTTTCGAGCGGCCTTGAAAATTCCCGCTGCTATTTCACTTTCTCGAGCCTTGGAATCATGCTGTCCCGGGGGCCATCGATCGAGCCGTCCTTATTCACTGTGAAGACCAGCGGGCTGTGGAGCATCATTCCAAAATCGCCGCGGGCGATGATCTTGTCGCCTTCAATCTTATAGGTGCCATCGACGGCGTACGCGCCCATTGCGATGTACGCCTTCCCGCCTTTGAACTCAGCGTTGATCGTTCCGCTGGGATCGCGATACTTTCCCTCGGCGCCTCCCCCGCATCCCACTGCCAGACAAGCTCCGGCTAAAACGGCTACAAGAAGTCCACTGCGGATCCAAGAGCTGCTCATCACATTCTCCTTAGAAAGCATTTTCCATCTCATCAAAATTCCAAGAGGCACACAACCAATCTTTCCGCCTGTGCGTCCGGGTGCTTCTTCGGCGCACCCGGCCCGCTTCCCCACCATGGTCCTGCACTTCACATTGCGAAATAGGGAGGGAAAAACCGTCATCATCCCGCAAAATAGTTAATACGTCCACAAATTAGAGTCCCCGCGCAGGGCCGAGTTGATCCCTCAAAGCGCTCAGAACTCGTCGGCGAATTGAGAAGGATGGCTCCCTGGGCAGTATGATTTCGGAGCTCTATGATGGGAGGTTCCTGGAGCTTTTTGCGGGTCAAGCTGTCCCTGCAACAACCCGCACGTGTGTCCGGCTGGTGTGCCGATGCTGTTCTGATTGCCCATTTACCAGTGTCTGGTGATTCCTAAAACGCCGGTTCTTCCGTGTCTCACGCCGGAGGACGTAGAAATCTTGGGGAGGGGCAGAAAAGAAACCGACCCTGCGGGCGAAAAGAAGGCCCCCCCAGGTCTCGGACCATTGGAAACAGGAGACGCTCCCGGCCTCCCACTCCGAGTGCTCTCGCAAGGGCACGAATTATCCTACCCAAGATTACGGTAAACACCCTATTGCGCAGCTCCTAGCGGTACTGTCACCGTGACCTAGGTGACCGTACAATGAAACCCAAGCGGATTCTAATCGCGGACGACAGCGATGTCGTTCGCCGGGCCGTTTCTTCCTGTCTGACCCGAGGAGAATTTGAAGTTTGTGGCGAAGCGGTCGACGGCGAAGATGCCATCGAAAAAGCCCGGGCACTCAGACCTGATTTGATTCTCCTCGATGTGGCGATGCCTCGGACCAACGGCATCGTGGCAGCATCGGTCCTGAAACACATGATGCCAAATGTTTTGATCGTTCTGTTTACTATGTACAGCGAAGCAGTCGCCAGGACATTCTCTCGCCAAGAGCTGGCCTTTGATGCGGTAGTCGCTAAAGCGGACGGCATGACCAGACTGACACAGTGTGTTCAAAACTTGCTGTATTCGTAGATTTCCTTCGAGGGAAGCACGCTTCCCAAAAGCTACGTCACCCGCCAGAGAAGGTTCAACAAGCCAGGGCTTGTTTCGGAATCACGTCTTAGTGCCAGCGATTTATCCCCTTGCTAAATTTAAGGTGGGGCCGTGTGGAAAGGGAATTCTTTCGGCTCAGTCTACGCGTAGCCGAGCTGCTGCAAGGCGCCTGAATAGTTTAGGAGTGGCCGACAATTCATCCAGAATCGGCTTTCAGTTGCGTGTTGATCGAGTGGAGGTCAGGGCTGTTTGCCTGGGCCTTCCAGAATCGCTCAGTTCGACGAGCCACAGGGCATTGTTGAAGTCCGCCACCGCCGCAAACTGTTGGTGGATTGCCAGTCGTGTCACGCCGCGAGTCTGGGGCCACACGCGACGCACTTCTCCCGTTACCGAATCACGAAGCTCAAGCTCGTAGTTTTGATTCTGCGTGAGGAGGCCCTAGCCAGTCGGGAGGGTCCTCCCCTGTGATTCTTGCCCGCTCGCGCGGTCCATAGCACTGAACGGTCTGAAGCACGGAACGCAGTTAAGTCACGACTGGTGGGAACGAAGAGCCGCGACCCGTCCCGGACGGGTGCGACATCATGTCCCCAGGTGCCGTTGCTGCCGATAGTGTCAGGCCGAACCCGAGCTGTTTTAGAACTGAGGAATAACCGGCGAGTGAAGACTGTGGGCCGGCTCGCCTAATGTAATTTGCAGTGCTTGCTACCTGATTCCTATGATTGTCGGTAGCCCCCGTCAGGTCCATTGTGCCGATTGCGGGAAATGCATTCGGGAACCCGACTGGAGTCGATTCAGTTTCCCGCGGGTAGTAATCCCACTCCAGCCAAAGGGAGAAATGAAATGCTACTCACGATACTTGTTGTGGTGCTTCTGCTGGCTCTAATCGGAAGCTTCCCCTCCTGGCCGCACAGTAGAGACTGGGGCTACTATCCGAGCGGAGGGATAAGTCTGGTTCTGCTTATATTGCTGATTTTATTCCTGATGGGACGACTGTAGTCCGAGGCGAGCGTTCAGGCCGCGGTTCCGACCCGGCTCACAGGTGCAAGCTTGCGGGGACGCGGGTCAAGAGCAGACGCCGGAATGGTCTTTCCAGATAGATGGTCATAGACGAAATATTCGCCAGGATGACTTTCCATCAGCAGGGAAAGTCGCAACCTCACGGCCTCAAGATTTTCGATCGCCTCAATCCAGATAAAGCCATCACCGGGGGGTTTTCTGAAGATATCGTAATTTAGCCTCAAATGGAGCCTCCTGATAACGTCTGGAATAAGGTTAGGTCCGGCGTGGGGGCCTAATCTAGGGTACAGGTAGCAAGTAAGGGGCCTGTCCAAGGCCAAAGGTACTGCTGCAATTGACTGAAAAAGATATATTTATTCGCAAAGCTCGGCCTCTACGTTTCACCCTTCCATACCATGGCTGTATTTTTTCGCGCGCCCATGTACATATTTCCCTGTAGTAGTACTAGTACTAAATAGGGGCCTGGCGATGGGGCACTTGGAAGCTAATGGCAGATCTTCGGGTAACACTCATAGAGTTTCTCTAGTCACTATCTAAGTACTCCGCTGTATTGCCCAGTAGTCCTAAGTGAACTAGGTTCATCACCAAAGGGGGACAAATTTTGTGGCTAGAGGAGGGGGCGCCGTGAGAGCAAGAACCAGCGTTCTGTTCGGGCTCTACTCGAATTTCAAGGATTTGCGCAGTTATGCGGATGGACTGAGGCAAATTGGTTTCGAGACCAACGACATTTCGGTCCTATTTCCCGAGCGCTCCCTGTATCAGAAAGAACCCTTCTTTGATGGTGCTGAATATTCCATGGATGAGAATGAGTCTCCCTCAGAGCCTTTGTTCAGTGGACCTCTGGCGTCGTTGAGTTGCATCGCGCCACCGCCCTCAGGTGAACTTGCAAGCGCGCTCGAGCAACTGGGGATTCCTCGATACGCGGCAGAGCGATATGAGGCCCGGATCAGGAATGGACAAATTCTTACCGCCGTGCGTTCTTCACATCCGAGTGTGACCGAGTGTGTTTGTGAAATCCTCTCCAGAACGGGAGCCATGGGTATTTTGGTCACAGGTCATCGGAAGCGCACTACGCTCTCCCAGCTAAGAATGGAAGACGAACCGCATTTGCAGTTTGAGATCCGCAGCCCCATCCCCGGGGAAACCGCCGCGATTCATTCCTCAGTCAGAGCCAGATAATCTATGCGGACTGCTGGCGAAGCAAGCCAGATAGCCCAGGCCTGCTGGAAGCCCAGACCAGAGCATACTTACTGAATGCCCTATCCCGTCGAGGGGTGTTGGGCATAGGCAGGCGAACTGCCTGGACATGGGACGCGCGTGGGCGCTTTGAATTGCACGGAACCACCGCAACAGGTCTGGAAATTGCCGAGGTGATCCCGTTCACTCGTGGACAGTGAGCGCAGGATTATTAACAGATGTTCGTTACCCAAGTTTCTGGCTTAAAAGGTGGGAGGGGAAGGTGCGGTTGTCCACACCCTCCCCTGATGGCGAGCTATGCGTTCTTGGGGTGTGGGGAGGCCTTATCGAGCAAATCGATCAGCATTCGAGCAGAAGCCGGAGTTTCTGGTGCGGATCCCATTACGATGTCTCTTGTAGGGATCCGGCGGCCGTAGAGGGCTTCGTTGGCATCTTCGTCGGGCCGCAAAGTGGAACCGTCCAGTGACAGACCGGCAAACAAGCCGCGAGCGCGGGAGTAAGTCAAGATCTCGGCGCGCATAAAGGCATCCGTCTCGGCCTGCGCATCCCTGCCGAGCGGGCCAGCCGCCGCGGAAATGTCGCCCCCAAGTTTCACTTTGCTATGCAGCAAGCTGGTTGCCCCGCGCTCGTTCATGACCAGGAGAACAAAGTCGCTGGCCTCTGCTCCGAGCTGAAGGCCGAAACTAGCGCCCTCGATGGCATACATCGATGGGGCGCCCCAGGGACCTGTAAAGTTTGGGCCCGTCCGGCAGACCATCGCACCGCGGCCATAACTGCCCCCTACTATGAAGGCGGCCTTCAGTACCGAAGGTACAATCACCACGCACTTGGTTTTGTCCAGCACAGATTGCGGGATCGTGTCTGGCATGTTCAAAACCTCGCTCATCACCTGCCCTGCATTCTCCAATCGTTGTTCCTGCTTCCTCTTTTCATCTGCGCTGCGTGCGGTCGCCATCGATGCGACCAACAGGACGGCAGCCAAAATGCTGGAAATCCGAAACATTTTGTCCTCCTTTGCGAAATAGAATCACTTCGAGCGCGATCCCAACTCAGATCGCGCTCGTCTTACTGCGGATGAAGTGGCCGTCAGTGGTCTTTCAACGGCTCTAAAATGCCACTCCGGGATCAGGCTCTGCCAACTAGGCCGCCCACAAGAGCGACCAGAAAGAGAACAAGGAAAATGAAGAATAGAATCTTTGCGATACCTGCCGCGGCCACGGCAATCCCTCCGAACCCTAGAATTGCTGCCACCAACGCGATAACAAAGAATGCCAGCGCCCAGTTCAACATGATGTCCTCCTTTCCTGATGAATCTCATGGTGCGGCTGCTGCCCTCCTTTTTGCCTGCTTGCCTGGCCAGATTCAATACACGCTCTCGCGTATTTTTGCGGGCGGACGAACCGTAGCAACTAGCTCTCTGCAAGACAGGGGTTTATTCACTTTCGTCCGGGAGAGGACGAAGCGCGCGCGATTGTGTACCCCCGCCGCAATGGTTCGAAATGCTGCGAGCCCCTTTC
>Ga0210409_10004701_pt1 | contig 14606 bp, 12 predicted proteins | sample IncBWH17MmetaG_FD_161649 | JGI IMG/M metagenome (GOLD analysis project Ga0210409, IMG submission 161649) | Forest soil microbial communities from Barre Woods Harvard Forest LTER site, Petersham, Massachusetts, United States - Inc-BW-H-17-M | ecosystem: Environmental > Terrestrial > Soil >... | reverse complement strand
GGATTTTATCGTCTTCTTTCCATTCATGCAGGAAGCGGCGTACGCGCAACTGCAGGTTGCCATGACGCACTTCAAGCAGATGGAAAAGCCGGACCGTGACCGGACGCAAGCGCTTCAGGCAGAGGATGCGTTCCAGACATTTTTGCAGAAGTATCCGAATGATCCGCTGGCATCGAAAGCGGAGCAGCACCTGCGCGAAGTGCAGGAAGTGCTGGCGGAAGGAGACTACCGCATCGGCTACTACTATTACGTGAAGGGCGACAAGAAGGCGGCGGAGTCGCGGCTGCGCATCATGGTGAACCGCTACCCACTCTTCAGCAAAGCGGACCAGACGCTTTGGATGCTGGGAAACATATGGGATTCCACGGAAAAGAAGGAATTTGCCACGAACTACTATGCCCGGATTGTGCGCGATTACCCGCTGTCTCCGCTCGTTCCCGATGCCAAGAGCCGGTTGAAGGCACGTGGAACGCCGGTGCCGCAGGCGGATCCGAAAGCAGTGGCATGGATGACGGCAGAACAGAACACTCCGCGGCCGCGCGTGAGCCTAGTCAAGAAACCGATGAACTTGTTGCACAACGGACCAGGACAAGAACTGCGAGTGGCTGCAACGCAGGGAAGACCCACGATGACTCCAGTATCCGACAGCGATGTTGGGGTGGAAACCTTGAGTGGCGCGAGCCCCACGGGGAGGGGCGGGACGACAACCGGAATCGTTGCGACGGTACCGGTGGGCGGCAACGGGACGTCAGCGGGGGCAGAAAATGTGGCTCCTTCAACGGAAAGTAGCGCTCCAGATGGCGGATCACAGCCGGATTCCAATGCCGCAGCGGCGAGTGATGCAGGCAAGAGCGGCGACGCCCCTGCCGCCGCGACAGGAGCGACGGATACTGCTCCAAAGACAGATGCAGAAGCGGGGGCCGGCCAGACCGCCGACGCCGCTTCGGCCAAGGATGGCGCACAAAACGGAGCAACGGGAGACAATCCGAAAGAGTCAACCAGCAAAAAGAAAAAGGGGCTGCGCAAGATCGTACCCTGGTAGGCGTAAGCAGTCCACCGCAGGGCCTCACGGCGGGGCGAATCCATTTGTGCGAATCGAAGGGTGCGGGCGTTTCCGCACCCTTTGCAATTTAGGCGGCGATTTGGGCCCAAAAACGATGCCTAAACCACCGTGTTCACTTCCGACACATACAGTACCCGTTGAGATTGACGCGTACCCCCGTGAATGCTCCAATACTCTGGAGGCGATAGTTTATTGCGGCTGCGATGAAATGGGCGTGGCCTGTACGGGTGTGATTTCGCCGGAGGACGAGCGGTGCCCAGAATTCTTGTGGCGGACGACAATAGCAACATCCAGAAGATGGTGGGGCTTGCCCTGAAAGATCAGGGCATTGATGTCGTTGCCGTGGGCAATGGCGAAGCAGCCGTGCGAAAGATTTCCGATATACGCCCGGACCTGGTGCTCGCGGACGTGTTCATGCCGGTGCGAAATGGGTATGAAGTCTGCCAGTATGTGAAGAGCGATCCCAGCCTGGCCCACATTCCCGTGATTCTGCTGGTGGGAGCGTTTGATCCACTGGATGAGCAAGAAGCGCAGCGAGTCGGTGCGGATGGCGTTTTGAAGAAGCCGTTTGTTCCACCGGATCCGTTGATCTCCATGGTGAAGTCGGCGTTGGTGCGCGCGGGTGTTGCGCTTGCCGCCGCCAACAGTGAGAAGGCCGCGGAAGCGGAAGCGGCAAAGTCGGCGAGTTTGCTGGAGTCGCGCCCAGCGGCTATACCGACCGTTGCCAGCATGCCTGCGCCACAGGAAGAGCCTGTTGCGGCTTTGAATGACGAAGGATTTGTGGATGAAGCGCCGGTGCGGCCGGAGCCGGTCAAGTTTGAAACAGGTTCGCAGACGGTGGCATTTGGAAGCCTGCTGGAGACACCGGCGGACGACACTTCCGAGGATGATCCGGCGTTTATGCCGCCGGTGAATTCCGAGCTGGCCGCTGAGCGCGATTGGCGTGACCCTGATGCGGCTGAAGAGGATGAGGAAGAGGAAGAAGAGAAGCCGGCGGCGGCGTGGCGACGTGAGGATTCCGAGGCCTACGTGAATGCCAAGCCCGGTGGCGGGGCCAATGATTGGCGGTCGGGTGGATTCGAACAGATTCTTGCCAAGAAGACACAAGTGGATTCGTGGGAGCCGGAGGAAGAAAAGCCGGTGGCATCAAAGCCTGCTGAAACCACTCCGCAGGTGGCCGCAGGCATGACAGAAGCACCGGCAACACCGGCTGCGCCTTTTGCTGGCGAAGCCTGGGCCGGAGCGATCTCGGCAGCTGGCGGCGAGAAAACGGTGGGAGAAAAAGTTACGGCGCTGGAAGAGGTGGTGCGTACAGTAAGCGGCGAACAATCACCTGTCGAGCCTGCGATCGCGCCTGTGCCGGAAGTGACGAAATCGGGGCCGGAAAAGAAGTCCGTCGGGGATTCGTGGTTTTCTGCCGCGCCGAGCCCGTGGGATGCGGAAGTGCAGAAGGCGACGCAGCTGGCTTCGACCTGGGACGCACCGGCGGCGCCGAGTCCGGTGGGGTCGAGCAACGGAAGCGCGCCCAACGCTGCAAGCGATTCAGTGCACGCGGTGATCGAACAGGCAGCACTGCCTGCGGAGACGGTTGAGGCCCTTCGAGAAGAGGCCGCGCAAGTGGCTGTGGATGCCACACAGACGATTGAGCCGGTCAATACCGATGGAACTCCCTTCTACGCGCATGAAGCAATCGTAGAAACCGCAGCGCCGACGCCGGCGGCTACGCCGAGCATGGACGAACTCGTCGCCAGAGTACTGGCGAAAATGAGTCCAGACGTTTTGCAGGCGGTTACGCGCGAGATTTTGAAGCCCGTCGTCGAAGCGATGGTCAAAGAAGAGATGAAGTCGAAGAAGCCTTAGTTCCCCGCACTGTTACGTTTCACTTACAAACTGATTTTCTAACGACAGGTTTTGCGATGACGCGTTTTTGCGTCAGACAATGCTGAATTGACGCGGCCGCTTTTCCCCTCGTATAGTCGAAGATTACTCTGAACAAGAAATGGCGCGCGTGGGAACGCGGCGCCGGAACTCTATTCTGGAGAAGCGCAGCGCATGGCTCGCGAGATAGCAAAGGCCTATGAACCGCAGCGGATTGAGCCAAGATGGGCTGAGTTCTGGGTAAAGGAAGAGCTGTTTAAGGCGGATGCGAATGCGCCGGGGCCGGTGTTTTCGATCGTGATTCCGCCGCCGAATGTGACGGGCTCGCTGCACATCGGGCACATGCTGGAGCATACGGAGATTGACATTCTCACGCGCTGGCACCGGATGCGGGGCTACAACACGCTGTATTTGCCAGGAACGGACCACGCGGGTATCTCCACGCAACGCGTAGTGGTGAAACAACTGGCGGATCAGGGGATTGACTATCACAAGCTCGGGCGCCCGGAGTTTGAAAAACAGGTTTGGAAGTGGAAAGCGGAGGCGGGCAGCCAGATCACGGAGCAGATGAAGGGTATCGGGGAGAGCTGCGACTGGTCGAGGGAGAAGTTCACACTTTCTCCGGAAATGTCGCGGGTAGTGCGGGAAGTTTTCGTGCGGCTGTACGAGGAAGGATTGATTTACCGCGAAAAGCGGCTGGTGAATTGGTGCCCGGATTGTTTGACGGTGCTCAGCGATCTGGAGGTGGTGCACGAAGAGCGGCAGGGGCATCTCTGGTACATCAAGTATCCCCTGGCGGGGACGAAAGAATCTCTCGTGGTGGCCACAACCCGCCCGGAGACGATGCTGGGCGATACTGCAGTGGCGGTGAATCCGGAGGACGAGCGATACAAGCACCTGGCCGGCAAGAAAGCGATGCTGCCGCTGATGAATCGCGAGATTCCGATCATCGCGGATGCCATGGTGGACCGGGAGTTTGGGACCGGCGCGGTGAAGATTACGCCGGCGCATGATCCGAACGACTTCGAAGTTGGGCGTCGTCACAAGTTGGCGGAAATTGATGTGATGACGGACGACGGCAAGATGAGTGCGGCGGCAGGCGCTTACGCGGGGATGGACCGCTTCGCGGCGCGGAAAAAGATTGTGGAGGATCTAAAAGCACTAGGTCTCCTCGAAAAGATTACCCAACACACGAACGCGATTGGGTTGTGCGAACGGAGCAAGACCATTGTTGAGCCGCGTGTTTCGACCCAGTGGTTTTGCAAGATGAAACCGCTGGCGGAGCCGGCCATTACGGCAGTGGAGCGAGGCGAGATACTGATTGTGCCGGATAACCGGCGCGAGGAATATTTCAACTGGATGCGGAATATCCGTGACTGGACGATTTCGCGACAGCTATGGTGGGGGCATCGAATTCCGGCGTGGTACTGCGGGGAAAACCGGCACGTCACAGTCGCGCGCGAGGCGCCTGCGAAGTGCCAGACGTGCGGGTCGGCGCACCTGGAGCAGGACCCCGACGTTCTCGATACGTGGTTCAGTTCGGGACTTTGGCCGTTTTCGACGCTCGGATGGCCGGAGAATACTGCCGACTTCAAAACATATTATCCGACAACACTGCTGATCACGGGGTATGACATCCTGTTTTTCTGGGTGGCGCGGATGATTATGCTGGGAATTCATTTCACGGCCAAGGTTCCTTTCCGCGCGGTTTACTTGCATTCGCTGGTGCGCACTGGGAGCGGGGAAAAAATGTCCAAGTCCAAGGGGACGGGACTCGATCCAGTGGCGCTCAATCAGCAGTACGGGACGGATGCGATGCGGTTTTGCCTGGCGTCCATGGCGGCGCCGGGGACGGACATAATCTTGTCGGACGACCGGCTGGCGAGTTCGCGGAATTTCGCGAATAAGATTTGGAATGCGGCGCGGTTTTTGTTTGTGAATCTGGAAAAGTTTGAGGAGGGCGGTACGAAGCTCGAAGAGCTGGCCGCTCCCGAAGTGCGCGCGAAAGCGCCCTATGCTACGGGAGGACAGGTTCCTCTTGTAGACGCATGGCTGTTTGCGCGGCTGGCGAGCACGGTTGAATCGGCGGACGATGCGCTGGCGAATTACCGGTTCCACGAGGCCGCGCAGGGCGTTTACCAATTTTTTTGGGGAGATTTCTGCGATTGGTATATCGAGTGGGTGAAGCCGGAATTGCTGAGCGCAGACCGTGAGCGGGCGATCGTTGCATGGAAGAATCTGTTTGCGGCGTTCGATGCGGCTTTGCGGTTGCTTCACCCGTTCATGCCGTTCTTGACGGAGGAGCTGTGGCACCAACTGCCGCAAAAGGCGGGAGCACGGTCAATCGCTCTGGATCGGTTTCCGGAGGCTCGCGGCGACTGGAAGAATGGCAAGGCATTCAGGGATGTCGCTCTGATCCAGGAAGTGGTGACGGCGCTGCGCACGATTCGGGCGGAACGGAAACTTGATCCTAAGAAGAGGGTTGTAGCGGAATTCTCCGCTGGGGAGGCGGCCGCGGGACAGATAATTCAAGCGAACCGAAGCGCGATAGAGAGATTCGCGGCGCTGTCAGAGCTGCGCATTGTGCCCCGGCAGCACTTCGATGCGAAGACCGGAGCGGTACGATCTACGGCGGCGTTTGACGTGCGCATTGCGTATTCGGATGTCGTTGATGCCGCGGCTGAGAAGGCGCGATTGAAGAAGGAAATCGAAGGACTGCAAAAGGCCATCGCGTCGAAGGAAGCGCAGCTTGGGAACGAAACTTTTCGCAGCCGCGCGCCAGAACAAATCATTAAGGGGTTGGAAGCTACGCTCGCCGAGCAGCGCATTGAGCTTCGCAAATTGCAGGATCGTTTGTCGCAACTGGGATAAGAATCGTCGGGAGTCGGGGCTTATGGATTGGAATTCCGGGTATATGAATGATTTGGTCCGGCGCGCACTCGAAGAAGATATTGAAACGGGAGATGCGACAACCGCGGCAGTGGTGCCGCCGGGAGCGGTGATAAGGGCGCACATTCTTGCGAGGCAGACCATTGTTTGTGCGGGATTGCCAATTGCCGAGAGAATCTTCCGGACGCTCGATCCGGAGACCATGGTTACGTTTCCGCACAACGATGGATCGTTTGTAGAACCGGGCGCGGAAATCGTGAAGATGAAGGGGAATGCGCGGGCTATCCTCACCGGGGAACGAACAGCGCTGAATTTTCTTGGGCATCTTTGCGGGATCGCGACGCTGACGCGGCGGTTCGTGGAACAATTGGCAGGCACGAAAACGCGCATTCGCGATACGCGGAAAACGACGCCGGGTTTGCGAACGCTCGAAAAATACGCGGTGAAGACGGGCGGCGGCGCCAACCATCGCCTCGGGCTCTACGACGCCATTCTCTTGAAAGAAAACCACATAGCGTTGGCGGGAGGGATTAAGCAGGCGTTGGACAAGGCGCACACGCATGCTTCGCCCAAGGTGCCTGCACCGCGCGCGGCGAGCGCTTACGATGCGGCCGGACTGGACCCGGAAGTCGTCGGACCGGGGCCGCTGGCGGTGCAAATCGAGGTTCGCGATCGGAAGGAATTGCTAGAAGCGCTCGGGGCAGGGGCGGACGCGGTCCTGTTGGACAATATGACGCCGGAGCGCGCCGCGGAATGCGTGAAGGCCACTCGCGGGCTTCGAGAAGATTGCGTGATCGAAATCTCGGGCGGAATCACGCTTGAAAACGCGCGCGCGTACGCGGAGACAGGAGCCGACTTTCTCTCCGCGGGCATGCTCACAAATTCGGCGCCCGCCGCGCACCTCAGCCTGCTTGTGGACGGCATCGAGGAAACGTAAGCTAGGGCGGCGCAAGAAGGCGCACCTTCATCGCGATGATCCAAGACTCTCTTCCGGGAACAACCGACCGGCGGCTGGCGGCGTTACTTACGTTGCTGGCGGAAAACGCCACGATCGTGATCAGCGGCGCGCGCATCGCGAAGGAAATTGGCGTCTCGCGGTCCACGGTGTGGCGACGCGTGCAGCGGCTTCGCGAGTTGGGCGTAAAAGTGAAGGGCCAGCCCGCGACGGGATACTTCCTGGAACAAGTGCCGGACATCTTGACGCCGGATATGCTGCGGCGCCGGCTGAAGGGGAGCCTGTTCGGCAAGCACATTCACCATTTTTTCAAGACGGATTCGACGAATCGTGTGGCGCTGGAATTGGGGCACGCCGGTGAATTGGAAGGCACGGCGGTCCTCGCGGAAGAGCAAACCGCGGGACGCGGCCGGGCGGGACGGTCTTGGGTTTCCGAGCGGGCGGCGGGGATTTATGTGACGCTCTTGCTGCGGCCGCGCTTGGCGCCGGTCCAGGCGCCGTTATTGACGATGATGGCGGGACTCTCCGTGCACGCGGCGGTTGAAGCCGTGACCGGCCTGAACGTGGATTTGAAATGGCCGAACGACTTGCTTATTGGCGGCAAGAAGGCGGGCGGAATCCTGACGGAAATGCACGCCGAGCCGAGCCAGGTGCGGTTTGTGATTGTGGGGATTGGCCTGAATGTGAATCAGGAGAACTTTCCTGGCGAACTCGCCCACATCGCCACTTCCCTCCGAATGGAAACAGGCAAGCCGCAGTCGCGCATGGAACTGCTGGTGCGGTTGCTGCGTGAATTCGAGGGCGACTACAATCGGTTTTTGCGCGAGGGCGTTCCCGGAGTGGTGGAGCGATTCGAGACGGTTTCGAGCTATGCGCGGGGGAAGCGCGTGCGCGTCAGCAACGGCTCGGAGAGCTATGTTGGCACAACGGCGGGGCTTGGGCCGGAGGGATTGCTGCAAGTGGAGCGCGAAGACGGGCGGTTGATGACGGTGATTGCCGGGGACGTGGCGGAGGCGCGTTAGATGCTACTGACGATTGACGTGGGAAACAGCAATACGGTGCTGGGCGTTTTTCGCGGCGAGGAGCTTATCGCCAACTGGCGTTTGACTACGGCACGCGAGCAGACTATTGATGAATATGGCGTGCTGACGCGGAATCTCTTTACGCTGGCAGGGCTGGATCGCGATGCGATCACCGGAGTGATTATCAGTTCGGTGGTTCCACCGGTGAACTGGACACTGGCGGAGATGTCGCGGGTTTATTTCGGGAAGAAGGCTCTGTTCGTGGAACTCGGAGTGAAGACGGGGATGGCTGTGCTGGTGGATAACCCGCTGGAGGTTGGGGCGGACCGCATTGTGAATGGTGTTGCGGCGTTTCATCAGTATGGCGGGCCGAGCATCGTGGTGGATTTCGGCACGGCGATTACGTTTGATGTGATTTCGGCGAAGGGCGAATACCTCGGGGGCGTGATTGCTCCTGGGTTGGGAATTGCATCGGAAGCGTTATTTGCGCGGGCTGCCAGGCTTCCGCGCGTGGAAATTAAAGATCCGGGGAAAGTGATTGGCACGAACACCGTGACACATATGCAAGCCGGGCTCTATTACGGCGCGGTTGATATGGTGGACGGCATGCTCACACGCATGAAGAAGGAGTTGGGCACGGACGCGACGGTCGTGGCGACCGGAGGGCAAGCGAGGCTTGTGTCGCGCGGGTCGAAACACATTCAGCACACAGATGAATTTTTGACGCTGACAGGGCTGCGATTGATCTGGGAGAAGAATCAACCGGCGGAACATGGGAAGAGTGCGGCGGCGCTGGGGAAAAAGGCGCAGAGGTAATCTGGAAGCCCCGCCAAAGTTTCTACTCGCGAAGTGCAACTCATGGAAGGAACCGCGACGCAAACCATTGGAATGAACGGCTGGAACTACTTTAATTACTTCACGGAAATTGAAGAATATTTCTGGAAGAAGCGTGGGGCGCACCTGCTAGTGTCGCCGCTGGATTGGGCGATCATGGAGGCGTGGCAGAAGGCGGGGGTGCCGCTGGAGGCCGTGCTCAAGGGAATCGACAAGGCGTTTGAGAGCTACCAGCGGTCACGGCGCGGTGCGGGCAAAGCGTTGAGGAGCCTGGCGTATTGCACGGATGCGGTGTTGGAAGCTGCGGAAGAACAGCAGGAAGCGGCTGCGGGGAGTGGGCCGAAGAGCGGGCGCACGGCGGCTGAGTCGTTTTCGCGGGAAGAGCTGAGAACGTATTTTGTGAAGAATGTAGAGCGATTGAAGCAGGCGGCAGAACAATGGTCGGCGCGACAACCGGAAATGGCTGCGAGGCTGGCTGAAATTGCGGAATCGCTGGCGGGAAGTGTTACGCTTCTAGATGCGCCCGGAATGCTGGATTTGGAAGATCTGGAGCGACGGCTGACGATTTTGGACGAGAAGGTGCATGCGGCGCTCACGAGTCACGCACCGGAAGAGATCCTGCTCAAAGTTCGCCGCGAACTTGACGGGCAATTGGCCGCGTATCGCCGCAAGATGAAGGCCGAACAGCTGGCCATGGTCGAAAAGCAGTATTTGCAGAAACGGCTGCTGGAAGAATTTGGATTGCCGCGGCTGAGTCTCTATTATTTCTACTGACAGACGATTCCCCCAAGATTCGGCTTCAGAGTTACGCACCTTTCTTTTCCACGCGAACTGACGCAGAATGGGATTATACTATGGCTGAAGAGTTAAGATTATCAATCGAGAAGCTTGTGTATGGCGGTGATGGATTGGCGCACGCCGATGGGAACACCGTGTTCGTGCCGTATGTATTGCCGGGGGAAGAGGTGCGCGCGGCGGCGAAATCGAAGAAAAAGAAATTGATCTGGGCGGAGCTGCTGGAGGTGACGTCGGCGGCGAAAGAACGCGGGAAGGCCAAGTGCGCGCATTTTCAAAAGTGCGGAGGATGCCATTATCAACACATTTCAACGGGGGAACAGCTTCGGTTGAAGAAGGAGATTCTACGCGAAACGCTCTCGCGGCTGGGAGGAATTTCGTGGGACGGCGCGATTTCGGAGCATTCTGCGGAGCCCTATGGATACCGGAATCGGGCGCAGTGGGCGGTTCGAAGCGGAATGCCGCGAGCGATTGGTTATTACTTGCCGGAGAGTTCGGTGATTGTGCCGATTGACGAATGTCCGGTGCTGTCGCCGCGGCTTACGCATGCGTTTTTGCAGCTACAGGAAATGGCGCGGGGTGGAACGCTTCCGGAAGGCATTCTGGAGATAGAGGCGTTTGCGGATTCGGCGGACGAAAAGATTGCGCTGAATGTGGCGTTTGAAAAGTTTACCAAGCCTGCGGCAGAACTGGCGGCGGCCTTTCGGAACGCACTGCCGGAACTCGCGAGCTTGCTGCTGCTGGACCAGAAGAAAGATCGGTTCGAATTGACGGGGCCGGGATATTTGCAGCATCAGGCGGGCGCGTACACCTACAGAGTGAGCCACCTGTCGTTCTTCCAGGTGAACCGATTTCTGATTGAGGACTTGCTGAAAACCGTGACGAGCAATGCGCGCGGCGGGCTGGCGCTCGACATGTACGCAGGGGTGGGATTTTTTACGCTGCCGTTGGCCAAGGCGTTCGAGAAAGTGGTGAGCGTGGACGCAAATCTTGCTGCGACGCGGGATCTTTACGCCAATGCGGAAGGGGCGGACGTGAGCATCACTTCGCACAACGAGCATGCGGAGGACTTTTTGAAGAAGACCACGGAAAAACCGGATTTTGTGGTTCTCGATCCACCGCGCGCAGGATTGGGCGCACAGGCTGCGGAAAAACTGGCGGAACTTGGGGCTGCTGAGATTGTGTACTTGTCATGTGACCCGTCTACGCTGGCTCGCGACTTGGCGGTGTTGACGAATTCTCCCAGAAAACCTAAGGAGATCGTAGGCCCGAAAATCCGTTACGAGATTAGTGAAATGCATCTGTTCGATCTGTTCCCGCAGACCTTCCATATCGAAACACTGGTGAGGTTGCGAAGAGTGCCATGAGGCTGCCCGCCCTGGCGATCGTCGCTGCCTCTGCGAGCGGCATCGCGCTGGGGCTGCATCCGGGGCGGTCGCACAACGCCTCGTCTTGGGGCTCCTCGCGTTTTCTTTTTTTCATCGTGGCGGTGCTTGTTAGCGCGGGAATTCTTCTGTTAAAGTTCGGGCGACTTTTCCCTGCTGCCGCCGCTTCCCTTCTGACGTGGGTTCTCCTCGGATTCCCGGGGGCTGTCGTCGCGGAACAACCGCGACCGGCGGACCACATTGCCGCGCTTGTGGAACAAGGGCGCATCGCTTTGCACACGCCACTGCGATGGCACGGTCGGCTTGGCGATGAACCGGCGCGGCTGCCTTGGGCTGCGGTTACGAAATCGAATTGTTTTCACGGATGGAACGCGCCTGGAAATCAGATGCTTCCCGGAGTGCCTGGAACCTGCGGATACCACAGCTTCAGCGCAGGCGAACTCTCCAAATCACAAACAAGACACCAAGAAGAAGTAAGTAACCAACCGCCGCCTGCCATTCATGATTTTTTTTGTACTGGGCAAACGAAAAGGAACTCGCGGATGCGCCCACGAGCTTGACGGTGGTCAGGCGGGGAAGAAAAAGCGGTACGGAGCGCGCATATTCCTCGAAGGCCGCCCCGTGGCGTAAGTGGAGTTCCTTTTCTTCCCGGCGCATGACGATGGAATAAACGAGCGCAAAATAGACACATAGGGTCGACGCTGAAGTCCAGGAGCGCGCCGCAATTCCAGCGCCCAGAGTGAGGATGGCGCTGCCGAGGTACAGGGGATTGCGCGTGAAGGCATAGGGGCCAGTGACGGTCAGAACTTCCTGCTTGTGCAGGTATCCGGCGGCGCAAGCGCGAAGCCACAGACCAATGACGCCGATCAGGGCGCCGGACAAAATGCTGGTCGGCGTAGGCCGCGCGAAAAAAAGAACAAGAATCGCGAGAGGATAGCCGAGACGCACGCGCCATCGAACGAAGAATGCGCCCAGGGCGCTCAAGCGCGGGCCTCAACCTGGCGGCGCACGGCATTGAAGACCGCGTCCACTTCAATTTCCAGCATGGAAGGATCTGGCTGGTCACCGCGTTTATAAGTGGTGACCGCATTCGGACTGCGGAGAACGACGTCTTTCCGTGGATCATTGCCGGAAATATCGCAGCCCCGATAGGGGCCGTTGCGCGCGGGATCAGTTGGACCAAATAGGGCGACTGCAGGCGTTTCGAGCGCGACCGCCAGATGCAGCGGGCCCGTGTCGCCGCCGACGATGCAAATCGCGTTACGCAGGAGAGCCATCAATGGACCGAGTTCTCCATTATAGAGGAGCGGGCCTGCGTCATCGCTCGCGTCGCGGACTTCCGCCGCAAGATTCTCTTCTCCGGGGCCGTAATTGATGATGCAGGGGATGCCGAGCGATTCGCGGATTTTCCGGCACAGCGCACCAAAGCGATCGGGCGGCCAGCATTTGGAGCGCCAGCCTCCTCCGGGACTGAGGGCGACATAGCGCGCGACGCCGTTGGTTTGTAAATACTCGCGGACCGTTGATTCGGCGGACGGCGGAACGGCGAGCGTAACTCCCGCAGTTCCGCGGTCCGCGCCCGCGCGCCGCGAGAGCTCACCGTTTTGACCGGCGATGTGCGTCTTGGTGCATCGGACGCGATCCGTGTAGAGAATAGGAACGCCGTATTCACGGATGGTTTCCGAAGAAAATCCAATTCTGCGCGGAACATTGCCGAAAAAAGAGAGTGCCGCCGACTTCCACAAACCCTGATAGTCAATCGCGGTGCTCGACTTGGTTTTTCTGATTCGGCGGACGACTTCCCGCAGTGACGCGAATGAACGGTTCTCGACGGTCCAGACCTCCGAGGCCAGTCCACTGCTTTCGACCAGGAGCTTCCACCGCGGATGCGTGACCCAAACGATTTGAGCACTTGGAAATGCCTCGCGCAGTCCGGCCACGGCGGGAAACGTGTGGACAATATCACCTAGAGAACTCAGGCGCACCGCCAGGAATTTCGGCTCAGACATGCGGGGCCTTGCGAATGGATTCGAGAAGCTCGCGCGTCGAATGGTCTTTGGGGTCGCCGACGATGGCCACCCGAATGCCGAGCCGCGCGGCAACGGCTCGTTCTGGCACGCTTTCTGCGGTGTAGTCGGTCCCCTTGGCGTGAACATCGGGTCGCAAATCTTCCAGGAGAGTTTCCACGTTGGGTTCGGCGAAGAGCAGGACGTAGTCCACGCGGCGAAGCGCCGCGACGAGTTGTGCGCGCGCGTTCTCATCGAGAATAGGCCGCCCCGGACCTTTCAAACCGCAAACGCTCGAATCCGCATTAACGCCGACGACCAGAACATCGCCTTCACGCCTCGCGCCCTCCAGATAGCGGATGTGTCCCACGTGCAGCGTGTCGAAGCAACCGTTGGCAAAAACAATGCGCTGGCCGCGGCGCTTGTACTCCGCGACTTTCTGGCGAAGCAGTTCACGCGAAACGATTTTGGAAGCGGCCTCGCGCATGGCTCAGGAAGCGGCTCCGGAGGCTTCGCCACGGATGGCTTCGAGAAGTTCTTCGCGCGAGACGGTGGCGGTGCCGCGCTTCATGACTACCAGGCCGCCGGCAATATTGGCGATGTGCGCGGCTTCGAGAGGCGAAGCGCCGCAGGCGAGCGCCAGCGTGTACGCGGCAAGAACGGTGTCGCCTGCGCCGGTGACGTCAACGGCTTGATCGCTGCCGTGCACGGGAATCTGCGCGAGGCGGTCGCCGGGTTCGAATAATGCCACCCCATGGCGCCCGCGCGTCACGAGAAGCGCCTGGAGTTTCATTGCAGACAGGGTAGCGGTGCCCACACGCGCAAGTTCCTTGATATTTTGTCCGATGGTGGTGCCATGCTGAGCCTCGAGCTCGGCTTCATTGGGAGTGGCAGAGGTGGTGCCGGCCTTCGCATAAGAATGAAGATGGTACCGGGCGTCCAAAGTGATCGGCATGTCCTTCTTGAGTTTGGCGGTTGCCTTCTGGACTAGTTCCGGTTCAGCTACGCCAAAACCATAGTCGGAAATGGCGAGCGCGTGGGCTTTGCGGAGCTTCGTGGAAAGATCCTGGCTCAGCTTTCTTCGAATGGCATCCGGCAATGGAGTTTGCGGCTCGTAGTCCACACGTAGTACCTGTTGCGCGGTGGTGTGGGCCCAGCCAGCCAGAAAACGGCTTTTGGTTGGAGTGGTCCAGCCCTTCACTCGAACGATGCCTGATACATCCACGCGCTTGCGTCGAAAATGAGCAATGAGCGCATCGCCGCCGGAGTCCATGCCTACGGCGGTCACGGGCAAAACACGCGCGCCCAGTGACGCCAAGTTGTTCGACGCGTTGGCTCCGCCACCCGGAACGAGTTGCGTCTCGCGGTGCTTCAGAATGAGCACAGGTGCTTCGCGCGACACACGCGAGATTTCGCCGAACTGAAATTCATCGGCAACAAAATCCCCGAGAAGAACAACCGTTTTCGACGAAAACTGTTCGACGCATTCGGCGAGGGCGAGCAGGTCGACGGACTGTGAAACTGATTTTTGTGCGGGCGGACGTTTCATCGGGGTTGCCTCAGGATCCAGTCTGCCGCCTTTGAAAGATCTTCCGCGACAAAATCGGGCTGCGACGGCCATTTGTCGGAATGCCAGGCCAGTTCCCCTTCGCCATATCCCGTTCGAACCAGAATGCCGCGGGAACGAGCGCGGCGCGCCAGCTCAATATCGCCGTAACGGTCACCGACAACGAACGACCCAGTTAGATCCAAAGAGAGTTCGCGCGCGGCACGATCAAG
>Ga0210409_10004699_pt1 | contig 14611 bp, 10 predicted proteins | sample IncBWH17MmetaG_FD_161649 | JGI IMG/M metagenome (GOLD analysis project Ga0210409, IMG submission 161649) | Forest soil microbial communities from Barre Woods Harvard Forest LTER site, Petersham, Massachusetts, United States - Inc-BW-H-17-M | ecosystem: Environmental > Terrestrial > Soil >... | reverse complement strand
GACGGTGGCATCGAGCTTGGCTTCCGGGACCAGGCGCGTGATCAAGCCGAGCTCGAGGGCGCGTTCGGCGGTGATGGCTTCTCCGGTGAGGATGATTTCGAGAGCGCGCTTTGGTCCGACGAGGAAGGGAAGGATGGTGGAGGCTAGAGGCGGAAAGACGCCGATGCTGATCTCGGGTTGCGCGAAGCGGGCCTTCGGAGTAGCGACCACGAGATCGCCGAAAGCGGCTAGCTCGGCGCCGCCGCCGATGGCTGGGCCGTTTACGACGCAGAGGACCGGCTTGCTGACCTCCAGCATGGCGGCGAACACGGCTTGAAATGCATCGAGCATCTGGTAGACACGCTGCGCGGTGTATTCGCCGATGTCGACGCCGCCGCTGAAAACCTTGCAGGCGGAATCGATGGCGATGAGCTTCACGTCATCGCGCTCGCCGGCGAAAATGATGCCGTCGGCAATCTCACGGAGCATGGCTTCGTTGAGAAGGTTGTGATCGGGGCGATTGAGGGTGAGGCGGGCGACGCCGGCGTCCATGCTAAATTTTACGAATTCGAAATCTTCGGGCTTGCGGCGTATGGCTCCGGTGGTGAATTGCTCGGTGCTAACCGTCTCGACCATGCTGTGGCCTCCTAAACCGTTCGGCGCTTCGCGCGTGAAGCGGGCAGAAAATTGGGCAAAATCGATGCTAGCACAGGGTTAGGGCTGTGCTTTTTGCGTGAATGGAGGGCGTGCGCAAACAGTTTGCGGGTGGAGGCGGGCCGGCGGCAGGCGGCGATGTAATTGAATGAGCACGCTTCGCGAGAGAACGGGCGAGTCGTGCGAACATCAGAAGCGCCTATGGGTGACCTCCGGACAGATACCGCGTTTGCGGTTCGATTGGTGGGTGCCGTGGATGCGGAGGGATTTCCGCCGCCGGGCGCTTGGGAAACGGCGCCGCCGGTTTGCTTTAGCGCGGACTGGCAAGGCAAGAACGCAGATACGCGGCGGGAAACGGAGGTGCGCCTGCTTTGGAATGCGGAGTTCTTGTTTGTGCGATTCGACGCGCGGTACCGGAGCATCACCGTTTTTGCGGATGGCGAGCCGTCGGGAAGGCGGGATGGGCTTTGGGATCGCGACGTCTGCGAAATATTCGTGCAGCCGCGCGGGTCGCATCCGAGCTGTTACAAGGAGATCGAAGTGGCGCCGAATGGATTATGGATTGATCTGGAAATTGCGCCGGGAGAAAAGCGCGACTTGCGCAGCGGGCTGCGCCGGCGAGTGAGTATTAATGAGCAGGCGAAGCAATGGCAGGGGATCGTGGCGCTGCCGATGAAAAGTTTGGCTGCGCGTCTTGAGATGCCAGCGGTGTGGAGGGTGAATTTTTTCCGGGTGGAAGGAGCGGAGGAGCCGCGTTTCTATTCGGCTTGGCGGCCGACGAATACGCCCGCGCCGAATTTTCACGTGCCGGATGCGTTCGGGGCGCTGGTGTTCACCGAGGCAGCGAGCAAAATCGCGGGCTAGCGAAGAAGCTTCGTTTTTCTTATGCTTGCGGCGTGCTACGCGCGTTGCGACTCCGACTATTCGTACTGATTGTCTTCCTTTGCGTTTTCGCGGCTAGTCCTGCCGCAGATATTGCCCGCGCGTGGCCAGGGCAGGTCGCAGGTTCCCCAGACGATTCTCCTGTTGTGACCAAAGTTGAGCCGCCGAACTGGTGGCTACGACTCACGCCGGAGCTGATGGTGCTGCTCAGCGGGCGGCATCTGGAGGCGAGCGGGGTTGTCTGCAATCTTCCGAATCTTATTGTGGAACGGACGGAATCTACAGCGGGTGGGAATTATCTTTTTGTGTGGCTGAAATTTGCTGCGGAATTGAAATCGGGAACGGCGGTTTGCCGGATCACGACACCTACTGGCTCGACGTCGTTCGAACTGGCACTCGCGGCGCGGGAGCAAACGATTCACAGGTTTCAGGGGATCACGCCGGAAGATGTGATCTATCTGATCATGCCGGACCGCTTTGCTAATGGCGATCCGACGAATGACGAGCTTGCGGATACGGCGGGGTGGCACGACCGGTCGAAGCCGCGCGCTTACCACGGCGGCGATTTGCGGGGGATTCGGGAGCATCTGGACTATTTGAAAGATTTGGGCATTACGACGTTGTGGCTGACGCCGATTGTCAAGAACGGAGCAGCTGAGGATTACCACGGCTACGGCACGGTTGACCTGTACGCTGTGGAGCCGCACCTGGGAAATTTGCGGGAATATGAGGAGCTGGTCTCGGCGGCGCACGAGCGGCACATGAAAGTTTTGTTTGATATTGTGCCGAACCACGTTGGGTCAAAACATCCGTGGGCCGTGAAGCCGCCGATGCCTGATTGGTTTCACGGGACCGTGCAACACCATATGAATGCTTCCGCGCCGGTGAATGGCAATTTTTATGGGGAGGCGGAGAATCAGGGTCACGATTTGTTCGAAGCGCTTGTCGATCCGCACGCGCCGCCGCGACTATGGCGCAACCTGACCGAGGGATGGTTCGCGGGGGTTCTTCCGGACATGAACACGGAGAATCCACTGGTTGCGCAGTATTTGCTGCAGAACGCAATCTGGTGGGCGGAGGGTTCGGGTCTTGACGGATTCCGTGTGGATACGTTTCCGTATGTCTCGCGGCAGTTCTGGTCGCGGTGGCACGCGGGACTGCGGAGGATCTATCCGCAGTTGACCACGATAGGAGAGGTGTTTCATCCGGATGCGAGCGTGACTTCGTTCTTTGCGGGCGGGCAAAAGCGCTATGACGGCATTGACAGCGGGGTCAGCACGCTTTTCGACTATCCGCTGTATTTCGCGCTGCGCGATGTGTTGCTGAGGGGCGCGCCTGTTGGACACATCGCGGATGTGCTGCGGCGTGATTCGTTGTATCCGCGTCCGGAAGAGCTGGTGACATTTTCCGGAAATCACGACGTGGCGCGGTTTGCTAGCGCGGAGGGAAGCTCGGCGGCGAAATTGAAATTAGCGTTCGCGTTGACGCTGACACTGCGCGGAATTCCGCAGATTTACTATGGAGATGAAATCGGTATGCCAGGTGGCGGCGATCCGGACAACCGGCGCGATTTTCCGGGAGGCTGGCGCGAGGACGCGCGCAATGCGTTCACCGAAGCGGGACGAACACGCGAGCAGCAAGATATTTTCTCCTACGTTCAGGCGCTGCTCAAATTGCGGCGTGCACACCCGGCACTTAGCAGTGGCCGTTTGTGGCACCTTTTTTCGGATGATGGTTCTTATGTGTTCTTGCGGGAAAGCGAGGAAGAGCGCGTGCTCGTGGTGTTCAACAACTTAGAGCGAGCACGCGAACTCCAGATTCCGGTGAGCGATACCCCAGCGCAATCCGCGGTGAAGGTGCCGCGTTTGTTTGGAGACGCAGACGCGGACTTGGCGGGCAAGGAAATTCACGTCCGCGCCCCTGGGCAATCGCTTTCGATCTTCGCTGTGAATTAAGATCACCGGGTCAGTTGGAGGGTCCAGTTCTTGGCGGCTTCGGGCACGCTCAAGGTGACGGAGTGTGCGCCGGCGTCGTAATGCCAGCCTTGGATTGTGTGTTCACCCAGACGGAGTTCCTTGGGCTCGGTACTAAGGCCGAAGATGGTTACGTCAGCGCTGCTCCACCACGGCTGGAAGGAATTGTTGGTTGTGCTGCTGTTGACTGCGATGGACGCGGGTGAGACTTTGCATGAATAACTCACGCGAAGAAACTCTCCCTTTTGATAGGCGAAGGTGTGCCCGTCGTCTTGGTAGAGCGAGCCGCGGCAGTCTTCTCCAGGATAGACGCGCAACTGAAGAAGGCCGTCAGGTTTTGCGCTGGTATTCTGCACGACGGGCTGCGTGGGGATGATGGCGCCGGCGCGAACGTAGAGAGGCATTTCGTCGAGCGCGGGATGCAGAGTGATTTTGGTTTTGCTGCTGAGCTTTTGCGAGGTCCAATAGTCGTACCAGTCGCCGGGTGGGAGTTGCACTTCTTCGGCGTCGACCATTTCGGTGGTGACCGGCGCGACGAACAGATCGCTTCCAAAGAGGAAATCGCGATTGTTGCCGTAGAAGTCTTCGGCTTGTGGATAGTCGAGGAACACAGGACGCATGAAGGGGAGCCCGGTGCGAGTGCTTTCTTCGGCGGCGGTGTAAATGTACGGAAGTAATTTGTAACGTAGCTCGACGTAGCGGCGGCGAATGGCTTCGTGCTGCGGGCCGTGAACCCAGGGTTCCTGATCGGCGGTGCCCTTGGCGGTGTGGTCGCGGTAGATGGGGTTTAGGGCGCCAACCTCGAACCAGCGGGTGAGCAGGTCGGCGGGCGGCGAGCCGGCGAAGCCGCCGATGTCGTCGCCAACCATGGTGTAGCCGCAAAGGCCCAGGCTGAGCAGCATCGGCGTGCTCATGTTGAGATGATTCCAGGTGCTGCTGTTGTCGCCGGTCCAGGTTGCGGCGTAGCGTTGCGTGCCGGAATATGCGGCGCGCGTGAGCACGAAAGGGCGCTCGTCGGGTTGCAACTTGCGCAGGCCCTCGTAGGTGGCGCGAACATTTTCCATGCCGTAGACGTTATGGATAGCGCGATGATCGAGCGAGGTGCCGTCGTCGAGGCGGTGGCGATTGTCGAGGGGCATGGTCTTATCGGCGCGCTCGAAAAGGGCGGGCTCGTCCATATCATTCCAAAAGCCAGCGACGCCCATGGCGACGAAGTCTTTGTAGAGCATGCCCCACCAGTCGCGTGCGCGGGTAAGAGTGAAATCAGGGAAAACGCTTTCGCCGGGCCAGACAATGCCGACGAAAGTGGAGCCGTCTGGATTTTTTACGAAGACGTCGTTCTTGATGCCGGAGTCGTAGGGCGCGTAGCCATGGCCAGGATCTTTTTTGATGTGCAGGTCGGTGATGGTTATGAGGCGAAAGCCTTGCGAGCGCAGGTCAGCGACCATTTGCTCGAAGTGGGGGAAATATTCGCGGTTGATGGTGAAGGGGGCGTTGCCTTGCTGGTAGTCGATATCGAGATAAATTACGTCAGCCGGAATTTTCTTTTCGCGGAGCGTGGCGGCAATTTCGCGAACGCGCGCTTCAGGATAGTAGCTATAACGGCTCTGCTGGTAGCCGAGGCTCCACAGCGGCGGCAGCGGTGAACGCCCGACGAGCGCGGTGAATTCCTCGACGACTTTTTTCGGATCAGGGCCGACGAAAAAGTAATAGTTGAGCTCGCCGCCATCCGCGCCGAAAGAAAGATAATCGGCGGATTCCTTGCCGAAATCGAAACTGCTGCGGTAGGTGTTGTCAAAGAATACGCCCCAGGCAGTGCCTTTGCGCAGGCCCATGAAGAAGGTGATGGCTTTGTACAGGGGATCTGTGGACTCGCTCCAGCCGAACTGGTCGGTGTTCCACATGGTGAAGGCGCGATTGCGGCGATTCATGGGTCCGGTCTTGTCACCGAGGCCGTAATAGTTTTCATCGGCGGGCATTTTTTTCCAGACGTGGACGCGGGGGCCGTCAAAGGCCATCGGGAGGGGAGGCTCGTCGGCGAGGAGGACGTCTCCGGAGGCATCCGCAAAGCGGATGAGCAATGGCGATTTCTGTACGACCACCGTGGTATTTGCGATGGTCATTCTTAATTCATTCTTTGCGTCTTCCACTTTCAGTGCCGCCGGGTGCGCATCTGCGATCACAGCCCAAGACGAATCTTTTGGGAAATTGCCCTGAGGGGCGACGCGCACGCGGAAAACGCTGTCATTGAATGTGGTGATGCGCACCTTGGCATGGCCAGCGGTGAGCTCCACACCATCTTGCAGCTTTTCCACTCGCTGAACGGTGCCAACGTGTTGCCAGCCTTGCCCAGAGGCGCATGTTGCGCAGAACGCGAACACGAGCAGAGCCCGAACGGTGCATCTTGCGAAAACGAGCATGAATTGTCTCCCTATGGTTAGTTCCGAGAAAACGATGCGTCCGGAAGAACTCCACTTCCCCAAAATCTTGCCTCGATCACGCTGTAAGCCAGGTTTCAAACAGTGCGGAAGCCTTGGCGCCCTCCATGCGGCGGCGCACCGCGTTCAGCACGCGACAGCGGGCAGCGGCATGACCATAGAAGCCAAGCCAATACGGAATATGAAGGTCTAGGGGTTCCGGCGCTATTTCCAAGTTCAAGTCGCGTACCTTGAAAAAGCCCTGCTGGAAAATGACGCGCAGAACTTTTTGGCGGAGCAAGGCCTCGGCGACAGATTGCTGCAGTGAAGGCGCTACGTGATTTCGCGTGCAGACGCTAATGAGGTCCGTTGCGTCTGGCATGCGCGGAAAGGTGAAGAGGTCGAGGGAACCGTTCACGGCATCTATGGCGAAAAGAGTAGAGTGCGCGTCGCGCCCCATATTGTAGCGAACGCGATACAGCCAATACGGAACATAGACATCCGCGATTCTGCGCAGCGGGCCGCTACGCAATCTCCAGTACAGGCTGGAGAGCCCCGCGCCAGAAAACGTGCGGAGGGCTTCCTGCTGGGTGACATTCGGCTTCAAAGCTTGGATGTAGGTTGCGCTCATGGGATTCCCGGTGCCTGCTCTTACCGGAAGTAAATCCACAAGCTTATGACCGTGCCCAGGAGCAAGAGGCTGAAGATGATATTGACGCGGCGCTCCGTGGGCGTTTCGTGCGCGGGCTTCCGTACGGAGGTACCCACGGGCACGGCCGCCATCTTTTCGTCAACCGTGGCGAAGGTCAATCCGGCTAGGCGCTCCCGATTGGGAGCGGGCGTCATCAGGCTCACGCCGATGAGCACCGTGGAGCAGATGACGAACATGAAAATCGCGTAATGCAAGAAGTTCATGTCGATCAACCACCGGACGGCCGGTGACTGGAAATGGCTCCCACCCGCGCGATCAGCAAGCTCAAGAATGAAGCGCGTCGCGCCCAATACAAAGCCGGTCAGGAGCGCGCTGATGGAGCCTGCGCCGTTGAGGCGAGGCCAGAGGATGCCGAGAATAAAGCACGCCGAAATCGGCGGGCTGATATAGGCCTGAACGCTTTGCAAATAAATATAAAGCTGACTGCTGATATATCCGATGAAAGGAACCCAGAGCAGGCCGAGGAGCACCATGATGCCTGTGGCGATGCGGCCGAAATTGACGAGCTGCTTCTCGGACGCCTGGGGACGAATCTTTTTGTAGAAGTCGAGAGTAACGAGCGTGGACGCGGAATTGAAGACCGAGCTCATGGCACCCATTACAGCTGCAAGCAAAGCAGCCATCACGAGCCCAACCAGGCCAACGGGAAGCAGATTAAGAACGAGCGTTGGGTAGGCGAAGTCGGGCTTTTTGACCTGGTCGGGGAAAAGAGCGAAGGCTATGATGCCGGGGAGAACGAGCATGAATACGGGCAGAATTTTTAGGAAGCCAGCGAAAATCGTTCCGGCCTTGGCGTGGCCCTCGTCACGCGCAGAGAGCACGCGCTGCACGATGACCTGGTCGGTACACCAATACCAGATGCCGAGAATCGGCGCGCCGAAAAAGATGCCGGTCCATGGAAAATTCGGATCCGAAATCGGCTTGATCATGTGGAAGTAATCGGGAGGCACCATGGTGCGGAGGTGTTCGAGACCGCCGACGCGTCCCAGGCCGATAATCGTGAGGGCGACTGCGCCGGTGATCAAAATTAGAGTCTGGACCGTGTCGGTGTAGATGACGGCGGCCAAACCGCCGGCGACCGTGTAAATTCCAGTGGCGATGACCAAGACAACCGCGGTTTTCCAGAGCGACCAACCCGCCACGCGCTCCAGAACGACGCTTGCGGCATAGAGCTGCACGGAAATTTTTGTAAAGATATAGGCAATGATGGAGATTCCCGCGAGGTAGACGGCGGACGCTCGATTAAAGCGCCGCTCCAAAAATTCCGGCATGGTGAAAACGTTGCTGCGCAAGTAGAACGGCACGAAGACCCAACCCAAGATCAGCAAAATCAAACAGGCCAGCCATTCAAAATGGCCGACGGCCAATCCGGAAGAGGCACCCGTCCCTGACAGGCCGATGAAGTGCTCGGTTGAAATGTTCGATACGAACAAAGACGCGCCAATGAAGAACCATCCAATATCGCGGCCCGCGAGGAAGTAGTCCTCGGAGGTCCGTTCTTTCCGGGCGAAGTACATGCCGATGCCAAACACGATGGCGAAATAGACCCCGATGATGATGAGGTCTATCGTTGCCAGGTTGCGGTGCGCGACCGCTACCTCAGACGCATACAGCATCTAGCCTCCTCTATAAATCTCCCGTTGCTATGGCACGCGCCGGACTCTCGCTGCCCGTTTGAGCGACGAAGCGGGAGAACCGGTCCCTTGCGTTTTGTGAAATGTTCCGGAACTGACGCGGGCGAAGTCTATAACACTGGCGGTGCAGGCTCAATGGGAACCGTCGGGGCGGGCTTGGAAAAGAAGGTCCATCGGAATATCAGCAAGGCAGAGCCTGTACTACAGTCATGCTGAGCTTCGGAGCGATTTGCAGCGGGCGACGATTCCATGTAAAAGAATGACGGAGGAAAAATGACCAAGCTATTCGTTGCGGCCATGCTTTGCTTGCTCATCAGCGCTGCGGGAGTGACAGGCGGCGAGAAGAGCATTTTCGATTACACACTCAACACCATCGACGGCCAGCCCGCTCCGCTGTCGGCGTACAAGGGCAAGGTGGTGATGCTCGTGAACGTCGCGAGCCGGTGCGGCTTCACGCCGCAATACACGGCGCTCGAAGCGATCTATGAGAAGTACAAGGAGCGCGGCTTTGTGATCGTTGGCATCCCGGCGAATAATTTTGGTGCCCAGGAACCGGGAACGAATCAGGAGATCAAGACGTTCTGCCAGTCCAAATACAATGTGACCTTTCCGATGATGTCCAAGGTTTCGGTGAAGGGCGAGGACAAAACGCCGCTGTATCAATATTTGACGGACAAGTCCGCGAACCCGAAGACCGGCGGCGACATTCAATGGAACTTCACGAAATTCCTGGTCGGGGCGGACGGGCAGATTGTTGCGCGTTTCGAGCCTAAGGTGACGCCCGATTCGGCAGAAGTTACGGCAGCGATCGAAAAGGCGTTAGCTGCGGTGAAGCGGTAGAGAAACGCGACTCCGCAGCTTTGTATGTCTTTGTGGCGCAGCATGGTTGCTGCGCCACAATCATTTAGGCCATCATTTCCCCTCATGCCGATTCTCGCGCTTCAGAGCGTCACCAAGGACTATTTCACCGATGGACAGCCGGTGCGCGCGCTCAACAATCTATCGCTGGAGGTTTCGCGCGGAGAATTCGTTGCGCTGGTGGGGCGCAGCGGTTGCGGCAAGTCGACATTACTGAGCCTGGCAGGCGCGATGGACTTCCCCAGTTCTGGTGAGGTGCTTGTGGATGGTGTGGGGACGTCGTCGCTGAAAGACGATGCGTTGGCTAGAATTCGCCGCGAAAAAGTCGGCTTCATTTTTCAGTCATTTCAACTGATTCACACGCTGACGGTATTTGAAAATGTGGAGCTGCCACTGTTGTTAGCAGGCAAAAAGAACGTGCGTGAGGTTGCGCGGGAGCGGCTTGCGTGGGTGGAGCTCGAAGAACTTGGCGCGCGATATCCGCATCAGCTGTCGGGCGGACAGATGCAACGCGTGGCGATTGCGAGAGCGCTGGTGCAAAGCCCGGCGATTTTGCTGGCGGACGAGCCCACGGGGAATTTAGACACTTCGACCGGAAATTTGATCCTGTCGCTACTGCAGCGGCTCACGCGGCGGCAAAATACCGCGACGGTCATGGCAACGCACAGTGTGGAAGCCGCGGCGCTCGCAGATGTTGTGGTGAAGCTGCGCGACGGGCAAATCGCGGAAATGATCCGGCGCTAGCAATGTCGCGACTGCTGATTTTCTATCGGCTAATTGTTCGTCCCTTGTTTCGCGAGCCGGTGCGCACATCGTTGACACTGCTAGCGATCGCACTGGGTGTTGCGGTCGTGTTGGCTATCGATTTGGCAGGAACGGCTGCGGCAGGTTCGTTCCGCTCATCGCTGGAAACACTTGCCGGGGATAGCGATCTCGAAATCGTAACCGCGGGCGGGGTGCCGGAAAACGTGGTGGGAACACTGGAAACTCTGCCGTATGCGCTTCGTGTTACGCCTCGAATCGAAGACTATGCGGTGATCGCGGAGAGCAAGCAAACCCTGCCGCTGATCGGACTCGATCTCGTCGCGGAAGCTGGCCGCGGCTGGAGCTCCTTTCCGCTTGCTGGTGGCGATGACACCTGGAAATATTTGGCGGCGAAAGGCAGCATCTGGGTTGGCGAGAGCTTGGGGAGAAAGAGCGGCCAGACGATCGAGCTGCTCATTAATGACCAGGTTGCAACTTACATCGTGCGAGGCGTTTTTCCGGACTCGAATGGCAGTTCATCAGCGATTGTGATGGATATTTCCGCAGCGCAATACGCGCTGAGGCGCCACGGCCGAATCGATCGCATCTTGATTCAGGTTCCGCAATCTCCAACTCTCGACGAATGGCAAGAACGCCTCCGGCAAGCGCTGCCGGCGGGCATGCAGGTGCGCGCGGCGGGCGCGGGGACCAATGAGAATCGCCGTATGCTGGCGGCCTTTCGGTGGAACCTGCGGCTGCTGAGTTACATCGCGCTGATCGTGGGCGCGTTCTTGATCTACAACACGATTTCCGTTTCGGTCGTGCGGCGGCGCGCCGAAATTGGAATTGTACGCGCCCTGGGAGCAGGCCGCGCTTTGGTTCTGGCCGCGTTTGTGGGAGAGGCTGCCTGCTTCGGATTTCTTGGCGCGCTGATCGCGCTGCCTTTGGGCCGATTCATGGCTGGTGGAGCAGTCCATTTGATGGGAGAAACGGTGGAGGCGCTGTACGTCAGCAGCCGGCCGGGCGCGATTGTGTTGACGCCGGTTTCGGTTTTGCTCGCGGCACTGATCGGAGTGGGAGTTGCCGTAGCTTCAGCCTACGCGCCCGCGCGAGAGGCTTCCTTCGTTCCGCCGATCGAGGCCATGGCGCAGGGGCGGCGGGAGTACACGACGCGTGTGCAGAAGACGCGCGATATTTGGATTGCGCTTGCCCTTGGATTTGCGGCTGCGGCAGCTTCGCGGGCGCCGGCGATTGGCGGCAAGCCGCTGTTCGGTTATTTCGCGGCACTTCTGCTCATCGGCGCTTCGGCATTTGCGATGCCGGCCTTGGTCGATGCAATAGCCGGGCTTGCTTCGCGGGCGCTCAGGCGAGTCTTGGGGGTGGAGGCAGTGCTCGCGTCGCGCAGTCTGTCCTCTTCGTTGCGGCGCACTTCCGTGCTCGTCGGCGCACTTTCGACGGCCATTGCCATGATGACCGCGGTGGGCATCATGGTCGGCAGCTTTCGCGAGACGGTTTTGCTTTGGATGGGCGATCAACTTCCTGCGGACTTGTACCTGCGGCCGGCGGGGGGCCCCGCCGCGGACCGGCATCCCACAATTTCCGTGGAACTCACGGATAAAATTGCCCGGCTTCCGGGCGTCGCGGCAATTGACCGCCTTCGCGAATACGAAATCAGCTATGAAGGCATGCCTGCTGGTCTTGGATCGATCGAGCTCAACATCCTGCGTTCCTATCACAACGCGGATTTTCTATCCGGACGAAAGACCAAAGAGGTCTTGGCGCAGCTGCGCGACTCCAACGCGGTGCTTGTGAGCGAGCCATTTGCGAGTAAGCATAGTCTGCGTGCTGGAAATTCCATAACGCTCTCTCTTGGCGAGAACCGCGTTTCGTTTCGCGTCGTCGACGTTTACTACGATTATTCCAGCGAGCGCGGCAGCATTTTGATGGATCGCAATGTCATGCTGCGCTATCTGCCGGACCCCGCTGCTTCAAACCTGGCCATCTATGTGGCGCCGAACGCGCGTTTAGAAGACGTCCGCGCGGAAATCACCGGGGCAGCCGCCGGGCGCCGCGTGCTGATGTTCACCAATCGCGACCTGCGCGGCGAGGCGCTGCGCATCTTCGACCGCACGTTTGCGATTACGTATGCCCTCGAGGCAATCGCGGTGCTCATTGCTGTGATGGGCGTCGCCGGCGCTTTGCTGGCTCTGGTGATCGACCGGCGCCGCGAGCTTGGACTGCTTCGATTTCTGGGCGCCGCAAGTGGACAAATTTGCAAGCTCATTGTGATCGAAGCAGGCTTGATCGGCTTGCTGGCCAATTTGGCTGGGATCATTTTGGGCTTTGCGCTTTCTTTGATTCTGATCTATGTGATCAATAAGCAGTCATTCGGCTGGACGATTCGCTTTCACTGGCCGGTTGCGGTGCTCCTGGGAGCTTTGACCGTCGTGTATGCCGCGACCGTTGTTGCCGGTTTATATCCTGCACGCGTTGCCGTGCGCCTGAACGCGGTCGAGGTCGTTCATGAACAGTAGCTGGACCTGGGTAGCGGTTGTATTTCTTTTCGTCGCTACCGCGACGGCGCAATACGAGGATGCCCTTCCCGGCTATCGTTATGAGTTTCCTCGGGATCACTTTAATCACCCGGATTTTCAGACGGAGTGGTGGTATTACACCGGGAACGTAAAGACTGCCAACGGGCATCGTTTCGGATTTGAATTGACATTTTTCCGCCAGGGCGTCAATCGCGATTCCAAGGCTTCTGGAAGTTGGGATGTGCGCGACCTCTATCTTGCACACCTTGCGCTTAGCGATTTGGATGGCGGCAAGTTCTTTCACACGGAACGCACGAATCGTGCTGGCCCCGGCATAGCGGGCGCAAGCGAGTCAGAGGGTCGAATCTGGAACGGCAATTGGCAAGTTGCGTGGCATGGAGACGAACAAACGTTACGTGCAATCGACGAGCGCTTCTCTTTTCAACTTACGTTTCGCTCCGCAAAGGCGCCCGTGATTCATGGCGAAAATGGCGTTAGCCAAAAAGCCGCGGGGGCAGGACGAGCCTCTCACTACATCTCGCTAACGCGCCTGAACACCACTGGGAACCTTCAACTTGCTGGCAGGACTTTTGAGGTGGCGGGCGCAACCTGGATGGATCACGAATTTTTCACGCATCAGCTCGCACCCGATCAGGTTGGATGGGATTGGATAAGCGTTCAGCTCCAAGACAACACGGAGCTGATGCTCTTCCGCATTCGCCACAAGGATGGTTCGATCGACCCCTATTCCGCAGGAACCTTCATTGATTCCCGCGGCGCCGCTACGCATCTGAGCAAAGATGAATTCGTGATGGAACCTGCCGGGACCACCTGGACCAGTCGCGCAACTCGTGCGGTATATCCGGTGCAATGGAAAATTTTAATTCCAAAGTTCGGCCTGGCGCTGGAATGCGCGACTTTGCTGCCTTCGCAGGAACTCGCCTCGTTCGGGTTCGTCCCGGCCTACTGGGAAGGCGCCATCGTCTTAACTGGCAAGCGAAACGGATTGTCGACGAGCGGTGTGGGATACTTGGAAATGACCGGCTACGACCATCCTATCGAGGCGCTGCGTTAGCAGGAAGCAGCAGAAGAAGAGCCGGAGCACACCTCGCTCCGGCTCCGGACAGCACTCGATGTGTGATCTTGCTACCGGCCCGCGGCGCGGATTTTGTCGCGCGTGGTAGTTTCTTCCGTGCCGTAGGTACGCGAGAACTCATCCACTTGCCGCTCGGCCTCATCCTTGGCTATTCCGTAACGCTCTTGAACCTTACCTACGAGTTGATCGCGTTTGCCGCCAATCATCTGAAGGTCATCATCCGTGAGCTTGCCCCACTTTTCCTTAACCTTGCCCACCGCTTGCTTCCACTTTCCTTCGACTCGGTCCCAGTTCATGGAAACCTCCTATTGGTGATCCGTCTCTAGGAAAACATGGGAGCAGCCAGTCAAGGAATACGGCGGAGAATCGAGGCAGCCCTAGGCGATAATGTTTGGTGCCCTACAAACGCGGAGGGACGTTCGGCCGATGGGGTGGCTTCAGGCTTCGATGATGTTATTGCGAACCGCGTAGCGCACTAGCTCGCTGACAGAGTGGCAGTCAAGCCGCCGCATGATGTTGGCACGGTGGGTTTCCGCCGTTTTTACGCTTAGACCTAACTCCACCGCCACTTCCTTGCTGCTCTTGCCTTCCGCAAGCAATTGCACAATCTCGCGCTGGCGAGGGGTGAGCCGCGTTTTCGGAGACTCAGCCGGCGGCTTCTCTTTCTTCACCCCTTGATCCAGGTACCCATCCAAAACCATCTGCGCGACCTTGGCGGTGAAGAAGGTTTTGTTGCTGCGCACTGCGTTCACCGCTGTCACCAGATCCCTGCTCGCATCGGTCTTTAGCACGTATCCACGCGCTCCGGCGTCCAGCACATCTCGAATCAAGGGATCAGATTCATGCATGGTAAGAATGAGGATCTTCGCGCGGGCATCGTTCTTGAGCATTTGACGGGTAGCTTCTAAACCGTTTAGCGAAGGCATTCCGATGTCAAGCACAGTGACATCCGGCCGCAATTCCTTCGCCTTTTCTACCGCTTCGCGCCCATCACTTGCTTCCCCAGAAACCTGCCAACCGGGTTGAGATTCCAGAAGCGCGCGCAGCCCCTTACGCACAATTTCATGGTCATCAGCAACTAACAGACGAAGAGCTTCCATTTTTTCCTCCAGGCGCTTGGGCAGGGTG
>Ga0210409_10004698_pt1 | contig 14612 bp, 13 predicted proteins | sample IncBWH17MmetaG_FD_161649 | JGI IMG/M metagenome (GOLD analysis project Ga0210409, IMG submission 161649) | Forest soil microbial communities from Barre Woods Harvard Forest LTER site, Petersham, Massachusetts, United States - Inc-BW-H-17-M | ecosystem: Environmental > Terrestrial > Soil >... | reverse complement strand
GGCGTGGATGGCTTGCCGGAAATTGGTTCCGTTGCTTTCAACGGAGTCTGACTATCGGGTAGATAGTTCTCTCCTGGCGCAGCGGCCTTGCTTTGGTTGACATTGTATCTGCCATCGGTTCGCACGTAGATATGGCTTTCGCGTTCGGCAAGTGTGCGCTTTGCGGCGGCTTTGTCTCCGGTGAGTTCTTCGATCTGTTCCTGGATTTCGAGATATATCTTGGTGTGCTCGCGCATCTCATTCGACTCGTCTTCCGCAGTGGAACTCGCCTCGGGAACTTGCGCACGACTGAGGATGGTCCAGATTCCTTCCCAAGAAACCAAGAAGCCGTGTACGCGAATCTCGTCCAATTCATGCCGAGCCTGGAGCCGCAGGGCGACCAATTTCTGTTGTTTAGAGAGTTCTGGCCGCATGGATGTGTCCCGCATACAGCCGGAGCCGACGACGGACGAACCCGGTGGACACTCCGTGGGAACAACCGCGACATGCTTGCACATAGGTTGAACAATGATGGCGTCGGCGGTTTCAGTGCGCTTCTCGCCAATTTTGACCGTTCCCGCTGGGCACTCGTCCCCTTTCGCATTCTGCGGAACCGCGACCAAGAGAGCCGCTAAGAATGGAAGGATAAACATTTCAACTTGAAGGCGTGAACGGGCCATAGTGACTCCTTTACTGCCTGTCCGGCTTAGCCGTCGATTGCGCATGGCCGATCGGGCTGTCGTCGACGACGATTGCCGGCCCGATGACTTTTTTCTTCACAATATCCAGGTTGTTCTTTGCGACAGCCACAGAGCCATTCGCCTGGCTCGTCTGGGCCGAGAGATCGGAGATAGCAATCTGACGCTCAGGCGTCGGGCTGACCTTCTGTTGGTCTTGCAGGTCAGTCATTTTCTTGTTCAGAGTATCGGCCAGAGTTTGTGCGTTGGCTAGTGTCGTCGCCGCAGCCTGATAGTCTTTGCTCCTCGCGAGCCTCGGATCAAGTGCGGTGGCCGCTGCTGGCGTGGCAACGTTTGGCAGCTTGGCATCCACCACGGCATCGTCATGCGACTTGCCGTTATCGAACAATTGTCCTGTCGTCTCCTTGGTGCTGTTTAAGAGCTGTTCCTTTGCAGACTTTGCCGGAAGTGCGCCCGTCATCGTCACCGACTTGCATATGGGTTGAACAATGATGGCGTCGGCGGTTTCTGTGCGCTTCTCGCCGATCTTAACCGTTCCCCCTGGGCAATCGTCCCCTTTCGCATTGTTCGCCAGAAACATCGCCGCTAATAACGGCAGGACAAACATTTCGACTTTAAATCGTGCGAGGGCCATAATGCCTCCTTTTACGTTACTTGTTACTTGCTGTCGGCTTAGGCGTTGATTGTGCTTGGCCGGGAGTGTCATCGACGATTATTGCCGGACCGTTCTCGATTTTCTTCTTAACAGTATCCAGGTTGTTCTTTGCTATGGCCACAGCGCCGTTCGCCTGGCTCGTCTGGGCCGAGAGATTGGAAATTGCAATTTGACGCTCAGGCGTGGGGCTGGCTTTCTGTTGATCCTGCAAGTCGGTCATCTTCTTGTTGAGAGTATCGGCCACGCTTTGTGCATTGGTCAGTTTCGTTGCCGCGGCCCGATAGTCTTTGCTTTTCGCGAACCTCGGATCAATCGCGGCGGCAGCTGCCGGCGTGGCAATGTTTGGCAACTTGGTATCCACCACGGCATCGTCATGCGCCACTCCACCGTCAAACAATCGTCCAGTTGACTCCTTGCCGCTGTTTTGGAGCTGTTCTATCGCAGAGTTCGCCGGTAGCGCTCCAGACGCTGGCACCGAAGCACCGACGGCTGAATCGAGCTGTACCGCGAATCGTTTCTTCTCTTCGTCCACAGCCGCCGATTCCGCGCTGATCGCCTTGTACCGCTCCGTGCAGGAGGCGATTAGCGCAGTGTTCGTTGCAGGAACCGAGCCACAACTCGCGTTGAACGCGTCCACTTTCTCGTTGACAGCCGTCACTCGATTCAGTAGTTGCGTCCGAACGAGCGTGAGGCTATTGCGCGCAGCTACGGGTAATGTTTCAGGGATCAAGGGAACGGGCGCATCCTGGCCCTGAGCAACGATGGAGCTAACTAAGAGCGCCATCAGGATGCTAAATGTAGGCGTTTTGATGAGTCGCATGACGATCGGATCCTCTCGACGAACGAGTCAGGACTTCAGCGCGCGGAGTGCATACTCATGTGCTGAGCCGTCATGCCGTACTGCAAATGTCCCATGACTCGAAGGAGTGGCTGAACCTTCCGGCCCGCCGCACTCCCCGCCAAGTGGGGTAAAGCAAAACCAACCGCCGCCCCGACAGCTACCCCAACAGCTCCACTCATCACAATCGACTTGTTGCTCGGCACTGGCGCCGTGGGATTCGTCAACTCATGGTTAAATTGGATCGCTTGGGCTGCGCCGGCTGCAGCCAATCCGAAGTCCATGGCCGAGACCGCGACCACGACGGGTCGAGACATTTTCCGTGCGTTCATTGCGAGAGCGGCAAAACCGAATGTCCCAGCCCCCAAGGCCGCGCCTCCGAGCCCGAAGTTCTTCCCTTGCGGATTATCCCAAAAACTTCCTGCTAATCCGAACCCAACACCAAATGCAGCGGTCGTGCCTGTGACAGCTGCGCCAGGGGTCAACCATCTCTGCGAAGCGGAAGAGGGCGATCCCGAATGGCACGCACTGAATCCTGAAAACCCAACGTTCGCCTCGCCCGTGCGTGCGTTGTTGCACTCCGCATAGCTTGAAAATGGGCCGATAACACCGGATCCACCCAGATGCTGAGCGCAGGCAGGGCACTCCGAGTACCAGGGCCCATCTTGCGCAACGCTAGTCGCAGTACAGAGGAACAACGCAACTAGACTTCTGACCAACCATGACACGCAGGCGGAACGGCACATTTAGGATCTCCTGTTCAGTATTGTCAGATTTTGTGTATTCAGAGATTCAGAGAATGAGTGGTGCTGATCGTTACGTCAAGTTACTATCGCCGACAATGCAGTCACGTCGAGCTTCATGAGAAGTCCCACCATGCGTTTATGCGATGGGTCTAAATGAGGATTTGAAGAAGGTTGTGAAGACTGCTTCGAGGCGTTTAGGCTCGGGGTATTTGTGCTCAGCGAATTGCTTGCGGAGGCTCACTTGGGCCTCGACGGTCCGCTTGAATAAAGTTAGCGGAACCTTGAACTCGCGACCGCAATCCGAGCAGACTCCCACGGCGGGAACGGGGCCGAGAGGCACTTCGCTCCGCGGAGGTTGCGTGCCATCCGCGATAGTTTACGTCAGGCTCCATCTCCGCTGCTGGATGGCCTGCACAGAGCGGCCCAACTTCTTACTCAGCTTCCGGTCTGTCAAACGATCTGCGGCTGTAATCTTCGTGTCTTCGACCGGCGTCCAGCGTTTGCCCTTGCGCTGGTTGTTATTCTGCGTCCGCTGGTAGTACCGTCGCTTCTGCCCCGAGCGCATTCGTCGCCACGCCTCGGGATTCTCTGCCCGCCATCGCAGTTGACGCTCACGAACGACATTGGCGCACTCTCGTCCACCCACGTTACGACCGCGCCCTCCTTGTCTGCCGACTATTTAACGCCATTTCCTTCGGATGCTGGCGGATGATCGGGACCGGCTGGGTCGGGGCGATGTTGTAACGTGGAGTCCAGTCTTCTTCGCCGGACGTGCTATCGAAGTGCTCCTCGATGATCTGCTTCCGTCGCGAGAGTCGGTAGGCGCCCGCACATTGAAAACGATTATAGGCAGAACAGGCCTAGGTAGGTGTCAGCCAAGGGTCAATGAGTGCTATGGCGATGTTACGCCAGCCGATGGAATAGAGCGGCGGCCACTGAAATCGGTGCTTGGTTGGGCTTGGGTCTGTTAACCATCCCGACTTAGTGAGTGTAGGTCCCGGGTACTCCGTTGCCATTGCCGGCGCCATTCATTTGGGTGAAAAGCAGCGCTTTGGATATCTGCTGAATGTAGATATCCCAAGTCGATCCCGCTGGCGGAGGGTAAGTAGCAGTGCTCAAGTCAAACGTGCAGCTGGTTACGGCTGCGTTGCAATGGGTTTTCGGAAGAATGCTATTTTGCGAGAGAGTCAGATTACCGTTTCCGGAACCGTACCAAATCCTGAAGTAGTTAATCGTGTTAGGGGAAGCGTAGGTCGCGTCGGTTTTGGTTTGGGTCCAGGTTACAACCGACCCGTTCATGGTGGGGGTTGCGACGCGCCAACAATTGTCGACTCCGTTTTCGACATTCGAGGCTTCGCCCAAATCATTCCAGGTCGCCACCAGCAGCCAGGGAAGTTGTTTGGAGCTGCTATATCCGGCAGTGCCTGCCGCGGATCCTAGAAAGCCAAGCACTTGTCCGCATTGGCGCGCCATCAGATCGTGGTTGTAATTATTGTTACTGCCGTCGAATCCTACGTACATTCCGCCCATTTGGATGGTAGCGTTGTTACTCTTATAGGCTGTTTGAGCCGCGGCATAGTAGTCGCTGACGTAGGGATAGTCGGCCGCGCAACTCGTCCCACCTGAATCGGACCACTCCCAGCAGAACTGGGTCCATGAACTGGTGTTGACGTAGGGAAATGCTTGCGGCCAAATGTAAGCTCCATCCACCTCGCCAAAGGTTCCCCACTCCTCGACGATTTTGTAGGGCTTCGCATACTTGGCCATGTATGCCTTCACAGTCGACCAGACCGTCGGCCAATCCACGGCTCCTGGGTTGCCACAAGCGGTCTTGGTATCTGGCCATGCGCATTCGTCTATAAAGACCAGGGACATGTGATCTCCGCTGACTGGATCGTTCGAGTAGTAGGCTGCGTTTCCCCAGCTACCGTCAATGTAATCGTAGGCCGCTTCGAGTGCCGTGGAGATGCAGGCGGAGGTGGTGCCGGTGGTAGGGCATGCCGGGGCCGCCGTATTGTAAGGCGAGGTTGCCATGCCTGCGGTGATGAGCCCTTTATCAATCATAATCATCAATTTCAAAGGGGACCCGGTTCGGGCCGCAAGGTCGGCCGCTTCCATAATGACGGTTTCGTTTAAGAATGTCTGGCTTGAACTATTGCCGTACCAGTCGGGACTGACGTCCGTGAATCCTCTGGCAATCATTGTCGTGTGCTGCAATTTGACTGTGGCCGCAAGATTTTCGTTGTAGCCCGAGCATGGGTGCGAGGCGGATCCTGTATAACCGCCGCTGGGATAGACAACGCAAGGATAGGTTCCGGAGTTCGGAGAAAACCACGGCTGATACGCCGAAATTATGCGCGTAGTTGCGCCGGTATACAGATAGTCCTTCAAGATGCTATCGGGCGACACATGGCCCGGAGTGGGAGTAAGGATCTGGGTTTGAGCGTTTGTGTTGGCGATGGTATTAGTGGTCAGAGTTGGCACAAGAAAACAGCCGCTGGGAACGCCGACCGCAGAGCAAGCAGAAGTATTGTTATTGGTTTGCAGGGTAAGGGTGCTGGTTGCTTGCCCGTATGCGATTGCTGAAAGGCAGATAGATATCGCAATGCTCATCACAATAGCGGTACTTCTTAACGGCATAACTACTCCTCAGAGCTCACGAGCGCGCATTAGGAACACAGGCAGACTACCCCCAGCGGCTTTTATTGGCTGATCAATTCGGCACACCTTTGAGCAAATACCCGGTCAAGTGACTGCTCTCGATACAAAACCGGTCAGTTGGCGAAAATCAGGCCATTACACGTTTTGACCCGGAACCGGGGAGGCCTGGTCGATGAATGCTATGGCGATTTTGCAACAACTATCCTAGTCTCCTGTGCAAGCTTTTCGAGGCGAATTGATCCCAAAGCCTAGTGGCCAGTGAAGAACTCTGTCATATCAGGAGCTCCGGCGGCCATGCCTGGGAAGGTGTCGACTCCAGAGCCGCTGAGGATGAGTCGCAGAACACTTTGATGTTGGTAGAGGGTCTTGGACTGGAATCCTTTCTTGGCAATGGAACTGATGATCAGAGTGGCGACTTGTCCACCGCCGTGGCTGATGTCGGACGGATCCCCTTCATCGAAGGTGATGATCAGCAGGCCCTTACTCTGAAACGCGGGGCTGGCCATCAGCGGCGCGATGTTGGTTTGCAGCCACGCATCAGCTTGCGCGAGGCTGCCATCGTGGGCGTTGTCCAGAAGGTTGGGCGCGATAAAAGAATATTGAGGGAGCGCGTTGTTAGCGAGATCAGCCTCGAACTGCGTAAACGGCACTATATTGGCCGCCTGAGCGCTGTCGCTCTGCACGTCCGATAAGTAGGTGAACGGGTTGTGACCCCGTTTGTAAAGGCCAGAATCACCACCCAAATAACCAGGCGAAGGAAGAGACTCGGCGTAGGATTTCCAGGTCTTACCGGCTTTCCGCAACTCGCGGACGACGTTGTCATCGCTGATTATGCCTGAGAAACCATCGTCGAAAGTCTCCATAAGGCCAGTGGTAAGCGCCAGGTAGTTCGGAAGGGAAGGATGCGCATCGCCGCAATACTGCGTCGCCAAGCCGTATTGCGAGGTCAGGCTTTGGAAGTAAGGCATGGACGAGCTGCCTATGACCTCGGCGTAGCTGTGATTTTCCTCCACCACCAAGACGACATGAGTGAAACTAGGCTGGCCCGGGGTCACGGGAGTCTGAACTCCCATTGCACCGCCGCTTCCGCACGCCAGTTGTAGTGCGGCTGACATACACAGAGGGAGCCAAGTGAGAAAGGTCCTGGGAAGTAAGGATTGGACTCGCAACGATATACGCCTCGTTGAGGACACAATTGGATGTCGAAGTCCGGTAAAAAGTTGGCTACAAATACGCACGGCAGGCTACAACGGCGGCTGCAAATTAACGTCGGAGTCAAAATGCAGGTTCCTTGCCCGTCGGCTGGACGTTGCAAAACGGGTGGTGCTTCATTCTGGCTGGGGTTTTGAGCGCTATGGCCTGGTTACAACAGTTATCATGAAGAGTCGGCCTTGTCCGCAACGCGCCATGCTTCGTTCACTTGCCATTCTCGCCATGAGCCTCTCGGCGTGCGCCGCAGGCCAAGCGCAACCCACCAAGGATGAGATTCGCCTCCGAGCGACCGTGCAGGTCGTCGTCCCGCTCACGAGGTTTTCAGGGCAGGTCACACCTGTTGATGTCGACCCAAGATTCGCTTTGAGCTTGCATATCGAATCCGCCATTCCCGCCGTCGCCGATTTTACACAGGGTGCTGTCGTCACAGTGGCGATCCACAGCCCATCGCTGCTTTTTGGCGGGGATGCCACGAAAGGCAAGATTTACGACCTTTCGCTTCGCCACAGAATCGAGAACGGAAAGGCGAGGTTCTTTGGTTTGAGAGTTCTGGAAGTGCAGGCGGCAGCGAACCGCACCCCTGGGGAGTCGGACAGGCCGACCACCGCGCTGTGTGAAGCTTTGATAGTGGATGCCTTGAAGCAGGTCGACGAACTCAAGCCCGGCACCCCACGGGCGGTGTTGGAACACGGTTTTGAAGAGGATGGCGGATTACAGTTCGCGGCGCACTCAAGATATGTTCTCAAGAAGTGCCATTTCATCAAAATCGACGTTGAGTTCTCCGGCGGCGCGATTGAGAATCGAGCGGCCTTACCAACCGACCAAGTCGTTACCGTTTCCCGTCCCTACTTGGAATATCCCGTAGACGACTAGCTGTGGGCGTAACTGTTGAAATATCGCCATTGCACTCATTGACCTGCTTCCTGTGCTATCCTTCCACCGTTCTGCTGCGTCATTTGTGGACTGGGGCAGGATTTTGAGTGTACTAAACGGGACAAGCGCATCCGGGGGAATCCCTCCGGATGCCATTGTATTTTCTAGCCGAGTTTATCCGCCGGGCCGTCGCCCTGGGTTTTGAGTGAAATCGCTGGTTTCAGCGATTCGTCGATGGGCAAAGGTCATCCGCAGTGAAACTAGACTCCATGTAGCACCCGCCCCTAGATCGAGGCCTAGGGCCGCAGCGACAAGACGTGCCTCGGACTCCGAAGGCTTTAAAGACAATTCAAGATTGCATAGGCCGGATCAACGGCTGTCTGTTGCGCTCGTCACTAGCGAGGTGTACAGTTTGGTCAATTGGGGATCGGGAAAGTGACCCATCACAGGGAGGACGCCCGATATGAGACGGAATCCACTCTTAAGTTTTCTCAGTCTAGCTCTAAAGACGACTATTGCCATCGTGATCCTGATTGTCGGAAGCGTTGCCTCCGCGCAAGGCTATTGGATCGTTCATCAATTCTCAGACATTAACGAGGGGTGGGACCCATTTGCTGGCCTCATCAGCGATCAAGCCGGCAACCTTTATGGTTCCACGTATTTTGGGGGAGGCGGGGCGGATGGGTGCAAGAGCCGTTGCGGCGAGGTGTTCGAGTTATCGCCACCAGTCTTTCCGGGCGACGCGTGGGTCCTAACTGTGCCCTATAGCTTCCATGGTGTAAGGGCCGGCGGCGTTGTTGACGGAGGCAAGCCTCTAACCAGCCTTGTGATGGACGGGGCTGGCAATCTTTACGGCACCACTTTTATGGGGGACACTGTGTTCAAGTTAACACCTCCCACGACTGTAGGTGCCCCGTGGATCCATACGATTATTTTCGACTTGACTGGTGTTGGGGGCGACCAGCCCCTTACGCCGCTGGTCTTCGACAGGTCGGGCAACCTCTACGGCGCTACAAGAGTGGGCAGGGTTGCGGGGACGGTGTTTAAGTTAACCCCTCCAGCCTCGCCGGGCGGAGCTTGGACTGGGACCGCACTGCACACCTTCGATCATTATCGTTGTGGCTTTCCCGAGGGAGCGATAGCCGTTGGCAGTGACGGTAGTGTCTACGGCATGGCCTCTGGTTGCGTGATCGATGGCAACGGTGTGGTTTTCAGGCTGACCCCTCCTGCAACCCCTGGGGGCAGTTGGACCTATAAAGTGCTCCATGCTTTCAAGCTGAGCGATTCCTGTGGGCCTCAGGGTGGCGTTACGCTGCACCAGGGAAATCTCTACGGAACATGCAATTTCTATGGTGTTGCAGGAGCCGTATTTGAGCTGGTTCGGCCGACCACGGCGGGCGGTAAGTGGACCGAAAATGTGCTTTACCAGTTTGCCGGCGGCGACGATGGCGCCAATCCGGATGGCAAACTGGTTTTCGACAAGCACGGCAATATCTTCGGTGCGACTGGTCGTGGCGGCACCAATGATGCCGGTACAATCTATAAGCTGATCCCACCAGCCACGCCGGGAGCGCCGTGGACCAAGACCACTCTCCATTCGTTCGGGGGAGGAACAGACGGCGCCGGTCCCGTTGGCAGCCTGATCTTCGGCCAGTCGCCCCACCTGCTCTTTGGTGTGACCGCACATGGTGGCAGCGCTGGTGTGGGCACAATCTTTGAAATCAACCCTGCTCTTGCACAGTAAGGGGAAAAAGGATAGTTCGGTTCGGACTCTAGGCAATCAACACGGCCTCCGATTAAGGCAGATCTTTTTCCCCTTGACGGTCCCTTTTTATAGAACCCAATGACCCCCGCAACTGGCTCGGGGCTTCACCGCGTTCCGCACGCGCCAACATATCTGCCAATTCCGGTTGCGCACTTTGTAGCCCAATGTTCCTGCTCGCTCACTGGCGATTGCACATGCTCGCCTGGGGGTTGAACCCCCATTTCCTAGTCAACGAACAATGCGTCAAGCAAAGCGGCAAACACGCAATAGGCGGCGGCTCCCAGTATGAGTAAACAGGAAACCAGGATTCGATGAGCAACGTCAAGCACGCCACGGGGCTACTCCCGATCCAATCACGGCGGAACAGAGTGACCCTGGCTATGCTCGTGGCACTGGACACAACGCCCTGCGCTTAAGCAAGCACTTTACCCTATTGATTGTCCGTGCCCCGGAAACAGCATTTACTTGGCAACAAATCGCCATTTCACTCATCGAGCCGCCCTGCGAAAGCAAACTCTCTAGATTTGATCCTGATCTTTGGTGTTCCCGTGGAAGAGTGTTTGGATTTCCAGTTTGTTGATCCGGCCACTCAAGCAGCGCCCGAATTTTCGCTCAAACCAAAGGTCAAGGCGGCCAAGTCCCCTTCCTATGAGTTCTAGAAGCTTTTCGCCAGCCTTCACCAGAAGGTGACCTACAAATATCTCCTAGCATTCTCTAAACACTCCCCCCAACGCCTGCCGTTCCCTAGGCATTTTACCCAGAAGTCAGTACTTGGTGAAAAATCGCCATTTCACTCATCTTCTGATCAGTTTCGAACTCGTCAGATCGAAAGATCTCGAAATTTGAGTGCTATCGCCTGATAGCGTCAGTTACGTGGGTAACGACCGAGGACTCGATCAACGGTGTCCAATGTTAGAGGCCGCGCGCTATAGCAGGACTGAGGGCCGCAAGGACCGTGACCAAGACCATCTACCTCGTTGCTTCTGCGGCATGTTCCCTTTTCCTTCTGAGTCGCAGTCTCGAAGCTGGGGGAAGATGGTCAGTGCTACTCCTTTACTGGCTATTTGTCTGCGCTGTCCCCCTGCAATTTGTATTCGCCTACCCCCGTTTTCTCTTTGCCGATTCAATTCCACAGAAGCGTCTAAAGTACGCAGCCGTCCTGCACGCTCTGGGAGCGGTGACAGCCACCGTTCTCTTTCCGATCCTAACGGTGCCCCTCTGGAAAAACCCCGTGCGCGATCTTGGCGAGTCCATCAGTGTCATAGTTGTTTTGATCTCTGTCGTGGTTCTGTTCCTAATCGTCGCGGTTTTCCTTTTGCTCAAGCACAAGTCCAGTCTTGTAATTTTTGCTTCCTTCCTATTCTGGCCGTATTGGTTTCTGCTCGCTCTGGTGAATACCGGGCGCTTCTTTCAAGAAACCCCACTTCAAGCGGTGTTTTACTTTCTCTGCTTCGTTTCTGCCGTCCTCTTTGCATTCGCTGCGGGCACAATTCCGCATCGACCTACGTTCGCTCATGCCAGCGCGCTCGCAGGATTAATCAGCGTACCGTGGATTTACTCGATTGCGATGACAGATTCCGGTTTGGGAAATGTCTGGCTCGTGTTTAATGTTCCGGACAATGAAATGGGTGCATACCTCCCTCCGTCTGCACAGGTGACGATTGCCATCGTTGGCCTCATCGCACTCGCCGTCGTCACTGCTGGGTTGCGGCTGCTCCCGGTACAGTGGCTGCTTCGAGGAACGCCGTTGCGTGAACGAACTTGGCCTGCTGTCGGTGCAAGCATTGTCGTTTTGGCTGTCTGGTTTGGCCAATCAGTGCTGCCGTATCGCATTCCGGGCGCTGTGGACTACAGCGACTATCCAGTTCTTCAAATTCTGCACGTCGAAAAACGCGGTCTCCAATTTCACGAGAGATGCTTCAGTGTCTACTGGCAACGCCCCTATCGTCCGATTTCGGTCTCTTTCACAGAAAGCGACCGGCACCTGTTTCGGTATCGCTTCCAACATAACGGTAGTCGGCTGCAACTGCCGAAGGCTCTCGTCGAGCGTATTCAAGCCTTGCTTGAGTCGTCAGCTCATGAAAAACGGCAACAGGATGTTGTGAGACCGATTTGGAATTGGAACGCTGATCGGTGGTATTTTTCGGGCGGAGGCATTGGTCTTAGAGATTACGATGCCTCCAGTGGATCAACCCCTCCGCAAGCGGTCGTTGATCTGTTTCGCGAACTCGACGCAGCTCCCCGGCACTCCGAAGCCCACTCCGAACTGAAAGATGTCTGCCTCGGCTTCTGCTATGACCCGCTGTCGGCGATGGGTTGGCTGTATTCGAACCATCGTTGCTTCAACGACGCGCACGGCGTCGTGTGTCGGTAACGACCACTATCTCCGCGAATCTTTCCGTCAATTGGCGATAAATCGCCGTTTCACTCATTGACCTTAGCTTGCCCGGCTTCGGGTCAAAACGTGTAACCGCCTGATTTCGACAACTGACAACTAGAGTATCAACCGCAAGACGGTCAGGCGGGCCGACCGCATGGCTCGCCCTCGAAAGTTCACCGTCCAGCACAGTGTGGCAGGAGAAGGTGAATGAGATTTTGGCCTAGTCGTGGAGAACGACGTTTAGGAGGGAACCGTGAACCTGTATCCCGTTCTCGTCGTACTCAACTAAACCTAATGCTCTGAACCGATTCATGAAGAAACTTACTCGTGGCCGTGTCGTGCCGATCATCTCTGCGAGTGTTTCTTGACTGATCTTGGGAATTACAGTCTCCGGTACGCCGTCCTTGCCGAATCGAGCCAGTAATAGCAGAAGTCGCGCTAACCTCTTCTCGGTGGAATTGAAGAGTTGATCAACCAAGTCCGCTTCGTATCGAATGTTCCGTGCCAGCAAATACGCAACGAACAAGTCCGAGAAGGTGTGCTCTTGATGTAACGTAAGCATCATTGACTTCTTGTCAATGCGGAGAAGGTGACAGGCGGTCATTGCCGTTGCGGACATCATGCGGAGGGGCTGTCCAGCCAGGGTACCCTCTCCGAAAAAGTCTCCGACATTCAATATGCCAATCGTTGCTTCCTTGCCAGCCTTGGATACGACGGTGAGTCTAACCTTGCCTTCCTGAATGTAAAAGATCGCGTCAGCGGCGTCCCCCTGTCTGAAGATCGTTTGCGTCTTAACAAAAGGCAGGGCTTGCTTCCCCTCGCCGACACTCGCAAGGAATTTCCTTGGGTCGAAGTCGCCCATCTTGGCCGATGCGATGTGTCGCGAGCCGTGCGGCACTTTTTCTCCTCGGCGATCCTAAGCAACCCGTGCTGGGTTACTAGGCCATCTTATACCTTTGTGCGGTAGCGTACATAACTCAATTGTGCCGCGCAAGGCGCTAGAAAAGGTGCCAGAGAAGGTGAACGGGCTTTCGCGATGTAGTTGTCAACTAGCGCAGTCGGCTGTTGATAACAGGTTCATTGAGTCGAGGGTGAGATACTCTTACTCCACGAGATTGCCGAAATCATTTATATCCAATTAGTTCGTATGCTTTGGGGAGGCTTCCGAAGCGCCGCCATATCGTGCGCGTACACGCCATCCCGACAGCGCTGTCAATGATCTTAGGGTTCAGCTTTCCCTTAGAGTCCAGCAAGGATCGTAACTCTCGCAACACCTGTTCATTTGTTTTGCGGGCGGTCTGTTTGCTGAGTATCTCCTGTGCTACGGCAAAAGTCTTCGGATCGACAATGCCTTTGAAAGCGCCGGGGACTATGAGCCACTCTGCTCTGGGCCGTGCAAGCCACGGGCCTCCAAGTCTCTTGGTTGTCTGGTTGAAAACGTTGCATCCCACATATCTCGGATGCGAGAGTATCGAAGCCACTACGGAATGAGTCCATTGCCTGTTCTGGGGACTTGGGATTCTGCGTTGGTTGAGGTCCCGCGCTATCGCCTTGGCACCGAGTTTCTTGACTGTGAATAACCGAAACATGTCCTGCACCTGCTCCACTTCGCGGGCGAGTCCGGGGACCAGAATCACACGATCTGTGGCGATGCTCTTCCTCTCACCTTTGGCGAGAAGTTGCTTTACCGTGCCGCCAGGGGAGACTAGCATGCGGCGTAACCCGTATCCAGCAGGGCCGCCTTGCCAGAACCCAAGCTCGGCTAGGCGTCTCTGACCCGCAGCGACTTTGACGCCCAGTTCTCGGCTATACTCTCCCGCCATTGCCCTCTTCAGGGCCTTCATAATCGAACTTGGCAAGCTCCCGTCGTTGGCGAACGTCTCCGCGCAATAGTGAACCGGGATGCCCGCCGACTTGCACACAAATTCATAGTGGGCAGCCTCGTCAGTGTCTTGGAATCGTCCCCAGCGACTCACGTCATACACCAGAATGGCTTTGTAATCGGTTTTGCCGTCTGTCACGTCTCTTAAGAGTTCCCGGAGGCCCGGTCGCCCCTTGAGCCACAGGCCGCTTTTCGCGGAATCACGATAGGTGCGAGTGATTGTGAAACCGTGAGATTGTGCGTATTGCTCGTTGCAGCGAGCTTGGTTTTCGGTGGAATATTGTTGGTGTTCCGTGGACATGCGCAGATATTGTGCAACCGGGATGGTCAGACTGACGGTCATAGAAGAGCCCTCCTATGAAGGCCCTTCGACCGTAACTGTGGGCGACTTTAGTGGTTTTGGTTCTTTTTTTTCTCGGCGCTCAACTCCGTGTAGAGCCGGGCGCGGACTCGCTCCAACTGGTCTTGCCGTCTGTAATACTCGGCGCGGTCGGCGCGACTGGCCGCTACTGTTTGATAATAAAGGCGATCCAAAGCCGCAATTTCAGCCAATTCTGCCTCGCAACGAATGTAAATCTCGGATTCCGTGCTCATTCTGCGACCCTATTTCACATGCCGTATCGAAGTCAGTGATAGATGTCACACGCATCGCGAAGTCACCTGTGGAAATGCCCAGAATGGGACAAAGGATGCTCTGACGGGATTTCCACAAGGGCAATGTTCATCCGTCACAGACAGCCGTTATAGGAATATGGGACTCTGGGCGCGTACCACTCTCAAAAGAGGCCGCCCAGCCCCCTTCGCTTCACTTGGGTTGGCCTCATTTTTGCTTCCAGAACACGGGAATTTCAGGGTGGGAGCGAGCGCCAAGGAGCCACAACTGGCGCAAAATCGCCGTTACACTCAAAACCCCTCAAAACGTG